>Ga0307514_10006003_pt1 | contig 10692 bp, 8 predicted proteins | sample 16_EM_MG_FD_203088 | JGI IMG/M metagenome (GOLD analysis project Ga0307514, IMG submission 203088) | Populus trichocarpa ectomycorrhiza microbial communities from riparian zone in the Pacific Northwest, United States - 16_EM | ecosystem: Host-associated > Plants > Roots > Unclassified | place... | reverse complement strand
GACGTCGATTACATTGATGTTTTGTAATGTGGGCCACAGGTGAGACTTCATTTGGTGGATGTTGGGATTCGTAGTGAACGCTCGTATCTACTGAAGGTTCGACCCGGACACCCCGATCGAAGAGACGGTGCGTTTCTTCTGGTTACCCCGTTGACTAAGAGAGGTTGCACATTCTGACGGATGTTTAGATGCAAGCCCTCCACGACGTCGTCAAGGCGGGATATGTTCGTTATATTGGCATGAGCAGTTGCCACGCATGGCAATGTACAGTCCTGTTCCTTACCCCGTTCCCCCGTGCATTCACTGACCCGTACTACAGTTTATGCAATGGAGTGAGTAACACGCAGAACGGTCAACTTTCTTTGACTGACGTCTTCGACAAGCTATGCGATCACCCACAACCTCACCCCGTTCATCTCCACGTGAATACCTGGTACAGATGACTTAACGTTCGATTCAAATCACCAGCACCTCGGCGTCGGATGCATCCCGTGGAGTCCGTTGGCGAAAGGCATATTGGCTCGTCCATGGGACGAGACCAGCGCACGCGGGACGACGAACACGTAAGCGTTCAGGACCCCGTAAGGAAGCCTAGAGCTTAACCTCCAGCAGCAGGTCTGGAATTTACAAAAGCAACAATTCATCCGAAGTGATCGTGCGACGGTTCGTGACCCTATGTTCTTCCTCGTCAGCGAGCGCTCACCCGTTCTCAGCGTCGAGGAGTTGGCCAAGAAGAAGGGCGTGAAGATGGCCCAGATCGCCGTTGTTTGGAGTCTCAAGCGAGTCACCGCCCCGATTGTTGGGGCGACCAAACTTCGGTACTTGAAGGAGATGATCGGTGAGCTGGGCGTCATACATGGGCCATACCTCGGAGTAATGATTACGAGCGTAGAGGCCCTCAACATCGAGTTGAGGGAGGAAGAGATCAAGTACGTGGAAGAGCCGTACTTGCCAAACGCCATCTTGGGTCACAGTTAAACGGGTATGCAAATGGTAACTCCATCGCTCGGTTGCGTCGGTATTTGGATACAACAACAATCCAGTCAACAATGGTATTAGGCATACACGAATAATTGTCATCGAAGCATATAACGTTTTTCATACATTACAAATCCGACGTTGGTTCTGTGAACGTCAAGGTCCTTACAATCCCATCTTGTCCAGCCATTACAATCGAAGAGCCAAAAAAACAATACCCATTTTCGTTCCTTGTCACGTAGCCTGGAGGAAGCCAGCACACCCTCCTTGATTCAGCGTCCACCACCCATTCCAAGCTCTCATCTAGCGCATACGGCTGGATCACCAGTATTTCCTCTTCCGACACTTCCTCCATCTCAATATAGTCCTTGAAAGTCCTCAGAGAGAAGTTTTCTCGGATGTAGTACTCCTCGTGATGGATCCCGGTACGAGATTGGCCTTCCGAATTTGTGGTCGAAAATGGCGTGTGATTGAGCCTTTGGATGACGGGCTTTTGGACACGTGGGCTCGTGTGACGGTCAGGTTGTTTGGATGTGGTGGTCTTTGGGATAACATCGGATTCCTGGGGGTGGAGTGAAGCATGTTTGGATGTGATGGTTGGAGAGGAGAACACCTCGCGTTCCTCGATGTAGAACTGAGTCTCTGAGGTGAACGCAATCCTGCTGGGCGGCCTGGTTCCCTGGAAAGCGACGGTGCTATTGTGAAGCTTTCTGCCGCGACCCGCTGCCATCCAGAAACAGAGACTCCAGTCCAAACGTTCACTTGGGTCCCCACCACTGTGGACGGTAACGAGGATCCTTCCACTGGGTGATAGTGTACCCAATATTGCTGGCCGTGGTGAAGATTGTTCCCATATGGGAGAAGTATGGCCGATTTTGTATCGTTTCAGGGCAAAACCGTCGACTCCCTTATGACAGAGAATGGCGGTGTCCTTCTTGATTGAGGTGCAGAGGAAGCGGGGCGCGGATTGCTCGTCGAGTTTATCAAGTTCATCCCGATGATTCGCGAGGGTTTTCATGGTCTCCAAATCCAGCAGGCTGGCGTCCCTATGGTCTCTGGAGGAAACGCAGATTGCCTTGTCGTTATCCAGTTGATAAATGTGGGCAATTTCTGGGTCCGGGCTGGCCGTGAACGGTTGGGAATATTCCGATTTTAATAACTGGATAGATCCCCCGGAATTCACCACCAGGTGACCACTTGGCAGAAGAGTCATGGAATGCATCGTCGCGGGGTGGCTCCGGTGGTCATGCCAATTGGGTGAAGGTTCGGATATATGAAGGGACTGGAGATCGCCCGCCTTCGTCGCACAAAACAGGCGGTCTCCGTTGCCAGAGAAGGTGAAGCAGGAGACGTTCTCTAAGGCAGCAGATGAAATTAGCGTCAATTCCGTATTGATATCGACGATCTCGATTATTCCCCTTGTTTCAAAGGTCGACAAGACGGCCACCAGGTGTTGACCTGCAGAAAAGGTAATCTCCCGTACACCCCCTCTTGTACGTATGGTGTGTAGTGTCCTTCCGGTGGACATTTCTAGGATCACTACAAACTCTCCAACCACCAAAGCGACTTGGTCCTCGGGTTCCAACCAGCAGATGGTTAAAACCGGTTGATCCCAAAAACGCGAGCCCCCGGACCTGCTCTCCATTTCCCAGAACCTGAAAATGCCATCGGACGAGCAGCTTGCAAGGTACTTTCCCTTTGAGGAAACAGCGATGTCCTTGATCTCGAAATTCGTAGTGAAGGTGTGGATCAACCCTCCGGTTTGCGTATCCCATGTGGTTATTTTGCGAAATCGCTGGTGAGCGCAGAAAATGATAGACCCGTCTGGGGAGCCTTGGACCTTCGTGACTTGTCGCGGAGCGATGAGCGACCATCTTAGAACGCCCGTGACTGCGTCATACACGTTGACGGTATTGTCTTCACACACAGCGACAATTCTCTGGCCTGTAACAACCACGTGCGTGAAACTTCCTGAATCGGCCCTGATGGTTCTAAGGACCGGTCCCCAGGTGGTGAGGATTCTCGAGGATGATGCTTGTCGTATGTTGATGTCTTCCCCGCAGGATGAATGGTTCTCGAAAAACCGCCGCCGTAGGATGGAATTGTCGGGTGACAGAGGCAAGGCTGTGTGGTATATGTGCCGGGCGGATGCTTGAATTGGTCGGAAGAAGTGTAGGGTAAACCGAAGGCAATCCGTAGTGAGATCAAGTAGGGAAGTATCTGTGATATTAACCTTCCGTTCACTTGTCAAAGACCGGCGTTACGGATATTGGCCATAACAAGTACCACTCACTTTACCCAGCCAATCCAACAGGTGGTTCATCGAATGAATCACACCTTCTAGGTGATCCTCGAGGCTCATGACCTCCATCCATGGGAACAATACATGGTCGAAAAATAGGGACATCGAGGCGATGAGCCAGTTGTGGTATTCCTTGGATGATCCGGAGAACAGAAGATGCGCCGACCAGTACTCGCATGCGTAACGCAGCCCACTCCCAAGTTTGTTCATCAGCAATTGCGGACGATTAGGGATGTCTCGGTTCATCACAAAGGGTGGCAGTGCACAGGGATTCACCTTGAGCTTGCCCACAAGGGATAGGCAGCTCAGGGCCATGTCTCTGTGACGTGTCGAGCGATCGATATGAAACCTGGAATCTTGACACCGACCGGGATCTTGCAAGAAGTCCGGAAACGATTTGTGGAAAACACGAATTTCCTTCGCCCCATCGACGGGCACAAGGAGGACCGAGTGGAGGTGTCGAAGCCTGATGGATATGGTCGTGGAATCGATGTTGAGAAGCTGCATCAACCCATCCCGTGACAGGGGGTTGAGCGCCAGCACCACCGCACTCAGAATGCGCTTCAGGTCGACGAACACGTATTCATCGCCAATGCCGAAGAACGCATCGCGTAGAACTTGGGAGTAGAGCGAGTCGATCCCCGAGGCTCCCTCGTGGCTAGTATCGTCTGCATTGCTGACGATGAGTCGGATGCGCTCTCTGGGATCGTGGTGTTCCGATTCGATGAACCTGGCCACAGTGGAGGCGAAAATGAATAGTCCCGAGGATTTCTTGACGAGCACTGTGATATCCTCATCCGATGGCCACGCTTCCGGCAAGTCGAGATCGCTTCGGCGTTTTGCGATCGCAGCCAGCTTCACTGTCAGGTACAACCGAATGTCACCCCCAACAGAAGTAGGCTCGACCTCGTGCAAAAGGAAAACTTGGGTAAATGGTTCTAAGAGAGGGAGGCGAAAGCCAGACCGGATCCGTGGCTCCGGTCGACCCGTGATGAAGAACTTCACCAGCGGTAGTTTGCTAACGAGACGGCCGAGAACGGAGAGAATCGCCGAGGCGGGTTGGTCGTCGACACACTCGTCCAGTGCATCGATGACGATGACGCAGGAGATCCCAGTCGCAGAAAGCGGGTCGACGAGCAGATCCCTGAGCTGGGAGATGAGGGAGTTGTGGGCGACCGAGGGATCCCGCTTGATGACCTTGACGAGGTGGTCCCGGAATCGAAGGTAGCGGCAAGCGAGTTGATATGCGAGTGTGGGGAAGATCTTTTTGAGTACCTTTCGATCCAAATAGTCCCGGGAACAGAAGAAGCTTGCACCAAGGATATCGCGATCGCTGGCCATTTCTGAGAACGTCTGGGTAATGGTAGATTTCCCGGTTCCCGCCAACCCGTTGAGCCAGAAGACGGGTTGGTCCTGAGTGTTTTGAGCCCAGCGCATGATACCTTCGAGGATAGACTCCCGAGTCCCGCGGAGACACCGTTCGTGGTGTTCAGCCTGATGTCCCGCATTGCGCACGGGATCAAGTTTGTCCAGGGTTTCGAGATCCACGGCTTCCTGTTAGGAACGTGAGTGCTTCGACGACTGGTGTCCTTTCAACTATGCCTACGATGATATCTCTCGCCTTATGAACGATCTCCACCGTGTTCTCAGCGATGCCCTTGGTCGTCTGGTTGATGTTCCTCGAAACTTCGCATGTGTCCCTGGTATTATTGTACATGCTTTGTTGGAGAGAAGTCTGGGCCGTCATAAGTAAGATTGAACTGTGAAAATTCGACCACAAACCTGGTAATCCATGACACAATGGAATATGTCTTGTACGAAACCGTCCAGCAAGCCAGTATAATTCTCATTCCGTAAAAATTTCAACAGCCCGTTTTGTTCGGAGAGCGGTTCCAGTTTCTCGAGAACATCCATCAACCTCCTGCGGGTGTCCAATGTGAGCGCCATTGTAATGAACACTGGGAATACACAAACCTGCAAAGCAGCTCCCTCCGTGCGCGCTCCGAATGATCATCTTCTTTCAGAGGAGAACGGAGTATATCCGAGAGCGAAAGCACTCTCTTCTCTATCTCTTCGATCTGCCTCGCATTATCCACGGTTTGCTAGGGCGCAAATCGTCAGCAAAGCGGCTATGCAATCACTGGAATAGGACTCACATCGTAGTTCTTGATCAAAACAGAGAGCGCACCGACAACTGCCTTGAGTGGTAGGAACATATCTGAGGATTCTTTTGCGACGTCAACCACCATTTTAGCCGTACTATACGCAGTTTTCCAGGCGGAATCTGCATCTCGACGAGAACTATGTTCATCCAAGCGTGGGGGATGGGTTTGGTTTACAGACGGGGATGCGATGGACGATGCGACGGCAATTGATGAAACAGCCAGTGTCTTTACGTCTCTAGGATGTAGAGTGGAGAACTTCTTCTGAACGAAAGATTCGTCTGGGGATGTGGGGGATGGTGTCGGAGTGGCTGACGCTGGCGTCCTCGAACGCGATGTTCCTCGCGAACGAAACATGGAATAGGATCGAGGGGTGAGCAAACCGAGAGGCGGTAAACGCTCATGACAGTGAAAAGTGGGTTCCACTTATGGGAAATTGTGGCGATTTTGGCTCCGGGCCGAATGTGATAAGTATATTCGCGTGCGTGATTAGCCCTGAGACTAGGTTCGTGCGGGCGTGGGCCGTTGTTAGATGGAAGAAAAAGCCCACATCGCCTGTATGGTAGCGGGGCTGGATCCTGGGTGACGGCCCCCATCCCTCGACGAGGGGAGGAGCGAAGGAGGGAGTGGTGATGTCAGACGTCACCCGATTGGTTGGGAAATCCGGGCCGCCGGGGTGGGTTTTTTGTTAACTCGTCCTAAATCAAAAGAAAATGTTTCGGCCACCTCGGCGAGAGAGAGAAAGTGGGAATAGTACAGTGCTAGTACATAGTAGGGTCATTCAAAAGCAAGGACATCTGAACGACTTGGGCGTAAAAGGGAATTCATCCCATCCCAATTCATCGACAAGAGCGGCACTGTCGCCCCCACAATCCACCCCGTCAGAAATGGTACACGGTACGCTTTGACCTGCGTAACCGGATATATAAGGACCGCCGATTAAGTTCACACATGTGTCCCCACTGGCCACTCCCACGCAGTCTTTTTTATCCAAGGATTTGCACACATAAATGACGCTGGTACCCCACGACCAACAGGCATACCTCGTTCAATTCTCGTCCGTTTCACGTCGCGTTTAGCAGGATCGACCGCGATTGACGTCCTTCAGGGGGTAGTATATTTTCTAAATTTAATTTCGAACATTTTTGTGTCAAATTAGCACCCGCGACTTGGCCGGGCTGCCGGCGGGTGGGAAAAGGGAGTACAGTAAACGGTGGCACCGCACGTCCAACAGGGGCCAGCCTCTGCACGACGATTGACTGTGTCAGCGTCAGCGTTCTGTCAGTGTAAATAGATTTTAGCGTTATGCATTATGAAGATGAAACGAGGCTACTCACGCTGGTTAGAGTAGCGTGAACGACCGCAATGGCGAGAGCAAGAAGGTAGACAAAATTCGCCTTCATGTTGATCGATGAACGTTGAAACTTCAACTGGAGTGAGTTTCTCTCGTGAAGTTGGGGCATTCCAATGATACGGCGACTCGTAATTTATATGTATATGCTCGGTGTCTTCCGAAGAGCATCACACGAGCTGTGGCCTCAGCGGACCTATGCAAATGACATCAGAATAGTACTGATCGCATCAGGAATTCGTGGAAACGGACAGGATAGCGCTCTTCAAAGGTGAAGGATCCTTAAACTTTTGCAAGGCACAGCCGAATACCGAGAACATTAGCTGAAACCACGAATGCATCAAGAGCCTTCATCATATGAACTGTCAACCTTGGGGCTATACTATAGAGTCATTCCAACCAACGTGCCAAGTAGCCTTGTTTCATCTTCGAATTCATAATGTACACTGAAAGAACGCTGACGCTGTTTTATTTGTGCATGCCAAAATAGCTGAGCGTCGTGTTCGTAGACCTCGGCCAGGCGTTCGAAAATTCAAACGCAGTAAATCTGATCTTTAACAGAACCGCCTCCCCTCCACTGTGCCGGTTCCTTTCACCGACGTCTTTTTTCGCCAATATTACATCACCAGACCGCTGACGCAAGCCGCCCATCCCTCAGCTATTCGCTTCTTAGAAGAGCCCTTGAACTGAAGCATCCCAGAGCACCAGATGGGGTTTGATTTTGATCGTCCACAGCCAGACGAGGTTTCATACGTTGTTGATGATAACCAGCTTGACATCGGTCTCGAAAGGCCCCGGCGATGGTCTGGTGTACTTGATTTGGTCATTATGCAGTCAGTTCTTCGTGTCTGAAGAAATACGCACGTTGGACGGCCAGTTTTTGGCAGGCGTGCAGGGTGGTATTGTCTTCTCAAGTCCTTTCCGATGACGATGAAAACAGGACGCTGGTGACGGGGGAGAGTCATGCGGATGGAGCATCGCCCTCGATGTTGGACTCCCGGGTTCCGCTGGGACACCGTTCGTGGTATTCAGCCTGGTATCCAGCGTTGCGCACGCGATCCAGTTTGTCCAAGGTTTCGAGGCTCGGGGTTTCCTGTCAAAAACGTGAGTACTTTGACGAATGAGGTCCCTCAAACGACGCTTACGTTGATCACTCTCACCTTATGAACCATTCGTCGATGTTTCTGGACACTTCACTGGCGTTTCTGGTGTTCTCGCACGTGGATTGTGCGTTTTCGGTCACAAACCTGATGATCCGTCATGGTACGGGAAATACCTTGGACGAAACCGTCCAGTAATTCGGCATGGTCCTGATTCCGCGAGAGTTTCGACATCCACCAACCGCCTACAGGTATCCAAAGTGAGCGACATCGTAATCAACTCCGAGACCAAGGATGCACAAACCTGCAAAGTAGCTCCTTCCGTGCGCGCTGGGAATGATCATCCTCTCCCAGAGGAGAACGGAGTACATCCGAGAACGACATCGCCCTCATTTGTAACTCTTCGGTCTGTCTCAAGTTACTCGCAGGCTGGAGCGGAGACCGTCGAAATAGCTTTATAATCGCCAGGTGTGGGATTTGAGTCGTAGTTCTTGATCAAAACAGAGAGTGCGTCGACAACTGCCTTGTAGTGGCAATAACATGTCTGAGGGCTCTTTGGCGATATCGATAAGGGGGGTAGCTTTGGTTTAAAGACGAGGATGCGATGGATGATGCGACAGCGATTGAAGACACTGCCAGCGTCTTCACGTCTCCAGAATGTAGAGTGGAGAGCTTCTTCTGGAGGAAATATTCGTCTGGAGGTGTGGGGAACGATGTCGGAGTGGCCGTCGCCAGCGTCCTTGAACGTGATGTTCCTCGTGAACGAAAAGTGGGATAGGATTGAGGGTGAACAGACCGACAAGCTGGATGTCGGAATTGAAAGCGGGCTTGGTGAGAGGTTCCATCCCTTTCCGAGCTGTACCTTCCGCTTGAACGTATGCTATCGTTGGAATTCCGCATCAAGTTTTGTCTGATTTGCTTTCATTTATCGCCACCCACGCACACCTTCGTTCGATACGGCACCAGAAGTTGAGAGAGGACGAGAGACCCGGCCTACCACCATTCATACCCCCTCTTATCTCCACCCTAACCAAGGTCACGATTGTGATGCTACCGCCAGCTGTCAGTACCATCCTCCCCGGCTGTTCTGATGAACAACTCCCCAATCTCGCAGAAACCACAGTCGTCGATGTCTGCATCGGTCCAGAAACTTTCAGCGTACTGTTCCATGGCCTACGGGGATCATCGCTCCTATTCACCGCCGGTCTGGAAATCCAACGTTTGAAGATTAGGGGACAGTGCGCGTTGGTGCTTGGCGTTGGTCGAGGTTGGGGGGAATGTGATAGTGAACCACACCCAACGAAGTCGCATTGGTGGCATTTACACAAGATTTCTGATTGATGTCTTAGGGAACTCCTTCAATGTCTCGTCCGTAGTCAAGTACACGTACACGTGTCGTATCAGGTCACGAAGTTAATAGAGCGTTCTTCGCATCATTGGGAAGGATGCGCCATCCCGAGAGAGAACGTCGTCGTCCTGACCAGGGCGCATCTTCTCTTAAAGCAGCGCTCTCTCACCGTTTACTTACATGGGCATTCCCGCTGTTCGGGAAGATGGTGACCCACCTATCATGACGGGAGCGGGCGGACCTGGCCTACAATGTGAGCCGACCTCTTCATTCGGGGATTGGCACGTCTGGGACTGACCTCTACCCTGGCATATCTTTGCATTAGCGGAGGACAGCTTGAAGAGGCTTGACGTCGATTACATCGATGTTTTGCAATGCCACAGGTGAGACTTCATTTGGCGGATGTTGGGATTCGTGGTGAACGCTCGTATCTACTGAAGGTTTCTTTTGGTTACCCTGTTGGCTAAGAGAGGTTGCACATTCTGACGGATGTTTAGATGCAAGCCCTCCAAGACGTCGTCAAGGCGGGATACGTTCGTTATATTGGCACGAGCAGTTGCCACGCATGGCAATGTACAGTTCTATTCCTTACCCCGTTCCCCCGTGCATTCACTGACTCGTACTACAGTTTATGCAATGCAGAGTGAGCAATGCGCAGAACAGTCAACTTTCTTTGACTGACGTCTTCGACAGGCTATGCGATCACCCACAACCTCACCCCGTTCATCTCCACGTGGATACCTGGTACAGATGACTTAACGTTCGATTCAAATCACCAGCACCTCGGCGTCGGACGCATCCCGTGGAGTCCGTTGGCGAGAGGTATGCTGACTCGTCCATGGGACGAGGCCAGCGCACGCGGGACGACGGATACGCAAGTGTTCAAAACCCTGTAAAACATCCTAGAGCCTAACCTCCAACAGCTGGTCTGGATTTTACAAAGGCAGCAATGCATCCGAGGCGATTGTGCGACGGTTCGTGATGTCATCTCACGCATTTCTTCGTCAGACGAGTGCTTGACAGTCCTTGGCGTCGAGGAGTTAGCCAAGAAGAAGGACGTGAAGATGGCTCAAATCGCCGTCGCTTGGAGTCTCAAGCGAGTCACCGCTTCGATTGTTGGGACGACCTGTTATGCGTCACGAGTTCGATATCGGTTCTCTGAACGTCAAGCTTCGAGCTTCTCACGATCCCATCTTGTCCGGCCATAACAATCGAGGTGCCAATAGAGCGATGCCCATTTCTGATCCCAGTCGGATATGGTGGTCCTCGGTACGACATCAAGTTCTTGGAGGTGGGGCGAAGGACGCTTGGATGTGGTGGATACTAGAATGTAGAGCGCTCGGCGTTTGGTCACGGGGGTTCCTTCGGACTTACGATTTCTGTTAACAGGGTTGTAGGTCGCCCCTCGTCAGTGGTTCACGGAATACTAGGTGGGTTTGTCCATCTCAAAC
>Ga0307514_10006002_pt1 | contig 10694 bp, 6 predicted proteins | sample 16_EM_MG_FD_203088 | JGI IMG/M metagenome (GOLD analysis project Ga0307514, IMG submission 203088) | Populus trichocarpa ectomycorrhiza microbial communities from riparian zone in the Pacific Northwest, United States - 16_EM | ecosystem: Host-associated > Plants > Roots > Unclassified | place... | reverse complement strand
CGAAGCCTCTTGAGCCACCGGCCGAACCTCCTCGTCATAGCCAAGCTTCCACCACACCAAGTAATCCCCTCCTTCTTTCCTTCTTCTTCTTCTTCATTTCGCCCCGCCTCCACTGTTCTGCAAAGTGAACAGTAGAGAGTTAATTAATTCACTCTTCACTATTCATTGTCCGGCCCAGCCCAAAATGATTGGGCCAAGTCCAGCCCAGTCCAAAAAAAATTAAAAATCCTTTCAAAAAAATTTGTGACTTTCCTGCGAATTTTTCTATCAAATTTTGCTTAATATTGGTTTGTATTTTTATATCATAAAGATACAAATCCGGTATTAAAATACATGATTTTCTCTTAAAATGTTGCAAAAGGAAAATATAAAAAATATCTTGTTTTCTTGCATACGGCCAAGTCTTTCAAAGATAAAAAAAAAATCATCACATCGTATTTTCATACAACAAAAATTCAAAAAATATATGTTTTAGCATGCATTTTGGCTTTAATAATTAGTTTATTAAAACCATGAGAACTAGACCAATATTTCAAAAATACCCAAAACATATTTTGTTTTTCTTTAGTATTTGGGATTATGAATTTATACATAAAACATATTCCCGATATTAAAAAGGTAGTTCCTTTTTATTGATATTAGAACGGTTAGGTTTTTACCCGATAAGATAAGGACCTCCTTACCAAGGAGGACTTTTCTTAAACCATAGACGAACCAACAATTAAAAATACAATAACACCTTAGCTTTTTATCAGACAATCAAACAATGCATCTTACCTTAGGTAAGACGATTTGAGGTACTAATACCTTTCATTTACGCAACCAGTCCCTGTACCCGATCTCTGAGACCGGTAATTGTTCGCAGTGACCAAAATACTAGGTGGCGACTCCTATTCCCGCTTTCCACTAATAAAAGACAAGAAATCTTTGTCTTCGACGCATCGCCGCGATGCTGCACACGTGCGATAACAGTGCAAACACTCTATGCACACAGTACCAGCACAGTGATTGTCTCACACATTTTAAAGTATAGTATAATGTTGTTGGAGTCGTGGATAGTTAGGGTGGTAGTAAAAGAGAATAAAGATGGTGGAGTGTTGCTATATTTGTTTTGAAATTTCTTACTTGCTTTTGTTTCAAGTTTCTAGGTTTGTGTATTGTGTTGCTAATAAAAAAAAATGTACTATAATTTTAATTTAATATTTTTTGTTTTTTTATTATGGATTTGAAAATATAGAATCAAATGTCAAAAAAAAAAAGCAAGATTCTGATTGAGGAAGAAAAAGATGTAAACATGATGGCATAAGGAAGAAAAGGATGTAGAAATTATAAAAGGGTGTTTTGGGCATTAAGACATTTATAATTGAAAACTTGTAAATTTTAGGTTTTTTTGTTAATTAAGTTTGACTAAATATGTAAAGTGAAATCAACTACATAAGCAGTTTGATTTAAAGTATATTTTATTTAAAGTATGGAGAGAAAATGTTACTACACTTAAAAGAGAAAATATTTTTAGCTCCTTTTTATTTAATATTTTTGTAATTTATTTTATTTATAATTATGATTATTCATTTAAAAAGTAATTCCATGTATTCAATTTGACTATATATACATATATATCCAAACTCATCCTGATATTGTGTGTGTATGTGTGTGTGCATAATTTTCTTCTCTCTTTTTTTTAGCAAGAAAGGCTATTTTATTTTATTTTAAATAATAAATAGCCTTTCTTGCTAAAAAATAGAGAGAAGAAAATTACACACACATCCTACACTATTAGGATGAGTTTGGATATACACACAAATATACATGATATTCATTGCTTAAAGGGTAAAGTAACTATAAAAAAACTCACCTATTTGGATCAGTTTGGTTCGACATACATCGAATTTGGTTAATTCACCATCCTTATTCATATCTAATGCATTAAATTCTTCTAACTGCTAGTTTTCATATTTGAATTCATAAAATCAATAAAGGAAATATACATTCTTAATCACTTGACTAACCCCTCTAACTTGACTGATTCAATGTTGAAGCCAATTATAATTAACTAGTTGGGCCATTCAACTATTTAATTTAATTAGTTTTCACTGGTTAATTGCAAAATAGTCTTTCTTAAAAAAAATCCTCAAAACTAAAGGAAAATAGTTTTGAAAAAGTAGATTACTCATGCACCAAGAGATTTTAGAATAATTCACTAATCCAGGTTTAATAACACTTAATATGTCATCTCTTACTACTTTGTACACGAGAGCAAGAGACTTTAGAGTGCTCCAAGAGTGATTTGCCAACACTTGCTCTACAATGAGAGATAGACATAAATAGGAGAGAGAAACAAGAGACAGAAAAATTAAGCATAAGTGAAAATATTTTTATCACTTCTGGTGAGTTCATATGTGATTTTCTCTTTCATCATCTATCTCTCTATTCAAAATGAATCCAAGAAGTAAGTATTGATAATTATTCATGGACCACTTTAAAAATTTACTATGAAAACACCACTCTAAACTTGAGTTTTCTATTTTCTAAATGGGTATTTCAAAAAAAATCTCACATGCAAATTTCACAATCGATGTTATTAGAGTTTGTAGTATCTAGCTTATAAGATTGGATAATTAAAAGATGCAATAAACATATATTTATTTGACATCCTTCCCCGACCATATTTTGATAGATAATATTCTAGTATCAAAATAAGGTTACAAGGCTCCCCAATGTTGGGAAAAAAAACCTATATTGGCTGCCTAAGAAACAAATCAAGTTAAACCATTATTGTTGTGTTTTAATTTTACCGATGGCCTGGGACCTAGGCTTCCAACAAGGTTATATTTTACATCTTATACTTTATGTAAATTGTTCTTTAGTTATTTTTGAACCATTATTCTTTGAAATCTAAAACTCAAATGCGGCTAAAGTCATACTTTTCCTAAGTAGAGTTTCTTAAGTTTAGGTTTAAAAGACCAACTCAAGAGAAACTAAATAAATCATATTTTTTTAATTTTTAAGTGTTGGCTTAATAATACTCTATAAAATGTATTAATTAAACTTTTATATTAAATAATATTGTTATTGAGTGTGGCAGGAAGCAAGGGTCATTCATGTAGAATATTGTTCCCAATTAACTTAAAACACAAGAAAAAACTCTAATACGACCAATAAATAAAATTAAACTTAAAAACCTATCTATACTTAATAAAATCAATTGAAACTTTGCAAACAAACTAAAGATACCTTAATCTAATCACAAATAAAATTTTGAGAAATTTTGAGTTGATTTAATATATAAACAAAACGAAAATAAACATCTAGAAAATTGACAATTTCGTAAACAAGTTTTAATAAAGTTTAAAACTTGATGAGAAACATGGTAATAACAAAAGGTCCAACCTAACAAGAACATAACTTACCTTGAAAAAATTTAATACGTGAATGGAATAAAAAGGTTTTTTCTATAATAAAATTCTTCTTTAAAATCATCTAATTGTAAAATGCCTTAGTTTTCTCATTGTAGATCATTGAACTCTCATATGCTTCGTTTCTAATTTTCTCAAGCTTATTTAATTATATTTTTCTTTGTTCAGTCACAACATCAATCTCATATTACATTACTAATAACCTAAAATGCCTCGTGTTCCAATTTAACTGGAAGATGACATGGTTTGCCATACATAAGCTGAAAATGTGACATCCCAATTTATGCTTTAAATGCTCCTATCTAAGACTTTATATTATGATTCATAATTTTAGCTAAAATGGACTTGACCTCTTAATTTGATATTTTAACTTGCTCACTAGTTTTTGGGTGATATAACATGGAGATCTCATGTGTAATATTATATTTTCTAAGCAAATGTTCAAATGACTGACTATAAAAATGGATTTCTCCATCACTTATTATAGCTCTTGGTATTCCAAACGTTGCAAAGATGTCAATATTTGCAAAACTTACAACCATTTTAGAATAATTAGTTTCAGTGGCTTTTGCTTCCACCTATTTTAACATATAATCAACATTAAGAAATATGTAAAGATTACCATACATAGAAAGAAAAAGGCTTATGAAATCAATGTTGTATATGTCATAGATTTCAATAATTAGTATGAGTGTTTAAGGCATTTGATTTCATGCACCAAAGTCACTTATTCATTGACAATGATCACATAACTTGCAAAAAAGGAATGTATTTATAAGCAAGGTGGGCCAATAAAATCCACTCTTAAATACCTTAAAAGACATTCCTTTTACTCCAAAGTATCCACCACATACATAAGAATGACAAAAGAATAGTATAGATATGAATTCATAATTAGATATACTCATTTTTATCATTTGATTGACGCAATACTTCCATAAATAATGATCATTCACATATATTGCTTTGCAATCTTTTTTTATTTTATCCTTATGAGCATGAGTAAGATAATTTAGAATTGTTTTTGGTGACTAAATAGACCACAATATATGCATACCAAGGGCTAAAATCTCCAAGAAAAATAATTGTTTAACCAAAATATTTTCATGCAATAAAAGAGCTTATTCATCATAAATAAGATGATTATGTGGTCATCAACCATATTATCACTTCCTTTCTCATCTTTGATATTCAAATCAAATTCATTTAAGAGAAGTATCCACCAAATAATTCTTGATTTAGCATCTTTCATAGTGAGCAAATACCTAAGAGTTGTATAATTTGAAAATATATTTACTTTAGTACTCTAATTAGATAAGAATAAATTTTCTCTAAATAAAAAGTAATTATTAACATCTTTTTTTTAGTTATGGAGTAGTTAAGTTGTGCATCATTCAAGGTCCTTAATAAAATTTTCCCCACAACATAATCATTTGCATCGCATATTAAGTTAAATGGAAAACTTCAATTAGTTGTTGGATAATTGGAGCTATGGTTAAAAGTTTTTTAAACTTCTTGAATTCTCCTTTACATTTTTCATTTAATTTGAATGCCATCTCCTTTTATAACAACCTGTATAAAGGCCTTGCAATATACAAAAAATCTTTGATGAATCTTTGATAAAAGTCTTATGTTCAGAAAAGAAATAAATATTTCTTGCATTTGTGGAAGGTGGTAAAGAACATACAAGACCTATCTCATATTTGTCTACTTTTTCTATTCCCCTATCAGATATGATAGAGCCTAAAAGCATACATTGATCAACCATGAAATGACATTTCTCTTAATTAATCATAAGATTAGTTTCCATACAACATTTAAGAACAAATGAAAGATTATCTAATATTTATTAATAGAATCACCATAGACACCGAATTCATCCATAAAAACCTATATAATATTTTCAACATAATCTAAAAATATAGTACTCGTACATCATTGAGAAGTCGCAGGGGCACTGTAAAGGCCAAATGACATGTGTCATTAGGCAAACATTCTAAAGAGCACAAGTGAATGTTATCTTCTCTTAGTCATTAGGTGGAATCATGTTTTAATGATAACCTGAATAACCATCAGAAGAAAACAATAGTATGAATAACTTACTAACTTTTGTAAAATTAGATTAATAAATGGCAATAAAAAATAAACTCTACAAGTATTAGAGTTAAGTTTTTGATAATTAATGCAAACTCATCACTTAGTTTTGATATGAATTGGCCTAGCTCATTTTCCTCATTCTTGAACATAATAATGTTAGATCTCTTTGGGAAAGTTTAGACAAAGCTCACCCATTTGTTGTTCGAAATAGGGTAAATCATGCCAATATCTAATAATTTTAGAATTTATTTCTTCATAACCTGCATAATAGGAGAATTCAATTGGGTTTGAGCTTTTTTAATTAGATTTTATCCATCCTCAAGAGAACTTTGGCGTATGCATATGATAATTACTTTTATCTTAGTTATTGTCTAACCTATAACTTTTTTTATGATTTTTCAAAATATATTCTAGTTTTTCCTCTTGTAAAGTTATGAGGCTATTTGTAATAATCACATGTGTCTCCCTCATCTAAGTACACATATTTGAGATGTTTGTGAAGAAGCTTAAGTTTTAAGGTGTTTGTATCACATGACATAAAAGTCTTTCATTATATAAAGACAAATAAATAAAAGAAATATGTTTGAAGCTTTTGAAAAAGACTTCAAAAACTTCATAGCATCCTCTATATTTCTCAAAATCACATAATCTTTCTTGGCTTTTTAAGTCCTCTAACTCAAAGATCTTATTAGTAGTTTTTCCACAACATCCTTACCATTTAACTCAAAAAATAGTTATGTTAAAGAATCAAGTATGTCAACTGAAAAATAATAATGTAAATCACTTGGATAACTCATTGCCTCAAAGATATTGAAGCTTATAACTTTGTCATCAAATTCCACTTTTAGGGTTCCATCATGAACATCAATTTTGGTTCAGGCAATTTTTGTAGATGGCCTTACTAAAGGTAATGATATCAATCTAAAAGACAAGTAATCCTTCATATCAAGAACATAAAAATCAGTAAGAAATCCAAACTCATTTACCAACATTAAGAAATCTTTCAAAACTCCTTTTAGATATGCATTAAATTGATTAGTGAGCTGAATAATTACACCAGTGTTCTTAAGTGAACCGAGATTTAAATAAGCATAAATACAATAAAGCATGTCATTAATAGATTCTCCTAAATCTAGCATAGCTTTTTTAAACCTTATATTACCAATTATACATGGTATGGTGAAACTTCTCAAATCTTTATATTTAAGATAAACCTTTTTTTTGCAAAATAACAAATATATTCTCCCACACTTTTACAATCTCATCACCATTTACCTTATATTTGGTGGTGCACAACTCCTTAGAGAACTTTGCATAACTTGTTAATTGCTTAATGGCATCTAAAAGAGGTGTATTGACTTGAACTTTACAAAAAGTTTCCAAAATCTCTTTTTCATATTCCTCCTTCTTAGACTTTTGCAAACTTACATGGAAAAGATAAAGAAGAAACATTAGTAGTAATAAAAATGTTAGAAATGACTATAAGTATCGGAGAACCTCTAATGGCTAGAATATTTCCCATGATGGTTGGACTTTCATCCTCCTTAAAAGATTAGCCTTCTAGTTGTTTTGTCGTATTCTTGATTTCTCTCATCCTCTTTGGTGTTTTTGATAGTTTCTCAATTTATTTCCAACTCTTTAAGGTTATGACATTAGCATTTTCTTTTGGATTGATCACAATTTAGAATAAAAGTTTTTTGAATCCTTATGCTTTTAATCTACCCATGGTACTAGCCAAATAACTCACTTGATTATCCAAATTCTTCATAGTAGTCCTTGATTCTAATTTAAATTATAAAGAATTAGTGGATAAATATTTAACTAAATATCCTAGAAACATACCTTGGGTCTAAAGGATGGATTATGGTTGGTTGACTGAAACCCCAATGATTGATTAATGTTACCATTAGGTTTAGCTTGTTGATGATTTTTTAATAGCTAAAATAAAGATGATCGCTTCATCCAAAATTATAGGTGTTAGAGAAAGGATCATATTTTTTATTTGTAACACTTGATTCCTTTAAAACCCTTATAAAACATTAGCTTACTCTAAATTATCCTTTCGCAAAGGTGGAGGTATAATGATTGAATGACCTATAATAGAAAAAAAAAACTCCATACATTCTTGATTGTTTAATAGTACCTAAAACCATTCGTTAAACTATGAAAGTGAGTTATCAAGATATTGCTCGACATTAGATGTAACACTTACCTTATTGACTTTTCTTTATGGTAATTCTATTTAGTTGCTAAACTGTGGTGAATTAGCCATCATATTAATTATTAAAGTCTTTATTGTTGTGGAGTTTTGTCCACTAAACCCCTACACTTGCAACATCTAATCATGCTCCTTTTCATTGAAAAAAGTCTTTAATAAAAAATTGAATTAAGAGTTGCTCATTGATTTGGTGATGAAGGTAATATGCACATAGCTTCTTGAATCACTCTCAATACTCATACAAATTCTCTTTGTTATGATGTTAAATGCCACCATTTCTTTCCTAATATTTGTGATCTTAGATGTAGGGAAATACTTCTCAAAAAAGAGTTTATTCATCTCATTCCATATGATAACAATGTTAGATGATAGATAATAAAATTACTCTTTTGCTTTGTCTACTTAGGAGAATTGAAAAGCTCTCAACTTTACTTTCTTTTTAGAGGTTCTAATTGGCTTTCATGCTTGAACAAACTCTATGGAAATTTTTTAGGTTTTTTTTATCTTCACCTATAAAACCATAAAAGCTGGTAAAAAGTAAAGTATTCTTGATTAAAGTTCAAAATTAACTTGAAGTTGAGGATTATAAAATACAAATTAGTTGATGGTCAAGAGTTGGTGCTACCAACTCTTTGAGAGTTTAGTTGTTTACTACCATCTCTTCCTCTTCTTTCTTAGTTGGCAGACTAGGTAAGAGGATAGTATACAATGCTCGATTGAATCTGAATGGTGAAGATGAAAAAAGTATAAACTAATCATTTGATTTTTTATTAGATGATGTGAATTCTATGATTCTTTTAAGTATTAATTTGTCTCTTCTCTAGTTGGTTCAAATATTCATAGAATACTACAATAAAATAAAAGTAAAAACTAATAAAGACAAATATAAAACTAGAAAATAACAAATTAAGTAGGAAAAATAATCCTCAGAAACTTAATGTCAAAATTGATACTCTAAGAATGTATTAATTAAATCCCTTCATGAAATAATATTATTATTAAGTATGATAGCAAGCAAGGGTCATTCCCGTGGAATATTGTTTCCAATTATTGAGTCATTGACTCAAAACACAAGAAAAACTCTCGAATGATTAGTGAATATAATAAAACTAAAAAAAATATTTAAACTTAATAAATTTGGTTTAAACTTTTAAAACACACTAAAGACACCTTAATCTAATCATATATAAAATTTAAAGGGATTTAGAGTTGATTTGTTATATAAACAAATTAAAAATAAATGTCTAGAAAATAAAACAAAATCAGAACAAGTTTTAAAAAGGTTTAAAACTTGAGGAGAAATATGGTTAATGAATCATTCTCCACTTCTAAAAAAAAATACGGCTAATAATTAGAATTATTCTTTAACTTTCTTTTGAATTTAACAACCGTAAAACAATCACAAGTTCAATTATCTTGATCTTTTATTACTTTATTGTCAAGTAAAATAAGCTCTCAATTTGATCTCTTCTAATTAAACAACCTATAACAAGCTTTCTAAATTTAATTTAATGAATACAATAAATAAAATATAGGTTAAATTAAAAAACAAATAGACAAGCTTAGTTCATTAGTCTTAAGTTATATTCCACCCGTAATTAATTGAAAACCTTTGATAATCTATGATCACAATATACAACTAGCTTAATATTGATAAAACAAATTAAAATCCTAAAATAACAGTCAAGTCATTATTATATTGATCTTATTGCACACCTATATCAATAAGATATCAATTGTTAATAATGAAATCAATATAATATAAACAAATTCAATAGAGAGATGAAATAAAATTTTGAAATTTATAGATTGAAAATAAACATGCTTAGAGTTTTAAAATCACCCTTAACTAAAACAAATCTAGTTATATATGCTTAAAAGATTAAAAGCCTATTTATTTTTGCGTTTCAAAAATGCATTTGAAAAAAAATAAAAAACATTATTTTTTGTTTGCTTGAAATTAAATTTTTTGGGTGTTTTTAGATTGTTTTGATGTGTTGGTGTAAAAAATAATTATTTTTTAAAATAAAAAGATATTATTTCGATATATTTTCAAATAAAAAATATTTTGAAAAAACCCATCACAATACCAAATGACCTCTGAACATCATAAACATCATATTCATAGAGAAAATGAGAAAAAAATATATATGGAACTCAACTATCTGATTGAATCTCCTGTATTTTTTTCTTCTACCTCTTAATTTGCATCTCTCTTGATTTTTAAATGTGTCCTCTTTTTCTTCGTCAGATCCTCCTCTTTTATTTTCAAAACATCTATTATTTAGTGTGGTTGTCTAATTCATCTCCAATAAATTCAAGTCCAAGTTGAATTAAATAAATAATCATGCTAATCTCTTTTTAGAACATAATCTTTTGATTAGACCACATCATTAAATTAATAAAATAATTTTATGTGGTTTTAATAACTTGATTAGAAAATTAGCTTACATGACAACTAATTCCTCTAGCCCATTAAAAGACAAGATTTGAGCTTTTAAATCATCTTATCTTAGTTCCAATAGCATAAATTAAGCTCAGACTCATTTTAGAAGCAATCAAGATCCAAATCGATGCACTTAAGAGTGTTTTCCATACTATTTTGAAGCCCAAAGCTCCATTTTATTTATTTCCTTCAAAATGCCCACAAGACACCCAAAATAAAATATACGAGATGACTTGCCCGCGCGCTGCCGCGGGCTTATAAAACAAATACACTTGATAGTGTTATAATTGTGAACCAGCGCTAGATAAGTAATAGAAATTAAAGGTATGATGGAGCAAATATTTCATGACGAAAAAAAAAGTTGTGTTGGTGATCAAAAACTTAGAGACTGAACAAAATGATTTGTAGCAATCTACAGTGTTTTATGAGGAAAGATACAGTGCTTTCGCCACATGATTTAGCTTTTCAGTTAATAAAAAGCAAAAAAAAAACAAAGCTAAATTCTCTACCAACTTAA
>Ga0307514_10006001_pt1 | contig 10695 bp, 7 predicted proteins | sample 16_EM_MG_FD_203088 | JGI IMG/M metagenome (GOLD analysis project Ga0307514, IMG submission 203088) | Populus trichocarpa ectomycorrhiza microbial communities from riparian zone in the Pacific Northwest, United States - 16_EM | ecosystem: Host-associated > Plants > Roots > Unclassified | place... | reverse complement strand
GAGCAGATGCTAAAGGATCTTGCTTCAAGGTTAGGATAATTGTAATGAGTTTTATATAATTATTATGTATATTGAGAAATATCCATGGATGTTGATAGATGACGACTGGGGTCGGCCCTGCTCCGTCCCCGACCGTCCTATCCGTCCGTCGCCGTCCTGTCTCTAAAAGACGGCACCATTTCGATCCTACCCTTGGACGGACGGCGTTTGGCCGTCCCGTCCCGTCCTTTGCTATTTCGGACGGACGGGACGGTTGAGAACACTGCCCACTCCCCCTCAGCCTGGCTCAGCACTCTGCCAACGATAACGCGCAATCTATCTACATATAGTAGAGCTACTCTGTGCCAAAGGGCATCAAAATTGATGCGGAATTGGCTTTTAAGCCATTCCACGACTACCAAGATCCCGGAATTTCTGGAGGCGGTTGATTACTGCAGACTAGTGGCGATATCTATAGTCATTCCCTCCGAGGGCCGTGATAGTAGTTCAATAGCATGCTGACTCCGCGGTGGGGCTGTTGAGATGTCTCTACCCGATGGCATACGTCGAATCAGCCCGTGTATCTCTATGCCGTAACCATCCATCGATGGCCAGTAGGACCTCGGGATAGTCGGCAGTCTTGAGAGAATATCTCAGATCTCCGAAATGGTTGTACTCGGGATTGTCATAGAATAGGCTGATCACTTTACTGCGGAGAGCATCATCTACCGGGACTTATATCCAACTTCCCTATGTTTGTTGTAACAACCATCATTAAATTCAAGTCGAGAGCCAAAGTATCGGTTACCTGGGCTGCCTTGATTTCCCGTAAGAGGTCATCGCATTACAAAAAAGTGAAAGCCGCTAGAGTTACCTATAGCCATGAAGTCGGTCTCATCACGAAAATGAGTTCGCACTCGAACTGAGCTAGTCGTGCGCTCGAGCGAGGATTTACGTTCATCGTATGCTTAGACTTCACTCAGACTTATTTTTATTGCTGAGACTAAGCCGTTTCGTTATACTGGCACTCAATTTGCTTCAATTTCATGATCACGATACATTTGTAGACAATAACTGATATGGCATGGGTTGTCTCACTATCTAATGTCTGTCTGTTGCACGGTTGGTCGGGAGTAGTGCTCGGGTGTATTTGAAGGTGCACGAGCCTTGAGCGTAATTGGAGACTGTGCTCGGGTGCACTTGAAGGTACACTTGGAGACGGTACTTAAGCGTACTTGGAGGTGGAAGCCGAGTAACGAGATACTGAAGCAAAAGATGGGTGGTGGTATGTCTCAAAAACAATGAATAAGAGACACTAAAAGAAGACATGTCATCAGTCGTAGTGATTTCAAGCAAGTAAAGTCTATGGTGTTTATTTTTGTTGATAACTACGCAGGTCGCTCCCACATACCATGATGAGCTTATATAGCGGGTAGATCCGCCCACCCGTGTCGCTGAGAGATACTATTTATTCCGCTCTCAGAACTCCAAGCACTGGCGCCATATGATGGTAAAAACCATGTAGGGTCGGGCTAGATCTAGCCAATACTATTGCTCTCACTTCCCTACAGCTAAGTGTGTCTGATTTGTTCTACAATACCTCCTCACCCGACCTGATCTATGGGTAGCCGCCGTGATTTTTAAGCGGAGGCTTCTCAAATGATGGCCGGGGCGACCTGATCAGCATGAAGCTTAGGAACACTGCAGGTGGCTTCCAGGAGTACGCATTCAGTGGTGGTTCCAGTGGTTATGCCCGTTGTGGACCTTGACATTACCAGCGGGGACACGTGATGCTGTCTCCATGTGCACTCCTGGAAGTTCCTTCAAGTGCACCTGAGTGCGCTCTCTTTGTATATACCCGGGCGGTTCTTCAAGTGTGCATCTGAGCGCTCCTTTAGGTATACTCAAGTTTGTCGCTATGTGTATATTGCTTACCTCCCTGTAGCGATTCGTTTGTCTTTTCCGTCGGTAACTGTAACTCAACCACAACACATCAGATTGCGTTCTAAATGATTATTGTTCTTAAATTTGTATGGTTACAAACAAAAAGACCGGTTTTGACAATGTTGTTGTGAAGTGAGGTAGTATGGTAGGAGATTTATACCCGGGTTGAAAAAACTATATTGAGAGGTATACGAGAGCCGATTGCTAAATTCGTATAGCTAAAAAGATCCATGCCGAGAACTACTGAAGATACATTTCGTGACAGTACCGTTGCCAAGAAGAATTCCATCTGAGACCAAACCCAAAGAGCGAAAGTAGGAAAGTACATTCAAACAAAGACCAAACAAATTTCCCAGACTAAAATCCCCAAACCAACACTGATTACGTATGCTAAGCCGCACACTTCTCCGGAAGAACCGCCTGACCGACCTTGTTCACATATACCGAGCTATCATTAACGCCTACAAACACAGCCGGACCTTCCTCCATCTCAAAAATATAGTATGGCTCATCAAACGGCTTTCCCGATGGGCCCAACGGATGGCGCAGAGCACACTTCACAAAGTTACCCGAGTACCCCGCTTTCTCCATCACCTGCACAGCAACAGTAATATCCATCTTCACCGGCCACGGAATTACCTTATTCCCAAGGAACGGCTGCTCAAAGAATTCAGGCGGCCCCCAGCTCCCCCAGCCAGTAGATTTGATGATCACCGTGCCATTGCCAGTTCGAAAAATGGCGCGAAGCTGCGAGAGGCTTAGAGGGTTGGTAGTAGCGCTGGCACCGACTGGAAGTGAAGCCTCAACCACAGTGAGCTCCGCATCCGGATATTGTTCCTTCACAATGCGATCTGCGATATTGACACGGCCAAGAAAGCTGAGAATTTCGCCTCCTTGGGGCCCAGATGGCTTCGGTTCGAGGACAACAATCCTAACATCGTAGGTCTTCCGCTTTGTAAATGCGGCTATGCCGCCGGTTGTGGTTACAAGAACTTGCGTGTTCCCGGTCTGCAGCGAGTTGAAGGTCCAAACAATGTCTTTGTCCTGAATTCCGGCGGTTGTCATGGTCAGATACTGTGGATCGAAGGTGATATCGACTCTGCCGTGGCGGGGAACTTCGTCGGATGCTTGGATCTCGAACGGGAGCTTGAACAAGGCGGTGATCTGAGTTGGGTCGGATACGATATGCTGCTCGGTGTTTCCTGGAGGCAGAGGCTGTGAATTAAGATCGGATGTGGATTGCCGTTGCTGCTCGAGTCCATGAATTGGAACGACCACCCCGTTTGGGTGGTTTTCTGTGACGATGATTACGGTTCCGCTCGGGAGTGCAAGCGACGGAAGATCGATCGTGAAGGATTGATCGTGAACATATGGTCTGCAGCCTTCGCCGCGTGGCCCAGTCCATCCATCAAGAGAAAATTTGAGACCGCCGAGCCAGTGAACACGGTTGAAGATGATTCCAGAGGTGAAGTTTGGGACGGAGCCTTCGGCGTACAGAGTAAGGGAATGAGTGGCTTTTTCATAACTTGCGGTCAGCTTGTCGGCGGGTTCGAGGCCAAAGAAACCCATTGTGAAGTATTGTGAAGTATTGGAAAGATTGCGCAGGAATGTGGGAATATTGTGGAGAGTGGTTTGTGGGTAGTCGTTATGATGGAGCGTGTGAATAGCGGCAGTTTATATAGATAACTAGAATCTAGTAGGTGAACAGATTTTTGACCATTCACCACTTCAGATCTACCAGAGGTTCACATATCCTGTGAGCGGATATCCGTCCAGCCATCCTTGATCATCTCCAGCTGAGATTCTCAGCCGAATATAATTCGGATACTAGTGCGTGAGTACGTATCCCTACAAAAAATGTAATATTCTGCAAAATTTGCTAGTAATCATGCGTAAAATTTATCGCCGGAGAGCTCCACTTATCTCTAGAACGTAAGGGATATACACGGTGCTCACATGGTTCTGCACTCAGTTATGCTCGCAGAGGTCCAGAATATCTTAGCTACACAAGAGTTTGTTTTGCATTTTAGTTACGCTGCATTTGCCGGCTCTTCCGGGTTGATTGCTCTACACCGAGCTGAAAACTCATCTTATGATGCCACTTTTCAGCTCCTTTTTCGAAAGACGTTGGTAAGGCTGAACTGAAACTTACTTTTCATCATCGAAAAAGCAATGAGTTTGAACGATCCGGTTGTTGCGGCATTGGCTTTTCCGGCTGAATTGATGATTGCAGCTCGCGAATATAGACCCCTGTTAAAATAGTGCACGAATCGATATAGGTACTCAATTAGCAATTACTCGACAACTGATCTCAAATTCTTCCATGAATCCCGCACCAGCCCGATGTCCTAATTTGTTTCACAATCCAGTGTAAGCTAGCTAAAGAGAGTCAGTCACTCGGGTGCCAGGGTAAAAGATCGGATGCACCTTTTCTGGTAATGGATTTGGCTGGCAGGGTAGGGTGTTGACTGAGGAAATATTAGTTGGAAGTCAGTGCACTCAAGTCTTTTACAGTCCTGATTATTCTGGCTAAGTTTTACCTAAACTGTATGTAGCACGATCGTGTTTTAACCAGTTTTGAATGATTACCTGCCAGAATAGAAGCATCCAATCTTCTACCCTAGTACCCGAGTAGCTTCTGCATGGGAAAGAAGCCCGATATGCCGACGACATGGGTGCGGCATGGATCCCCGGTGCGGGGTATAGGGCTGAACTAATGAGTTCTTCTAGAGTACAGAGGATAATCTTCCTTCAGCATACCTCGAATCGCGAGACGAGGATCTACAGTTAGCAAAAACTCGAAAGCGAGTGCCTGGCATGAGGCAGCTAAACACTGTATCATCAAGCGCTCAGTTCGAAGAAATAGCATACCCTCAGAGAGTGTTTGTACAGTATATTTGAACCATTTAGCTTCTTGATATAGTCCGCTGTGTAATGGTAAGCATGACTGCGGGAGTGGATGTATATCAGCCCTGTGACACCACTTCGGCTAGCTCCTACGCACAAGATAACCTCCACATTTACCGTCTCTAGTGAAGTTTGCTCACCAAGCGCACAATGGACCACAATGTATGCCACATCAGAACAAATGAATGCAAGATAACTCAAGCCAAGTGAGATTCATGTGGTGGAATATTTTGCATCCAAGATCCGTCCTTCTTAGATGGATACTCCTACACTTACCATAGAGAATTGATCGGGTTTCAAGGGCGGTGACCTTGCATGCACTATGCAGTATGTTAGCGATACACTCATAGCACCGAAGAGAGCAGAAGCTCCTGATCGATCCCGGGAGTGATAGTCAAACGACAAACTACTCTGTATAGATGCGAGCTCCTATAAGCTTCATGTACTCGGTACCGAGGTTGAAGAAGCCGTGTATGGTATGATTCGATTGCGCATTTATTATAGAGTACGCAATATTTGCCGAGCAGAAAATATGGAACCTCTCACACCTTGAGAAGGCACTGCAGTGCGACAATTCGGATTGTACTGTGCTAATCTCGGATGGTAAATAATACATGCAGAGGCGATTGCCGAATTGCCAAGCCTCACCAAGTCTCGGCTGCATCCGGCAATGATGAGCGAACGCAAAGAGTTTCCTAGAATGGGCGTACTGCTGATCTCATCTCGGGATTGCTTTGATGGCTGCACTCCACAGAACGCTACCCCAGAAGCCTTTCGACTCCATCCACCCCACCATCGACTCCTCAGATTCTACTGCATCCCACATCAATGTCGAAGTCGATATCGCTCTCTTTTACAGCTCGCGATATATGCAACTGTTCTACCATTCATTCTTCGGCATCGTCCCTTTCCATCGCGGCTCGCGTCTACCCCACGCCTCCCCGCCTATCCTTTTCCACCCCTTCGCCCTGCACCGCTCAGTATCACGCGTTCTGGTGTCCCACGTGTAGAGCACACGGCGACTCTTCGATTGTGCATGCCTCTGTCGAAATCGTTCGCTTCAGTGAGTATTCTCACATTGAGACCCCATAACTCTGTGATACTGTTTTGAGGTTGGTTATTTTGTTAATTATTGGGATTGCGCGGATACTAAAGCTACTATCACCCGCCCGGACCTAACATAAGCACCGAGTGCTTTTTGTTTGCTACAGAGTGTAGGGAGAGTTGCAGATACACGGCTACAAGTCACTCTATCATTTCAAGGCCTCTCTTCCACCACGTCGGTTTCTCGCCCTTGTCTCTCCGCAGTCCTTTGCCGTCCTATATTGCGCCCTGGTCTACGTACACGTTATCTTGTCTACGCCGTCGTGTACCCTCTGCCATCGCATCTACTCTGCTCTCGTATCTCCACCGTCATTTACTCCCCGGTCCACCCGTATCGTCTTCCTCTACTATGCCCTGTCGTCTACAGCCTCCTCCAGCATTAGCCCACTGCTGTCACCTATCCACCTATCTCCTACAGTCATCTCCCTCGTCATCCGAGCTACGTCTGCTGAAGTGACGGCAGTCCTTTCGCACTTACGGCTGCATCATGGAAGGAAGTAGGATATCCGGCGAGATCAAGATTTGACCTTTCGCACTTAGCGCGTTACAATTCAGCCTACCATTGTACCGGTGATAGGATAGCGGGTGATCTCCTGCGAGTTATCGAGTTTAGTTCATTGATGGGACCTACGGCAATGCGGGGTGGGGGTGCGGTGACGGGTGTTTGCTTTGTGCAACTCACTCTGGCTTCGGTTCCGGTGCTTAGCAGTGATAAATCAGGAGTGGTTGCGTAGATCGAGAGGACATAGTGAACACAGTAGCCAAACAACGCATCGACCGGGCGAGTTCGAGTTCGAGACTAGGGACGTTCGAGCCACATGCTACGATCGACACACAGCATGGTGTTCGGAATGGTGACGACGGCAACGCAATGGAAGATACCAGGGATTACTCACAGGAGGACCTCGGAGGCTGGAGGGGACGTCGTCCAGATGCAAAACGAGAGAAGCTCGCAAAGGTACCGTCACAGGAGTGCGCGGGTATGCAATCCAGTTTAGAGATTCTCAGAAGACATTCACGACACTAATTCCGGCAGAACCGAGTCCGGTTTCTTCACTTGGGACGTGGCACTGAGTATGACAATGAGGATGACACTTCAACCGGCTGCATTAGTAACTTCGGTGGAGAACATCGACTACCGGCAAGCCCTATACGTTTATATACGTATATTCCACGCGACACCAGCGAATCGACACTACATTGACCGATCGGCACGATGGAAATAGGCGACGCGATGGATCGGCATCTTTATTCAATTTGACACCCATCAATCAACACAATGGTGGCGCAAGAAGCAGAACATGATCCAGCCAGATTAGAGAGCTAAGCGAAGGGGGTGCGGCCCTGCGGGAGCACTAGACGGAGCATGATACTGGGGGATCTGATACAGTTGTTGAATGGCTGTGAACGGAGATCGGGAGGAAATTGAAGATTGGGGAGGGCTGGGAGTAGCAGGTTTTCCCATGCAACAAACGCTCTGGATAGTGGAGTATAATCGGTGCATTTTTGTTTATATATCTTCTACCATCAGAATAGACTTTACGAACTTTGCATTGTTGACTAGGGATTTGGCCCAGAGGCTTCCTTAGTCTTCGATGCTAGTGGACTCGGGCATGAGGCCGGTGGCTGGCCGCCCCCACAAGCCTCGCCTGCCCCCACCAGCCTCGCCTGCCCCCATCTGCCTCGCCTGCCCCCATCTGCCTCGCGTACCCCCATGCTGAGGAGGAGGGCTCGGTACTGGTACTCGGCTTTGGGCTCCGGCTTTGGCAGTCGGCATGGAGTTTTTCTTCTCTCTCTTTCGTATATAAGTTTATAGTTTTTCCTCTCTTTGGATCGACAGACAATTGAGCTTCTTCGTTCTTTCTCTTTTACTCTCAACATGCATCGTATGCGCAGATGACAGCTGTGCTTACTTAGGACGCGTATGAAGATAAGTCCCAAATGAACTCGGCCTACAACTCACAAGCGCAGCACGGTAGCCTGCGCGATGAATTAGGCCTTGCCACCAGCCTTGAGCGCTGCATGACGTTCTTTGCCGAGATAGATACCCCCCTGCCACAGATGAACAAAGCAAAGGTGGCCGAGATATCCACGATGAATGGCCGTAGTCCCTCCCGAGTCATGAGCCGAGTGAGGATAGGTGACTGGCACAAAACCAATACCATTGGTATCACAACGTAGGCGACCACTAGACTTAGAATCACCATGAAGTGGACTGCGAGACAGAGTGTGGTGCTCAAAGAGCCATGCCGGATGGTAGCACCAGTAGCGGAAGACGAGAGAGCGACGGCGGCGGTGGTAGCAGTTGCGGGGGACGTCTGGGAAAGATTGCCGTGTCCAGGGAGGTGAATAACGAAGAAAGCGAGGAACGTAGTAATGTCAACCGTTCCCATCGGACGGGCCGGGTACAGTGGGCTGTCCTATACATCTCCAGCAGGGACGGGACAGCATTAGGGAGGTCCGTTCCACCCTTACTCGACGAGGACGGCGTGACTGCCAGGGACTAACCGGGGACGGCGAAAACATCGTCCTCGACCGGCATCCAGCCCTCGGTCGACATGTGGCATTTAGGTGTTTTATATGGCAAGAGATGAGTGAACCAATGGATACGTTTGGAGTACATAGCGTGGGTAGAGTGACTATATGTAGGTGAATTCTGCGTTGTCGTCGGTCAGGTACGACACTGGCTGTGGCTGGTGAGGGTAAACTAGGAGGGTGGTGGAAGACACACCTCCTCCCATCGCTCGCCAACTAGTGCCAGTGGCCATCCACACCGCGTAATTAATCTACATATATTAGAGCTACTTTGCACCAAAGGGTTTTAAATTCAACCAAGATTTGGAGGTGGGTAGTTTGTGGAAAGGAGGAGGAAAGCTACTTACCCCACTCGATTTTTCCACTAGCTCTGGTTGGAATTCAATGCATTCTCTGCCAGAGTCTCCAAAGCAGTTATGAAGACTATCTGGGAACAGTTTCACAGTTTCTAAAGGTTTTGATAGTCATTCGAACGAACATAGCCGTATATAATGTGTGTATGCTGTATTGCGAACTTGGAAACACAGTCTATCTTAACAACCACCAACCCGAATCTACCAATACTGGTATCAATAGACAGCTAGCATTCCATATATGCTCTAATAGTATTATCAGCCTATTCCATTCGCAGTTAGTAATGAAATAGGTGGGGTAGACGGCGGGTAAAACCCGCCAACTTCATGGACTCTCACTCATGTTTGGAACTTCGTCAAATTTGGTCCGATTGACTAGATTTCTTCATAGCCATATAGCCTTTGTAGTTATCTATGAGACAAAAGCCTTCAATATTCTCTCCATTGTTTGGTTGTTGAGTAATTTGCAATTATGAAAAAACTCCTAGGATTTCTTAGTGCGGTTGCCTCCGCCCCATAAGATTCCCGTTCCGTTTTCATCCTGTGCTTCACATCAGCTTCACAAAAGTTTCAACTCCCGACAAGAATTCTTGCCTGAATCTCAACCCAATCAGTTAATATCTGGGGAGATTGCACAATGTGCAACGTGTTGGGGAGTACCTTGGTACATATGTACTTCATTATGTATGTGTGTCTACATGCTTTATATGTAGTACGCAGTAAGTACTCGGTAAACGTAGTATTCACCAGTTACCCCACCTTAAGTGGTCGTATCATACATATACTTGTCAATTTCGGTTTTGAATTTCTGGATACTTTTGAAATCGACGACTATGAATGAGCAATCTCACCCAATAACTATCACTTCCACATCAGCTCGCCACACAACAACCCTAATCGCAATTATACAATTATATTTAAAAAAATAACTATCCATAGTGTACATGATATTATCCACTATGGAGCCGGAATCAGATTTGCCGATTGTGCTCGGGCTACGTGACGCGTCAAAAAGAATAACATATATAGAAGCCAAGTAATTAGCTGCCAATCAGGTTACGCCACATTTTACCCCGCTCGCCTAGTATTGTTCAAACGATTAAGTGCCAAATATTTTCACCATCGCAGAGTAATTCATTCAACTTCCAACCCACAATATTCACCAACTGTCACAAAGCCCTTCACTTCCAATCGAGCATATTCCGAATCAAGTAAACGATGGCTACCGATTTAGTCAGCGTCGCTATCGGCCTTTGTGGTGTCATCAATTTGGCTGATGCGGTACATAAGCAGGGTCGCCAGTTCTTGCACGACTGCAGCGACTGCCCGGGGGAGCTTAACGCACTAGTTTTGGAAGTCAACAGTCTAAAAGAAGCTCTTGAGGCGCTTGGGCCTCTAGTTGACGCTGTTGATACCCACTCACGTAGGACAGCTCCAGCTGACATCCTTGGCAGACCTGTGGCGTCTAGCTCGCTAACTTAGAAATAATAAGACACGATGGAGAGCCTCGGCTTTGCACAGTGCCTCAGAAATTTGACGGCTGTCGCGACCACCCTAAACAAGTTCCAAGAACATCAGACTCAGACTGTAACACTATGGAACCTTTGGACGGTGTCAAAATGGCCTGTGAAGACGGAGGAGCTACTGGGTCTTTTACAGAGGATCGAAAGACACAAGAGTATCATAAACTTGTCGGCGATATCCAATAATTGGTACTATACTCATGTCTTAACCCCATTCACGTAACCAGTGTTCCTAAGCGGCCAGGCCAGGCCGGCTTTGCATAGGCCGGGCCGGGCCGCCCTTAGCGGCGGCTTTTAAATGAGGGCCGGGCCTGCAGGCTTTTTCTTGGCGGCCGGGCGGCTTTTCTTGG
>Ga0307514_10006000_pt1 | contig 10695 bp, 7 predicted proteins | sample 16_EM_MG_FD_203088 | JGI IMG/M metagenome (GOLD analysis project Ga0307514, IMG submission 203088) | Populus trichocarpa ectomycorrhiza microbial communities from riparian zone in the Pacific Northwest, United States - 16_EM | ecosystem: Host-associated > Plants > Roots > Unclassified | place... | reverse complement strand
GCCACTGGAGGCTTACATGGTCGTTAACTTCAGGGCCCGTGGGATTAGTCGAGGTGCGCGCAAGCTGGCCCGGACACCCACGATAATCAAAAAAAAAAATAATTAACACGTGTCTTGGAAGAAATTGAAAAAAAACAATCGATGCCCTAAAAAAGATAGTGCTTTGCCCTTTATTTGGTTCTCTTTAATTCAACGTGGCCATCAATTGGGAGATGATTGCACTATTATACACCAATTTTACATCATTTCTTAATTGAATAAATGAGCTTAATTTTATTTTTTTGGGAGTGCATTGACTTTTCTAAAAATTTAAATAAAGTAATTCCATGCACTTTGCGTTAATGCTTTTTTTATTTTATGACATGTTACTTGTTCTAAGTTGTTATTGGGAGTGCATGAACTTTAATATTTTATTTTTGATGCACTAATGTTTCTATTATCTCAATTAACTTACAAAATGGGCAGCTATTTTCAATGTTAGTATTTCGTCACCTATTATGTCAGTGTTTTTATTGATGATAGAATATTCCAATAGTATTTTTCAATTTTGTAATAGCGATTTAAAAAAATAACATGTCAATAAATAATGTAAAACAATTTTTTATTTTTAATTAATTAATTTTTAGTTGATTTATTTAAACAAATTTGATTTATAACTTTTTTTTATCAATAGAATGGTCTTAATTTTCTCCTTTTGTTTTTCTTTTTGATGAAAATAGTCTTAATTTTCATAAGCAATGGTAGCATGAACGGAAAAGAGAAAATTGATTTTCCCCTTTTGTTTTTGACAAATTAGTATGCAAGTCTTTTCTTATTTATTTCTTACCTTTTTTTTATTTTTTTCCTTTTTTTTTATTTTTTTAGAAAGCTGTCAATTTTATTATCTGAGAGAGAGAGGGAGAGATGAGATCTCATGCTCAACCTCATTTAAACGCAAAGAAAGGGAACCTTGAAAAAGCAATTCAAACCAAATTAAAGACCCGCCAGATTGAGAAACCACATGCATGGGTTTTACGGGCTTGATTCTTTATAGTTGACACAAGAAGAAAGAACATATGAATGAGGAATATTCATAAAATAAAATAAAGTTATAGTCAACCAATGAAATAAACATTAAAGTAATCCAAGATAAAATGCTTTTCCCTTGGCTTCTTTAATTTTTTTGTTATAATACAATATGCTTCCAACCAAATATTAGAAGGTGTTTGTGGGGCATGAGAAGGGATCGAAGAGATCATGGATACTAATGGATTGTGTAAAAGGAAAGGCGTGTGGTCCTTTTCTTTCTTGTTGTTTCCTTGCTTTGAATCTCATGCCATACGTTGGAGAATGTTGTGTTGGTGCGCCTTAATTAATTACATGTGGCCTTCAAAGTCTAAGTTCAGACAAAATCGAAAAGTTGGGAATGTTCCCAACGGCTAGTCTTTCTTCTTGTTTTTTTTTTTTAGAAAAAAAAATAACAAAGCAAAACAAGTTTGTAGATTCTGATAGATCATAAGGTGAGGATCCCAAAAACTTAAAGCATTGCCTGCTTGTGGCTGAAGTAATGTATTATCAATGTGGAAATAGACGTACACTAGTTGCCTGTGTAATTTTTTTTTTAAAAAAAAACCTATAAGAACTAAACTTTTCATCTCCAAAAATATAGTGATTAAATAGTCTCCTGTGTAATATATACTACTCCACAAAGCCTTAGGGGATGAAGACATAAAATTTCATCAAGTAGTGATTATTGATTTAGAGATATTTTTTTGCTGATGTTTTAAAATTTAATATGCTCAGGAATGAGGTTATTTGGTGTTTAAATATTAATTTTATCACGCATTAATGTTAATTTTCTCTTCTTTGAAGCTTAGGAAACAGATAATTGGTGGTAAAAAGCCCAAAACCTGCAAAACAATTTTTTTTGGTGAGGTTTAGGGACTCTCATATTACAAAGTCATTGAATTTTAAATAAGAGATTGCAATAAATGAGATAATTAACTTTAAATTTCAAGAACAAGTGTGTTTGTTCTTGTTTTTATATGACAAATACTCTCAGAATTAAAATATGAATACTTAGAAGAGGGAAATTATGAACCTTTTACCTTAGTGGTTCAGGAGGTATTAATAATCCTTGAACTTTGTCATTTTGATGGAGTGAAAGGGTTAGAGAGTTTTTTTTCTCTTGATGGCATTAATGAGATGAAAATATGGTAGGCTATTGGAAGAATTTTTATACAACTATGGATGTTGAGAGAAGAATATCCCTAACATCAAAATTTCATGTTAAAAGTCTTAAGAATAAATAAACAGAGTCTTATAGACCTAACATAGGTCTATAAGGACCTCTAAACCAATTAGGCTTGTCGCATAGCCAATCTCAGGGGCAATGGGTCTGGCAACTCGTCAAACTCACGTCTATTTGGACTCAACATGTGGCTGATCCAAGAATGTTGGGTTTGGAAGCTCACTAAACCTATGTTTACTTGTACTCAGCACTTGGCTGAACCTAATTATGTTGGGTTTGGAAGCTCGCTATATATTCTTTATTCATCAGTGAGAGTGAGAGGTGGTGGCCAATATAAACCTTCTTCTCTCCTAATCCTATTTTTTACTTTTGATAAAAACTCTCTCTAAACTTTCTGTAACAAGAGCCCTAAATGAGAAGATCAAGTCTCTTAATCATCTGAAGAAGAGTTTTCTTCTAGGTAAACACAAAAATGCTCTATTTTGTTCTTCCTTTGTAAGATTTTATTCTTGTTAAAAATGAGTTCTAGAAATGTCAAGAAGATTGTATCATATGAGGGAGATTTTAGTTTCAAACCTGAAACTAAAATTGCTCAGTAAGGGTCAGTTGCCATTAGAATAGGCTCTATACCAAATTGTGATTATGTTCAACCCTTCTCTACTGGGAGAGGAGATGAGATTATCCCTAGAGAGGTTGCAAACCTAAAGGGACAAGTAAGGTTACTTAGGGCTCATCAGGATAAAGAAAAAAGAACAGTATCGTACAAACAAGTGTCCTTCTCCAACTCTAGGCAACCAAGAGACCTCATGGTGTTGTTGCATGAGATGAATAATCAGGCTACCCAGGTCATCAACAAACTTGTTGGGAGCATTTTTATCATTACTGCCTTTATATGTATATACGAGTTTAGGTACTTTTTTCCCTTACAAGGATTTATAAGGGATGGATTTCGTTATTATAATATGAGTCTAGCCCAACTCCACCTCAACAAGTAGACCATTGTATCTGCTTTCGATAAGTTGTTAAGGGTCCTTAAGAAGAAGCCATCAATTAATATATTCAGACATTGCTATACACTGATCAACAATATTGATGGGGAGCCTTTCATCCCTTAGTTCTTTACCTTTTCCATTAGGACAAAAAGGCCTTTGAGAGGTATTTTTCAAGAAAAGCCCTCTCATGTAAGGAAATGAAGGGGGAAATGGGTATTAGTAAAATTTGACAGTATGGCTAGACCTTATTTAGGCTATGTTGTTATTTAGGATTGCTCCCACTTTTAGAGAGTGCCCTATGTGGTTGTAATAAAAAACCTAGCCTCAACAGGAGAAAAAATAGAATATGCAGTAAGGTACGTCAGCACCATACATAATACAATATCAATTACATGGCTTAAGGACTTTCTCACCTTTCTTATACTAGTATGTCATTTTCTTAATCTTTCATCTTAGTTTAGCATATTATTCATCATTTGAATTTTTTTCTTGTGCATGATCCTCAACAAGAACAGTTGACTCGGAGTTCAATGAGTCCACCCCCTCTATACCTAGCCATGTGACCATCCCAACACCTAGTTATACCTCTTTGTTCAAAGTTCTTTTTATCTCCCTCTTAGAGTAAGTCCTTGTATCCATGAAGATGGATGTAGAAGAAGCTCTCATTAAGGTTGAGAGGCTTATTATGGTTGAGTTTTCTCATATAGGAGATGCTCCTCCAACGAAGGTAGGGGCCTAAGTTACTGTAGTGAAGGGTCAATCTCTTATATAATGTCACCATAAGATACTTATCCCTACCTAGGTTATCTTTGATGTTGTCTTCTGCTAGAAGAGGTAGAGGGTCTTAGTTACTTTTAACTTCGATGTTGAAGTGACTGTGCCTTTGACTAGCATTTTGGCTCCACCCAACCTAGTTTCTATGTCGCTTAACCTTCTAGCCAGATCATACTCCTCTTTGCTTTCCTAATCTCAATAAGAAGGAGAGAAAGATAATAGATGCAATCCTACAATAGAGGTCCACCTTGGGCCTGATGGACTGGAGGTAATGGATACCTTGGATAAGTTGTTAACGCTTTTACAAATGCTAGCTACAAGTACCACATGACTATAACTAGGTAGATGACCTTTCAGGTATAAAGAATCTTTTTATACAATTTTCTTTAAGTTTCTAAGAACTAGCATTTATAATAAGAATTTATCTAATTTTGTCATTTGTTGTTGTTTAGACCTTCATGATGTGCGCTCATTCGAGAAGTTAATGGGTTGAGGATAAAAAAGTCATAGAGAAGGTCATTGTGCAGTACTAGGCTAACAGGACTGAGGTACGTAGATTAGAAGAGGATAAGGTTGTTTAAGATGTTAAGCTAAAAGTTGTCAAGGCTACCTATGCTCAACTGCAGGGGAAATTAAAAAGGCACACCTCCATTCTAAGCTTTACTAAAAAGAAACTTGGAGAGGCGTACAACCAAATAGACTTCTTGGAGAAAGAGATAGCTAAACTTAATGAATCAAAAGAAGCCTTAAGGGAGGAGCTAAAGATAGCACAAGAAGAGACATAGTTTTCTCATCAGAAGAAAGAGATATTAAAGAATTTTTCTCAAGAATTTTATATTGAGTGTGGGGAGTCTATCTTTCTAATAGAGACCATTAGGGACAAACTCTTTCTATCCATGTCTAACTTGTATTTTTTAACCTCTCTAAAGGAATACAGATAAAATTCAGTGAGTCCTTCCTTAATGGTTAGGTCTCTGACTTCAAGGATGTCTTCCTTGTGAGAGCTGTGATAGCCAAATATGGTGTCTACCCTGCTTAAAAGTCAAGATTGAACATGTAAAAGTTCTTTTTATAGAAGTAATAATTAGTATTTCTCTTTTTGCCTTGGTCCTGTAAGGCTTTTACACATGTAACAAATATTGTGGCTTTAAGCCTTGAATTTGGCCCTAATGCCTTGAATTATTATTTTTTTTATATGTTAATTTATATTGTTTACTATCTTTTTTTATTCATGAATATTCCTTTGTATGGATGTAAAACCTTTTGATACATTTAATACTTCTTTAGGTAGTCTATATCATTGTATCCTTAGATAACCTAGATGGGTCCAACGCCTTATACTTAGAAAAATATAGGACTTTTTTAGACAATTTGTATAGGTTCAACACCCATACTTAGAAATATTTTGAGATTTTGGCAAGTTTAAATGTTGTCTATCCTTTGTTGGTGGAACTCGCCCCCTACTTGGAATAAAGAGGAAATCTTGGTTGTGGGTACACCCACAATCAGGAATTCATTTTCCTTTATTCTAGCTATTCATAAAAGTATCCCTAGTGAATTTATGAGATGGCAATTAGCATCGCTAAGAGAATGTGTTAGGTTATAATTGTACTAGAGAATGGGAGATTCGAGAACAATCATTGGTGAATTGGTAAGAGGCCCCGAGGCATCATCTGGAGAATAGTGTTATTGCACTATAGAGGCTTCAAACTCATTCCTTTGAGATTAAAGGGCTATTGCTATAAGAAGACCAAGTCAATCCCTTTGAGAGTTAAGGAGTTATTTTCCTAGGGAGATCTCATGTCTATCCTTTAGAGATTGTAAGACTATTGCCCTATAAAGATCTCATACCCATTTCTTAGAGATTATAAGGTTATTTTTCTAAGGAGATCTTATACCTATCACTTGGAGATTATAAGGTTATTGCCCTTGGAATATCTCACACCATCCATTAGAGATTATGGGGTTATTACCCCAAGGAGACCAAGTCAATCCCTTGGAGAGTTCATGATAGGTCTGTAAGCATTACCTAGAGAAAATGAGAATATATTGTCATTTTGAATAAGACATTCATATATTATAAACGTTTTCTTATTGATTATGATATATTTTCAAATGATCAGAGTGTCAGGCATGAGGGAGACTCTTTCCTTCCATATCTTGCAGATGATAAGTGTTTGCCTTAACCACCCTTATGACTTTAAAGGGACCATCTCACTTTAGAGTCATCTTTCCCCTACTTTCTTTATTTCTTAGAGCCTCCAACTTTCTTAATACCAAATCTCCAAACTTAAATCTTATATTCTTGACATTAGCATTGTGATATTAAGTAGTACTATACCATGTGAGATTCTTATAAAAAATCTAGATTGGCCCTAAGGCCTTATTCTTGCCTTCTGAGGTATAATGAACTATCATATAGTTTGGACACTCAATCTCAATTGGGATCATGGCCTCAATTCATAAGTGAGGAGAAATAGAGTTTTACTAGTAGATATTTTCTGAGTTATTCTGTAAACACACAATATTTTATTAAGCAATTTTGCCTATTTTGACTTAGCTTTTTTTATTTTTTTTCTCGAGTCCATTAAGCAAGACTTTGTTAATCAGTTTACCATGACCATTGGTTTGGGAATATGATACTACAAAGAACCTATAGTCAATGCAAAGCCACTGTAAATGCTCTCTTATCTTATAGTTGTCGAACTATATTCCATTATCTATTATCAAGATTTTAGGAAGCCCAAATTGATAAATGATATTTTTCTAGAAGAATGAGATTATTTTATTACTGGTAATCTTTAATAAAGCTTTCGCTTCTACCAATTTGGTGAAATAATCGATAACTACCAGGACAAACTTTTTTTTCCTATGGACTAGGGAATGGACCTAGGATGTCCATTCCCCATTAAGCAAAAAGCCACGAGAAGACTATGGCGATCATTTCTACATAAGGCTAACAAGAGACCGAGGTAAATCTCTAACATTTATAACATCTCTTCATCTCTTCACCAAGTCTATGGCATCATGAAGTATGGTTGGCCAGTAAAAACATACTTTTATAGTTTGAGCAGCAAGAGCTTTAGAGCCTGTGTGCAAACCATAGATGCCCTCTTGTATCTCACTCAAACATAAGTGCTTTCTTCATGATATAAGCACTATAAAAGTGAAGTTGAAGTGGATCTTTGATACAATGTTATCAATGATACAATACCCTATTATTTGTCTAGTTAGATAGATGACTTCATTTTTATTTAAGGGTAGCCCCTAGTAAAAAGTAATGTTTGTTAGGGGTTCTTTAAGTTTCCTCAATATTAATGGGAACAACGATAAGCTCTTCACCCACACTTGGTTTTTGCAAAACTTCAACTCATACATCCATAAGGAGGTCTACAGGATTAGAGCTTGCTAACTTAGACAAGAGATCTACCAGGTGGTTGTCTTTTCTTGGAATGCAAGTGATTAAAATGCTTTTGCCTCTATCTTTCTTTGAGAAATAAAATTGGACCATCTGAAGACATTGTTGTATAGTTAGTTATCTAACCTCATATATTATTTGTCATTGATCAACCATCAACTAAGAGTCATTATAGACTCAAAGAGGGTATGCATTCAAGGCCTTTACAAGGCCTAATCCTACTAGAAAAGCTGGATACTCTGAAACATTATTCATGGCTATAAACTCAAAACAAACACTGTATTCAAATACTTATTCTTTAGAACTTACAAGTACTATCTCAGCTCCATTTTTATTAATATTAAAAGATCCATCAACATATATTCCCAGGTAGGGATCATTAGAGAGTGTTCTGTTGGAGCTTCTAGTTTAGCAGGGGAAGTGATTATTACATGTGGAGACTTATAAGTGCCCATGAGCCTTTCAAATGAGCATTTAATAATGAAATTTGCCAAGATTTAACCCTTTATAGCTGGCCTGAGTCTGTAATAAAGTCCAAACTCTTCCAATTCAATGGCCCATCTTACTAAGCGTTCAAAAATCTCTTGCTTATTGAGGATCTACCTTAGAAGCTAGTCTGACAACACTAGAGGCGCTCATCAAAACGAGGGCTATTTCCTTTACTTTTAAATATCTTGTTTTAGTATCATAGAGAGTTTGGTTGGAGTAATAAATTGGGTGTTGTATTCCTTCTTCCTCTCTTAACAAAATTGCACTAACAATCTAGAGTCCACTCAAAGTTAGAAATGTTCCTTAAAGTCTTAAATATTGGTAGAGTATTCTCCCGCATACAAGCTATGAACTAATTAAAGGCAGTCAATCTCTTTATGAGCTGCTGGACCTTTTTTACTGACTAGTGAGGATTTATGTCTAGAATGACTTGAATCTTTTTTGGGTTAGGCTCGATTCCTATGCTACTTTTTAGGAAACCTAAAACTTTCCTTCTTTAATGTAAAAGACATATTTGAAAGGATTAAGCTTCATACGATGATGGCCACACATAAAAAAGACCTTTTCTAGGTCTAGGAGATGTTGCTTAAAGATCATGCTCTTTACCAGCATGTCATTAATATATCACTCCATAATCCTCCTAAGTTGGTTCTTGAATACTTTATTTATCATCCGCTGGTAAATAGCCCTAGCATTTTTAAGCCCAAAATAGTATAGCTTTGTAACAAAATGTTCTCCCTTCAGTTATGAAAGTTGTTTTTCCTTATCATCTGGCGCTTAGGGATTTGGTGATATCTAAAATTAGAATCCAAGAAGCTTAGATACTCAAAACCTACGGGGGAGTCAACCAATTGGTTAATATTAGCGAAATGATAATTATCTTTTAGGCAAACTTTGTTTAAATCTATGAAGTCCACACATATTTGCCACTTGTTGTTGCTTTTCTTGACCATTATCAATTTTTTTAGCCAGGCAGGGTACATCACTTCCTTAATAAATCCAACAAGCAAAAGCTTATCCATCTCTTGTGTTATTGCTTTTTGTCTTTCACCCTTACAATTCCTTTTCTTTTAGAGAACTAAGTAAATAGTTAGGTCCACCTTCAATTGATGGGTGACTATTTTAAGAATGATTCCTGACATATTGGAGGTGCCCATTTCAAAATTAGATTTTTGGATATGGAAGAGCTCTGTCAATGACTGTTATTGTATTGATGTTACGGTAGAGCCCACTCTTGTGACTTCATTTTCTCTTAGAGAGACATCCCTCAACTCTTCAACAACTTTAGTTCTAACCTTCACCCTTTCTTTCAAGGACCCTTGCTAGTCCAGTGCTTAGGCCTTTTTACCATTCAAGCATGTAGAGGCACATTACCTTGAGGTCATTTGATTCCTTCACATTATATCTACTTTTTTCTAAGTTAGAAACTCTAATGCCAAATACCTAGTGTTGATTGCAACATCGATCTAATATAAAAGAGGTCTACTTAGAATGGAATTGTAAGCCAAAGCTATGCCAATAACCAAAAAAGTTTGTTAGAGGGAGGCACACTTGGGGGGGTGCCAACAGTAACTTAGATTTCTAATGCGCCTTTTACTGGCATGCCCAAGCCTTCTATCTTGATGAGGGAAGTCTTCACCAGAGCTAGTCTTGAAAGGGGTATCCTCATTTGTGCCATCACTTTGTTGGAAAGGATATTGACTGCATTGTCATCATCCACTAACACTCAATGGACTCGATGGTTTGAAAGGATTGAGGAGATTAACAAGGCATCCTAATATATGAAGGTTAATCCATATCCATCTTTAAGGGTAATAGGCTCATTCCACTAGTTCTGAAGATGAAAGGTTGTAAAGACCTTTTTTTCAATTTTCTATTTCTTGTAATTGAATCACCCCTTGTTGAGATGCCACCCAAGATAATTTTAATTTTGGGTAGTGCCTGTATAGATTAGCTGGGCTCTTCCCTGCTTTGCTCAGGATGGGAATTCCTTTTCAAAAATTAGCGGAGATAGCCTTTAGCTATCAATATTTTAATTTTTTTTCAAAACATAACACTCCTCTGTGTCATTTCTTTTATCTTATGAAACAGACAATACTTTTTAGAAGTTCGAGTATTGGGTGGAAATCTCATGGGTAGAGGAAAGTATTGAAAAAATTTTATACCTTTCATGATAGTGAAGACTTATATGAAGGTGGCATTTAATGACGTAATGTGTATTTTAGGATAGGTTATCTGTTCACTAACTGGTCTTTTATGATTTTTCCTAGGGTTATTTTCCCTTCTAAGAGAGCTATCCCACTTAGGAAATCTCTTTAATAAATATTTTTTAGAGAAACTAGAAGGCCCATGGTGCAGCACACTTGCTTCTTCCACTTGTATATGGTTCTCTATGGCTTGCTTCACTTTCAACAAGATTTTTTTTGGTAGAGCATACAACTCTTTCCACAAAGATCTCCTCTTTACTCCACTTATTATGGCCTTAAAAGCCACTGGCTCGATTAATTTCTTAACTTTGAGCATTTCCTCATTAAACTCTTTAGGTATGCTCACGTGGACTCATCATTTATCTTGGTACCCTAAAAAGTTACAGGACTCATCATTTATCTTGGTACCCTAAAAAGTTACATGAAGCTTTTTTTAGCTGGGATACTTGTGTTGAACTGCGCTGCTAGCTTGGTACAAAGTTGTTAAAGCTTATAATAGAATTTGGCTCTAAATTTTTTTACCATGCATGGTACTGACCCCCTAAAGATTGTGGAGAGGATCTTGCACTTGGCATAGCTATCTTG
>Ga0307514_10005999_pt1 | contig 10696 bp, 11 predicted proteins | sample 16_EM_MG_FD_203088 | JGI IMG/M metagenome (GOLD analysis project Ga0307514, IMG submission 203088) | Populus trichocarpa ectomycorrhiza microbial communities from riparian zone in the Pacific Northwest, United States - 16_EM | ecosystem: Host-associated > Plants > Roots > Unclassified | place... | reverse complement strand
ACAACAAGAGCCATAGTGATTGCCAAACACCATGACCGACAGAACAGAACAAGACTCCTAGTGATCTTGCATCACTATGAGCGACACAACAAGACTCATAATGACCTCCAATCATTATGAGCGACACAATAGTCATAAATAACAACTGACGTCACTCCAGAATTGACATCGTATATTTGAAACGTATGACTTGACAAATGACTCCGCGGCTCAAAAACTGCGAAGCCCGCGATATCCTAGCTCCCAGTAACTAGATATCGCGATAAACATGACAAGCGAAATTAGCGAATGTACAGGAAACGCCGATTCCTTACAATTGCTGTTCTATATGTGCCTGGCTGGAACGAGGCATGTTTGATTTCGTGGAGGAAGTTCGATGAGACTGGGCTCTTTTATATGTTTGGGAAGGATGGGATTATTTCTGTGAAAATGAATTCAGATGACTTAGTTGTTTTGCAAGCTACATTGGAACACGGTGCCTACCAAGTATTCTCCATTGTTCAACATGGTCAGATCTATATCACCGGCACAGATTTTTGGCATCAGGCCTTGGGACACACCTCTACTCGGTACTGGTCCAATGCTAAAGATATCTACGCTGATGGTGATATACTGCCCAAACGACCCTCTCACTTCTGGTGCTCCCAATGTGCAACATACAACTCAAAAGAACAGGCACATAAACCTGTTGATGGCTGACGATCCAAGGAACCATTCGACCTTGTCTATACCGATCTTATGGGACCATTTAAAGTCCAATCCATGGGATGCAAGAAATATATAATATCCTTGATTAATGATTTCACTCGTTATGCTGAAGTCAATTTCTTATTTCTGGAATCTGATGCAAGTCGTGTTCTTCAGACATTCTGTGAAAAGATCAATACCCAAATGAATCGATACTCTCGATCTTTTTGTTCAGATCAAGGAGGCGAGTATACAATTGCTGAACTTACTGACTACTTTGAATCAAAGAGCATTCAGTATCTAGTTACCGCCGCTTACTCCCCTGAGTCTAATGGTGTTGCAGAACGCTATAATCAGACTCTCACTAATATGGTTTGACCCTCTTTAGACAACATACCTGTATCTCTCTGGGCAGAAGCCTTTAATTGGGCCTGCTACATCAAGAACAGACTACCTCATTCTGCATTAATGGATAAGACTCCATACGGGACACTGTTTAATAAGAAACTAACGATATCCCATCTCCATCCCTTTTATACCAAGTATTATGTACACATTCCCGAAGAAAAACGAGCAGCGGGATCCAAGCTTGACCCCTATGCTCTAGAAGGACATCTCGTTGGATATATGGAATCTACCCGGATGTTCCATGTATATATACCTTCACAACATAAGGCAGATGCTTATCGACAGGTTAAGTTCGAGCCATCCTCTTACACCTCTGTCGACATACATACTCCCAGGCCTACCTCTAACAATGCCGATCAACAAATCCTCCCCCATGATCATTCTCGACCTCCCTCTCCTTCAGATCAACTACAATCTGAAGTAACACAACAACAACAATAGCAAACTACAACACAATCATTCTCCCAATTTCCCAGTAGTTACCCTGAAACTCCGGTGAAACCTTCATCCTCAGCTCTACCCCCTCCTCCACTACGCCGTACTCTCGTTCCTCCGCAATCTCCCCCAAGAGAGTTCTTGGACTATACTCAAGAATCTGATTCTGAGTCAGAGAGAGCACTTATCGATCATCAACCTGATTTCTCTACTCCTACCCATCAATCCACATCTACCAGAATGCCAGCCGCCCCCAAGTCATCTCGGACTAAAGAGTTTGATACTGTTCTCGAGACTCCCAAACTGTCCTATAAGCAACGTCCCACACGAACCATGAAACCAGTTCAACATTACTCTGAGCACGGTTTTGCTCGACTTGTGGCTGCGCCTCAATCTTATAAAGAGGCTATGACATCTTTGGATTCGGATGCGTGACAACATGCAATGATGGAGGAACATCAGGCTATAATGGATGCAGGCGTTTGGGAAGAGTTTGAGATGAAGAAACTCCCTGTTGGAAGGAAACTTGTTGGTTCTTGTTGGGTGTTTAAGGTCAAAAGGAATTCTGATGGATCCGTGGAATAATTTAAGGCCAGGATAGTGGCTAAAGGCTATTCTCAAGTCGAAGGCCTCGACTACGATGAGAAGTTTGCACCTGTAACGAGGTACGATTCGTTACATCTCATTATAGTACTTGCACTACAACTGGGTCTCGATATGTCTCAAGCAGACATCAAATCAGTATTTCTTAATGGAGACTTGAATGAAGAAGTCTGGATGATACCTCCACCTGGCATAGGCCTAGATGGGAAAGTTCTTCATTTACGCAAGTTATTATATGGACTCAAGCAAGCTCTGCTAGCATGGTTTGAGAGACTGTCTAGTGCTCTTGCTAAGTTGGGTTTTCTCTCTTGTTCTTTTGATCCCTGCGTCTTCATTTCCCCTGACTTCAATGTAATAATTGCAGTATATATTGACGATATTACCACAGTTGGAAGAAAGTCAGATTTACGCAAAGTATATCAACATCTGACAAAGTACTTCACCGTTATGATTAAAGAAGGGCTTTCCTACCTGTTGGGGATTGAAATCCTTTACACGGCTACTGGTCTCGAACTTCGACAAACTCAATACATCATCAACATCCTCACACGCTTCGGTATGGAAAACAACAGGCCTGTTTCTACTCCTATTGACCCTAAAGCTCCTCTTGTGAAAGCTGATGAGTCAGAACCTACTTATGAAAAGCAACTCTACCAGCAGATGATTGAGTCTCTTATGTATCTTGTTACTTGTACTCGTCCAGATTTGGGTTTTGTTATGTCATTCCTCTCTCGGTTCTCCTCTCATCCTCTCCTTTGTTATCATACTGCTGTGAAACGGGTTTTCCGTTATCTTGCTGGAACTCATTCTACGTCCCTGGTTTATACTTGTCGTTCATCTATAGATATTCCTTTGTTGATTACTGGCTATTCTGATGCCGACTATGCTTCGTGTCATGATACCTGTCGGTCTATTTCTGATTATGTTTTCTTGCTGAATGGTTGTGCCATCTCCTGGCTCCCGAAGAAACAGAATTCAGTCTCAACCTCCACAACTGAGTCTGAATATATGGCATTAGCAACCACTGCTCGGCAAGCTCTCTGGTACATCAATGGACTTGCACAACTCAGCTTCACTATTCCTGTTGAACTTAAAGCCGACAACATCTCAAGCATCAATGTCGCTGAGAACCCTATCAATAATCCTAAGACAAAACACATCGATATCTCTTACCATTTCACCAGGGAACACTTAATCCGCAAGTCATTTACCCTGAGTTACGTCCCTACTGGCAAAAACCTTGCAGACATCATGACGAAAGGTCTCCCCTCTGTGCTTCACAATAGACATACACAAGGTCTCGGTCTCACAGAATGAGAGAGAGTGTTGGGACATGCATTCTGCACTCGTTTCTTGTGTTATTCTCCCCGCATATACCATTAATTCTGTTGTTGTTTCATCTATTTCCACTATCTATTATCATTATCTTGGTTATCTCTTACGATATCTTGGGTTGTTCCTATTCTTATTCGTCTACAAGGATACTCATTATGCATCTTATTCACATGCTTCTGTTCACACCCTTGTTTCTATATACCACACTGTTTCATACATAGTCTGACATGCGTTAGCACTTCTGCTTATAGACTTCTTTGCATTGCTTCCTATTACAGTTAGTTACCTTGTCTATACTGTTCAGCCGCTCTCTCATGTATTTAGTCACTGGTATCTCGCTCTCAGTTAGAAGAATAACGACGACTTCTCTTGCTCATACGCACTGCTCACTCGAATATCTTCTCGCTCGCCTGCTGCACACTCTACTGGTTCATGCTATCCTACCAATACTGACATTAACATTTACATTAGTATACACGCTGTCCACACACATATATCCTACTACAATATCAAATACAGCAGCGGTCTTGTATTTGCCTTTGCCATCGTTGGTTGCCAATTTCGGAAGTTTCAAGCTGCTAGATCCTAGCATAGAACTAGCAGAGGTGCGTGCAGTATCTGCAGTCTGGGATCTTCTAGATCGATCCTTGCGAGTGCGTCTAGTATTAGGACGTGACACTTCTGAGTTAGAAGAGGATGAGTCATCTGGTGGGTCACCATCTGGAGGTAACGATACTCTTTTTGGTAGACCCCCTGGCGGTGGCTCATTCTGAGGCTGCTGTTGCTGGGCTGTCTGTTGTGACGTATTCCGATTTCCAGAGTTCAGGGTAATATCTGGCGTTTGGTGAAACCCAGATGATGTAGGCCCTGTTCTTGCTGAACTGCTCGGAAAGTTTGGAGGGTACTGCATAGGCAACGGGGCAGCGGAGGTTGATGATGTAGCAGCAGGCTGAGCTGGCATGGGATTCCTAGTCCCAAATAGACTGTACTAAGTCTCGGAAGTCCTAATACACTCGCAGTTCTGGATAGGTATCCAGCGGGTTTCTTAGGGGCGGATCTAGAAGCTGAGTATGCAGCGGAGGGTCGTGAGGGCTTTCTTGGTGTCTTAGGATCCATTCCAGCCATCGAAGGCATTGGATTATCTCTAACTAAGTCATTGATAGTTACAGCAAGTTGAATTATTCCTTTTGGTGAAGGATCCAGCATGGGAGCCTTTGGGTCCAATTTCCTATGCAGATTGGTGAGCTTATGGCATAGCTCTGCAAGCTGCTTAACGTCGTCATCTGTGGGCGGATGATCAGGTAGATCATCTTCCCATTCCTGTTTGGGTACTGCATGCCTTGGAGTGGGATGAATAACTTGGATCTTAGGTGCTTTTGCCTTCTAAATCTGTAAAGAAGTCACAGGATCGTCCTGTCCCTTGTATTCTTGTAGTATTTGCTCCTAAAGATACTGATCATCAAGATTGGGCGAAGGTTCTCTTGTAGGCTACCTAGGCATATTTCTAGAAGCAGTCCTCGATGGGTGCAATGAAGGTTGTTTAACCATGGGATACATTTCCGGATTCTGTCCAGACAGTCTTCGACTGGACCTCATATCTAATTCAACTGACATGTTGCTGTTCTGATATTCCTCCGTTCAGATAGAGATGCTAGCGTAAGGATTCTACTCTTAACTTGAGCTATTCGGTTCAAGAGGGTGCACGATAAGACTGTAGAAGTGGCAGTCTGTATTATGCAGAATACTACTACTGGCCACTGAGAGCTCTGTTATGGAGGTACTGCAGGCGGGTTGAGACAGTCAAGTCTTCTGTTGTGCTGAAGGTCGATGGTTCGAAATAAACCTAAGAGTAATCAAGTATTAGGGGAAGAAAGTTATACTTGCTTAACATAGGTCAAAAAAATGTAGGTGGGGGCCTATTTAGATAGTGAGTACCCAGGGCAGCTGGGTACTACGAAGTATCTAAGTAGGTATGATCTAGAGGGTCTGGATAATAGCACGAAGGCTACGAGACTGATGCTCGAGATATAGAGAGTTCGAGAAGTCATTGAGTTCAAAGATTCAGCAGAAAAGAAGTTGACCAGAATAGCGAGTATTAATTGTACTAACTAAACTTGATAGGTAAAAGATTGAGTGAAGAAGAAAAGACCAACAGAGGGTCAAACTCGGCCTCTTTAATAGAGAACTGGAGCATCCCAATATGGTAATACAGGACTCATACCTGATGAGTCCAACAGCAATCATAATGACACAGTCATTATGAGTAACAACAAGAGTCACAAAGAAATAACAAATATGTCATCAGGAGCATGTGCTGATGTCAAGATAACAACATGAAACCTAGACTTCAGCCTGGTATACAAGATGACTCATAAAGACTCAAAAAAACCCGAGAATTGCTCATACTTGCTTAATCAAGTTATGACGTAATTATAATGCTATAAGAAAGACGTAGACAGCAGGGAATTCACAGAGATAACAAGATAAGAAATTGTAGGAATCACGGATTCCTTACATCCTTCCCTCATTAGGTAATGACTACCCAATTAGGACATAACCAACCAAAAAAGGAAGTCCCCCAATTTCAAAACAACAAGAGAGGAGGGAAAGACAAATGAAAACCCAATCATAAAACATGGGTAGAAGCACAAGATTCATCGTCCGAGATAAAGAAAACTTGGGTACCAGCTCACAACAAAAAAATGCGGAAATCCCAATATTCTATCATAGAAAACCCAACCCAATTGTGAAACCAAAAGTCAACATAAAGAAACTCACACCTGGGGGCGGTTCCTGTGCCCAGCACGCCTTGTCTGCACTCGACCAGACTACTTGCTCTGGTCCCAATATGCCTTGATAGCCTCCTTGTCAATGTCTTCCCTATTTTGCCAAGAGTTATGTTCATGTCCATAACCTAGCCACTTGACGAGGAATTGTTGATTGTTCTTTCGAGTGCGATACTTGATGATACGTTCGACTTCGTATCTAGGGGCAGAAGCATCAGTATCGACAGGACCCGGAAGTATATATATCCTGAAGGGAAACTTATCATCTGGATTCTCCAAGCAGGGAGCCAGAAGAGAAGTGTGGACTGTGACGAAACCAGAGGGGGCAAAGGGAATCCCGAGCATATAGGTGTCGATCTTGGGGAAGCAGCGGAAGATCTTGTAGGGCCCCATAAAGACAGGCTCCAGTTTCCAGAACCGAGTATCTTTTGGGAAGCAGGAGGAGAGCACCTTAACCAAGTCTCCAACTTGGTACTGAGGCGAGAGACGGCGGCGTTTATTGGCCTGTTGCGTCACTGCAACACAGTTGCGGACAAGTTTAGTCTTGACATAATCTCAGAGAGCATTGGAGATCATGTCAGGTCTGAGGGAGGTAGTAGGAATAACGACTCCTTTTTCGAACTTAGGAGTAAAGCGAACGCAGAGAGTGTGAGGAGCGGCGTCCCTAGAAGCATCAATCCCCGTATTAATAGCAACTTGCACAGAAGGAATTGCGGCCAGCGAGTCCAGTCCTTGCTCTAACAACTTGGAATGCAAGATTGTTATAATAGACTTATTGGCAATCTCAGATTGCCTATCTGTCTTGGGATGGTAAGCGGACGACATAGACTGGGAGATGTTGTTGACTGTGCAGAATCTCTTCGATGCCATCGAGGTGAAGAGAATATCTCTGTCAGTAATGATATCCTGTAGCAAGCCAAAGAAAGGATATATGGAATTGTAGTAGACAGTGATTAGATGTTCTGCAATACAGTTGAGGCGGCGAGGAAGAATAATCGTGTATTTGGAGAACCTATCCATAATAACCCATACATGATCATACGAAACCTGCATTATCTTGTTGGTTACTTGAGGGAGAAATAGGAAATCCATCGATATGTGAGTGAAGGGAGTCTCCGGGATTGGCAGAGGTTTTAGCAGTCCAAAAGGGCGTTGAGTTGACTGCTTGGTTAGCTGACAGATACCACATGTCCTGCAATATTCGAAGGTATCTTTTGCCATATTCTGCCAATAAAAGTATGAAGTGAGTGCGTGATAGGTCTTGCTTTATGAGGCATGGCCTAAAGACGTATGGATTCAATCGAGGAGGATATTCTTAATGTGTAGGTTGCAGTCTGCAGAGTCTGGTATGCATAGTCATACCTGATCATACATAGTAAAGTACAGAATTCCGTTTCGGAGTGTATATACTTGACCAAAACTCTTCGCTTGCTTGCGTATCTTCTGTGAGAGCTTGTCATGTAGATACTCTTGAATTAGCATAATATGCCACTATTGTAATTCAGGAACGAGTTCAGGGTAAGAGATATTATCAACACCAAGATATTTTCCAAAGTTATCGAAGTCCTCCTTGGCTACAGCTTGCAAGTATTCCCACGACTTATTTCCACATCTGTCAATAGGAATCTGACGAGATTCTATCTCTGGATCAGTAGAATTAAATGACTTGAATGTGTGTTCTTCTGTAGTCTTATTTGCCCCATCATTGAATACGATTCCAGGGCCGAAGACGTATTCTCATGCTTCAGGAACTGGAGAGTACGAGGGGAGAGTCTCTGGATCAGAGGAGTAGTTGGGTCCTGTAGAGCGAGGACTAGGAGCCAACTTCATAATAGGAGATGGAGGGGACGAGTTCATGGTCTCAGAAGAAGTAGAGGAATCATAATCGAGATCGAGTGGCGGTATACAAGCCCCAGGAGATGTAGTAGACTGCGGAGGAGTAGCTGGAAGTGTTCGAGTGCATCAACGATAGCCAAAAGTTCCTTGTCGAATGTCGAGCAATTTAGTTGTACTGAATTGAACTTCCTTGAATGAAATGCAGCTGGTTGAATTTCCGAAACACTAGATCCTTGACCAACCCATGCACCTGTACCAATAAGACTGGTATCAGTAACAAGGAATATAGGATCTGCACTTTCGTAATCCAGTGGCCTAACTGCTGGGTCAGCAGATAGTGTTTGCTTAATTAACTCGAAAGATTTCTGATGTGTGTGTGTCCAATCCCAGTTCGCAGTAGATTCCGCCATTGTGGTCAATGGGCTGCTTATAGTAGCTAATTGCGAGGCAAACTGAGAACAGTAGTTAACCATACTAAGAAAAGTTCGAAGTACCTTGATATTAGAAGAGGTAGGTCAGTCACATATTTTCCTAACTCAACTTAGTACTGGTTGTATACCTCTTCTCATGATAGTATGTCCAAGAATGCTTAACTGTTCAGTCAGGAACTAGGACTTCTTTCGATCAGCATAGAACTGATTATCTCATAACTTTTTCAATATATGTCTGATATGATTGACATGCTCTTTATAAGTCTTACGAAAGATGAAGATATCATCAATATAAATATAGACAAAAACTCTGAGTTCATCCTGGAAGAGGGTGTTCATAGCATTCTGAAATGTTGAAGCTGCGTTCTTATCACCTTGCTGCATGACTCGAGTTCTGTATACCCCAAAGGGTGTCTTAAATGCAGTGTGCTTCTCATGCTCAGGAATAATGTGTAAGTTGTGATATCCATCACTAAGATCAATCTTAGAGTGGAACTTAGCATTGGCAACTGCATTAATGATATTAGATTGATCAGGGATATTTGGTGGATCATTATAGGTATTATCATTTCGCGCCAAAAGGTTGTGCAAGAACCTTGCTTCATCAGGCTTGTCGATTTTGGGTATCATAAAGACAGTGTAGTAGCTTTGATCAGGGGGTATAGGCTTGTACACTCAGTCTGACTTCTGTTCCTGTCTTAGCTTCGCAAAAAGCTGCGGAAGGAACTTGTGCTTGAGCTTAAGATTTCGAGGACTGATCTTGAAATCAGGATCTTTAAGCTGAATTCGATGATCCATACCTGGTCTCAATGGTGGTAAATCGAGGTTCTTGGTTTCTGGAAATACATCTGGAAACTCGTCAAAGGGATTGACAGTTTTCTTTAGTGTGGTGGCTGCAGACACAATCTGGTTTGCAGATTGTACATAAATAGGAGGAGGGAAAGCAGGTTGTATCCTCTTCCTTGTCATTGTCATAATTGGGACTGTGATCCATTGTTGTAGAGTGAAGCGTGCCTGCTCAGGGGGTTGAATTGAAACTGTCATGGTACACATGTTAATTACAGCTTTCATGTCCTCAAGAGCAGGTGATCCTAGGATAATATCCCAGTCTTTAAGAACGGCCACAAGCATGGTTCTTTCTTCGAGATATCCTAGCCAGTTGAGCTGGACTATGACGTAATGAGTAAGAGAACCTCTCGACCTTTTCATAGTCATCTGCAATGTGATAGGCGGATTCATCTTATGCACGGGAATCTTATGCAGTGTACAGAAAGTGGAACTGATGAGGTCTGCACTAGCGGTTTGTTGATCTACCAGGGTTTTAGCAGTATGCTCATTGACTTTGGTAGTTACAAGTAGGTGTTTCTTGACTGAGTGTAGGACTAGCGTGGCCCCTAGACTTTTCGTAGGAGGTACGGCAGCTTTCTGGACAATAGATTGGGCTGCCGTCGTAATCTCGGATGGGGATTCCTTGTCGAGAGTGCCTGCTGCACTCGAGATCCTGTGTTTCCTATCTGGGCAATACTTCAACATATGTCCTGTTTTCCTACACCAAAAGCAGCCTCCTTTTCGAGTAAGTTCCTCACGCTCCTTCTGAGTGAGTCGAGTAAATCGAGATGATGTTGGGGCAGGCTTCCTGTTCTTATCAAATCTGTGATTAGCTTTGAATAATGGATTTGAAGATAGTGTAGGTGTATAAGGCTTGGATTGCGGTCGATGTTTTTGGTGAGGTCTGGATGAACTATGTGAAGAGTCCTCATTAATCCTTCTGACAAAATCATGGATCTCATACTGTTCGATAAGCTTTTCCCAATCCATATCTTCATTTATGAATGGTCGAACAGCTTGTAAGAGTGGAGTATCTATTGCTTCATGCAATTGGTGATAACATTGCCAATTGGAGATGCGTGGTACCTGCATCTGATATTGCTTGATCTTGTTGTCAATATCCTGAATAGGCAGCGTTCTGCCATTGAGCATTTGGCATATTGCTTGGAATTCATTCCAAAGCATTTCCTTTCTAGTGAAGGGAATACAATACTGTCTCAGAGCTTTCAAGAACTCTTCAACTCCCAGATACTTTGTATCTTTATTAGCTCTAAACTGCATATGTAGCATCTTAGTACCATCTTGTAGATGCATCCCAACCCATATCATTGTATAACTACTTTCTAG
>Ga0307514_10005998_pt1 | contig 10698 bp, 6 predicted proteins | sample 16_EM_MG_FD_203088 | JGI IMG/M metagenome (GOLD analysis project Ga0307514, IMG submission 203088) | Populus trichocarpa ectomycorrhiza microbial communities from riparian zone in the Pacific Northwest, United States - 16_EM | ecosystem: Host-associated > Plants > Roots > Unclassified | place... | reverse complement strand
CTGTCCCTCGTGATTTTGTTGCTAGCTCCAATATTCAAGGTAAATGTAGAAAACATCACAAAAATGAAGTGTCCATCAAAAACCATTTTTCTATATAACAAAAAATGCCACCACGACTCTTCCTAGCGTCAAAGAACCATCTCAACCCAATAGTTTAAGCTGTTAGGTAAGGTCCCAGGATATGATTTATATTATTCTCTAACACACCCCCTCAAGTGAAAGCCCTTTTGAGCTTGAAACTTGCACAGGCCCACATTACCTTGTGCTTAATTTTTATCAAATAAATGGGGATGGTGAGATTCGAACTCATGACCGCTTGGTCATTAAGGCTCTGATACCATGTCAAAGAACCATCTCAACCCAATAGCTTAAGCTGTTAGGTGAGGCTTCAAGATATGATTTATATTATTCTCTAACACCTAGGAATGAATATTACAGATTTTTGAAAGCTAGAAGACAGTACATGCACATAAACACATTGCTTCAAAGTAAATTCTAAAATAGAAGTTTCAAATGTCATAGTATTTGATAAAGTAACATAACCAGTATTCTTGCAATTTCCTTTCCACTATGTCACATAAAAATAGACAGATTCATTCATCAAAACTTTGCATTTATGAACATTCATCCCTGATCTGGTGAAGTGCAAAGTAAAGCATCAATATGCAAAGGCTGCTGAACCTCAACCATTTTGGAAACCCAAGTTATTCACAATACTAAAATGATTATTAACTTGAAAAAAAAATGATTTGCTGCAAAACTATGAAAAGCATGGGGCTATTGCATTAAGCATCATACAAAAGTTGACCAGGATCTCAATATGGATAAACTTACAGTGCGCTGACCAGGGATAATTCTGGAGACATGGCTTAGTTTAAGATGCTTCTCCTCTTTCCCAGATATCCAAATTAGAACAGATTCATCCTGAATGAACCAAAAGCAAAGGCATACGTATTACAGCATACATAAATTTAATAAAGGTGAATTACAGCAAAGCTCAATAGTCAATATCCAACAACATCAAACAGAATATACCCAAAACAACACATTTAGATAAATTACCAGAAGCAGCATGCAAGAAGCTTACCATTTAGAAATGGCCAAAAAAATATTAAATTACCAACTGCCTTGCAGCAATTAAATGCAGCGCCTATGAAAGTACATGATAGAGCTTGGCATAAAAATAATAGGGTGAAACATCAAAAAGTTACTACATTGCATGCATGCCTTCAGACATTGATAGTGAAACCTTAAACTGCAGGGAAAGGTGCTCTCTTATCTTTTGATTAGGAAGCAGCACAGACCAAGGTTAGGAAAACCAAGTGGCCTGCCAGCAAGATCAGCACCATCATAAGCCTCGTCACTAACTCATATTTTTCAGCTTCAATAATCAATCTAATAGATCTTCAGTTTCTCCAGCAAGCCCATGTTTACATAGAAACAGAGGAGAGGCGCTGTGCTGTGCAGGATAACCAGCTAAAGATCTTTCAAGTAGTTTTCAAGTCCAATGTAAAAGTAGATGCCACTAGGGTATTTTCTTCATAGAGCCCTGGAGGCCCTTATTTCCATGGATATAAGGGTTAGGACACTTGCTTTTCTACCTTGATGACAACACCACTACTGCCTTTATTTTATTCATTCACAATACCATCACCATTTTAGAACTGTTCTGGAAGCATATTCTGCTAAGATTTTGTGAAACAGTAGACCTAATTTTATTCATTTAACCTTCCATGAGACCAATGCATTCAGAGACAAAGGCACTTTCTAAATCATCCAATTCTCAACACTGCATCGTGATCTAAACTTGGTAAAGAGCAGCAAAAATTACAGAACATCCATAATAATATGCTATTATCAGAGCACGCATCATAAAAACAGATTAACAGATGCAAATGAATTTACGAATCGATCTACTTGAAGAGGAGGCAGTACCATAGCTAGCTTCCATTGAGGGAAAATAAACAAACACAAATAGCTAACCACAAATTTCTTGATCCCATACTGATTTGTCTCAAAATAAGAAAGAGAAAAGGTTACATTTAAAAGCATGCCTTAAATATAATCTTACATTCGACAGCCTGAAGGGGCAAAATTTGGGCTTCCCTCTACGGCCATACTTGAGCAACTGAGTGCCCCTTTTAAGAGCAGTGATGGCCTGTGGCAAAGAATGCAGCAAGAAAATCAATTGAAAATAAACTAAGCAGGCTATGCATAAGTCAGATTTCAGGAGATGTAGAAATATTTCTCATCTGGAGAAACATCTAATAGTGCAGCCGCATGATTATATCTCACAATAAGCAGGTTCTTGTCTCTTTTTTCTTCAGTTATTTTTAAGTTCATGATCCATGATTTACTCAAATCCTTTTTTCACTTATCCCAGACAACAACATAAGACTTGGTTTCTAATATAGAAATAAATGGGTATGGTGCACTGCCCAGCCCAGAGGTAACAATTACAGGTATTTTGTATTAAGCCCGTGAAATGGTTTCCATTTGAGTGAATATTTACAACTCATTGATGCCAGAGAGATATGAACACTCGCTAATAACATTTGGTTGACTATTTATTTATATATTATCGCAATTCTTTGAAAAAATCCAGAAAAGCATGCATGTCTTGACACTGATTCTCGATGCTTTGCCATGCATCCTAACATCACTAGCACTCATGTGTTAATGCTCATGTAAGACTCATTTATGTACTCTTAAGAAAATGCACAAAAACCAATTAGCTTACCCGAAAAAGCCAGCTAGAATAGTCCATTAAGACTTGCTAAAAAAAACCCGCATATGACAACATGTTGACCCACACACATCCTATACTAACATTTCGCAATGCAAACACTTATGAACAAATAAAAGGAAAGGTTATACTACTCGATCCCATTGAAATAACAGATATTACCAGACTCTTAATGCTCTTATTAGCTTGAACAGTAACCAACAGTTCCACAACATTTGACCCGGTTTCGCTTTTTTGAAAAAAAAAAAAAAAAACTCAAATTCCATTTCACTAATTTCAAACAATTTATGAGCCTAAACATTCAAATCAATGCTCAACTTATTAATCCATAGCAATTAATAGGCAATCTCTGTTTACAAGCTTGAGCTTTTAACACAACCACGTTGCACCCTAATCACAAAAACACAACCATAAAAAAAAAAAATCATACAAACATAACACTAAACCTTCTCAGTCATTACCAAGATATAAATCAAAATACATTCACTAAACCTCAATCAATATCATCAGCACTTTATTATATCAATAAACAACAACAAAATATAAAAATATATATATAATTACCAATTCAATGTCTCTCTCTAAGGGGCCAACTCTCAACGTCGGCTCCAAAGCAGCCATTCCCTCCGTTTTAGACGTAATCAAAACTCTAACAAAACCCTACACATCTCACCATCACCACCACCGCAACAAAATCCACCTACAAACACACACATTGCCTCATTTAAACTCTAAATCACTCACTTTCAGCTCCTCCAAACCCTCGCATTACCAAAAACAAAACCTCGGTCAGCTAACAAAATCGCAAAACCAATCGATTCAATCTCGAATCGTCGAAAAAAAAACCCGGCGGAATCGACGAATAAAGGAAAGGATTATTAGCTTTTCACAAAACGACGAGAGAATATGTCGAAAACGAAGATTCTGCGACGGCCTTTGGATTCGAGGAATTGGGCTTTGTGGTGTTTGGTTGGAGAGAAAGTGAGAGAAAAAGGAAATATTAGGGAAAGTGAAGCCTGTTTGGTTTTAATGAGAGTGAAGTAGAGAGTGAGAGAGGGTTATTGAAAATTATTGATTTTGATTATTTTTTTTAAATGATATTCGGATTTTGATTTCTTTCCTTCTTCCTTTTTTTTCTTTTCTAAATTTTGTGCCCTAAAAGGCACAATTTCAAGAAATCACTCAAGTTTCTCTTTGCCAACTCAGTCAATCTGGAATAAAAATATGGTAATTCTTCTGGAAATAGAATTTTACTAATTATGTCATTAATTATTTCATGGATCTAATTCGGTCAATAATAATATTATAGAAACTAGTTGTTTATCTAATCTTATAATATGATTTAGATGTTAATAAACAAATTTCATAGATATTTTATATATAAAGAAAAACTTGTTTTTTAAAGAACAGATTTGTACATATATAATATTTACATGTAAATTATAAAATTAGTTTTTGCTAATATCTTAAAACATAAAAGATATAAAATATATTTGATTAAAAAAACAAACGATAAAAACTTGAAATAATTTTATTTTTGGCATAATTTTAGAATAGATATTTATATTTTTAAAATAGTAAATACAATGAGATATTTATCTTTGTTTCTATTATCTAAATCTTTTTTATTAGAAGATAATAATCAAACATTGTTTAATAAATTTAGAAAAAAAAATGAACTATGGTAATCTTTGACAAATAATGTCAAAAATTATTATTATTAAAACACAAGAAAAAAAAGGTGTTGAAGTTTTATTTTCTTATGTAAAATATTAATAAGATTATATATGTAGTTTTTGTAGTTATAGTTTTTAAAAAATAAATTTAAAAATATATATATTTAGTTAAAACTGTTATGGAGTGAATTTTTACTTGTAAAATAAATAAAAAACATGTTTTCATGAATGAAAAATAAATTATTTTAACTTATATAAAATCAAATTTTAAAACACAAATAACTATATATAAAGCTCAATACTAAAAATATAAAGTATTTAATTAATCAATTAATTTTTTTCTATAACCTAGTAAAAAATAGAATCTATCACGATACAAATATTCTATTCCGTGATTTCTTTTGTTCCTCTTATTAAACTTTTAAAATTTAATAAATAAAAGTTTGAGGGAGGCTATTTAAAAGTAATCTACAAGTAATTAAAAGTATAATGGAAAAGTAATCCACGAATAATTTTGATGTGATGGAGAAAAATTAAAATAAAATATAATTAAGGTAACTCAGAGCTTATTTAAAATAAAAATATATATATTGTTTTAAAATATGATGTTCGAAAACTAAAAAAAATATCTTCTACTAATTTGAAGCACATGAGATTCAAGCACGTGCCTTGGGGTAATTTATTTATTTATTTATTGAACTGATTTTAGTCAACGATGTTGACTCCGACTCTTTGTTAATTAGTTCTATGACCATAGAGATTTCGCCATGTGAGAGTGGGGCCCATGCAGGAACTTTTTGTTTGTTGCTTTACGGTACCGTTCTGTGTTGTCTTCCCGTGGTTCCGCTAGAAATATTTTTCTTATTATTGGCTCTGCTATTGGTATTTTTAGTTTTTAATGGTATTTATATTTTTTTAATTTGAAATTTATATATTAAATTAAAAATTAACTGAATTTAATGATGTTGCAAAATTATTGTATAATTTTGGCTGTAAATTTTTTTAAAAATTGGTTTAGTTAAATTTTAGATTTCTTTTTAAAAAAAAATAACCCGAAATGAACAAACTGAGTCAATTGATTTATTAAAGCATATAAAAAAAATACCCAGCTAAAAATTCATTGATTAAAGTCTATTCGATTTAGTTTTTTAATCCAAATCCAACCATATGAAGGTGATCAACGGCAACTAATTCTAAAAAAAAAAATTCGAAATTTATATAGCTGACCTTCTGGGCCCGGAGAAGCTGATTCCATTTAGAAATAGCCTCCAGGGTTAAATTAAAACTAGGCCGGGCCACCTTATAAATGAAGACCCACAGCCACTCGGCTAGGAAACAAAGATAAAGTAATATTGGGCCCCGAAATATTATTTTGTTTTCATGATCAAAGACAGCAGACACAAATGGGTCCTGTCAATGATAAATCTCTTCAAATATGCCCTTCTTGGTTCGAGAGACCAGCATGGTTAATGCACCACACGATCCAATGATATCCCCGTATGATATATTTTTTTTGGACGGTGATCAATTGGTTATAGGCTCATGGAAGATCTTGGATTCAAATACATTGGATCAAATATTTCCAAGCTTATAATATATTATTTTTTAATGTTTTTTTGGGTTTTATTTAGCTGAACTTGGACCACATGATTTTTAGTGCAAAAAAAATATTTTTACGGCACCGTATTGTTGTAAAATGAGGAGATTGAGCATCATCAAAGGAAGATTTGTGTGGTTCAATGACCGTTTTGATGGGAAATAGTGGGTATAAAATAATCTGTTTCTGAAAAATATTCACATGAAAAATATTTTTTTAAAAATATATTATTTTTTTTAGCTAGGTATAAATTTGCCAGCATGGATAATGGATTTGATATTGTGACCGCATTAACACCGCAACATCAATAATTATCAAACTTGATAGGAGATCAACAACTAGGTGCACCGCGTGGTCATAAGTTAGGCCACTTAATAATATTTTTTATAAAAAAAATTAAAATAATATTGTTTTAAAAATATATTTTATAAAGTTGATGATGGATTTTGATGAAATCATCTAGGCTGAGAATGGAGCTAAGAATTAATTACAGGGGGCAAAATCTAATTTTTACTAGTTTTTAGCTCTAGATTTAAATCTTATTGGTTTCATGCGAGAATATTATTAAGTTTTTTTTACTTTAGGTGCAGGCCCAAGTTCTTACACCGAGTGTGTTTGACAGTGTAGTTGCGGGTGCTTTTCAAATAACTTTTCATGCCAAAATGCATGTAAATAATATTTTTTTTATTTTTTAAAAATCATTTTTGACATCAGCATATCAAAACGATTTAAAACGTACAAACTATATTAAATTTTAACAAAAACAAAATTTTAAATTTTTGGGAATGCAGGTTGAACCGCGTTTCCAAACACTGTCTAAATCGAATTGTGGATTAATTTGAGTTTTTATCTTAATTATAATATATTGATCTTTTTATTTTATTTTTTATATATGTAAAACAAGATCCAAACAAGATTATAATTGAGCAAATTTAATAATTATAATAACATCATTACAAATATACAAAATGCGAATATAATAAATGTTTGCTAATGAATAGAAATAAAAAATAATATCACATGGCTAGATTCTAACCTAAAACTATCAGTCAGCCAAAGTTGTTTCAAGTCATTAAGCCTAAAATCTATAACCCGGCTGCCTAATGACTTGGGGATATAAAATTCGCACGTCAATTGAAACTAATTTTATTTGAATATACGATTAGAAGTTATTTCTTAAAAATATTTTTTTTATTATAAATATATTAAAATAATATATTTTTAATTTTTAAAATTTATTTATAATATCACCATATCAAAACGATTTAAACCTATCAAAAAATTATTTTAACATTTTTTAAAAGCGTAATTAGACTTTAACGCCAAACATGACCAAAATCGATGATGGGTACCTTGATTTTAGCAAATACTATACATTAATTAATTAAATTTTTATTTATAAGATATGAAATAAATTTATTTTTTTTATAAAATCCCTTTAATTAGAAAAGTATATTTTAAACTTTGATTCTACAAAACCTCAGTTACCAATTTAAATTTGAAACAACTGATCCCATACAAAGTGTACAGGATCTTCATTATTAAAAGTTGGATAAAGAAATTTGAAGGATAAGAAAGTCAATGAAGTATCATCTTGTGTCTTATTTTAAATGGATTTTTTCTCATATAAAATAAATAAAAGTGGTTGGACGTGAATTGAACCCTGCTCTTTGGAAACATGTATCATTGAACTTGGAAATGGCAAAACAATATTAATGATTTCTTCCACAAAACGTGCATGCGTACCCCTATTGATTCAATGAAAGAATATAGACTTGAGTAGTATGAATTTTTATTTTAAAAAAAAAATTGGACAGAGAGAGAGAGAGATAGAGAGAGAGAGGAGCTCCATGATTGTTGATTAGATTTAACAGAACAAAAATGAATATTTCCTGTGGTAATTTACAATTGAACTAATAACGGAGGAAAATTGATAGCTTGATTCCCATCTTTCTCAGTGAATCTAAATTTTCTTTGGGCCTGTGGTGTCAAATCTATTGAAAAAAGGTAAATTTGAGATGGGAAATCTATTGGGATAAGACCACTTCCAAGCCCTCGCTGTATCTTGATCTTGTTCTGCCAGGAGAGTTGACAATTTCTTCCATGCCTTTCCTTTTGTTGCTAGGTTGATCTTCTTCCTTGCACCTTCCCTTCATCAGATGGGGTCTAAGTTTGTTAACATCGGATAATTGAACTGGCTTCAAGAAGAACTCTTCTGCTCCTTCTTCCAAGCATCTGATCAACACAGATCATTAATAACCCAGGTCAGATTAGGATTTAATTAAGTATACAAAGTTTTAAACAGTCTTAATTGAGGACATTCTCACCTATTGATTCTTGAGGGGACATTCTCTGAGGACATGATCACAACTGGGATATCCTTGAAATACTTGGATTCCTGGGAAAAATGCAACTACGTAGTTAGATTCTTGCTCAAATGGACAAAAACAGCTAGATATCTTGAAGAACCATCAGAATTGATTACCTTGATCTTTTTTAGGAGATCGTAGCCTGTCATTCCTGGCATACAGTAATCTGTAATGATCATGTTAATTTCAATGTGTTGATGATGATGGTCAGGGGAAACAGAGGAAGGGTTTGAATCTCTCTGCTCATCATCCCCGCTCAAACCCAAAAACTCCAAGGCCTTGCTTCCTGAATCCACTGCTGTGACTGTAAAAACGAGCCAGAACCAAAAAGATGTCAGCAATCAAGAACTAAAGTTCAAAATAATATACAATCCATTAAATCCCTTTAGGATTTGACATCAATATACCCTGATAAGAAGAGGTTTTGAGGAGCCTTTCAATCAACTTTCTGTCAATAAGGCTATCATCAACAGCCAGAACATGAAACTGAGTCTCGGTAGCCAGAGTAGCCAAAGTAGCCATCACAGTTCCGCTGGTGATGCGTCAAGCCAAGAAAAGAAACAAGAAGAAAGAATACTGAAACCAAGAAAGCAGCCACAAGGGGATGACGAGAAGGGAGGGAAGGTGGAGGACTTTTAAATGGGAAGCCATAGGAGGTGAAAATCCTGTAGAAAATCTGGACAGTTTGGAAAGCAAGATCCGGCAGATTTCCTCGAGAATCTTAAGGATCTTCTAGGTTGATTTTTGAATTAGACAACAAGCAAAGACGGTGTTATGTGGTTCATTTTTCTATTTTAATAATTGGACCATACTCATTATAATAATTTTTCAAACTTTGACGCTTTCGATTGAGCTTTTAAAACAACTATTCAAGCTCCTCAATGTAACATGACGATGACGAGTTAACCAGACTAACTCGATGATTTTTTTTTAATCCGATTAAGTTTAATAAGTTAAATTAAATTTCACTTTATTTTTTTCAGTCAAACAACTCATGACACACTTAAAATCCATTGATTTTTTTTATAAAAAAAATAATTTCTTTTTGTTCTTTAATTTTTTTTTTAATTTATCAAGTTATGTCGGTTAACCTATTGGAGTCATAACACAACACTCACAACGAGTGGCCGCTTGAATAAGGTTTAATAATTGTGATTAGGAAGTTCCCCCTACTTGACCTTTTCAATCACAAGCTGAGGTACGGTTTGAGGGTTCCATGGACGTGCATGACCTGCTACTGCTATTAAATATATATTTTTTAGCCAATAACAGCATTTGACCCTAATTTGCCAATTTTTCAAAGAGGGCAACCTCAAAACTTAGATTTCTTTTTGGATAGGATCGTCTGAATTGATTCTATTAACAATAACATGTGAGGATTACTTGGTAAAAAATAAAATAAAAATTGAATTTGGCAATTGAAACTTCACATGTTATTCCGATCCATGGGAATTAATTAATTTATAGGGTTTTTTTTTTTTTTTTTTGTTGGGACATTGTATCTTGTCTTGTTGTGTGTTGCTTGGTGTACAAATTAATTAGTGACTATGGATAAGTAGGGGTTTCATGGATATAATAGGTGGGGTTTTATCCATAATTATATATAATATAATTTTTGATATTTTATAAAGTATAAACCCAATCTATTTATTTTTTTAAACATGAACGAGTTGGATATATCGGATTGAGTTAAAAAATTTATGGATATTATAGATATTCACGAGTTTGACATATTAATTTTATTATTCTTTGACGATCCTAAAAAAATATCAAGTTGTATAAAAACACTAGTTATACAAGTAAGAGATAAAAAAAATTGATAAGTAATTTAGTATATAAAGTTTGAAGGAAATAACTAAAGTGAAATAGATTAAAGGAATGAGAGGTGGTTCCGAGTATGAAAGCAAGAGAGGAGAAATAAATAAGAAAAAGAAGAAAAAATATTATCTATACCAAAGATTAAGATTACTTATACTAGATTATACAAGTTAGGTGTTGAGTGGGTTTTAAAAATCTCAACCCGCATTTGATTTATGATTTCTATTCATTAGATTTTTTAACATATTATCATTTATAATATTTATATTATTTAATTTTGATAGGTCATTTCAAATCAAATAATACAAATATTACACCTAACATGTCTTATGAAGTCTTGATTATAAATGTATAAATAAAGACCTTACAAAAATCTACACTTTTAACAATTTTCAAAAAACTTAAATGACCTAGGAGGCTCTAACATAATAATTAAAGTAGAGTCAAGTCAGACAATAACTTTTACATGTCTATATTATATTTAAAAAGATA
>Ga0307514_10005997_pt1 | contig 10699 bp, 9 predicted proteins | sample 16_EM_MG_FD_203088 | JGI IMG/M metagenome (GOLD analysis project Ga0307514, IMG submission 203088) | Populus trichocarpa ectomycorrhiza microbial communities from riparian zone in the Pacific Northwest, United States - 16_EM | ecosystem: Host-associated > Plants > Roots > Unclassified | place... | reverse complement strand
TTATTCGGCATATCCAGCCTAAGGAGTGTGGGAGCGTTTTTTTTTTTTTTTTTTGAGTTTATACGTCTATGCAGCCATAGGCTATGGGACAGCCCCGTTCCCGCACGGGGGGGCATTGTTAACCCCATACTAATATGCACCTACTTCTATGCAGACTACATACAGTACATACCCCCACACTAGTACATATGCAATGTCGGTTGGTACCCACAAAGAAAGTCCTCGGATTACATGGTGGTGATTCTCCAATTCCCCCTTTCCCGTCATTACCTTACCTATATTACTCAGACTACACCCCCTCAAACGACCCAGCGGCCCTGAAAACTTGGCAAACTAATTGATTAGTGTACTCTCAAGAGGCTCAGAGGTATGGTTGAACTCAAGGTGGTGGAGCTTCGACTCGAAGAACGGCTTCAACAAGTTTAGGTGAAGTCGTTAACCAAAATTATGGGAAGCTTCGGTCTCGAAAGTATTTAGAGTTTGAGATCATGGCGCTGACTCTGTCCGGAGTAGTGGCAAGCAAGATAGTTACTGTGCTCCCGCATCCACGTGAGGATAAGAGCCCCCCACGTAAGATGTCACCCAGCAGACCTAAAATGGCAAATTGTTAAAACAGAGAAAGGATATAAGCGTAGGTTTTCGCATGTATTTGGAGCTCGGCAATTCCTAAGAGTTCGAAGAGCGCAATAGTTTAGCCGTCAAACCAGCAAGCTCAAATACAATATATCTTGACTCCACTCTCGCAAATCAGCGACAATTTAGCTTAATAAACCAAACCACTGGCGTTGATAGCCACCACCCTTAAAGAGAAGACCCAAATCGGGAAGTGGCTACCCTAGTAGGTTTAGTGAGGTATTAGGCGCCCCCATTAAACTAGTTTATTTTTTTTATGCGTCCAGGAAATCACACGCCTGGGGAGTCCAGTTCTTGGGTTATGTGTATGATGTACTCGGAAACGGGAATGCCACCAAAACTGGTGGTTAAGAGACCCCCCCCCCAGCCGAACAGACGGAGCTAATACTAGGTTGGGACTGGTTGTCTCCACAAATATTCAAATTCAATTGCATGGTATCCCATTCTTTAATGGCGAAGCACTCCCAAGCTCCCCCAAAGCCCCCCCAGGCCCTCTCTTCTGGTTCGTGCTGCTCTTTCTTCCAAAACATCCTCTAATATAACCCAATTTTATCCTTATTCGGGATTGTATCCAGTGGTTGGACATATCCAGGAATATAAACTGGTGTAATATGCAGTGTCTTCTGCCTAACTACTAATGTAGTACTTCTCTATCACCCTCATCCACTCGAGTCTTCTGTAGCATAGGGAGGGCCTGAATATAACTTTCCAATAAGCAGGAACGGAAAATCTTCAGGATGAAACTGAAATCACTGCGATCCCCACCCGTAGAGTTTCCCCAACAACACATAACCCAGTCTGGTTTGCACGACCCCCTCTCGAACACATGACCCATTCATCTCTGTAGTCTGATTTGTCTTTGTGCACTTCAGCCGCAAGGTTACCATCCAACTCAAAAGTGGTGGGACGTTATATATAGGTAAATATTCTTTTTATAATTTACATACCTACATATATTCCTGCAAATAACGCAGGTGCATTGCAGGATCAACAGTAAAGAAATCGTTTGAATCAAAGGAGTGTAGAAGTTAAAAGAATGATTCACATGTGCTCCTATTGAAATTATATTCCGTGATCTTTCACCCCCTTTTGACCAGTGGCCACATATGTATAGGTGAGCGAGGTGCCGACCAGAGGAAAAGTCATAGACATCAAATGAGTGGTTCAGGAGAAGGAGGGGAAGGAAGTCTCGGACCCAAAAGGATACAAAGCCAGGCTGACAGCGAGAGAGTTCACACAGAGGGCTGGCATAGACTACTTCGGAACTTACACAGCAGTGTGTCGGGAGAAATATTGAAGAATATTGATTGGTATCAGTCTGAGGAAGTATGGCAGTATGGTATTGGAGGAGCGTTCCTCAACCGGTCTCTTCAGGAACCAGGAAGAACATGCAACTGATGACAAAACATGGCGATCGTTGAAATCGCTGTACGGCACGAAGCAGGCGGCCCACAACCGGAGCAGGGTGATAGGTGGGATACTCAAAGGATTAGGATTCGCCCAGAGCAGGGCGACCCTGGCCTCTCCTTCCGAAAAATCGATGGCTCCATAATAGCGATTCATGAGGATGACATGGGACCTGAGAATTGGATACCTAGGATGACATGGGCGCAGCAGATTAGGGGTGTGTGTTGAAATGGGGGTAAGCATGCAGCGTGGGGTGCGAGTGCAGAGTTGGCGACAGACTGAGCGGGATGAAGTGTGACAAGCCTGGGGGAATGGGGTGAGGTTCGACGTGGGATGTTGGTGCTTATATACGACGTTGTTTCTCTCCGTAGTTTCTCTCTTTAATTTTTATTATCGAATAATTCTTTATCCTCATACGGCGACCGCATCGCCTTAGTGAGACATCCTCATTTCATCGCAACTTTTCAACATCTATAGCATCTCAATATCCCTTGATACAAAATAGCTAATGGTTATGGTCTATTGGGAGCAGGGATTGGAGGTTTCATTTGGACGTATGCCATTGTGGAAAGTGCAATTGCGCAAAACCTCCCCACTGCCAAAACCAACAACTTTAGATGTACGCCACCAACACTGAGTACAAAAGTTATGTAATTGTGGGGTTGCACGATGGGTGTGGCCACTGGTCAAAAGGGGGCGAAAGATCTTGTCTTGTCACGGAATATAATTTCAACAGGAGTACATGTGAATAACCTTTTGGTTCAAACGATTTTTTTGCTTCTTCAAACAGTTGATCCTGTAATGCACCTGCATGCATTATTTGCAGGAATATATGTAGGTATGTAAATTATAAAAAAGAACATCTACCTATATATAACTGACAGTTATTTGTAGGGCCGCATGTAATATCCCATCACTTTGGAGGTATAACCGCGCACAAAGACAGATTAGATTACAAAGATGAATGGGTTGTCATGTGTTGTTGGGGAAATTTTACCGGTGGAGATCTTGCACTTTGGCAGCGATTTCAGTTTCATCCCGGAGGCTTCCGTTCCTGCTTATGGGAAAATTATATTCTGTCATTTGAAGGTGAAAGGAGCTCTATCATTGTTCTCGTGCCCAGACTCTATACCATTAATTGTCTTGGCGGCAGCGCAGGTATAGAGTCTGGGCACGAGAACACTCTATCATATTTTTTTAGTGAAGATGGAGTTACTATCATAATAATCTATGAATAAGCGTGTTATCCTACCTGTTTGTGTACAGTAGACGATGCAAAACCTGGCACCTAGTTATCACGTTTTATCCTAGTAGTTATATTCGTTAACATGTATATTCAGATGACTCTTAAATCTCCCAGCTTAATATCCCCCAATAATATCGCACAAAGTGAATGTGAAAGAGCAACAACGCCGCAGCCCCCGCTTGCATCGACCATCAGTATCATCACTAGACGAGCGCGAGTTTAATAGGTCTCTGTTGGAAGAGACCTAGTTGTTCTGAAAAATTTCTGGCTAAAGGTGGGCGAGTAGCAGCATAACAATGTTGGGATGTTCTCCGTGAGAGGCCGCCTGCAGAGCCGTCGTCCCATAGTTCTCTGCTGGCCCTGCTTTGACATCCGCCTTGTGCTCCAACAGTAGCTTGACGACTTCGAGATGCCCTCCCTCAGAGGCTGCCTGCAGCGCCGTCCTCCCACTATCCTCTGCTGGTCCTGCATTGACATCCGCCTTGTGCTCCAACAGTAGCTTGACGACTTCGAGATGCCCTCCCTCAGAGGCTGCCTGCAGCGCCGTCCTCCCGCTATCCTCTGCTGGTCCTGCATTGACATCCGCCTTGTGCTCCAATAGTAGCTTGACGACTTCGAGATGCCCTCCCTCAGAGGCTGCCTGCAGCGCCGTCCTCCCACTATTCTCTGCTGGTCCTGCATTGACATCCGCCTTGTGCTCCAACAGCACCTTGACGACTTCGAGATGCCCTCCCCCAGAGGCTGCCTGCAGCGCCGCCCTCCCACTATCCTCTGCTGGTCCTGCATTGACATCCGCCTTGTGCTCCAATAGTAGCTTGACAACTTCGAGATGCCCTCCCTCAGAGGCTGCCTGCAGCGCCGTCCTCCCCCAACTTGCTGGATTTGCATTGACATCTGCCTTGTGCTCCAACAGTAGCTTGACGACTTCAAGATGCCCTCCCTCAGAGGCTGCCTGCAGCGCCGCCCTCCCACTATCCTGTGCTGGTCCTGCATTGACATCCGCCTTGTGCTCCAACAGTAGCTTGATGACTTCGAGATGCCCTCCCCCAGAGGCTGCCTGCAGCGCCGTCTTCCCATCACTCCTTGCTGGTCCTGCATTGACATCCGCCTTGTGCTCCAACAGTAACTTGATGACTTCGAGATGCCCTCCCTCAGAGGCTGCCTCCAGCGCCGTCCTCCCACTAGTACTATCCTCTGCTGGTCCTGCATTGACATCCGCCTTGTGCTCTAACAGTAGCTTGACGACTTCAAGATGCCCTCCCCCAGAAGCTGCCTGCAGCGCCGTCCTCCCACTATCCTGTGCTGGTCCTGCATTGACATCCGCCCTGTGCTCCAACAGTAGCTTGACGACTTCGAGATGCCCTCCCCCAGAGGCTGCCTGCAGCGCCGTCCTCCCACTAAACCTTCCTGGTCCTGCATTGACATCCGCCTTGTGCTCCAACAGTAGCTTGACGACTTCGAGATGCCCTCCCCCAGAGGCTGCCTCCAGCGCCGTCCTCCCGCTATCCTCTGCTGGTCCTGCATTGACATCCGCCCCTTGCTCTAACAGTAACTTGACGATTTCGAGATGCCCTCCCTCAGAGGCTGCCTGCAGAGGCATCCTCCCACCATTCTCCACTCGTCCTGCATTGACATCTGCCTTGTGCTCTAACAGTAGCTTGACGACTTCGAGATGCCCTCCCTCAAAGGCTGCCTGCAGAGCCGTCCTCCCACGATTCCTCGCTGGTCTTGCATTGACATCCGCCCCTTGCTCCAACAGTAGCTTGGCAACTTCGAGATGCCCTCCTTCAGAGGCTGCCTGCACAGCCGTCCTCCCATTATTACCTCCTGGATTCGCATTGACATCTGCCTTGTGCTCCAACAGTAGCTTAACGATTTCCATCTGCCCAGTTTTGCTAGCTAATTGCAACACGGTCCACCCGCTCCACCTGTGGTTCAGTGATGAATTTTCCGAATCGGAGGTGTACTGCAAGATTCGGTGTACCAAAATTGTGTGTTCGGATTTGACTGCTACCATCAATGCTCTCGCAAGAAGGTCATCAAGGTCATGTCGCATATTGATCCACCAACTTGGTGGATCGTCGTGAGCTAGATCAGCTATTCTCATAACGAACCAGAGCATTCGGCTCGTCGCCTCACGATTCCCATGACCGCCTATTTCCTCAACTACTCCTGGAAACACCCACTTGAAAAGATGTGCCCGCGTTCCTTCGTCCAAGGCTGTCGCTGTTGAGATCAGCATCTCATACCAGGCATTGCGGAAGGCAGCTTCCGCCAAAATTGTGTTCCCAGGCATGGCAGTGTCCCTGCCCATCTCTAAGTCTTGTGAGGGATTGAGCCGTCGGCGTCGTAGAATAGCCTTGGCCCCACGCAGGAACATGCCGCGTAGATGTTTCACTGCTTTCACTAGCCGATGTCTGCATTTCTTCACTGGTTTCACTAGCCGACGTCCGCATTTCTTCACTGCTTTCACTAGCCGACGTCCGCATTTCTTCACTGCTTTCACTAGCCGACGCCCGCATTTCTTCAGCAAGAGGACGCTCAGGAGCACACATATAAATAAGGGCACAGCAATGTAAAAGTACGTAGTCCATCTTGGGTTATCCTTGAGGAGATCAACATTCATTCCATACAAACTCTACATAAGAACTGTTAGCTCATAAGTATTGAGTGTCAAGCCGAAGATGGCCCACATACCGAAACGAAGAGTAGAGGTAGGAAGATGAACTGAATTGCAAGTATGGTCAGTATCCTTAGCTGTCATGGGCATATATGCATCACATACAGTTACCCAACTTAGGCGCTGGATGCTAGCATTTTGCGCTCGTGAGCGGAAGGCTTCGTCAATGGACAGGATATTGTGTGTCTGGTTTAGTATAGTCTGTAAGCATATGTTTCTGAACCTGTCTGTCTAGGTACACCAGTAGTCTGGGGGGGATATTGGATACCCTGTCTATGAGATTACTGCTCTCGTTGACCAAGCCCTGAGAGATCTCAAGACCTATTTGTTCGAAGCCGGAAAGCAACTGGGTAATGGTGTCTTTGTATGCCTCATTCTTCCAATCGCCCTTTCCATCACCAATGAGTGTGAATAATTCCTTCAAACCCTCGCCCTGGCCGCGGTGGAATTCTCTGAGAAACTGAAATATTCGAGCAGTCTTAAATAGTTTCTTCAGCAGTGTCTGGTCGATCTCAGATTCAACATCCTCATTCAACACTTCTTGATCCTGTGTCCACCATCCAGTTAGCATTTTCCACTATGAGCCCAACTGGGACCAGTAGCTTAGATGGGAGTGGTACAGCAATGCTCAGAAATCTTTTGCAGTTCTCAATCAATAAACGCCATTCAGAACAAACATGCTTCACTTCTGCCAAAACGTATTCTGGTCCACTTGGCAGCACTTCCGCAGATTGACCCATATTCACTGCCAAAACATGCCAGCGCCCATCCTGCAAAATGCATAGTAGGTCAGAGACCACGACTCGGAAGGATAATTCACTTCGACCCCTAAATTCCGCAAATATTAGATTGGTTTAAGTATCGCTCAGATTCAGTTTCTATATACATACGCTGCATTTGTGTATGTAAATACAATATTTTTGTTTTTACGCTGTTCAATGCTCGGCCGCTGGGATGCCTCTGGTGCGAATTCTGTCGTAAGCTGGGAGAATGTAGTTTGTGCACGCGCGAGTCCTATTGTATGACAATGTGTGATTTAATTTTAGGATCCATACTGGTATAGGCAGTAAGAGATTTGAACCTTTGGTTTCATCTTTCATTCTTTTTTTTTTTTTTGGAGTCTATACGCCTTTCCCCCGAAGGGAGCCTTAGGCTATGAGGCGGCCCCGTTCCCGCATCTTTAAAGAATTGGGTTTACACACGGAACAACATGCTGCTTAAGCGCCCTGCTTCCCGAACCTAAGAAAACAAAACCCCGAAAGATAGAAGCGTCCGTATACCGTCTCACACCCGGTTCCGGCTCTGTGTCCAGCTGCTCTCGCAGAGCTGGCTCCCGCCACCACGCTCCCACTGCAGCCTCGTCCCCAGCAAGTAGGTATCACACCCTTCCACCACCACGCCCACTTTCCCCCGGCCAGATCCCCCTAGATAAAATTGAACAAAAGAAATTCGTTACATGACCTGCTCCCCTAGTTCAAGTCAAGACTTGCGAAGAACTCTTCCACCAAGTCTAGCTCATATTCACCATCCGGGTCCTTCACTCTCTTCCGCCACCGCTCTGGTTCATCCATATCCTCCCAGGTTCCCCACTTCCGCCCGATTTCCTCTCCATGTATACAGACCAGGGCGACATGTCTTCCTGTCTCTGCATACCTTCCACATTTTCGGCATTCGTCGGGTTGATCGATGTCCAAGACATGTCGCCAGGCTTGTAGGTTGCCTTTTCCGGTGCGACAGTGGACATAATTGACTCGAGCCTTACGGTTCCACTTAACTACCCTTCCCATCCCTGTCCCTTTCACCTTTCGCTCCTCCGCTCTTCTCCTCTTCCACTCCTGCCTCAGCCCCCCCTCTGTAATTACCTTCTGCATCCCCTCATCCTCATCCCCTAGCTCCGCCCCTTCCTTGGCCATCTGGTCAGCCTTTTCATTGCCCCAGGTTCCAACATGTGCCTTTACCCATGCAAATCTGACTGCGTTGGGTCCCAGATTTTTCTGCCTCTTCCTCACCTCCTCTACCACTTCCTTCAGCTCCCCTGTTTGAGCCCTGCCAGTTCTCCCTGCTTTTTGTATAGCCGCAATTGCTGCTTGAGAGTCAGAAAGTAATAGGATTTTCTGGTCTTCCGGTACTATCTGGATTCCCCCCCGCATACCCACTATCTCACCATCCCACACTGTGGCCAGCTTCCCCATCCCCTCTTTCAATCCCACCAGCCTCTCGACATGCCATCCCCCTCCGACTTGTCCATCCTCACTCATGCTGCCATCCGTGAATACGCCAATTGACTCCTCTATGGCCTCGTTGATTGCCAGTTCCCACTTGTCTGCCTTTGAGTCTTTGTTGGCTTGTAGTTTCACTTCCGGAATTTCCCCCTTCTCCACTTTGCCCCCAATGCTCAACCCCTCATCCCCATCTCCGACTTCCGCTGCTTTGTTTAGGATTCGGGACATAACTGAGGTAAACCCGTCATACTCAGCTTCCTGCCATTGCTCGCCACAGTCCTTCCACAATCTTTCCCCTTCCCAATTCGTTCCTTCTTCCACTTCTGCTGGATATACTGGCCGCCCAGGTCCTGACCAGAGGTCCTCGAGTGTTGTAGGATCTCACATCATTTTTCCTAGCAACTGAGCCTGTGCCGCATCCAGAGCTGTCCTTGGGCTCTCTACTCCTGCAATTTCCCTGACCAGCTCTTTGCGAGCCCCTTTAACTGAGCTTATGCATATGGTAAGAACCTGGTATTGTAGGTCAATCATTTTCTGCTCCTATCTCTTCTGACCTCTCCATCCCAGCTCACTTCCCCACATCGCCACTGCCCTAATCATCCCCGTGTATATCGACCGCCAGCTAGTGGCACTAATTCCCCAATTGGAAGTGCCTATCCCATTCAACTGGCCTAGCATTGCTCGAGCCTTATCGATTCTCGACTGCCAATGCTTGTCAAACGACAGGCTCTTATCCATGATGATCCCAATCCATTTGACCCACTTTACATCCGCGCTCTTCTTCCTCTTCTTCATCCGTAGGACTAGCCGTTCATGCTTCGAGTCTTTCAATGGTAGGTGGTTTTCCTCGGCTATCCTGTTCACCTCCATATTCGCCTCCTTCAACATCGCCCCCATGTTGCATCTCTTTACAACGTCCGGCTCCCAGATATAGATGCCTACTTATAAGTCGTCGACGTAGGATGGTATCTCTATCTCTGCTCTCTTCCCCGCAAACTTTCCTTCCAAGGCAGTCTCCATTTTGGTTATTATTGGTGCGATCCAGATCAAGAATAGAACTGGCAAGACTGGTGATCCTTGAGGTGCTCCGATATTCGTCCTTCCTCTTCCCCGTACTCTTCTGTCCCACTCTATCTCGAATTCCCTGGCCCTAAAAAACTCTTTGCACCAGGGTATCCACTTCCTCCCCTCCTCACTCTTCTCCAATTCTCTTATCACATCCTCTTCCCGTACATTTTGAAACCCCCCCTTTACATCCCACAAACCCTATCCTATTGCTCCTCCCCTTGCCATGCACCTTTGTGCTTTTGTCACTACCCGTAGTGCTGCTTCTGTTGCCGATCTTCACTTGACTGATCCGAACTGATGCTTGTAGAGTAGTCCTGACTCTTGAAGTCTGTTTGCGACTACTTTTTCCCCCAATTTGCCAATGCAGTTGATCAAGTTCATCAGTCACCATCCTTTGGTCTTCTTGTGATCTTTTCCTGGTTTGGGGATCATCACGACCTTTGAATTCTGCCACTCCTTTGGGATCCTTCCTCTTGTCAAATTCCCTGCCACTTCTTTCATCAATTCATCCCCAAGTTTCGTTCCCATTACCATCTTGATCAACCTGTATCCAATTCCGTCTGGTCCTAGTGCAGACAAGTTGCTGGTCCTGGATAAGGCTTTCCTCACCTGCTCCTCTAATTGCCTTTGTCTATTGGTTGGCTCTCTTTCTTTCTTCTCTCTTTCATCAGGAAGAAAAAAGTTTGCTTCAGGTGCTTCAGGTGCTTCAGGTGCTTCATGAAAATTAGTTTTGCAATAGTTTGCTTCAGGTTGCTTCCTGTCAGCTTCAGGTGAGCTTCAGGTGCTTCATGAAGCTCCTGAAGCACCTGAAGCACCTGAAGCACCTAAAGCAAAATGACCTTCTTCCTGATGTTCTGCCTCTTCTACTCCTCTTCCGTCTTCTCTCCAACCGAAATGGTCTTTTACCAACCCCGTCACCTTCTCTTCATCTGTTCCCAGCTCTATTCCCCCCACATTGATGAGCTTTTTCATTGTCCTCTTGAGGTGCCAAGGATCTTTTGCCCACTTCACGATTTCCCAAGGGTCTTTCTTGCCATGTTCCTTGCAGAACTTCTGCCAGCACTCTTTCTTTTTCTCTCTCACCAGTGCTCTTATCTTCTCTTTTTCTGCTTGCCACCTGATCCTTCTTTCCCTCTGCATCATCCCATCCGCCAGCTTTTCTCGTCTTGCTTTCCGAGTCATCTTGAGTTGCTTGGTTAGCTCCTCATCCCACCATCTCTTACTTCTCTCCGTGATCACTATAGCTTTCAGGTGCCTATCTCGTAACAATTTGAGTTTTTCGTTGGCTGTTGATCCTTCCAGTCCTTGGTACCACCCATTATCCCCTTTCTCGTGATCCTCTTCTTCTCCTGCCACTTCAACTGCCATTTTGTCCCAATCAACCCTCATCCTCTCCTCTCTCACCTCTTCCCCTACTCGATCCCAATCGATTTCTGCCATGAT
>Ga0307514_10005996_pt1 | contig 10701 bp, 12 predicted proteins | sample 16_EM_MG_FD_203088 | JGI IMG/M metagenome (GOLD analysis project Ga0307514, IMG submission 203088) | Populus trichocarpa ectomycorrhiza microbial communities from riparian zone in the Pacific Northwest, United States - 16_EM | ecosystem: Host-associated > Plants > Roots > Unclassified | place... | reverse complement strand
GCCCGCGCCCACTGCTCAAAGGGGCGATCATGGAAGCTTCCTCGTTACGAAGTCGGCATCTCGAATGCTTCCTTCCATCTGTGCTTTGGCCAGAATCTTCCAGCAGTAGGTATTAACCTGGCGTCAGTTGATCGCAAGTCTTGGCACAGGTACCCATAAGCATAGGGGCTGTAGCTCGGCCTAGCCATCGGCCCCCATCGAAATGACTCCTCTCTAAAAGGGTCTTGGCTGCTCCCTGCAAAATGCTTGATGTGGCGTGGAGACTACTTACACACGTAATACTTCCGCATGCGACGGGCCAATCACACCGGGGTTAGGCCTGTGACTCATTCGAACCGCTTGCAGGGTGTTCCTTAGTCCCCAGATTATGCCCTAAATAACTATCCTGTCATTACTTACCAGGCTTCATTTTTTGGACAGCTACTCATTCCCGAGAGCTCCAGGTGTACTGAGGGGAGAGGGAAGCACCAATGACGACTGTAATGGGATATGGAGATGCTTTAGCCTCAGGAACTTCCAAACTCAGGCACAAAATTATACAGTGCCGCGCCTGCCCAACGAAACCCCCTCCCCCTCTTGATGCCTCAGAATGGCGCTGCCTTAAAGTCCAGCTTAGACATTACTTTTCGTGGCAACCAACACACAGAAATTTCAGCGGCCATGACTCAGGGAGCTACCTAGCTCAGTGAATGTTCTTCATATTGGACAACTCAATTACTCTTGATTCCGGCCTTTTTGCTTATGGTCTGGCTGGGTTCTTTGCGTGCTAAGAAGTGTCCTCGACGTGTTTGGCGGTTCCGCCGGTCGGAGGCCGGTTCTAGTAACGACAAGTATGTCGTTATGACGTTCATTTATCATATGGTCGTTTGCACTATGCAGATTGCAGGACTCCAGGCCCGTCGGACTCACACACGGCCTCGTACCAGTAGTGGCCACGAGACCCTTGTATCAGTCTGAAATCATGAGATGTCTCGAGGCTTGGCTACGACGAACAATACTCTCGGGAGCTCCGTCCTTGTTCTTGGATTACCTCGTGATATTGCCCCTCTCCACTCTTCACAATATCAAATTAGTCTTTTGCTTTCCTGGGAATGTAAGTGGGCCCTAAATACTCTTGCACAATCCTCGTGATTGTTGTTTGTTGATTTCGTATAATGTGGGGCCTCTCAGCCGCAGCCTAGCGACATAAAAAGCTTATGGTAAACAAAGATCAGCTCGTATATGAGCTAGAGTTTGCTCTGTGGATTATGACCGGATGGCCGAGAAAGGACATTGGAAGCGATGTTGAAATTTACTATGTGACTGTCTGGGCCCAATGAGATGTGGTAAAGACGGCTGAGGGCATGAGCTCACTCTGACTCGTCATGTCTACTCCAAGGTTCAGGGAAGTCTCCGTTCGCCTTGCCAACTATCTTGCACGATTAGATGAGCGACTCACAGATCGACTGAGGTGGCTGCCTGACCGGCAGGAAATGACGCTGTTGCGGGGCTAATACCAACCTCCTTGCCGCAAATTGGTCTCAGGAGGAGAACGGCATGTCAGCTAATCTGGGTGGTTTCCTTGGTGCATGGAGTACTACTTGTACATATCATATCCACATTCCCGGTTTATTTTGATATTGCTGCTCCGAGGAATGTTATAGAGTATGTCGTGGTTGGCTCACGCAACCGCACGTGACCGACACAACTGGAGTAGGCGCGCACGTGACATTCTGACCAAGTGGCGTTGTCGTATGCACAAGATCTACTGTTACTGTAGAAATCATGCATTTCTGATAGCCTTGTTCGCATGTTACTGGTTGTTGCCTGTTTTCAACCTTAAGCCGCACTCGTGACTAGCAAAACCCAAAGTAGTCCTTTGTCTCTTTGGTCCGCATTTTTGATGCCTGAGGCGGTAAAATTGTTCACTCCCCTTTCCCTTCTGTGTTCAAGGTATCCTCCAGCATCACTGCTATTCGTGCCCCTAACCTCCCCATTTCACCCCCTTCCTTCCTTACCCCCTCAAGTCCTAATCGTAGACTTCCCAATACATCCTTTCCCAGACCTTCAACCAGCCACCTTTTTCGAGCTTCCAGATCCTCTACTCCTGCGCTCTCACCGTGATTGCTCTGAGCCATTGAGAATAGACTGAGATATGAAAATGCGTTCGACTGCCCGGGTCTGTCCGGGAGCATATGAAGATGCGTTGTCCAATGTGGGAAACCGAATTCCCAAAGGCCATCATTAGCCTCATTATAGCCTAATGGACTCATCACATGATCAGGAAATAACCCAGCCCGTAGAAACTCGCGGAGGGCGCCCATATGCTGCATTCGAATCTTTCCCTTCGCTGCTGCTCCTCCGCTCCCATCACCACTGATACATCCATTATCTTTTGCTGTGCCCCACCCCAAAACACCTATCAGCCCTCTTAGGCCTTTAGCCCATCCCCCATTACGAAGGACCGAGTCCTTATTGATAGTTAGGAGCCATGTGAGGTACTTGGTGCTATCTCCTCTAATTCCTGGAGCAAGGTGTGTCATGGCTGAGGTAATGTAGAGCATGAGCTTTGGAACATGCATCTCCACATACTCCTTGGGTAATGTTTTCAGTAAGGTTAACAGTTGACACCGAACATTGTTGGAGGCGTCGAGGATCATGGGTGTCAGGGCTGGGATTAGTACAGATGCAGGAAGTGTGGATTGGCCATCATTGACAAATGAAGTAGCCGAAGGAAAGGTAGGCGGCAAGTGTGTAGTGAGATATGACAACGATTCGCGACGAGTTGTGTCTGAGTGGTGGGCGAGGAGTGATAGGTGATGGGTCAGCAGATGAGCCTGACTGGGAGCTGTTTGGTGGAGGGATTGGGTTGTAATCACAAGAGCCTTAGATTTGAAGGAGGTATTGGTGAAATTAGAGGGTTTAGCTTTGGCTTTGCCAACTTTCAGCTTCGGTTTCTAGACTCTTGGTTAGCCTAGAGCCGCATGATTGTGGGGTGAATGCAGGACACACCTGGAAGTCTTTCTGTTTTTTCTCTCTTTTCTTTTTGCTGCTTGTGGTCATGGTAGAGTCGTTGTGTCGCACCAATCAAAGTGTTGTGGGGTGTCTGTAATATCAATCTGGAGTATACAAACTGCGTGTGCTGCTAATAACCAAAATTTCTTGAGAACTCTTTATACGTTTCCCACTTGGCATTAGACGCTGTATATAGTCTGCTCTTTACGACTGCACCCACTGCTGCTTAATATAGGTCTTGCTCTAGGTCACGCTCCTATAGGCTCCAGTCGCACTCCAGTTGCGCTCCTATTGGCTATTGGCGGATTCGCTTTTTATAGGCTCTCGATATAATTGAGTGCTACAGTACATTGTACATTATCTATAAATAATAAATCAAGTTTGAAATCAGAGCCTCAGCTTGGCAACTCTAGATCTAGACCATATAGAGCAAGGTGGGGGGATATCCACCTGCCAGGTGCAACGACAGACTATACACACCATACCCGTGTTTCCATCATGGTCAGTCTCCACAATGCACGGGGCAATATTGACCTTTTCACTATTGCTAATCTCGTAACATGTTTTATCTAGTCTCAATCTCTTCGGCCATACCTCAAATGCGTTCGGTCATCGCTGACAGCAGCAATCTCATTGAGCAACTTCGCATCCCAAACCGCCGAACGACACAATGCTCCTGAGATTGAGGCCGGGCGGACTCCCGAAGTCATCCTCAACCCACTTGTCATCGCTAGGAATGAGAACGAGAAGGTCTTGATTGAGACCAGCATCAATTCCATTCGAGTCAGCATAAAGATCAAGCAGGCAGACGAGATTGAGCATATTCTAGTACACAAGTTCATGAGATTTTTAACACAGCGAGCAGAGAATTTCTTCATTCTGAGGAGAAAGCCGGTTAAGGTATGAATTCAGACTGCACAATTCCCGACGGACTGGCTAACTGACGTGATGCTTGGGGGGTTATAGGGTTACGATATTTCGTTTTTGATCACCAATTTTCATACCGAAGCCATGCTGAAACACAAGTTGGTTGATTTCATCATACATTTCATGGAAGAGGTTGACAAGGAGATTTCGGAAATGAAGCTTTTCGTGAGTAGCCGCAAGCCAGTAAAGATACAAATCGCTAACATATATACTACAGCTCAATGCTCGTGCTCGCTTTGTTGCCGAGGCTTTCTTGACCCCAGTAAGTTTTATCCCCATGGCGAGGTTACTGAGCTGAGAGCTAATTAGCTATGACAGTTTGATTGATGAGGGCTTGTTTACCTTGGTATACAAGGTGTTGATCATTTATAAAGGTATAAATTAGCCGCAATAATACATATATCCGGGGCATCCATCTGCGTGCAGCATCCTCGCTTCTGACTGCTCGTGTCCATTATCCCGCTGCATCTCGTGTTTCCTGGTCCCAGTCTCGAACCCCACTCCCCATAGTCTTGCTGCTCATATAACAAGCATCACCTATCCCCAGTCTGGGCTAGGAAGTCGTAGTCTGGTTGCCACAAGGGTCGGCACCGACCGGGCTTTACAGCAGTGTCTCTACAAGGTGCTAGATTCCCCGGTAACCACATTACAATGGACCTCTGGACTTCCTGTTTCTCTCATCTCTCCTACAGCATCTCCGTGTACCCCAGCATCTCTACCATCGCCTCTCCATCCCCACACAGGCTACTTTGCTCATCGCAAGTTGTGCGATCCACCTGCTGCCTTTCGTCCAGTATCGTTGCTTGGGTTTGACCTTTAATATTTGCTGAACTGTGCTGCCTATCTCAGTATAAATATCTTGCTCCCAGAGCAAGCACAGCTGTATACTCGGAAACCTCTATTACACCGTTCAAGCGTCTCGGCTTCCATTGTTCCAGATGGCGTATTCCATCCCACCACTTTTCTCAGGCCATCAAACATTCTCCCCCTGGTCTCTGGGCTCCTCTAAAGACTTACCATCGAAGCCAACCACCCCACTGGACCCTTTGGTGAACCTCAGAAGCACTGAAAGATCGCTGGAACATCGAGCCCACAGCAGTATCTATCCAGGTTCGACTCCACTGCCGATGCTAGGAAGCCAATTTCATGGAAGAGCTTTAGCCTCCAGTGAGAGCAGTCGCCCACTGTCTGTGGATAATAGCCGAGGGGCAAAGACACTCACAGGGGCGTCATCTCACCTGAGCTGGAATACCACTCCTATCAATGCTCCCTATGGCATCATAGGATCCAATGTCAGTATGCCGGCTCCCCCACCTGTGCGAGCTGAGAACCAGTCCGGAATACCCGCTCATCGTCAGTCCGTATCCGCAAGCACCCCAAGTGTACGCACAGCAGTCCCGGCAAGAGAGAATACCTCGCAGGTACCACCTGCTCCGCTCTCTGCCCCCCCTTTCCAAACATCTTTCTTTCCATTATTTGGACCACCAGGCACTCGGCAGGGTTTTATTATGCCTGGAGACTGGACAATTAACCCAAACGGGTTTTTGATATCTGAAAATACTAGGAGACTTAATGCTATGTCTTTGGAAGTCGACCAAGCAGAGCTTCACAGAAGGGTCAGCTCCGAGAGAAAGGGTGGCCCTGCAATGGGATGTCGAATGTGTGCCCTGGCCCCGAGATTAATGCTGTTTCCTTGCGAGCATAATGTCTGCTCCGAGTGTGGTTCGCGATTCGTGACTGCCAGTGGGGGAATGTACTGCAGTTGTGGCGAGGTGCGGCAGCCCCTGGGCGATACCAAGAGCTTTTACGCTGACCCTGAGCAGCTTGTATCAAGCATGGTCAACTTGAGCATTCCCCGTACCTGGGATTTTCGTCCGAGCTACTATATGCCTATACTCCAACACCAGCTGCCCCGCCCCCCGGAGTTATCTGGCCCTGTACCAGCTTCAAACGAGACTTCCCAACCACCAGTGTCACTTGCCCCTGCACCAAGGCAGCCCTCATTGGCCCCTCCTACAACGCCCCAGCAACACCCCGTGCAGGCTTATCCCTCAACCACAGCAACAAAAGAAATACTAGGCGCTACTAATCTTGCCATAGATGCCGAAACAGCCATTGAGAATGCACCATTTGTTGAGTTAGGTCGACATGCATTAGCCCAAAATTGGTGTTGCGTGAAGATCTCTAATGTACACCACTTCCCCCAAGTGAGCCAATTTCTGAACATACTGCTGACATAAACGAGCAGATACCGTATAGTGTAACTGGTGAGAATATCATGGAGTTTCTCGGGAAAAACGCAAAAACCGTTCCAGACGATGTAGGGCTTTCAGTTCACATAATTATGGACAGAGCGTCTGTAAGCTATATTCAGAGCAATAACATTCTACTCATGGAATTATTCTCATGGACATGTAGGGGAAAACAATGGATGCGTTTGTCGAGTTTACCTGCCCCAAGGATGCGTATCGGTGTGTCACTCGAAAACGTGGCAAGATACTCGGGTCAAGACATGTTCTTCTAGATGTCGTCAACCAAGAAGAACTAATGAAGGAACTTTTCCCAAGAGCGAGAGGTATAGCATGGGAAGGGGTCATTCCCAATGTGTTGAGCAGTGAAGGCGGAAACTCGAAGGCAGACCTTGTGACGAAGGAGGAGCTCGTGTTGGTGGTTGGCCATGCAAGAACTCCCCACAGGGTTTGGCACCCACCGTATTGGTTATTCTTTCCATCCTTACTGACATATGACAGAGCCCTTTCAGTCGAAAGTGCCTTCAGAGGCCATATGAATCGATTTTGTCAATAGTGGCCAAATTCCCTTGGTTTGCCGTCAGCGTCTACACCATTCATCAAAGGGATATCATCTTTCAGGCACTAATTTCTACTATCGATATTCTTAAAAGACAATGCAAGCGAGGGAGGACAACACCGAATCTGGATACCGAGCTTCTGAAGAAGCTTTGTAAAACTGGTGTGATTTGTACTGGGTTTACGAACAAGCAAAAACGGGAAATCATTAAGATGGGGGAGTTTGGTGCAGAAGGCCTTGGGAGAGAATTAGAGGATGATATTCCAGGCTTTGAAGGGCTACTCGCCTTGGACAGGAAGCGCGGTGCGGAACCAAAGTTCATAGAAGTATTAGACTTACCCTGAACTCTTTGTAGCTTTGCTAATGAAGGCTAGTTGTTTGGAGCATTGGGTACCCTTCCACAAACGAACCCCCTCAAACCCACAATCTTGACGAGTGCGGGAAAAACTACCGATCCGGAAAAGCAAGCTGCTATTTCAAGGTTGCCATCTGCACTTATTGACGAGTTGAATGAGCCTGGTCAGAGCTCTACCACTATGATTTCTGTATCACCTACAGAGTCTCTCACAGAGACGGAATTTGAAGTCCAGTCGAAGTACACAATGGCACAAATGGCTGAGCTAGAGTGGGCATCAATCGAAAAATATGTCAGCGCAGTGCTACCAGCTAGGGGTCGCATCAGAGAGGCACTTGTGCGGAAGGCAAATAACTCCAGTAGTCAGACAAAGTAGTGCCCAACGTATCTTTTTCCCTCCTTCACGTTATTGCCTGGTCTTGGCCTTAGCCTCACCTGATGCCTAACATCAAAAACCCACTCAGATGTTGTTTCCCTGTGGGTTTTATGGTACTTATTTATCGGAAAGTAGTTTTATGTTTGTCTCTAAGGGCTATTCGCTTCTACTGCGGATTGCTGCTTAGGCTAATTAGCACTAGGCTGGGGCGTGTCATCTTTATCTCTTCGAGGATTGTATTCTAGATTTGCACAAGTGGTTGAATATGCATACAGTATAACAAAACCTGAATCATATGAAAGATGTTCGTTTTTCCATTATTTTTAGCTACATACTTGAGTAACATGGGTTCTCTGCTCCCTTCGGGGGAAAGGCGTATAGACTCAAAAAAAAGACGAAAAAAACATGGGTTCTCTTGCAGGGAATTCGCGAAATGTTTCAATGTATCGCACCTCTACGAGCCACGAACTTCCAAACCCGGGGGGGTTATTCCAGCGTGGTAGATACAGGGCGGTCCTGAGAAAAGAGGTCTTATCTCCCGCACCCTAACATATGGCCCTCCGCAAAAACATGATGTTGATGCTTTTTAGTCCAGCCCAGAGAGTGGTGGTCCTGAGCTGGATGGAGATGGTGCGGTGAGGTTTGGTGAGGTCCAGAGCCGCGAGAATTTGTAGGCCGTCGGGCTTGGCGGGCCTGCTGACTGTGTATATGCAGTCTTGCATATGCAGTGCCTGCTTGGTCAGCAGCCTCCGCGGGAACCGGTCCTCCACCCTCACCCGACCCTGCAGGAAACCCTTGCACAACAGAGCCAGCAACAACGCCCACCATCGGCCGGTCCGGCGCACAGAGCTGACTTGACCTCAACCCTCGAAGGCTCGACAGGGCCATCACATATCCACGTCTCCCGATACACGACCTTTGCTTTCTTTCTTTCCCCGAACATTCGGCACAGCACAACAAGAACCAGACGAATAACCGGTACAGATAATAGCAAAGAGGAGGTGGAGGTGGAGGTGGAGCACGTGTCGTCTGTTTTCGCCGCCCAGGAGCTTCCGAGCTTGCCCCTCCGCGGAAGTGACTGGAAACACACACGCACATAGGACTTGGCAGCTATGACCACAGCGACAGGAATCGCCAGCGGCAGCGGTGGCAGCAGTGGCAGCGGAGGAGGGGGAGGAGGTGGTGATGGTGAACCTATAGGCCCTCCACAAAACTCATTTGCGGGAATAGTAAGGCGTCTACTCTAGGGTACTTACTTTCGCGCTTTATGGCTAACCATACTGATGCTGTTAGGTTTTATCAATCTATAAAGACCTGATCTCCAACGCCATCCACGAAGTAGTCTCCGAAGCCCACCGCTCAGAAAAGCTACTTAGAACACAACAAATCCAACTCACATCAGCTCCCGAAGCAGCAAAATCCGCTACAACCCAATCCACTGGAGAAGACAAGCCAGAGCCAAAGCCTCCAGCAGTGAATCCCATGACAGTCCTCCTCAAGGAAATTGTCTGCCCAAAATGCAAACTTCCCCGACATACCCTGGAGACATTAGCAACTATTAGCGGGACAAATTCCAAGGAGGATAAAAAAAAGTATTGTTCGAAATTGCCCTGGCAAAGCCGCCCACTGCACGATATTTATGGCAACCCTTCGCCCACCGTGAGTGTCAGTGCAAAAGAAAAGAAAGCAAAAGCTGCTGCAGCCGCCGTTGCCGCAGCGGAGGGGAATGCAAATGGAGAATCGTCTACTGGGGATGGGGAGGCACTGGCGATATCAGTTCCGAACGGGCGAAAAGCGGACAGTGTGGTATACTTCAAATGCACAAACTGTAATGTGGAAAAGATCGCGGCAGCGAGGTTTGCAGCGCATTTAGAGAAGTGCCTGGGCTTAGCAGGGCGGAAGAGCTCGAGGGCCGCAATGGCTAAGATTAATGGGAGTGGAAGTGGCGGGGGAAGTAGTGGAGCGGTGAGTCCGGCCTTGGGGCCGGTTGATGCGGTGGGGGGTAGGGGGAGTGGAAAGGTGACACCGGATGTCGGTGATGGGGAGGTAATTGTAGGGAAAAAAGAAAAGGGGGGTTCCTTCATGAGTGCAGATGAGGGAGGGATCAATGTGCCCCCGCCTCCGCCTGCGCCGGCGACTGGTGGTGCCACGGGCACGGGGAAGCTTCCCGGGACGCTGAAGAAAAAGAAGAAGCCCGCTGTGAAGGATACTACCGCTGCTGCGATCATAGGAGGAGGTGGGGAGGAGAGTAAGGATGCGGCATCACTTCCTGTGATTATGGAGAGCAGCCTAAGCCAGGCACCCACTTCAGCACCAGTGAAAGAACTAAAGGATCCCTCCGCCACCCCAGTGAAGAAACGGAAACGAAAGGCCGAATTACCGGTGAATGGTGATGCTCCTCCAACTCTAGTAAAAGTGGAGCCTGCAGCGGTAGTTGCGGATGACAAGGATGCGTCCATAACTGTGGCGCGGGTAACACCAAAGCCCCCCGTGAAGAAGCAGAAGGTTGAAGGGGGGCAATTGGGGCAAGGGGCTCTAGAGGCAATGGGTAGTCCGGTGTTGAAGAAGAGTCAGTTGAGTAAATTCAAGAATAGGGATAGTCCTGGCCCAGGCTCGGTAGGGAAGAAGGGGGATGGGAAGGTACGCTTTCTTGTCTTTCCCCTCTTTTTCCATTGCATCTGTGGGAATGAGGCAGATATACTGATTGTATGCTCGATATAGCGCGACTCAATCGCAGCATCAGGCAAATTCCCGCCTGGGAGAACGTCAACCCCACCACCATCCTCCACAAATACAACTATAACAGCTAAGCCGGTGCCTGGATCACCAGTTATCCCAGCGAATCACCTTCCCCTACCGAGCGCATCGCCGAAAGCATCACCGTCAAAAGTTGTGAAAAAGAAGGCTGCATCTGTGGGCACGGATGGAGTTATGAGAAACATAAAGTCATCACAGGGGGTGTCCGCTCCTGGGGTTGTTGGGTTGCCGCCCCGTGCGGGTAGCACAACTCCCAAACCGGCGGGTGGAGGTACTGGCGTTAATGTGCCCCCACCTCCGGGAGTGAAGGCTGCAGGCAAGACATTGCCGAAGAAGAGCCCTATCGTTGGTGCGGCGGTCCTGGTCAAGGAGAAAAAAGAGAAGGATATAACGGCCAGTCCAGAGAAGATGAGGAAGACGATGAGTAATGGCTCGGTTGGAGGCGCGGGGGGGACGAAGCCAAAAATGAAAATTGCTAAAGCGG
>Ga0307514_10005995_pt1 | contig 10702 bp, 6 predicted proteins | sample 16_EM_MG_FD_203088 | JGI IMG/M metagenome (GOLD analysis project Ga0307514, IMG submission 203088) | Populus trichocarpa ectomycorrhiza microbial communities from riparian zone in the Pacific Northwest, United States - 16_EM | ecosystem: Host-associated > Plants > Roots > Unclassified | place... | reverse complement strand
GTGAGCTCGGCCTATGTCTTGAAAAGCGACATGGACCGTTGTTCGCCAGTGGATGCGGTAGTCAAATACCTCAGTGTGTACCTACTTGGAGGCAATCGGAATAGGGGTTTCCGGGGGAGAGCTTGTGTCCGTGCACTGTTCATGGTTAACGAAGGATACGTGGTGCATTAGTCATTAATTAATATTGATTGTCACGGCAGAAGGAGGAGAAACGCGATTGGGAGATTGGGAGACTACCGATATTAACATCTCAGACAAGGAGAATTTGCCGATATTCCAAAGCTAAGTTCATCAAGGCCTAGTTGACCAGCCCAACATCTAAATCAGTTCAGCTTGGTGGTAGCAGACAGGAAACGGCAATTGGAACTGGCTTGCGAAACAAGACGCGAGATGTTCTCTCTCCAAGATAAAGGTGGCGTTGCCGAATGTTGTGTCTTCGAAGTCACCTCTAATAAATGCACGCTTATTATCGGGTATTGGGTGTCGGCATTTCCCTCGGGTAACCATCCAACAAGTTATCCCTTTACAATCCTGCGGAGCTCTTCATGGAGGTCCAGACTTGGGTTTCCTTTGGTGGGGGAGTAAATATGAAATTCCATCTAATGGGCTACCCCCTCAATTTAGGCAGGAGGCTATAATTTGTTCCTAACTAAATGTATCGAGTATATTTATTAGGAGATTTTGTGTGGGTTTTGGGTAAGAACATGCATCTGGTTAGATTTTAAGTCAGTCCTGAGACTCCTGTTTAACTCCTGGCTGGTTTGTTCCCATCTTGTTTTACCCCCAAACCTGTGACTGTGAGTGAATTGAAAACAGATATTCGGGAGCCGAGGGAGGGAGAATAATTGACATGTGGCATGCACATATATTATGAACCTTTATTGTCTGTATATCATCCATATGTTCGGTCAACAGGTTTTTGGGATGGAAAAACACGTGGGATACTCCCCTTTTCCGTGTAGCTGATGCTTTTACCTTGATTTAGAAGAATGAACTTTCGATAAAGAGGAGGGAGCTGGGGGAAGGTGGGTATGTACTTGGTTTCACATTTGTAATTCATTGCCCTCCTTTCATTAAATTTTAATCTCGCTCCTATATCATTGCAATCTTGCCTAATATCTAAACCTCCCAAACCCCCAAGCCCATATTGCACCAAATCTTCGGCTGGCTAGAAATCTAATGGAAAAATCTATCAGCTATCAAAACGGTACGGTGAGGTCACGAGCTTTCTCCGAGCCCCTTTCCGCTAACGTTTCATAAGCTGGTTTTTTTGCCATATTATAGTAATCCACCATCATCCGCACCTTTCGTATCCACATATGAGCAAGCATAAAACAAGATTCAGAGTCAAGGTGCCGTACTTTTGGCTCAATGTTCGTGGGGTGTTCCTCTGAATGGTGTTGCTTGCTTTTGGAGTGATGCCTGCTTTCTTTTTGCTCCTTCCTCTGCTCTAGGTAGCATGGCCTATTGACCTCCAGCAAGTCCCAGACCCAGCAAAAGTGTTTGTGGGGTTTGGTTGGGTCTAGGCTTGGCCAGTAGATGCAGTAGTCTAGTGAGTCTCCATATGGAACATTTTCTACCAAATTGCGTCCCAGAGCACAAGGGGTGGGGAGGTCACGATGGTAGTGAGACTTCAGATAAGCAATCCTCAGATCAAATTCTTTGGATTCCTCCGTCTCCGGGGTGACGAATGGAGGATTAGGAATCTTGTAGAGTTTGTGGGGCCACCTAAGGTCACCGCTAGCGAGTTTTCTGCACCATGGCTGATTAGTGAATTTCCCGTTTTTATAGGATAGTCAGGCACATACTTAATCTCCTGACGTCCTATCAAGTTCCTGCAAATGAGAATCTGGAAACTTTGCCTGTTGATGTAGGTTAAGTCTTTTGGTGTGAGAACGCTATTCGGGGCAAAGAGCAAGGTATCTTTTGCATCTGTGAATTGCGACTTGCGGCCTAAGATGTCATCCCTGGACAGTAAGATGATATCAAACTCTTTCTTGAGGAACTCCTTTTCCTTGGATAAGCAGGATTCCCAACGTGCCCTACCTTTCTTTGTGAGCTCCTTTCTGAAATCCTTACTGCTCCATAGAGTATCAATTCTTCCATCTACGAACTTTTCCGGTTTCAGCAGACTATGATGCTTCAGTTCCACAGAAGCATACATCTCACATGGGCCCTTTCCTCCTTGCTTTTCTGTAGCTAGGTTAGTAAAGTGAGGGATTAGTAGCCACATAAATGGAAACAGGAACTTACTATGTATAGTTTCCACGATTTTCTTGAACATGAGAAGCTGACCAATGTTCTTACCAGGTTCAACAGCAAAAGTGCAACCTGCATGCCCGAGAAAGACATATCTTCTGATGCTTTTCCACTCCGGGTATGTCGAGTGCAATTCCTGCTTTGAATCCGCAACTTCTTTTAGTATCTTCTTGAAGGTGTTATAGGAATATGTCCTTTTTGTACGTCGTCTAGCCTCGGGAATAAGAGTCCCAAATTGATGGAAGCTAAAATTATGGCGGTACAGAGTTGCATGCTTTGGATCGGCATCGAGAATCCACGGGGCCTCAGGGGGCTTTATCTCAATGCGGACGGATTCTGCATAAGCTGCTTTTAAACGTTCTCGATCAACTTCTTTCCAAATGTGTGCCGCAAGCGGCCTGAACTCAAGTTTGTCAGGTATATCACACGCAGAGCGTAGCCATAAGCTTGGTTGGTAGGATATCTTGAGAATGTCAGTTGGCCCTAGTTTCTCTTGATCTTCCCTCCATTTGTTGAATCGGGTAACCCAGAAAGCCTTCCGGTCTTGAGGTGACAAAGACGCTTCATAAGCTTCCATGACTATGGTGAAAGCTACACGCAGAAAAGCACGTGGTTGATGCTCTTGTATTGTTCTCGCGATACCTCTCCCGGCGGCTATGCTGATCTCGATATCGGGAACGGTCAATAGTCCCAGGAAGCAGAGCTTGCGCGCAGTGTGTAGTTGCTTTCTTCGCACTAAAGACCTCATTTGTTCCACTGGTATACCTAATATATATACTAGTATTTTGTTTCAGTTCCACCCAAACATGGGAGGTAAGAGTTCTTATTGACATGACCCTGATCTGGTTAAGGAACCCGAGCTCTCCTCTACCTCCTAGACACTGGGAAGCACAAATGCACCAGCTCGTATAGAGCTGGCGGTCGAAACGTTGTAGAAAGCATATTTGAGGGTGCTTTCTGCTTGTGCAACACTTCCAGTCCCCAAGCAGTACGGCAGATACCTGACCCAGCAGTAGTGCAAGCTGTCAGAACTGTGTCATAAAATGTTTTTGAATACCGTGCTTAAAAATTCTTGTTCCTGCTGTGAGCTCTTACAATGCATGCTGCGGGTGGCTGTGGGTGAGCAACCGGACGTTGAACCAGATTTGTTTTGAGGGTTGCCGTTTGTGCGTGCGGTGGCACGGTGCAACAGACCTTCGACTAAAGTGGTGTCAGCACTCCAATGCTACCCCAATGAGTAGCATTCCAGGTACATGTAGGAAGTTGTTTACATTACCTAAGTTACACCTTTCCTGGAATTGGGTTCTTGTATTGTTTCAGGTTGCTTCGACCGCTAGCGGGAACATTCTACCCTTTCTTTCCCAACAGTGGATTTTTGGGGGATTCTCCTACCACTCCTCCACAGACGGCCTGGGGTTAGTTTTGTCAAGCCCCATACGCTTTACTTGTATGTAGAAACTGTTGGAATGTGTCTCTAGCTATAGATAAGGTGAGTGATAGATTGATTTGTTTATAGTCAACGCATTGTATTGAGGAACCCCCGTCGTGAAACATATGTCTTCAAACAGTGTAGTGGTCAAGTGAAGTGGAGGCATCCATGTTCTGCATGCTCAGTATTCGAGCCTCTTGCCATACTTTCGTTTAACCTGGTATACCTAACATGGCCCCATCATCAATGGGGGTGCTGCCAGCAAGTCTGCCAGAGGAGGGGCCAGTGTGTCAAGTACGTAGCATAGGTAAACGATATAACAATAAAGGCCCAAAGGTGGGGATGTATATCTGTCGAAAAGCAGAAAATAAATGATTCCAGCCCCACATTGTACCCTCCTATGTATTCCATGGCTCATGGTTGGCCAGTCTAGGGAGCATCTCATCTGCCCTGGGCACCCCCACCTGAATAATAATGCCTGCTGAGTGTGGTGGGTGCTTCTGCGGTAACCCAACACGGGCTGACGCTTTCTCAGATACATGTGGGTGGCCATGGGAATCTAACTCCCCCTGCATCAGGGGGATCTAGTCAACTCAGGGTAATTCTTTTTTTTATTTTTATTAATCGCATTCAGCCTATCTAGACTAGGTATGGCGATGGACTGCAGCCTTCCAGTTTCCCAGGTGCCTCTCCCAACTTCCGGGCCAGCCCCTAGGCTACCCACCTATCTACAATGAACAAAAACGAAATACGTACATATCCCCTCCCGTCACTGCACAAACCGCGCCACCGCCGCGCTCCACTCTTCGTCTCTGCTCGCCAGCTCCCTGGATCTCCCCTTCCCATCGCCAACCCACGGGCACAGATACAAATGTGCCACATTCTGCGGCGTCCAACCATCACACACGCAACTCGGGTCCTCTGTCTTCCTCATCTCCATCAGCCATTGTCACTGAGGGCCCTTGTCCGTCACCAGATAGGTGAGACCTCGCAAAGCCATCCTCGACCACCTCAGGTGATGCGGCGCTTTAGAATGTACACAACGTAGCGGTTCCGAGACTATTTAGAATGTAGCGGTCGGATGCCAGTCGGTGTGATTATATCAGGCTTCAGAATTTATTTCCCTATCCACACCTCCTTCTTCGCCCTCGCGTCCGCTGCCTCATTCCCCGTCACCTCACTATACCCTTTCACCCACAACACCCAGGGTAATTCTTTCCCATGTTCTGGCAGGTGGCACGCATCCACAGAGACAGAAAACATGGAATATGGTCAAACACCAGATCTGGGGCGCCGCTTGCTGGACTTTGAGGGGATTGCCCTCCGGCGCTCGGCAACCCCATACTCAAAGAGTACAGCCATTTGAAGGTGGCCCATTTGAAAGGTGGGGTTCAAAAACAACCCCCAGCAGCCTCAACTGATATGACAGGCATTCCAGGGGTACCCAGGGTAGTATGTAAGGCATGTTCTGGCCGATCCACCAACTGACCAACGTTCTGGAACTGAACGAAAAATCAGTCACATATTCAGATGTAAGTACAGAGTAAGGCGAAGAGTAAATAAATGGCAGAGTAAATATAGGGTATAACGCTGGCATATAGGTATAACGATGACATATAAATGCCCCCAGTTTGTGATGCCTGCAATAATACCTCTAGTCTGCAATATGGCCGTATTTCGATCATACAATCGTATTAGTCTGGTTGGCACGACCCCCTCTCAGAGAGAGGGCAATCGTATGTACAAAATAGATTCTTGAGTGGGTAGCCACTGATCCACCGATGATATAAACTAATCCTAAAAGAGTAATTTTTCTTGGGTAATATTTAAGCAAGTTAGATGCTGTATGCTATCAAAAATGATACCACCTTACAGATGACTCTCATTACAAGCACACCTGATATAAGCATATATTAGTTACAAGCATGCTACCTAGGATATGCTTGTAACGAGAGTCATCTGTATCTAGGGCCGTGGCAGGAATTAGAAGGGCATTAATCTTCTGTCAAGCGTCGTAGTAGAAGCCTCCCTCTCAGCTTGGCCCGGATCCTAAACTCTCCTTGTGGAGGGACCGAAACACCGTAGTTTCTTTTTGAGTCTATACGTCTGTGGAGCCTAAGGCTATGAAACGGCCCCATTCCCTCCCCTTTGAAGGTTTGGTACCCTCGCGGAACAACGAGCTTCATGAATGCCCTGCCTTCCGAACCTATGAAAAACAAAGGAAACCCGGAATGGGCTTCCACTGCCACGCCCTCTTTTCCCGGCCTCTCCCCCTGTGAGTCAAATAGGCCACTCATGTCGAGCTTGGAAAAGAACGTCCCTACCAAGTCGACCACATAATCCCCATCGAGATCCTTGACCTTTTTAATCCACCATCCCCGTTCGTCCATATCCTCCCAGCAGCCCCATTTCCTACCAACCACCCCCCCATGTGTACAGACCAAAGCTACTTCTCCGCATATCTCCCGCACTTCCGGCATTCGAAATACCGTAATGATGCGAGAGTAAAAGATACCTATGTCTGCCGGACAAGGTGCCATGTGAAGAGGCCAACAGAGCCAGAGGTTTATGCCATAGGCCCCCCCCTCCGGGGTCTTGAGATGTCATGACCGTTTTTAGGGAGGAAGGATATTTCACTTAACTAGATTATTACGAAATATGTACAAGTCGTGCGATAAGATGATCCTCGCGGCCGTAGGGGGTCAGCTTTAGAATTGGGCCTCAGATATGCTTTTCCTACAACTTACAAGTGGATATTTCGGCTCTTACAGACTAAGGACCAACACTCATACCTCCCACTCTTGGAGAGAGTTTTTTTTTTTGAGACTATATGTCTATGGAGCCTTGGAGAGAGTTGAATAGATAGCTACCTCTTAGGCACTCACGTGATGTTGCGGGAGTATACATTTCGCCTTTAAAACATCAACAACAAGGTCTAAATAAACCAGCGTGCGACTCCAAATAAAGTGCGTCTCCCAACAAAGACCTTATTGAATATTTGAAATCAAAGGCACACGTGAGGGGTCGAGGGGCGTTCTGATAATTAATCATATATACAGTCACGCAAATTTGCGAATAATCCGCTTGCTACACGTGAGTGGCCGCATGAGGGCACACACTGAAATAATTATGTGACAGATAAAAGAGTCTTGGCACGAGATCACATGAGCAATTTACGAAATTAGTTCACGAAATTGTTACACTGAGTTATAGTCAATATTTATGGTGACATCACGAGACTGCTCTGGCCACCTGTTCTGTCAACCACCCCCCAGCCTCAATGCCAGTTTCGGTAATTCCAATGGTGGCAGTCGAAACAGAAACCCTCTCTCCAGAGTTATAAGGAGATGGACTCCCGGAAGCTATCCTGTCTGGACAACGCCGGAGAGCCTTCCCCCTTGTTGAAAGCTTGTTGGTAGAGCAGTATGCCATCGAAGCCAAGAAGCCCATAATTTATGAATTGTCCACAGCTAACCTTGGTGTTGCGTCTCACAGGATGATAATTTCATACGATGTGCCATCACCCCCGAGAACAAAGCTGATGTCGAAACCCGAGACGGCTTTGTCGACTATGGTTAATCCTGCTCTATGTCCACCACAACGATGAAGTGACACACATATTCCCCGAAATGGACAAAGCCCTCAACAGCAAGAACATTATGGGACGAAATGCCCAGCAACACCGACTATCCGGCGAGGGTGTTAACCGATTCACTCTATACCTTGAGCAAGTTCGACACTGCGCAAAGGGAGTAAAGCAAGTTGGGGAGGATCAGTTCCGGAATTATGTGAGATTATTAACAGCTTCAAATCTGCCCTGCTCAGCCACCTTAACGAGGAGATTGTCACTCTCCTTTTGCCAAGGGCTTGGGATGAGAAGTTGGATCTGTATGGGATGGTGGTGGCTGAGGGTGAAAAAGCTATCAAAACCTGCTCGTTGTTGGAAACCGAGGAATTTATTTGGCACAATCTCGATGCAGGATATGAATGCTCAAGGATGTCCTTTAGTACCCAAACAGAGGGTTATGGAGGTTTTCTACCTGCACGAGTGCTATGAAGCCAAGACCTAAGTTGCTGTATGGTGATAGGCCGCCAGCAGATGGCTCAATATTGGTTTAATTGTTTTCAGGTCTTCGTGTCTACTAATAGTGTATACATATTAATGCATTCAACTTGGGATATTTGTTGGAGTTACTGAGGTTCTAATATCTATGTTGCGACTTACCAAACACGATGTCTCTTTGATCAGGACTTGAACTGGGGCTCCTTCGAATCTCCCTCAAGCTTTCTGGACTAAAGGTGGACTCGGATGGGGGTTGCTCCTGACCCAGCCCAGTCAATTCAATTTCTTTTGGCCTCACGAGAAACAAGTGACCACAAATAAGAATACCCAGAGACCAATACACAATGAAGAAATGAATGAATCAAGACCTCTGTGGGTCTGTCAGTGCAGGAGCTCTGGGGGCAGGTTTAGCATTCAATGTATATGATATTAAAATCACCACTATAGACACAATCACACAGATCAGATGCAGAGCACGATACTCCAACCTCTGATTGCCATCAAAAATGTGCTAGATGCACGACAGTAAACCTCATTAGCGCATTTCAGGTCACATGAGGGATATCTCCCTGAATTATTTCCCCAACTACTTTCTAAGTCCAGAAGATATTTTATTGCCTCCAGAGGGGGACGGCTTCTAATCTTATATTTATCGGTTGTGTTGTGGGCTTTCGAAAAAACTACACAAGATTAGAAAAATATTATGTGTCAAGAGAGGCTGCTTAGTCAGTGACTTATTTGAATAGGTGTAATAGTCTTGGAATTTGTTTCCATTGCTTTCTCGGACAGGATATCTACCTTGGTTGCTAAATGTCGTTTTTTTTTTCGGAACCCCCATTGGGAAGCGTGCTGATTCCTTGATCACTAACTTTGCATAGTTACATATCATTAATATGTGAGAGTCCGTCTCATTCCACAGACGTATAGACTCCAAAAAAAATGTGGGCAGGGACTGGCCTGGCTGGTGAGAGAGGCCCTCCGGATGTCCGGGAGGCTGCAGTCCATTGCCATAGTCTAGATAGGCTGAATGCGATTAATGACTCCCCCCCCCCAAAAAAAAAATGAGAGTGACGTTACCCTCAAGTCTCATGCTGCATTTGGCAACAAGATGGTTACACCAATACACTATCGCCTTCAGTCAAGAAGTTGAGTAATGAATATCACGGAATAATTCAATCCCCTAGTGCTAAAAATAAAGCACCCTCTAAAAACCAGCGACTTATAAGTACGAGGCTAAACCCACATATTGGTGGTGTCATGATGGCTTCCTCGTGTGTTGCACGCGCAGTTTTGCCACTCTCTCCCGCTCTAGCACATTGTAAATTTGAATCGGCAAACTTACGCTCTAGGGTGTCGGTAAGAGCGAGGAAATGTTGGGTGGGAAGTAATTGCTGTTCAGTATCATTCTGATTGCCTTCTAGTTGGTCTTGAAGAATTCTACAGGTCAGCTATGACCACCCCAAGTTACGGGGGCTCCTTCGAAATGGCAAGATTGTTCCGGCTTCCTTGTCTCCCAACTCTCCTAGACATGTTTTGGAAAGGGGTAGAAATATTACACATATGTTTGTCTTACTTTTGTCAAAGATGCCCTGAACACAAATGCACAGCACGTGGGCAGACAGTTCTTCCGAGACGGAACAGCATAATTTTCGGTCTCGCTTGCAGTTTGACAGGTGCAGGTGGCCATAGAAAGTCCTCACCACCCCATACATGACCTCGTACGGTCGGAAGAAATTCTCCCCCACCCCCTCCTCAAGCTTCATATCGACTTGTTACCTCCGCAGGCTCCAGGTGGGGATACATAGGACGGTGGGGCAAAGATCCCAGGTGTATGTATGATTTTGTTTACTCTGTGCACGGTTGCAAGGGGTGAGGGTGTTAGTAGTCTGGGTGTTATGACTGCCATGTACGGTAATACCAGCTCCACAGAATGGCCATGGCTAGTTTGGTTTTTCCCTTGCACCGCAAGCTGCAGCTTCGATCCGAAGCATTCTGATGCATGGACCGGAGTAGATAGTCTGGTATCACATCCTGTGCATCCATGGGGTGTAGCATGCTTCCTCGTATGTGAATGTCAAACTGAGCCGGTGATCCTCTCATAACATGTAAGGGCTTGCGCGATTTAAGATCGATCCCATCAGCCTCAACAAAGTTGGCTTATGTGGCCCTAGAAGGAGTATCTTGGTTAGCCATTACAGAGCGCCGAGCTTTGGGGGGGCATTTGGCTCCTTTTTTTTCTTTAAGTAATCATTAACCGCATTCAGCCTATCAAGACTACGGTATGTGTAAGGCTAGAAGCCAGAGTTCGGGTCTATCTGTATTGATTCTATTCTTCGTGATGACAATAATGATGATGAGAAGAAGGTAAGCTTCTCCCCTCCTACCTGCTGTCCTATCTATGCTATCGTACGCACGCCAGTCCCGCTTTCCCTTCTGGGCTATCTACCTATCGGGGTCCTGTCCTCTCTAGTCCCGTCTAGGCTGTCTAGGCTACCTATCTATTTGTGGAAGGTGGAACCTTACATATGGCGGACTGCGGCTCCTGGGTTAACCTCTCTATTCCCCTCGGGCCAGTTCCTGCCCTGGCATTTGGCTCTGAAGGTAGGTACGGTAGGCCTGGTGGAACAGAAAGAAGAAATGGCACTCAACGGGATCGGAACTAGCCATCAATTGCTTTGAACATAGAACCCAGCTTACAGCCCAGGCCTAAAAGTCAAAATCGTAAAGAGCAGGCAATGCCGATAGCTATGAGCCTCAAGAGCATTCTCAGCTGCTTCCTATATGGAAAGTAACTGTCATCCTGAGCTGCCATAGGACAGAAGTACTGCAGTGTAGGAATCCGGCGGGGCTGCCTATCAGGCAGCATGGCCGGACTGAACCGGCCTGTATGCAGGCGGGTCTGAAACCGCCGGCCCCGGCATAGGCCTGGAAGACTCACGCCTGGCCGGCCT
>Ga0307514_10005994_pt1 | contig 10703 bp, 5 predicted proteins | sample 16_EM_MG_FD_203088 | JGI IMG/M metagenome (GOLD analysis project Ga0307514, IMG submission 203088) | Populus trichocarpa ectomycorrhiza microbial communities from riparian zone in the Pacific Northwest, United States - 16_EM | ecosystem: Host-associated > Plants > Roots > Unclassified | place... | reverse complement strand
GTGTATTGTGTATTGTGTATTGTGGGTGGTTTTTTTTTTTTTTTTTCGCTTGTTACGGCAGGATCGTGTGTTTGTGTCTGTCTGTTCTGTCTGTCTGTCTGTCTGTCTGTCTGTCTGTTGAATGTAACCCGAATCGAACTACCACTATATCATTATTTTATTTTTATTCCTATTTTTATTATTACTATTATTTTTTTTCCATTTCCTCTTCCTGTTATATAGTTTTTCTTTCACGATGTTGGATGTACTCTATGTACTACTGTATGTACATTATGTATGTATGTATGATAAGCCGGGCTCTTCATGACAAAACCCAAGTCATTCATTCTCTTCTACAATTGCAAGGTCACAACCCTTCAAATCTTCAAATCTTCAAATCCAAAATCCAAAATCCACAAATCTATTGCTTACTATGTATGCATGAAAAAAAACCACAAACATCTATCTATATTAGCCCAATTCCCCCCCAACCCCCAAACACTCCGGGGATAAAAAAAACCTTCTTCCAGCCAATCCAACTTATACTTCTCCCCCACATGTGATCGGTCCAATAATCAGCATCCCCCGCAAAAAAAACAACGACAACAACAACGACAACAACAACAACAACGACAAGCCCCACCATGCACATGCCAAAGAATCACACACTAAAACGAAAAAGGAAAAAAGAAAAAAAAGGATGTAAATATCCAGTAGACTCCGCGCTCATGTAGTAGCAACAGCAAAGTGGAGGTTTACCAACCGAAGATAAAAAAACAAAAAGAAAAGAACTTCGGGAATAGGAAAGGAGAGTGATATTCACAACCGCCCCCTCTCGCCCCTCATTTCACATGCTTTGGGGATGCAGAGTGTGGTGGGGGAAGGCGATTAACGCTGTGGTGGTCGAAAAGAGAATCTATTCTTTTTTCTGACTTGGATCACTCACGCAAACCCATAGGAACAATAAAGTAATAAAGCAATAAGTAAATTCGTTAATTCGTCATATCATCATAAGTCATAAGTCGTTTCTTTGCCCATGAACACGCCGAAAAACACCAGTGAATAAACAGAGAGTAAAATAAATGAAGGGTCAAAAATTAGGAAAACACAAGTATAACCCCGCAGGTAATTGCATGAGTAGAAGCCTAATAATAGCTTCCCTTAGCGTTGGCAGGTCTCCTTCTTCGCTTGCCATTGCTGCCACTGTCGATAACAAGGTCGGCGGGCTCTGCACCTACGGCACAGCGGACTCCACACCTCCTCAGCGCGTCCACGTACTCTCGGAAGCCCTTATCCATCACAGGGATAACCATGGACTGCCCTGTTGGTGACCTAGAAGCACCTCCAGCGACGGCACCAGTTCGGGACTTCCCTAGTGATGCAAAGGTAGGGCTGCAGTAGCTTGGGGTTGATGAGCCTCGGGATTGTTGTTGTTGGTACTGTGTAGCACGAGTGAGGTAGCTAGATGGCAAAGGAAGGCCGTTTGAGTTGTCAACATCCATTGACTCCCCATCCATGCGGAATACTGCGCCGTCGACGCTGCCAAAGGACCCAGTCTTTCCGGCTCCTGGGGCAATTCCGCGTCCGATAGACTGTCGTTTATACCCCGGTGAGGCGGATCCAGAGCCAGCTGTTCCGGGACGGGAGTGTTCCTGTTGTGGTAATCGTTGCTGATGTTGGGTGAGGTGTGTTTTGGATTTAAAGAACGAGACGGTGTATGCTTTAAGTTGTGGAGGGGTGGCTTGCGCGACTTGAGGTTGTCTTGATGAGACTCCGCTAGATGTTGGTGTTCGTGGGGGAGTATCCGCAGCAACTGGCCTTTGGTACCTCCTTCGGTGGTCGGCAACCGCTGCTCGGGCTTCCTCCTCCTTCATGAACCTCTCCCCAACGGCTTCTGCTTGCTGTTGCCGCATCTTAAGCATTTGTGCGTGTTGTTGCATCTCCAACTGCTGGCGTTGATATTCTCGCTTCATCTTCTCCCTCTCCCGGTTGCTCCAGTCGTCGATATCAAGCATGTCTGCATCACCCTGAAATCCATCCTCATCATCATCCCAGACAAACTCATCCACACCATTAGTACCAGCAGATCCACCAGACCAGAGTGATCGTTCTTGGATCTCGGGTAACCTGTCCAACTGACAAAGGAGGAAGTTCTTGCGGTCAATTTCGGTGTGGATTTCTTCAAGATTCACTGTATTCTTGTTGGCTTCACCAGTCCATCCGTACATGTATTTTGCCCATGGGTAACCCTCACCTTCAATTGGATTTTCAGTAGTATTGGAGCCTCTCTGCAAACTAGTACGCCTCTCCCCATTTTGCTCAGAAGCCACAAGTTGGCGTTGCTCACGGACATAACCCTGTACTCGTTGCCATCGCGCCATGCGGGTATCTTGGAGGATGAGTTCTACAGCACTTTTTGTCAATGGGGGCGGCTTTCGTTTGCTCGATCGAGCGGGAGTCTGCGGAGCTGCAGTTCGGCTGCTTGAAGTGGCAGTTATGGGGAATTGCTGGGATCCATTGGGTGGCAATGTGGAGTTTGTTCGCTGACGCTGTTGGGGGGCTGCTGGTGAGTTTGGAATGCAGATAGCTGGGTGAGGATCATCGTGAGTTAGTACCAAGAAAGCTCCTCCTGGATGCGCTGGGTGTCGCTTTTGTTGCTGGCTTTGTGCCGCAATTTCAGAGAGCACAGGGTATAACGATCGTTGCTGCTGAGCAATCGGTGGCGCTAGGGAGGCATGGTGAGGGTGCTGTAGTTGATGCAGTGCCTGTCTGGCGGACTTAAGCATATCCGCGTAGTATTTCTGGGTTTCTTGCCGGTAGGATTGCGCTGGAGCCCTCTGGCGCTGATTTTGTTGTGGTGATGGTGGAGCAGAATTTGATACACTCGAACCAGTGGGTGATATCGGTGGTGTGAGAGATTGGTAGTATACTGGTAGTGGAATTCGTGACCTATGGTGCCTTTTCGGCTTGCTTGTCGGAGATGAATCGGATGACGGTGGGGTTGCAGGGTGAATGTAGTGAGCTGGTGCAGAATTTAGTACTGGGGGAGAATGTTGATGGTGGTCACGGTGTGGAGGGCTGGTATTGATGTTGTGCAGGGTCTTGAGCTTCTTCATAGCACTTGCCATCTCTGCAGCTGGGTGGGATTAAGTAATTATCACAAATGGAAAAAAAAGAACAATGTCGGGGAATCTCGTGTCCGTTAAGGCGGGTAATCCAGGAGAGGCACCTTGTAGGAAATCCTTCAGTGGAGTGAGTGTGGCGTGAGCTCTCTGAGCTTATCCTCAGTCCACTCGGAGCTAACAATGCGAAATGTCAAATAAGAACACAAAGAAAACAAGCTTGAATGCAAGACAGGACGGGCAAAGTACTAGTTAGTAAATTCGTAAAAACGTTTAAGATGCCAGAGGCAACACAGAGGAAATTCCCTAGCAGAGCGTGGGCGGAATGGCCGTTAAGTATGGATCTCTACCAGCCAGGCACTGGATGCCGACCTGGACTTGAACCACTGAGCTTGCAGTTGCACCATGCGCCGTGCTTGCACCAAGCGAGCCAGCGCAACTGAGCAACACGGCAGCAGGAACTAATACGCGCCCAGTAAGATATTCCTCCAGCCCCGCAGCCTTCTGGGGTATATTTTTGTAGCCACTCCTGGCTGGAGAAAAAACGCAAAGGTGCCATTGAGACGGCTACCTAGCGGGCTTGCTACCAACCCCCAAAGCAGATTAAGGTGATGATGCAAGTGCAAAAATGTACGAGGAGACGCCGCATTGTTGTGTGGGGGGACTCACCGATTCCATCAATCAGGAGCTCCAACGAAACAAAATCGAAGAATGGATGCAGGTACTGATGCCAATAGGGAACAACTCCCTTCTGTCGACATGTCATTATCCACAGCTTCAGAATTTTCAATCCCAATCTGCTTGCCCCATTCGTTCGCTACCTTATCCACGGCCGAGTCCACGTAAATCCCCTGGATCATAGCAACGTGTCAGATACACCATATCTTTCTATGGAAATCGTTTATCCGGAAATAAAATCTTGACCAGTAGGGGTAGGTCAAGCGACAGCCTCAGTTGTTTAGCTAAAGCCAAAACCATGAGGGTATAATGGAAGCATTACCATTTCGAGAGCGTAATGAGAATAATTCTCTGAAATCGCCATGCCTGGGCAGGATCACAGCCGGCGTCAGGAAAATCCCTCTGAAGGTGTGGACCCAAAGGTCCCAGCTCCATGGCGTTTGAGGATTTTCGTGTTTATGGTGTTGCTCTGCAAGCAGAGATATGGCAACCTTGCTACCCCATTTGGCCCGATATGACCTTTGGCGTAGCAGTACCGTCATACCCAGCCACCCACGACCGCAGAAACACCTGGCATTGCATTGCATGTAGGTAGAAACTTCAAACTAACAGTCTTGGGAGGTCATTGACAGTACTCACACAATGAAAGACATAGCCAAGAAACTGGATGAAGAGATATGTCCTCTCGTCAACCTATTGCACAGCCGTGTAGCAAGTTAGCTTCTTGTCGTGCAGTGGGAGGGAGTATAAAATCGGCCTCACATACAGCTTCCTGCCTCTAGATCCCCCAGCTTCCCCGCTCCTCCCTCTTCTCCTCATTCGCCTCATGATTCCCGATGCTCCATTGGATCTACCCGCAGCCACGAAGCGTACTTTGCCCCATTTTTGGTCCGCCCCTACTGAGCGGGCAGAATAGCAGTTGGCCGATGGTACACTTCCGCTAGCGATGCGATTCCCGATTATAGGATGCACTGTTGTTGAGACGCAAGCTAGTGTGAGAAGAGCACATGATGACCACCACACAGGAGGAAGCATTGTGAGTATCAGAGTGGCTCGTCTAATTTTCAAACCGCTGGTACCATTCGCAATTCGTTAGTACTGTACTTGGAGGCTCGTAGCAATGAAATGGGTCAGAATAGTCACTAACCGGATGGGGACTCTGGTCCCATGTAGTCGAGGATCCAGTAGGTGGGCTCGTATAGACAGACATCTGCAGGATGCACAGATGAAGACTCACTTCCTCATACCCTTAACCATACAAACAGTTACAAGTTGGCCCCTTCGCCCGCAATGGATGGACTAATAGAAGAAATTCAACTCCCCTCGCAATGACTAGTTGTGGGGATATAACCTTCTTTCGGGTATTAAGAACCACCCTTTCATTACTTTTGGTGATGAGCTCTGAGGTATAAGTGTCTAATTCGTGTCCGCCTAGGCTGGTAGTCTGGTTGACTGGGACTCAGTTTCCCTTTTTGGTAGCATCCTGCTATTGGGTGAAACGGAATAACTCCCGATAAGCGCGATGTCAACATTAGCAGGGATATTATGCCATTATTAACGCAAGGAAGAACCACTGAAAAGGAGACAAGCGCCGATATGACAGCTTCTGGTGATGAGAAGTTGTAATTGCGACGAGCGTTTCCAGCCTGCGTTTCCAGCCTGCGTCATGGCCCATTGTCGTGCTTCTTCCTAAGCAGATTGACATTTTTCCGTTACTCCGGTCCCGTGGAGCCAGCGTTTCCGCTGTGGCCGGAAAATTTTCGGCATCATTCGACGGTGGGTTTTCCATAGTGGGTGATATGTCATCTGACATTTGTTGCAGCAGAACGAATGAGAGTGCGGCAATAAACCCGTGCTTGGCAGCATGCTATATGACGACAACGAAAGCTGTGAGCGTACATGTGATAAAGGTAGACTGATAGTGCTATAGCTAAGACGAGAAACCAAAAATTATGGCTGGTCACGGGTGTGACGCGCCTTGTTTCATGAGCTGCATTTGACATCACAATGAAGCACAGGTCAACGCAGAAGGGTATATGGAGGCTTGGAAAAAGTATGTTCGTATCAGCATACGGTCAGCATTGCATGTATCGAAACATGAGTGATTACAATATGGTACATGATCTCCAAATGGGAAGCAGTCATATGAAAACACGTTGCTCACCATAAATTTAGCATAACCCGCCGAAGGGTCAAAAGGTGAAGTCAGTCAAGGGGAAGGACAAGCATGAATACGCTGGCCCCATTGCTTATGACTCTCTTGCCGCCGAATCTCTCCGCTCTGGGGGACATTTCGCAGAAGGAAATCCAGCGGACATCTCCAGTGTGAGTGGGTCTAGCAGTACATTTGCGGGTCACCCCGAGCCGAGTGGGCCTCATTACCAAGAGATCCCCCCTGGACACAAGAAGGGGGATCAGAATATATTCGAAACCGGAAGGAAGGGGGGCGTCGATGATGATCTGAAGACCAAGGCTGGAAGAGTAGGAACATTGGGTGGGGGTCTACAGACCAAGGAGGGATTCGCCGGAGTAGACGCACAGGGAAGATCGACCAAGCATCCGATTACAGTGCAACACCCGGTCCACAAGAGAGGAGATGTGGAGCAGCACAAGAAGAAGGGTGATGAAGAGCATCTGCAGCTTGGCCACCGAGGCAGTATGGATCTCGGGGAAGGCCAGGAACAGGGTAAAGCAAGTGAGGGCAAGAGATCGGAGAAATACCGTGTGCCATCCCACAATCGACCAGTGGGTGTTGTAGGACCCTCGGAATTGGTGGAAAAGGAGCAAGTAGATTGGGAAAAAATCCCCAAAGATTCGGGACTTTCCCCCGTTGGTACTGAGGACGATCTTGGGGGAGTAGCGGAACCGCATTTTGCAAAACTGGTAACAAGACATTACCACGGCACCGGCGGAGAGCCAGCGCCTCTGGAACCGCGCAGTCTTGACAGAAGTCAGGGCGTTGTAATGGGTGAAGGAATAGTCGCAATGAAGGACACCACCGCGCGAAAGCCAAACCCCGACGAGAATATTTGGGAGGCTTAGCATAAGTCCATGGATCGGTTACCGGAATATCTGGTAAGGATATATTTGCATGTATAGTATTGTAGATTTAGGTAGCTCATGGCCAGCAAATGCGACCTGATACTTGGGAACTCTTTAGTTGTACATGTGTAATCGTAGGTACTAGTAATACTGTCGTCGACCCAGGGTAGGGTCTGCTGAATGGCAATGGTAGGGAAAAGGCTTGGGGCATGCATGGGTTGAAATCACGTGGGCGATGGAGCGAAACTACCACTTCTGGTGGGCAATACCCGTCTGGGGTAAGTGGCCTTGGCAAACACATTCACGTACACACACGAGGGTAATATCTTGTTTGGGGGTCTCAGTAAGTTGCCATGGTCAATAACACTCTTGAGATACTAAGTACTTATAAGTACTCAGGAAGTAAGTAGGTGCCTGCACATCTTTCACACTTTCGTTTTAGATTTCTCCACCTAGTCAGCCTTGAGGCTCCCGGTCAGTATCCTCGTTTTTCTTTACTACAAGAAGCCTTTTAGCTCGATAGCACTACTAAGTACTCGAGTAGCTTTATGCTATACAGCTCCAATCAGTTACTTTAGGTTCTCGAAGTATGAATAGCAATTCCTCACAACATGCCAGTCCTTCGCGAGAGAAGGCCGGTCCCCAAACGCAGGGTCCTCAAGGACCAGCTCTGCAATTTGTACCTTCTCAGCCAGGGCAGGCACCAGCTACTACCAGCTTCAATGCTACAGCGGCTATACCGCCACCTGGTCAAGGTAAAATTTACATATTCTCCCTGAGTCGTCTGATGCTTCCTATACTCACGGGTCATCTCAGGTCAGCAAAATATTTTAACAGCATCACAAATCCCACCTGGCTATGGATACCCCCCACCTTTCCAATACCAACCGGGTATGATTCCCCCACCATTCTCGCCATACCCACCCTCTCTAGGCCCTCGAGGAATAATACCCCCCACTATACCATCGATTGCACCTCCAATGCAACCACCAATGCAACCTACCCCAATCCCAGTTCCAGGAAACCCTGGTTTGTTTTACATCCCTCAGACGTACGGACAGCCTCACGCCCTTTCCCACCCTCCATATGTTCCCCCCCAAGACTCGGAGGGACTCGAGGCATCAGCACCACAGCCAGAAGGTCCACCTACTGAACCAGGAGTAGCACCTACACCTAGTACCCCAATTCAGGAGGAGCCATTCTGGTGCTTTCAATGTCAGCAGTGGCACAAGTCTAAGCAAGCACAAGACCAAGCTCATGCCAGCCCAAGACAGAAAAAAGCTCAGCTAAATGCTCAAGGAAGTATTGGTACATACGAGGGAGGCTTGGCAGCCACAGTGAGTCAAGCAGTCAAGGAGGCCGTTGCTGCCGAGTTTGCGTCTAGAAACATGGCACCCCGTGGTGCTTATCAGGATCATGTTACCAAGCATAGACAGTATTCTAACTCACAGTATAGTTCAAGAACACCCATTGCAGGTCCAAGAGGACAGGGGCATGAGTGGGAGGGTGGCTATGGAGAGCGTTTCAGAGAGAGCCCAAGGGATTACGGAGGTCATTACAGATATGGCCCTGACCATAGAGAGGTTAGCTCCTGGCAGCGAGAGTACAGGACTCCATATCATGAACAGAGTAGAAGCTCGACTCCTGCGGACGCTCGGGCCTGGCAAGATGCAAATACTGACCTAGATCCCGATGAGATTCGAGCTGAGACTGATTCCATGGTCTCGGCTGCATTTTCGGACATGACTATTCAGGACTACAAGCGGGATTGCCGCGGCAATAATAGAAACACCAGATACAAGAGCTATGAAGTAGACGAATCTTCCCCCGAAGCGAATGGTAGCGAGGAGGACACGAGTCTTCCATTGAAATATCTTCCATCCCTATGTCCTAACATTTCAGCCACGATGAAGAATAGTCGCTCCCAGTTGAGTAGGGTTCGGAGACAATCCGAGCGACCAGAACTAGATGGGCACCAGGCGCGGGCTTTGAAGCCAGAGAATATTAAACAGCAGCAAACCCCTAGAAGACATCGTGGAGAAAGTCTTCAAGAGGGTACAAATCATGATGGTATTCCTAAGCAACGGCCACATGACGAGAAGACATCTAGAAGCACTCAGAGGGAGCAATCAAAGGCAGAAAGGGCCAGAGGGGAGCCTCGAGTCATTCCTTCTAAAGTATCAAACATCACATCTACTACTGCCCCACCATCTGCGGCGGAGGCCCAAGCTGCGGTGCTTGCCTATGCGCAGTGGTATGCACAGACCTATGGGGTAGATCCATCCTTCATTATGAATCTTCAGTCAAGCATGGCCGCTATCCCTTCAGCGGTTTCATCTAAGCCTCAGGACTGCCACAACATCAGCCCTAAGAAAACGCCCAAGCGAGGATTTTCGCCTCAATTATCTGGGGCTTCTACCGAAGCGTACTCAGTGGCCAGTACTGCAAATTCAAAAGCGCCTTCAGAGGATGGAACAATTGTGTATGGTGGATCTAGTGCTAGTGAGTCTAGTTGGGAGGGCGAGGATGCAGTAAAACATAGAGGCCCAAAGCATAGGAGCAATCAAAAATCAGCTGCGAGCTCATTAAGGGGAGGGCGGACAGGATATAGCTCTCCAGCTTCTTCAGAGTACCTCGAACCACTTACGAGATATCTACAGCAGTGTCAACTGAAAGCCCCAAATAAACCACATCTTGAAACTGTTGCTCCAAAAACCAAGACTACCGAAGATGTGAGGGGTGAGGAGAAGAAAGCTAGGAATGGCATGCAGCCTGTCACCCCACCAGCCATGGTACTCCCACCTGTCGGCCCCGAAGTTGAGCTATCCCCCGTTGTCCTTGAGCGCTCTAGGAGGCAGTACTCTCTCATCCTTGATGAGAGTAGCCAGGCCCTGAAACCTGTTACGGTAGAGCAGTTTCCTCCAACGATGAAAGGAGCGGGAATAGAGAGGTGTTACTCAAACAGGGAACATGAGATGCCTCCAATGACTGAACACCATAGCTCTATCCCCGAATTCGCCAAACCAGAGGGGCTGACCCCGCGTACAAAGGGTAAAGAAGTAAAGAGTCATTCAGCAACAGAGAGGATCCATCCTAAGCGTGAGCCCACCAGACCAAACGATCCAATCCTAACTGCACAGGATGTCAGGTCGGGGAACAACGGCCAAGGGCCGGCGCATGGAGATAATCCTACTACACTACCGGCTCAACCACGCCGCCCTCTCCCAAAACCAACGGTTGAGACTGCTCCGGACGACTCTGACATTCGGCACAGTGAAGGCTGGACATGGGACACAAAACTAGGTGGATATGTAAACATAAATCCCACTACTCCTAATCCTTCTGCTGAGAAGCTCGTAGTGGATTTAAGAGAACTTGAGAGCGATTATACACAGAGCAAGTCAAAGGCTACACAGACCCCTTGCAGTATGAGTGGTGATGCGGAAAACAGCGTTTTTGAGTTTCAAGTGGAAAGGTTCTCAGATGATGAACGTCCCTGCAGCGGTGGGGAGTATGAACCAGGTGGCGAGGGTATGGAGTATAATGGAGATGATTGGGAGGATGAAGAGGCCGAAGAGGTGGTCCCGGAATATGCGAGTGAGACCGATAGCGAAGAGAGTTATACAGATGAGATACTCTTGGAGCTACTGAGCGATGGAAGATATTCAGATGTGGTTAGTGGGATTTTTTCGGATGTGGATACGGAGGTGACTACGTTTCCGGGTGCGGATGGGGATAGAGTCGTGGGTGCGCCGAGGGATATGAGGATTCAGAGTTCTTACGAGACTGGTACGAGTGCTGGAGTTCGAAACCAGCAGGAGGGGGTGAGGAGTGTGAATGGAGGAAGGGTCAAGAGGGAGGGGGGTGAGGGGCAGGCAGGGA
>Ga0307514_10005993_pt1 | contig 10705 bp, 12 predicted proteins | sample 16_EM_MG_FD_203088 | JGI IMG/M metagenome (GOLD analysis project Ga0307514, IMG submission 203088) | Populus trichocarpa ectomycorrhiza microbial communities from riparian zone in the Pacific Northwest, United States - 16_EM | ecosystem: Host-associated > Plants > Roots > Unclassified | place... | reverse complement strand
TTCTGTGCTTGATTCTCTTTGGGCCTGCGTACTTCCTTGATGTGTTTTTTTGGTCCCATTAGGTTCTTTAACTGCGCCTTCACCAGCGACCCGCTCCTTTTCCCGTGTGTTCGTTTTTTTCATGACGCGTGATGACAATGAACTTGAATACTCATCGAATAGGGGGAAGTGTAGGTGGGACATTCCTTGGTCTCATCTCTCTTGCTCTTCGTGTTCTTCGCTTGGATGATCCAGTCCGTGTGCATCTGTTTTTCGTCTTTTTCATCTTTTTTTGGTTTCAACTCCCTTAACCTGTCTCCAGGAACACAAACCCTTCGCTTGTGCTTATATATCCCAGATGATTATATAACTTGTATGCAAGCGACCAGTCTCCAGCCATCGCGAATAATTGAATTTGGTGTTGTGGTTAAATTGACATCCGAGGTAGGAGATATTCCGTGTTCCTGGAGCCTGTGCTGCTGCTGTCCTTGGAGAGTACATCATGACTGCAAGTCACTGTGGGTCCACTAGATTTTTAAAACCTTCCCAATTTTAATCCCGTATCTTGACCTCAAACCAGCCTGTTCATCTATTACCAGAGCTCAACTTCACCTCTCTTTTTAGCCCATTGTTCTTCTTGTCAAATATGTTCCAGCAAGTTTAAATGACATCCTCATACATACTGCCCTGGTTTTTCTGACTCTATGCTCTGGGTAAGGCTGGAATTTCATAGATCCATCAATTATTCAGTATTTAATGAGTATATTTGTATTGTTTAAGGAACTAACTCCATGAAACCTTGTAACTATCCTGAAGGTATTGGGTGCAGTTCAAATTCAGGATAAATCCCACAATCAGCAACCTCATTGGGCTGTGGGCCATTTTAAGAAGCTAGGTGTCCTGACATGAGAATCACAATTGGTCTGCTGCTTAAGGAGGCTCTGGCAATTTTTGGGAGATAATGAGTGTTGTATTTGAGGTAGGAGGAACAAATACACAACTAGTGCCTACCTAGTGCCTATATCACTGAAAACAAAGCATTTATCACAACTGGTTCTCATCTCCAATAGAACTGTGTAGGTAGACAGAAATTGCACTTTGAACAAGGGAGAAACTATATTATCAGATGTAGTGAATGGATAATTGGGTGAAAAAATTGCTTTGACTTGAGAATAAGGAGGTGATCATCAGAATGTGTCATTTCCAAAAGATAATGGCAGAGCAGGTAATTGAGAATGAGTGGATTGGATCTTCTCTTCATCAGAAGGGGTCAACCCAAAGTGGGACCTAATGAGTTTTTGTGAGCTTCAGTACACAGTCAGTGATAACACAGAGGAACTTACAGTACAGTCTGTTGTGTTACTTCAAGATTAACTTGCCTGCAGATTTTTTGGAATGACTTGGGAATATTCTTCTGTGACCACACTTCATTCCACTTCTCCACCCACCCCTCAAGCTTCTGAATAGCACTTGGCTGTTGGTGGGACAGCAAGAGCATTGCATGCTTCAGGTCCTCTTCTATTGTTTTACCACCCTCTGGTGGCCATACCATCCAGATAACACCCAGCCAGCACTCCAGCTTCTGCCACTCCTTTGCCATCTCCAGGGATATTATAGTTTGTGGGTTATAGGGTTTAAATGTCAATGCCTCTGACCAAAAGGTAGCACCTTGCAATAGTGATCCCCAATATAGATGGGGTAAATGTTGAATTCCCTCAGATGATTGGATGAAATCCAAGAGAAGAATTGACCATTGATACAAGTGTGCCATTTCCTTAACATGGACTTGGAGGTTTTTTAACAATTTAATAAATCCCCCTACTTCAGCAACCTCAAATGGCTGGTAGCCAATGAGGTTGATGGCATTAATGATAGAATGTTCTAGTCTTGGGGAGAGTGGTTGTTGTTGAATACCCATCAGGTGCTCCACACAGGTATTGAGTAATGTGAATTGTTCTTGGGAATGACCACTTAGGGTCCAAGAATAGAGGAGGTCTGCAATTGCCTCCTGATCTCCACTATCAAAGACAATACTGGCCATTCCCTGGTGGTATTCAGTATGAATGATTTCAGTATCAATCCAGGTTCTTCTGTGATTAAGATGACGGAAACCAATTTTCAAAGAGAGAAGGAGAAGATTTTTTCCATCTGTAAGGTTAGAGTAGTTCTTGCACACTACAGAACACCATTTGTATGCCAATCTTGTCAACTCTGCAGTTTGGTTTTCTGAATCACATAGGGCAGTTAGGGCATATCTTAGGAGTTTGCATTGAGGATGGGAGGTGTCAATGGCAGAAATCATTGCTTGGGAGAATTGGGACAGTATTTGATTGAAGTAGTCACTGATAAAACATTGAGTGAGTAGGTTGAAGGGTAAGGGTAGGAAATACATACGACTTGTTTTGGATTTTTAACACCTCCTCTTCAACTGGCCAGCCAAAGAATATACACAATACCAGGAGATGATCAAGTACTGTGTTCAATGGAATATCCTTCATGTCTTTTTCTGGATAGTAGTAGAGGGGAACTTTATCAAATATACCTTGTATACTCTGCTGGGCCCAGGAGAGGTGCAGAAGAGCATTTGAGAACCACTGTGAGTGTGCAGGGGTATTCCTTTTGCTGAGAAAATACATCCTATCAATAGTGGTCAAAGTATTTGTATCACTGCAGCAATAAAGAAGGTTTCCAAGGTCATGATCAAGGGATGTGGATCCAGTGTTATAAGCAATGGTTGGGAGGGGGAACCTTTCCGCAAAGTCTCTGGATAGACACATTGCACAAATGTGAATCCACAACACAGCTCTTCCAGAGTGATATGCCCTATCCCTTGACCCAGGATAAATCTTCCCATTGGAGTCAAAACACCCCTTGAGGATGGAGATGATCTGGTCATATGGAGGTTCCACATTCAATCCATCTACAAACCATTGAATTGTAGCAGCAAGCCTGATGGCAGCATCAAGTGCCTCTGGATCAGTGATGTTCCAGAGGATCCATGAGGTACACCGCACATCATTGGCATTTGTATTATGGAGGGCAGCCAAGGCTGTGGGTATCAACCAGGTGGAGGTAGAGGAAGTGGTGAGGGTTGACAAAGGTTGGATCTGTGGCAGATGAAGTGCTGCACGCAAAATCCTGCATTGGATATCCTCCCATAAACTGTGCAGGGAGGCCAGCCAGAATCTGGGGTGCTGAGGAGTGGGTTGTGTGATTGGTAGAGATGGACTGTGAGACTGGTGTAATTGGGTAATTGAGGGAAACCAAAGGGCCACATGGAGGATTTGGTATTGAATGGTCTCCCACCAATGGCACAAAGTTGTCAACACTGGCAACCAGAGCAGAGATGTAGCAATGTCAACAACAGGTTGGAGTGTGGTGATCATGTGGGGCTTGGCTGTTTTCCATGTGGTGCGCAGAGCAAAGGATACTGGTGTCTGGAACGGGCACTCATATGAGGATGTGCCAACAATCACAATCCCAAGGTAGAACAGGGCTCCAAGTATAGTGAAGGTGATGAGGACATCTGCAACAGCAGTGTTAATGAATGCCATATGCTTGCACAGTCCGCAAGCAAGGAGAAGGAGGGCAATCTGGAGCATGAGCGGGAGACTCTCAATGAAGAGATGGAAGGGCCACTTCTTGAGTCCATCGCATTTGCGCTGACGATCACCGCAACGCTCGATCATCGACCCGCCAGCATTCCGCAAGTACCGGTTGAGCCACTGCTTGCCCAGCATCGCGGTGAATGCGGCGAGCAGCGAGATCAGGAGACTTGCGTACATGAGTCCAGTAACAGTTACAATTTCGCTGGCAGGGTCTTCTTGGGTGGGTGGGATGGTGGGGGTTTCATTTGGGATAGCGGACTGGTTGAGGGTGAGGAGGATGGCACGGAGAAGAGCTGCAGACTGCTCGTTTGGATCGGGTTGGAGCCCTGAGTGGACATCGATGACGAAGGCGGAACTGACGGCAGAAAACAGACCCGCCTACGAAAATAAGTTAGACGGCTGCTAGGGAGCGAGCGGCACAACGTACAAAAATCAAGGTGATATTGAGGTCCTCGTCATACTTCTTTATATAGTCCATGTCGTACTCGGTCGCCTCCCTCTTGTACATCGTGTAGAAATCGAGACGGGCGTCATCGTTCTTGATTGGAGGCAGGAATGCGCGCAATGCGTCTTGGATACTACACTCGTTCAGCGTACAGCGGACAAAGGAATGCAGTGTGTGGAACGCACCATTTTGGATCGACTTGCAGCGGCAGAGAGTCCTTCTCTCCCTTCTCGTTCATGAGTAGTCGTGGGATATAGAATGGGACCTGCGGGGATCGAGGGGGATGTGGATTGAGTGGATACGTGGACGGGACAAGGTTCTGCAACGTTGAACGTGAAGGATGCCGGGTTCGACCACAACGAGCGGCGGAAATTCATTCTCGAGCATTCAAATGGAAGCTTGATGGCCGTGATCGGTATACGCCCCCCCGGCCCCATGAGCCGAAGCAGGACATGTCTGCTCGCAAATATACCGAGTTAGCTAAACAAGGAAAAGGAGATGTATTGATACTGAAGGAGATTCGCGTTGGTCCTGTTAACATCGGGCTTCGAGCATTCCGATACCGGCGTGATGTTACGATCAAATCAAACAAACCATCCCAGCTATTCCTTTTTCCCCCATGAGAGCGAACCGGTTGGTAGAAATCAGGGAGGTTTGCCGTTGTTGCCGATACGACGAAATCTGCGGCTCCCAGTGGCCAATGCAAGAATAGCATGAATATATGATTACTTCCTGTCTGGCCACCAGAGTCACTGGCTGTCATGAGCGTACTGGTGCAGTGGACGTGCAGGGCGTCGGATTATGAGTAAATTGCTGCACACCGCCTACGTGATAGTAGACGCAGACGCAGAATCCGCCGACGTGTAAGGGGGGTCGGAACAACATGTGGTTGGACCCACGTCCTCAACACCCGCCTCGCGTGCGTTACCATGTGCGTAGTCTAGGCAGGGGCTGCCCTGCCCTCTCGAACTTTCATCGACACCCTGGTGTGCGGGGGGTTCAGGCGCATCACTCGCACAATCAGGTCGTGACGAAGGACGGACGTGACGAAGCCGAAGCCGGAATTACCGGTATCCAATTCCGGCTATAGGAAGAAACACGAACGTGGTTAACAAAACGAAAGGCAGGATTCACGAGGCTTACATTTCAGTGTTCGATTTCTGTCCGCTCGTAGTCTCATCAGCAACGGAATGAAATTCGCCACCGTGCCCCTGCCAGTGTCCCGATAAACCCCTACCTTCCCATCACACGACCACATGCTGCATGCGCGACTTGTCTCTGGTGATCAGCTTTCCACCTCCCCCACCGAAACTTCAGATTGTTCGGTCGGAGTTCTCGTAGAGGGGGTTCGCACCCCAAGTCGTAGGAAGAATCAGTGTTCACCCGACGATACCTAATCACTTCCTGCAGGTATAGAAGAGGACATCGTATCGTCGAGCACGAGAGATCGGGTCCCTTTGCCTGAGAAAGGATCTTGTATGAACAGAATGACCAGTTTAAAGTATGAAATCGGTCTCGAGAGTGAGTTTGCAGACCCAACAGGTGTGGTCCAAGGTGAGTGCATGAACGAGTCCACCCCACAAGCGTTCGAGGTACGCATCGGAGCATGTCTCGTGGGCTGGTCGAAGGGAGGCGCGGGGAAACTCTGTCGTGACCTTAGTGACCGAACGGCATGTATGCAGGACTAGGACGGTACGACATGGCTTTACCGATGGTATCATCGTCATCCCACCGAACCGGATTCGCGCCGAACGGACAGTGGATTCCAAGCACGCTTTAGACTCCCTGCCACACTCGAGCAAACCCGGGAGCACATTCCTTAAGAAATGATCCGAAATACGGGTGGTCGGGCTCCAGAGGGAACTGGGACGGGCGCCTGTATATGGTTGTGTCGGTGGGCAAGCTTAGTTCGTAAAGCGGCAATGTCAGCTGAACGGCAATCAGGAAAATAATCATGTCCATACGCATACAAGCATGTCGCACAGCGTGCATGGACGAAATCACGGTTTTCTTAAACAAACCAGACAAAGTGATACGACGAGTGGTGAGGGACGAGGGGGGAAAGCAAAAATCACTTCCATCGGTGCTGAGCACGGAGGATAACACGCCTGCACAGAAACAAGGAGGCGGAAACACTACCAGCCGCACAGAGCGTGAATGGTAATGGGTGATAAGTGGATGGCATCCAGTGAGGTGGAACTTGGGAGTGGGAGCGTTGTGGTATCGTCCAGACGCGAGAGCGCAATAGAACTTAGGCGGATGTCGACCTTTCAATTACCAAGGGAGTGACAGACGAAGTAAAGTGAGGTGGCTGGGAAAACGGCGGAAAGCATACAACACGGATACAGCATGAAATTCTGGGTAAGGGGAACGAGAGTGGGGTTGGATATCGCGTTCGCTGGATAACGAGGCAAAAATGATTTCGGGAACTCACACGTCCGTCCTATAGTATGCTCCGGCTCGGAGACTCATTCGGCACGACGCAGCCCTTCTGTCTGGCAGCATATGCAACAAGCCCAGGTGATCATAACCCCGTGTCGCAAACACAGGAACTAATCGCATAAAGGTTCTCAATCGGCGCGAAGACATCACCTATCTGGGAGAAAAATCAACATTTAGTGACATGTACTTCGATCTAACGTCGAAATAGCAATGGCGAGCTGGGATGGTGGGGCGACAAAATTCACAGAATCAAAAAGAAAGGAGAAAGCGCCAACGAGTGACAACGAGTTGCGGAGAGGATTTTGAAAACAAGTGAGGAGACCGGTGTACGGGAGGAACGTGGGATGGAATCCAAGGCACCCACTTAGTGGTCGTCACGATCGCGGTGACATTGGACAAGTCTAAGCGGAATGCGAGAGGCCATCGTTTCAGCGGATGAGCATGGGACAGAGGCTGCATGCTTCCGTGCTGGCAGAGGAAACCGAAGGAAGGTGTGATCGTCGGAATGCACGTCACGCACATCATCGGGTTCTTGTCCCACATGCTCCTTCGTCATTTCGATCCCGTACAGACCACCATGGCGTATATCAGAGACGACCACATTGTCGACATACCGTCCGTATCCATGCGTGTTCCACCCAATCCTCTGCTCGGCTATGACAAGCGCGCCACTGCACCCCCCTCCACTGCGGCGACATCGACGGCGGGCTTGTGCCAGAGTACCCTTGCTCACAGGGTGTTATTGTATGATCAGCGTTGCTTGATCACTGGCGCTGCCTCCAATCAGTTGCAGGCCTGCCATCTCATAAACACAATTTGTATGGATAAGTCTAACCAAGGGGAAAAGCTTTGTATAAAGAAGGATGTGGTGTGTAGTCCATCATTCTTGACACACTTGGCAGCAATAGGAACTTCTCACCTAGGAACATATCCTCACCCGGCAACAGTTTGGGATTGGAGAATTTTCCTTGGACAGCTTATCAAACTGTATTTCCAGTCAGCCTTTTTTTGCCTGCATATTCAAGCAAGTGTTCATCAACCCACCCAGTGGAGGCCCAATGGCATGGTGATCTTGATACATATGGCTCCTTCTGCATTGTCATCCCCCTGGGACAGGTTGGAAATATCCTCACAGAACTTTCATCCTGTAATGATGACTGGGACCATCGAGCTAAATCAGATCCACAGGCCCCACGAAACTTAGATGTGTGGCAGGTTACATTGGTTCCATATTGTTTTGAGACTTACTATTTTCTCCCAGATAACACAGGACCCTTTCATTGTCCAGAAATGTGTCCTTTTGGTGCTCCGGCCTGACCTTTTCCTTCCTGATGACCGCCCACTCTTGATCAACACAAACTGTGCACTCAGAACCCCTGGTGGGCCCCCTCTTGCTCGGTCAGGGAGATCTTCATGGGTCTCTTACTACTCCAACAACACACCCTTCCTTGTGGACTCAAATGACCATTCCTACTGGCATTTTGAGTTCAAATCCCTGCGTCAGCCAACAGATTCTCTTTCTGTTTTTTCCCTGTTGGTCAATGCCAATTCAAAGCTTCAGAACATCAAGCACCAGATCAATGACCCTATTCTCATATCCTATGCCACAATAATTGAGGCCACAGTTGGTGCCATCTTTCATGTCCCTGAGGGGCTCCAGAACCAAGACTCACCTGTACCCTCTAACCTACCAACACCCTGTCCCAGCATCACTGACCCAGGCCCATCCACCAAACATCATGGGGATAGGGGCGACTACAAACAAGATTCCATGGATCTGGATCATCAGGATGGCAGTGGTGCCAAGGAAGACCATATTGATTCATACATCAACTCTGATGAGCCTAGTGATGAAGATGATGACCCAGACATGGTCAATGGGCTTACTTTTCCTGAAATGAGGATGGTTCTGCAGCAGGTATCAGATGGAAGGATTTCAGACCAGGAACGAGCAGAGGCTGCAATGTTGATGCTTGGAATGGCAGGAGGTAAGGTTCTATTATTCTTTAGTGCTCCCCATTCCTTTCTGATTCCAACCACCAGGCCTCAGACATTCACAGGCAGTCTCTCCATTGGTCAAAGATTATTTGTAGACAGATTGTATCCGATCCAGCTTCATGAGGTCAACATTCAGTTACTTACATTTTGTGTGGAATGAATGTCCATATTTGGGGCCCCCACCTGTGTGTAGGCAGAAAATAGGACATTCCTGTTGTCTTTTCCCTCCCTGTCCCTCATACTGCACTTATTTTTTGGCTGTTCATATGTACACTTTTATGATCTCATCAATAGAAAACCCTGAACAATGCTGACACCCACAATATCCCCTCAAACATAATGGACTCTTCCAAGCTGTACCCCAGGTCCTCAGGTCACACTCCCAAACTCGAAAACAGCATCTAGAGTACATTGGCGAGGATCTTGGACACCAGCCCCGTACCCAGAGTCCTGGTCAAAAGATCACTGCGCACGTAATGTTCCCCGGGATGAAAGTGATACAACCGGATTAATCCTTTGACAGTTTCGGCAACTTCACCATCTTCGCTCTCGCCCAGATTCTATGAATCCCGCTGTTTCCTTCGCCATCGTCATTAACTTCGTCGGTTCTATTAGAAGTTCCGTTCGCTATATCTTCACACCACCTGCCCTTCTTTCCGTCAATCGGCGCAAGGTGGACTCACCGCGACACGGAGTTTCGATGGTTGTAACAATGAAACACACCATTAGTACATTTCCTTCCCCCCCTCCAAGCAGTACTGATTTCTTTGATGAACGAGGTCACAAATCACTTGCGTAGGTCCGGGGACGAGTGTTACCGTGTTCAACCACTTCTCCGGGGGACCTACTTCGTGGTGTGGGTGGGAAAGGTGAACTAAACGTCGGGCCCGCCAACTTTAAAACGGAGCGGGAAGGGGAAAGATGCAGGCGCAAAATCAACGCGGTCAGCATCTCGTTGGCATCAACCACAATCTTCAGTCGTCTCCTAGAAACATTTCCATCCCAAACTCGCGTCAGTTGTCTGGAGATGACCAGAACGTAACAGCAGAAAGTACATCGCATCCCATGAACTGGATACGAACTCCGGTGTAAGCGTAGCAAGCTGACAAGCACCCTCGGCAACTAATCCTCCCAGCCGAAACGAAAACACGAGCAAGGTCAGCTGCGGCCCAACTAAAAGAAATGAGAAATCGACGAACAGATGCTTCAACGTCCGATCTCTACACTCCTTGAGTGCGTTGCTGTGAACCAGCCTCAAGTCATGCATGAACCGAAGAGAGGAAGGTGAAATAGCAGGCAGAAACAAACTTTGAGCGCAGGTTGAACGTTGATCCCTTCCTCGCACCAATAAACGATACCGAACTTACGCTCCTTGCAAACAAATACACAGCTGCAACGCAACGAGCCGACCCTACTTCTCACACCATTTTAATCGCATGCTGTCGAAGAGGAATCGTGCGAGTGTGAGGGTTAGATGAGGGACAAAAGACTCACGCCGTCTGATCCAATTCCTGAAAGCTCATACCGTCGACAGCACCACATCCTTCAGCCGGAACGGCGATCGTAGTTCGGTCCCCCCTGGCGGACAAATCAGGCTCGCGGGCGTACAGTGACGGTGCACAGGTACAAATGCACTTGCAACTTGGTCAAGAGATCGGTTATGACCGAACACGTGAGATATGGTTTGAAAGGACAGGAGGGGAGTGAGTCCCCGAAAGCATCGATAATCATTCCCGATCTACGGTACCTATGAAAAAAAAGGAAAAACATCACTGCACAAAGGACACTATGTAAGGTGAAACAAACGATGACGAATCCTCACTTCCAAGAGAGAAAACAACTCTCCCAGACAGGACCTCACTTCTCAATCACCAACGCCCAAAATTGGGTCTCATTATAGGCACTTCACCAGAACCGGTTAACAGCGTGGGGGTTTTGTTTTTGGGCTGTCCGGGCAGAAAGAGGCCAATGAATCTTCGCGGGGAAGGAAGAAAAGGTAAAGAAGAGTAGGTGGGACGATGATACACCCGTTCGTGAAGCTTTGAACATGAACTTATGAGCGTAAAGACCGAACCGAGGCGCGTTCAGCAGTAGAACATCGCGACAGCGAGATGGAAGCCGTTTCTTGTATGATAACGGTGTAAATTGAGGACGAAATGGAGACACGATGAAAAGAAAAGAAAAAAGTTTGCATCGATCGTCGATTTCAGGTGGCACAGGAATTCCCACGATC
>Ga0307514_10005991_pt1 | contig 10706 bp, 8 predicted proteins | sample 16_EM_MG_FD_203088 | JGI IMG/M metagenome (GOLD analysis project Ga0307514, IMG submission 203088) | Populus trichocarpa ectomycorrhiza microbial communities from riparian zone in the Pacific Northwest, United States - 16_EM | ecosystem: Host-associated > Plants > Roots > Unclassified | place... | reverse complement strand
TTGTCAGCTGTCACCGGTTGGATAAAGCTAGTGTAACTGGAAAAGAAAACATAAGGAAGAAGAAGAAGAAGAAGAACTAGCGAAGCATTACCCTTCACAGTTCAAATTTAAATTCCCAAAGTAGTCTTAAGGTTGGCTGCTAAAACAAGAATCTAAATATATTTCAAGGATCATTAATGTAGGTTGTTTAAGGATGTAACTGTAAGGTATTTAACAGATACAAGGCATTGCTGGCAGAAAAAAGATCTGGCATAGACTAAGAATCCTGTCACGTAATGGTCTGATTTAGACAAGCTCCTTGTCTTTAGCACAATTGATTACAAGGTTCTGGGAGAAAACCCTATGCATGTCCCCATGGCCAATTTACATTTGACACTTTAACTTGGAGATGATCCATTACAAAAGCTCACCGACAGAAAGCCCCTTTCTACACCAAACACATGTTCATCATTGTACATTCATCACAACATATTACAATCTTAGCTCTGAACATTTATGTAGATCTATGTATCATTGTATGCTGCTCAATAAACTGATGATAACGTGTCAAGATAAACATAAAGAGATTGAGTTGGCATCAACGAGACCCATAGGGTTCCAGAGAGAAAGATCACTTATTCAGGCCAATAACTTTCAATTGTTCTATCCAACCGTCATATATGCTGAACATAGTCACTGCACCATAACTTTGTACAATATAATAAAAGAGTACGCTTTAAAATAGTTCAACAATAAAAAAGATTTTACATACGATGATGGTATTGAGATTCCATCTTGCTTCAAGAACCTTTGAGCACCATCAAGGCATTCGGGTGATAGCTCATTGTCACCAAAAGAACCCAGTAATTCACTAACCTGGAGAGCAATCAGACAAAGGCAAGTGCGTGAGCTGTTAAACACTAGCATTCAGAAAAATATATCCAGCAGATTAACCACAAAATATAGTCACATACCAAGATATCAGATTTCTCAGAAGCATCCCAGTAACGCATATCACAAGAAATTATGGTAACAATATCTTCCCATCCTTCTAGCTTAACCAAACTCTGTTGCAACAAATACCATGTTATCTCTGAGATCCAAGACAGATAAATATAATAAAAAACACAAATGTTACACATGTCTGAACAGTAATATAGATTGGATTTATTGTTTGTTTCTTATGAGAAAAATTCATTTCCAGAGGAATCCTCTAGAGACCCATATGATGAATATCCAAGTTGATACCGTACAAGAAATTCAATGCAGCAATAGTTTTCACATGTAAGCATGATATTTTTGGTAAACACAATCTGAGAAATAATAACTACCATCTGGAACTCACATGAAGTGTGACAACTGCATTGGGATTTTTCTCCACGGCATAAACTTTCAACTTATGTCCAGTTTCTTCAGCTGCCTATAAACAATTAAAGTGAAGGATGAAACATAGATATGAACAACCACAGGTTGCTAGTTGCAGAAGGCATAGGAAAAAACCTACAGTGATGCCCTCACAAGAGGTCCACGTCCTGCTCCAACAACCATCAGTACCTAACCAAAATTTACAGGTACATATATCTCGTCAACTTAACATTGCATGTACATCATGTCTTATGTGGTATTAAATGTGGTACAACAGCATAAACACCAACAAAAGTGGAAGGGGGCTGTCAACCAAAATAGGATTTGAAAAGGCAAATGATAGCTTACAGTGACTGCACTTGCTTCTTCATCAGGAACTCTGTCCAGCAAAGCTTTACTGATTGCCCTTTGGTACTATAAAAATACAGGCATGTTATATAAAATTATCGCAACTGATAATCTGTGGATGGATACTAAACTAAAGCTTTATTTTTGGCCTATTTATCAATTGGAGTACTATAACCCACATCAATCTCTAGTTTTTAATATCTGCAATGACAATCAATCCTGTATGGTAAGGTTGTACTTGCCCATGAAAGAAATCCAAATATGATGAATATTTCATGTATGCATGTCTAACCATATATATGAAAACAAACAGATGGACATTTAATTTTAGACATTCAATATTATGTTAATTTGAATCATACCTGGATATATTTCTTTGAGTTTCTTTCAAAAGTCTCGTATGTTTGGGCTTCTAGATTATCCATGAGAGGCTGAATTACAGCAGCAAAAGAACCCAACTTATAATTACTTAAGGACAATGCAAGAAGTCACCAAAAAAGAGAACAATGCGAAGATTTCATTTTGAACAAAATGTTTACATTGAGAAAGAATATTTAGATAGACTAGATGATGTTGCCTGGGATAGAAAAGCTCACCTGTAATGGAGACTATAGGAAATCCCTATAACCAAGCTGGCATAAAAGATTGAAGAAGTAAAAAAAAAATAGCACGCGGAGAAAAGGGGAGGGAGAAAAGAAAGTAATCACCCCTTTTCTACCTAGGGAAATGATGTGGAATGGGGTGTGTTAAGAGTGTGTATGTGGAAGCACAGGAGAAAGCAAATTACTTCAAAACATTCTTGCTCAGGAATGGGATCCATACTTCGGAAGAGAAAACCAACATAGTCCAAATATGGCCTGAGGGGATGTCTTCGCAGACCTATAAACAAAAGCACGCACCGAGGCTGTCTACTATTGAAAAAATTTAAGTGTTTATGCATGCACACATACAAAAGAATAATTATTATATACGAAGAGAGAGGTGCAGGAAGTACATGCACAAAGAAAGAAGCATAAGAGTGGCAATTATACATATGAACACTGCTTAAAACATGGACAATGAACCTTAGAGTAACTTACTGTCACTGTTATTATCAAAATTATTGGCAGTATCTGAACTTGGCCTGGGAATACTGTGTACAGGTTTGCCAGAAATAATAATCTGAAAAGATGTTTTTGAGGACCATAGTTATTAAATTTGTATGCTGGTAATTATTTGTAATATCTGTGACCACTAATAACAAATTGAGAGAGGAAAATCAAACAATAACATCAAAATATACTGGACTAAATGTCTGGGGAAGTTTCAACGCTAAAGTTGCTCTTTTATGCAACAAGCAAAATGTATGTAGGTATCCTAATGTCAATCACCTTAGATAAATCATACTCGGTCATCCATTAGCATGACCACAGTAAAGTATCTGAAACTCAATTCAGATTATGGAAAATTGATGTATAAGAGTAAGAAATAACAAACTACTTGTGAAATATACTGCATAAACTATTTGCGAGATACACTGCTACTCAGCATGGAGGAAAAATATTAAAACTTGTAAAAAGAGAGGGAAAAAATCATATAAGCAATGGAGTTGAGAAAATTTTCAACGTATACCTGTACTGAATGCTAAAAGAACCCAGTAATCAGCTTCTGATGGCACTTTGACAGGCATGGATAACCCCATCCATTTGTTAGGAAAGACTGGTAAATTAAAAGTGACACCATTTAAAACCCACATCATCATAGGAGCAGCATGCAATAAATCACATGGAAACCAAAATATACTCACATCCATATTAATTATGGCTGCTGTAACAGGTTCTCCAAACCAACGGCCAAACGAGTTCACTGAAGGCAGGGAACTCCTAGAGAACATGTAATTCTTATCATAATCAAGTAAAGTTGGAGAAAAATATGGCAACCATTACAACAATAATGCAAGAGAGATTATAACTCATAAAATATCGAGTGCAACGAACGGCTGATTGTGATGTTCACAGAGAAGACGAAATGCATTCCATAATTCCCAGGAATCAATCTGTGCATGAAAGAAGAAAAGGAAGTTGAGCAAAATAAAGTGTTCTTTTAAGTTTTCAGGAAAAATAATCCCCTCAGACCACATGGTATTCCATTAAAATTTATTTCAACTAAGCCATATCGTTAGACCCTGATTGCCATTATACAGCAGGGATATGGACCATACAGGAAAGGTGTTATATGGGGAGAGGAGTCAAGAAGCTATTTTTATAAATAAATAAAAAACATGCATATCCTACCATTTAGACCTGTAACGAATATTACAGATCTAACAAAATGAAAGCCAAAAGCAAAATAAAAAGGGATGTCGCTTACAAAGCTAGTAGAGTTAACATCCATAACATCATCATCATCAGTCTTCACCAGCGGAATCCTAAGCCACAACTTTAATAAAGAAGTAATAAGAATAAAGACAGTAACAAAGAAAGAGAACAAAAAGGAAAAAAAAAGTTATTGGGAAATAGATTTGGATTACGAAAGGTACCTGCATATTGTTGAGGCCCAGCAAAATCTGATTTACACACCTAGCATAATTAACACAGGATGCACCCTTGGGAGAAGGAAGAATGCATGCCTACAGTAGACAATGAAAGCTTTAACACCATAGGCTCTTAAAAATGGCTTTTCTGAAAGAACTATATCTAGAGCACGAGAAATCACCACAACACAAACAGTAAAGATGAATGAACACCAGGAATAGGGATAGATATTGCACAAGGGGGTAAATCAGAAGAGTGCGACAACTTGTGCCTTTTATTTACTTTAGGACAGACAAAAGTGGAAATGAGACAGCCATTGAAGGTGTGGAACAAAAAAAGTTGTCAGCATACAGAATTTGTCTTGTACAAACTAATTTATGTATGCTGATGCACCTCCAATGACTGCCATCGTATTGACAAGTAACAGGAAAGGGTTTGCTTATAGTAAAAGTTTTTGGTTTCTCCACCACTTGCCAGGCTATATGGAGTTCATGGCAATTAAAATACATTGCAACTTTGAAAGAATGAAGTAAAGAAGCAGTTTAAATTTCAGGATTGAAAATCACCTGTATAGAGAGATGATTAGCCCAAGCTATTTCTTGCTTCAATGTGGTTTCGGAAGCCGTCCGAAGAGTTTCATCCTCTGAATCCAAGTCAATCCAAGAACTAATTTTTCCTGAGAAAAATCAAGAATTGAGCACATGAGAGAGAGAGTTAGAATGGAAACATGTAAAAATGTGGGGCAGAAGAGTTGATACCAACAACATGACTGCTCCACTGAGAGGGACTCAAAACTAGGTCTGATGCAGCAAATGGAAGAACCCCGTCTTTTTCTAACAAGCTGGGCCGATATGAGGGATTCATCTGTGCCAGCCACTAAGGTGCATAGATATGATCACAGTCACAATTATTATTAACATGCAATACTTTAGAAATCATAAATAGATCAAATTGAAGAATTGGGAGTTAGAATGGTAAATTCACAATATAAAAATAAAATAAAAGGGCAGAAGATGTTATGTCGGCAGCCTAGCCTAGAAGTAGAAACGGCTATAAGAAGAATGTTGCCTGCAAGTGTGGAAAAGAGCAAAGAGCGGAAGGGAAGGCCACCAAAAGATCAATGTAGGTAAGCCTACTACCATTCACACAAATAAAATGTGAAAGGCTAACTAGCCACCAAAAATCAAATCAGGTCAAATTAGATGTTATTAAACACAAGAAAAGGACGAACCAGAGAAGCGACAACGAAGTCAAAGGCGCTGGTAAAGAGATTAAAATTGAGAAGCTGAGGCACGTTATCGTTGAACTCTGTCTCCACTCCGCAGTATCGAGATTGACTCTTTTCAAATCCTGCCTTTTCACCCAGCGGCATTTTGCCTCTTCTCCTCCTCCTCCTGCTCTTCACTAGTACTGCTACTGCTACTGCCACTACCAGGGAGTAGGGAGTAGCTTTTTTGTATTGCAGCTGCGGACCAAAATGAAGGAGACACTTTATTTATTAGTTAGGGGCTCTAGACTTGTAGTAGGGTTTTGTAAATTTTTCATTTCAATGAAGCTGTGAACTGGAAAGGAAAGCAGCCACCAGTACCTGCATCATCACCAGCACCGGAGTTTTATTTCTATTTTTTATTATTATAATAGCAGACGATTAGACTCGTTGGGCCATCCAGCCCAGCCTCTTTCCTTCCGTCTCCACTCTACTCTCCATCCTGTGCTCCAGCCATTTATTAGCAATTAAATAATCAGTATTCAGGTAGATAAATTCTGAAGGGGCAAGGCAAATGCATCTTTCATCCCACCTTCGCGCAAACCTATCCATTCTCTCCTCTTCCCACTTCAACAATAACACGTTAAAAGACTGGTTTGAGTAACAATAAGCATAAGCCGCTGCTGCATGTTATTCTTTCACCACCAGCAGAGTCCTCCCAAACACTGTCGGGGCCTTTAAATTTCATGATTCAACACACCATGTATATAAATGAATTCTCCAAATAATTCCTATCGGTTGCCTCAAATCATATGGCAACCGAAATACATGGTCATCGACCCCTTCCTCTTTCATCTCCGCGCATGATTTTCACCAGATATCAGAATATAGGTTGGATAAAGGAACTGCTTATTCGAAGTAGGAAATAGATACAGAAACTTGTAACCTCGATAAATAATATACAAGCTGCTAATTAACAAAGAATTAAAAATTAAAAATTCTGATACACGGTCTAAACTGCAACTTCCCATTTGAAAAAGCATTCGATTCAGAGAAATTATTCAGCATACCAAAGAGTTATGCTCTTCTTCACTCACATAGACATAAGACACACGAGTCTCCAGCGAGCATAACCCCGGGTACACCAAACGATTCCTATAGAATTGAAATCCAAACAATATTCAATATTTACAATCATGAATTCAATGTTGCAGTGTGGCTTCTTCAAGGTGCTAACTGGGAATTATTTGTGTGACATGGAAATGTGTAAAACCCAGAGAGAGTTCCAAGTCATTCTTAACGACACAACAGGCTTTATGCAGTGCCCTTGAGATGTGCAGGCGCATCAAAATCACCCTCAAGCACCTCATCATGATGTCCCCCCTTGACATCCTTTTCCGTTTCATCAAAGTAGTCCTCCCGAGCATTGTCTGCTAACATGAGTGCGACTAACCAGAAAAGGGCTGAATCGAGAGAAACTAAAGCACCGCCACCAAGGAGACCGGTCTTGGCAGTGGGGCATTGATAGTCAGGATCGTGATGAACGGTGTGACTCAAGTGAGAGTGCTCTTGAATTGTTGGCCACAATATCAATGCTGCTGCCAATCCTGCCGTAAACCTGGTTTGAGTTTCACAGGACACGTCATTTTAGAGAGAATCATCTAGAGGACCAACAAAAACTCAATATTAAATTTGGTAAATCAAGTTCATAGAACAAAGGAAAAACATTTGCTATAGGAATAGAAAGTAACTAGATAAAAAAATAAAAATAAAAAAGGTAAAAAACAACAATCTAGAGCTACGAGTCTAAGCCTTTAAAATCTAAAAAAGTCGAGAGATACAAAGCAATAAATAGGTATTTTACACGCGAGCAGGCAGCCCAAGCAAGCAAAATACATGTAATTGAGCATTCTTAGCTTATAAAAAAAAAAAGGGGTTAGTTTCAGTGAATTTCCATTGTGCAGTCCTCCAAATATATGAGGAGAATTGCATGAGTTTCATATTACATGCATAACGAGATAGCAACCGAGGGGCAAAAATCCAAAAAACAGGTAAAAAGGATAAGACTTACACAGCAATGTTGACGAAGATGGAGAAACTGGTGCTCTGAAACAAAGCAGAGTTGGGGACTGATTTTCCTTTATAAGGATAGAAGAGAGATAAATAACCAACGACTGTAGTTGCTACCAGAAATCCAACTGAGAGGAACCCCAAAGGTACTGTGGGATCGGATGAATACTTGCAAATTACAACACCTTTTCCAGGTATTGGAGTTCCAGCAGCAGGCTATATTATTATTATTATTATTTTATTTATAAAAAAAAGAGTAAATAAGAAATATGTTTGTTTAATATGAAAACAGGATTTGTCTGTAAATAAATAAATAAAAAGTATAGTACCTTCTTATTTTCAGCGACAATGCCAAAAACAAAAGAGATGAGGCCAAGGACCGTGACTGCGAGAGCCATCTGCTTCATTGTAACAGCCATTGTTTCGTGTGGGTGCCTGGATTCATTTTATTTTATTTATGAAAAGAAAACGCGAATGAGAAATATTATCAATACTGCTAAATAATTTCAACCAACAGAAACAAAGAGAAAGATCAGAAGTAGCAATCGTACAATCATGCATCAAGGGAAAGGAAAGAGGCAGATTTACCTGAATTGTCAGAGAAGGATTGATGAGAGAGGGGGGGATCTCTTAAAAAATTACAGAAACCAGATAGCGATGAAGATGAGGATGATTGTTCAGACGGTAGCGATGCAAATTTATAATAAGAGATCTTTAGTTGCCTCGTTCCTGGTCTATCCTCGCCTCTACTCTCCTCCCGACTCCCGAGTGAATAAATTTTCTCTATGATAAGGTGAGAAATAACTGTAGAATCGATGTATATAAAGAAGTCAAGTCGTCTTTGTTGTTGTCTCGGATTCTCTATTCCTGCCTGCGGTATCTCCTTGTCTCTCTCTCTCTCTCTCTCTCTCTCTCCTCATTTGTTATTATTATTATTTACTCGGATTAAAAACAAATTTTAAAATCAAGTAACATTATTTTACAATTTGATTTCGACCCAGAACAACTTGTAGATACATTTGTGTTATGTTATATTTGTTTTTTAAAAAACAAAATTCTGAGATACCTTAAAACAATATAATTTTTATTATTTAAAATTTATTTTTAATATTAATATAATAAAATAATTTAAAAAATATTAAAAAATTAATTTAAAACACAAACTCGTAATCTTCCACAATCTTAGAAATGCGTCTTGTCTATTTAGGAATGTGGTTGCGGTTGTTTTTCAAAGTATTTCTTACTTAGAAATATATCAAAATAATATTTTTTTTAATTTTTAAAAAATTATTTTTGATTTCAGCGCATCAAAATAATCTAAAAACATCAAGAAATATTAATTTAAAGTAAAAAAATAAAAAAATTAATTTTTTTAAAAATATTTTTAAAACACAAAAACAAATAAGACTAGTGAATTAAAATTGACTTTTATAAAAGTTACCTTGACACCTTGTTTAGTAGCAAGTCAAAAATCAATTTAAATGATTAATAAGAAACATGTTTTAGATTTAAGAAAAAATAAAATAATAATGTTTTAAAAAAATAAAGAATATCCTGGTAAATTAATTTTTTATTAATCTATCAATTAAATAATATCTTCATTAATTAGTCATAAGGATATTAACTTATAGAGGTTGGATTGTATTTATTATGTTGTTATTTATCCGTACCTGATACTTTCTTTTTTATGTTTTTAAAAAAATGAACCTATATTTTATATTGGATTGACAAATTGAATATTGTACAAATAATTTTATAAACGCATTGCGTTTTAGATAACTCCAACCAACATATCTCGATTGTTAAAATAAAATACTCCTTTTATCGCTCCCGTGAGAGACTCCCATTGTTCTCCAGAAAACCTGAATCACGGGCTAGCATGGCTATTTGAGTTGAATGGTCGATAAAGGGTAAAATCATATATCTAAGAAAAATATTGATTTGTCAATTAAGTATAAAATTAAAAGGACTGGGTTTTTCAGTGGGTATGATCTCGCTATTCGGACAATTTTTTTTTTCTTATGATAGGGTAGGATAGAAAGAAAAGAGATCTCAATAAAAAAAAAATATCAAATATGGATGTCATGCCATAAATTTTAAAAAAGATGTACTTTGATCCTTGAATTTAAAAAATAACATAAATTATTCAATTTTTGTACCTTAATATTTTTTAAATTCAATTTTGATACAAAAGTTCTTTTATTTTTATTTTAGTTCCTGGTTGAGAGAGAAACATGTTATTGACACCACCATTAAAAATGAACGATATTAGTGTTAAATGGTTTACTTTGAAAAAAATCATATTTGAGCTCGTGTTAATTTTTTATTTCGGGTTAATTTTGGTTTTATGGACGGTTTTTTTAGGTAATTAATAGGTTTATCATGATTCTTAAGGTGTTTTTAATCAAAATAAGTTAAAAAACAAGTTTTTTTTTATAAAAATAATTGTGCTCTGATTTTTCAATTACTGCATTGAGCAATATCAGACAATACATCATCTATTAAAAAAAAATGGTAAGAGCTTGGGACCAAGAGGTTTGCTCCCTCTGTGGTCTCAGGTTCGAGCCATGTGGTTGCTCATATGATGGTCACTGGAGACTTACATAATCGTTAACTTCAGGGCCCGTGGGATTAGTCGATGTGCACGCAAGTTAGCTGCAACTTTTAATTTCCTTTTCTTTTCTGAGCAAGCTACTAAACATTTAGCGGTTGAATCTGACTTTTCCATTGTATAATTATGTTTTTTAGATTGCCAATTTTTTTTTTTTTGTTGATCATGTTTTTCATCCAAAACATTTTTCAATGACAAGACTTAAAGTGTTGTGGCAAATAAAGGTTGTTTTGGTTTGATATAAGAAATGTGAGGCCATTAAATGTAAAGAAAGTTTCTTGAATTTTTGTTTCAAGTTGACTTTATTATTCATGTTGTCATGATAGCCAAAATGTTTATAATGAAGGGAGTTTTGGAATTTGATGGGTCGAGTAAAATTATGGCAGATCAAATGAATTAATCTTTTTATTCTATCCATTTCAAGATTTTTCTTTCTCTTTTTGGCTTTACGAGATCACAAGGTTCACTGATTAATTTCACAGAGGACTTTTTGTCAAAGAACATCTTTACTATATGTTTCCTTTAATCTGAGTTTCAAAACAAATAAATCACCCTAATGCTTTAAGATTGAAATTTACAAGAACACAACAAGAGTCTAGGGTTGTCAACGCTG
>Ga0307514_10005990_pt1 | contig 10707 bp, 8 predicted proteins | sample 16_EM_MG_FD_203088 | JGI IMG/M metagenome (GOLD analysis project Ga0307514, IMG submission 203088) | Populus trichocarpa ectomycorrhiza microbial communities from riparian zone in the Pacific Northwest, United States - 16_EM | ecosystem: Host-associated > Plants > Roots > Unclassified | place... | reverse complement strand
CAACAGGTGCTCGACCAGTGCCTGACGCTTGGGATCAAGGTGGTTGGCGTCGCGGACCATGGCAGCGTCGAGGCAGTGGATGGTCTGCGCCAGTTCCTTGAACCGCACGGCATCATCGTTTTTCCGGGTTTCGAGATTGCCTCCAGCGAGAAGATCCACATGGCCTGTCTGTTTCCCGAAGGCACGACCAAGGACCACTTGAATCGCTATCTGGGCAAGCTGTCTCTCACGGATTCCCAAGATACGGTGCAGCCTTCCAGCAAGACCTGTCTCGACCTCGCGCAGATCATTTTCGATCTCGGCGGTTTCTGGTACGCGGCGCACATGACAGGCGCCAGCGGCGTGCTGCGCCTGAACCAGGACGGCGGCGGGCTTGCCCACATCTGGAAGAACGAGACGCTGGTCAAGGCTGGCCAGATTCCCGGACCGCTCCAGGACCTGCCGCAGAACTACAAGCAGATCGTCCTCAACAAGGACCCTAACTATCACCGTGCGCACCCCATCGCGCTGCTGAACGCCAAGGACGTGGCCAAGCCCGATGACCTAGCTGACCCGTGCGCGAGCTGCTGGATCAAGATGACGCGGCCGAGCTTCGAGAGCTTTCTTACTGCATTCAAGGACCCGGATTCGCGCATTCGTCTCGGGTTGCCGCCGGAGGCGCACTACTCACGCGTGGAAAATCTGCATTTCCATGGCGGCTACCTCGACGGCATCGGCATCGAGCTGTCGTCACATCTAAATGCAGTGATCGGCGGACGCGGGACTGGCAAGTCGACGCTGGTCGAATGCCTGCGCTACGTGCTCGACGTGCCGCCGCGCGCGGCTTCCGCGCGGCGGCAGCACGATGAAATCGTCAAGGCGAACCTGGGTGCCGGCGGTCGCATCGAACTCGCGGTGATCTCGCGCGCGCAGAACGGCCGGCACTATTCGGTGTTGCGCCGCTATGGGGAACCTCCTGTCGTCAAAGACGACGCGGGACAGGTTTCGACCCTGCAGCCGCGCGATCTGCTGCCGCGTATCGAAATCTACGGCCAGAACGAAATCTTCGAACTGGCCCGCGACCCCGCCAGCCAGACAGCCATCCTGAATCGTTTCCTGCCGAGCGGGAGCACCCTTGCTGGCGAGATCGGCGCCATTGCCAAGCGACTGACCGACAACCGCAACAAGCTGTTGACCGCCGCGCGCCAGAGGGACGAGTTGCAGGCTCAGGTTGCACGGTTGCCCAAGCTGACCGAACAGGTGCAGCAGTTCAAATCGCTGGGCCTCGAAGACAAGCTGGCTTTGGTGCCTCAACTGGAGCGCGAGAAGCAACTTGCCAAGCGCGTCAGCGAAGAACTCACCCGCGTAGCCGAGGGATTGGCCTCGCTCGACGAGAGCCTTCCCGATACCGCATTTCTCAGCGACAAGGCGCTCGACGGGCTACCACATGTCAACATCTTGATCAGCATGCGCGCCGCACTGGACGCGCTCGGCAAGGAAGTCATTACCCAACTCGCGGGGCTGCGCAAGCTGCATGGTGCAATAGCGACGGCGACCAATGCAAATCAAGTCGAGCTGAAAGTCAAGCTCGATGCCGAATCCGCGACCCTTGAAAAGGTCTTCGCAAGCTTGCCCGCCTTCGCCGGCAAGCCGGGCCGCGACGTCGGCCGCGCCTACCAAGAACTGCTGCGCGACATCGAAACCATCCGCCCCAGCGAAGCGCGCGTGAGCACCATCGACAGGCTCTTGCATGAACTGGAGAGCCAGCGGCGCAACCTGCTGGACGAGTTTTCTCAACTGCGGGACCAGCGCACGGACGAATTGCGCAAGGCAGCCAAGAAACTCAATCACAAGCTCGACGGCAAGCTGAGGCTGAATCTGAAGGACGGGGCGCAGCGCAAGGCGTTGAAAGAGTTCCTGCTTCAGGTGCCCGGCCTCGGAGAAAAGAAGCTTGCCTGGATCGATCAATCCGGCGATGACCTGACCGTGCCCGCACTGGTCAAGGCGATTCGTGATGGCGAAAGCGCCATCAAGACACTGACCTGGGACTGGGAGATGCAGCCCTCGGTGGTCGAGGCCCTGGCCCGCCTCGACCGCAGCTTGGTGCTCGAACTCGAAGAAATAGACCTGCAAGATCGGATCCTGATCGAATTGAACATCGCGCACGAGGGTGAGCTCTTCAAGCCACTGGATCAGCTTTCGACGGGGCAGCAGTGCACGGCGATCCTGCACCTGCTGCTGCTGGAGAACGATGACCCGCTCATCATGGACCAGCCCGAGGACAATCTGGACAATGCCTTCATCGCCGAACGTATCGTGACCCAGTTGCGAGGTGCGAAAACCGAACGGCAGTTCCTGTTCGCCACTCACAACGCAAACATACCGGTGTTTGGCGATGCCGAGTGGATCGGCATCTTCTCGTCCGACGGATCCCATGCACAAATGCCTGCCGAGGCACAGGGCTCCATCGACGTGCCGGCGATCCGTGAGCGCGTCGCCGAAATCCTGGAAGGCGGCCGGGAGGCGTTCTCCCAGCGCAAGGAAAAATACGGGTTCTAGAGAGAGAAAAGATAGATGCTTAAGACTGAGTTGCTGGAAATCATTGCAAACGGCGAAAACTCGGGCGTCGAGTTCAAACGCGATGACATCCGCGCCGAAGCGCTCGCCAGGGAAGTCGTCGCGATGGCCAACCTGCGCGGCGGCATGGTCATGCTCGGTGTCGAGGACGACGGGACAATTTCCGGCATTCAGCGCGAGGACCTCGAGACCTGGGTGATGAATGCCATCCTTGGGCACGTGCATCCCATGCTGCTGCCGTTCTACGAAATCGTTGCTCTCGATGACGGCAAGCGCGTCGCGGTGGTCTCGGTCACGATGGGAACCAGCAAGCCGTACGTCCTTCGCCACAACGGCCGCGAAGACATCTATATCCGCGTCGGAAGTACCGTGCGATTTGCCGACCGCGACCAGCAAGCGCGACTGTTCGCGACGGGAGGCTTGCTGCACAGCGAAACGATGCCCGTCTCCGGAGCTGCTTTTGATGCCTTGGACCGCGAACGCCTACAAGACTATCTTCTGAGCTACGCTGGTGACCGCGAGGTGCCGGCGACGGAGGATGCGTGGCTGAATCGCATGATCGGCTTGGGCTTCATGACCGACATCCATGGCGCGGCGCCTGTTTGCACCATCGCCGGCCTGGTGCTATTCGGTCGCACACCGCGCCGCTTCCTGCGCCAAGCTGGCATCCGGTGGATGGTGTTCAGCGGCGTCGACAAGAGTTACCAGGCACTTGACGACACGAACCTTGATGGCCCTCTTGTTGGCCGCTTTGCACGCCAGGATGGCGGCTCGCGCGAGCTGATCGAACGCGGCCTGATCGAAGACCTGATGGACAGGCTGCAAGGCCAGCCTCTCGTCAGCACAGAGGGCGAGAACCTGGGCGATGGCCTACGCCGAGAGCGCATCTGGCACTACCCGCCCGAGGCCTTGCGAGAGGCGATCGTCAATGCGCTGGCGCACCGCGATTGGACCCGCACGCTCGAAGTCGAGATCGTTGCCTACTCGAATCGGCTCGAAGTCCTCAGCCCGGGCGCACTGCAGAACTCGATGACCGTCGAGAAGATGCTCGCGGGACAACGCTCGCCCCGCAACACCACCATCGTCGGAGTGTTGCGCGACTACGGGTACGTGGACGCGCGAGGCATGGGGGTACGGAACAAGATAGTTCCGCTTGTGCGTGATGCCAGTGGGGAAGAACCACGCTTTGAAGCGACCGAAGATTACGTGAAAGTAGTCTTACCAAGATCTGATCTCGCCATTTGATAGCCGCGCTCACAGACCGCGACTAGCGCGATTGTTTGAAGCACCGGCCCCGTACCCTGTCGGTCGCTGATGAGTGCGAAACGATGGCGCGGCGACTCACATCGACTTTGTGTGTGTCGAACAACTGCTTTTCGAGAGCCTGTATGGCTGCTATGGGGTCGACAGCGGTCAGTTGCGACAGCCCTGGACTTCCCTCATGCACGCGTTCCTGTTTCCAGCGAAACCGTCTCCTCGCTGCATGTTGGACAAGGTGCCGCCACATCAGAGCAAATGCGTGCTGAAAGCCCATCTGGCGCAGCGTGACTGTCGCCAGGGGGAAATGCGGCCGAACTCGCATACCGCCCGTGAGCAAACCTCAACCCACCTGCAACTTGAATCGCGACACCGCTTCGACCAGTTTGCGTGCCTGCTGATCCAGGCTTTCCGCCGCGGCGGCCGACTCTTCCACCAGCGCGGCGTTCTGCTGTGTCGCGGTGTCGAGTTCGGTCACGGCCTCGTTGATCTGGCCGATGCCTTCAGACTGTTCGTGGGACGCATTGCCGATGTGGCTGACGAGCTCGGTCACCTGTTTGACCCGGGCCACGATGTCACCCATGGTGCGGCCGGCCTGCTCCACCAGTTGGGCGCCGTTCTGTACCGTCTCGGTGCTGGCGCCGATCAAGGTCTTGATCTCGCGCGCGGCCTGGGCCGAGCGTTGGGCCAGTGCACGCACTTCCGCGGCCACCACGGCAAATCCGCGGCCTTGCTCGCCGGCCCGGGCCGCCTCGACGGCGGCGTTCAGCGCGAGGATGTTGGTCTGGAACGCAATGCCGTCGATCACGCCGATGATGTCGCCAATGCGGCGAGACTTGGCGTCGATCTCGGTCATCGTCTGCACCACCTGGCTGACGACCGCGCCGCCCTTGCTGGCGACGGACGATGCCTCGTGGGCCAGCCGGGTGGCTTCTTGCGCGGTGTGGGCGTTGTTCTTCACCGTGCTGGACAGTTGGTGCATTGACGCGGCGGTTTGCTGCAGGTTGGACGCCTGCTCTTCGGTGCGCTGCGACAGGTCGGCGTTGCCGGTGGCAATCTGCCCGGAGCCGGTGGCAATGCTCTCTGACGTCTGGCGAACCGTTCCCACGAGTGCGGCCAGGCTGTCGGTCATGGTCTTCATGGCGCGCAGCAGCTCGGCGGGCTCGTCGCTGCCCTGGGGGTGGATCGGTGTCGTCAGGTCGCCTTGAGAAACGGCACGCACCACCTCGACCGCGTTGCTCAGCGGCCGGGTGATGGACGCGGTCAGCAAGCCCGCCAGCACCAGCCCGCACAGTGTGGAGAGCGCGGCGATGGCCAGCATCATTGAACCGGCCCGCGTGGTGGTGTGGTTGATCTCGGTCGCGGTCTGTTGCATCAGCGCCAGCTGCGTGTCCTTGAAGTGGTCGAGCGTCTTGAAATAGGTGTCTTGTATGGGGCGGGTTTCCTGCAGATTGATGCGTGCGGCTTCTTCTTGCTGGCCGGCCGCTGCCGCGGCGAGCACCTTGTCCATCGACTTGGTGTAGGCCCCGCGCTGCGTTGCCATCTGCTGGAGCGCATCCTTCTCGGCTTCGGTGGTGGCCCCTTTTTGCAGGGCTTCCAGCAGCTTGGGGTTGCGGGCGCGCATTCCTTCACGGCGCTTTTTCTCGCGCTCGACCACGGCGGCGTCGGTGCCTGCCAGCACGATGTCGCGGGCGCTGAGAGCGGCCACGTTGACGTTGTCTTTCAGCTCGCTGATGTTCAGCACCATCTGCATGCGCTGGTCCGCCAGCGAACTGACCATCTGGTCGACGCCCGCCAACTGGCGCCAGCCCAGCAGGGCCACGGCCAGGCCGAAAAGAATGACCAACACGAAGCCCGCCACGAGGCGAGTACCGATCTTGACGCTATTGAGGACCAGCACCTGAGTTCCCGCTTCCGTTGTTGAGATGTGGACGGAATATCGGCAGTCTTGGCGGCAACTTGATGGCGTGCGCGCCAAATCAGACGCATGTTGCGCAACGGTTTGATGAAGAGCATGGCCGCGTTGGCACACAGAGCACAGGGAGCCGGCCTTGGTGGCACGCAGGGGCAGGTTCGCCTGCAGCGCCGCGACCACAATGAAACGATGCAGGCCGAGATCGAGATCGTCAGGTGGTCGACCGACAGTGTCGCGCCGGCGCACCGCGTCGGCTTCTATGCCGATGCCCTGAGCAGCGCGGTGACGCCGATGGCGATGAAGGTGCCTGAGCGGCAGCCCTTCCGATCGACCATGACGATGGCCGACGCCGGGCTCGTCTCCGTGCTGCGCCAGACCGGCAGCGCGCACCGTGTCTTCCGTGACCGCAGCCACATCGAGCGGACCGAGGAGCGCAGCTACCACCTCGTCTTCGTCGTCAACGGCGCCGAGAACATCGAGCAGCGGGAGCGGCTGCACTTGCGAGAAGGCGATGGGCTGCTGATCGACTCTGCGTTGCCGGTGGATCTGGATATTCCCACCGACTACGAGTGCGTGCATCTCAAGTTGACGGAGACGTGGATGCGCCAATGGGTGCCGTCCCCGGGTGCCCTGGCAGGGCGGCGGATCAGCGGGCGCGACGGGTGGGGCCGAGCGCTCGCAGCGTTCGCCGCGCAGTTGTCGCCGCAGGCACTCGCAAGCGCACCACTGCCCGTGTCAGCGATGACGGACCACGTCGGCGCACTGCTGGCGATCATGGCCAACGAAACCCTGGGAAGCGCCGGCAAGGCGCCGCCGCGGGCCGAACGTGTGCTCGCCGAGGTGATCGCAGAGTGCATCGTCCAGCGCAGTGTTGACGTCAGGCTCACCGCGGCGCAGGTCGCTCTGGCGCTGGGTGTGTCGCCACGCACACTGCATCGGTGTCTCGCCGCGCAGTCCAGGACGTTCGGTGCGCTGCTGATCGGCGCACGGCTGCAGCGGGGAATCGACATGCTCCGTTCGCCCCTGGGGCGCCGCCTCACCATCGCCGAGGTGGGCCGCCGCGCCGGCTTTGCCGACGCGTCGCACTTCGTGCGCGCGCTGCGCGCCCGCATGGGCTGCACGCCATCGCAGTTGCGCGATGGAAGCGGCGCCGGCCCGGAAGAGTGACCCGGAGGCCAGCCATGACAGCCACGGGAGCCGATCCTGGCCTGATCGAGCGCTGGACCACCGACCTGCTGCCGGTCGCCGAGCGCTTCGACTACTTCGCCGACGCCTTGTCGTCGGCGATCATTCCGATGCAGGTCGAATGCTGCAGCCGCGACACCTTCCGCTCGGACATGTGTGCGCTGAACCTGGGGCCGTTGACGGTGATCGAGCAGGTCGGCACGGCTCACCGCTCGTTTCGCGGCGCGCGCGAGGTTGGGTGCAGCGGCGGACGCAGCTATCACCTCGTCCTCAACCGCCGGTCCGCCTGGACGATCAGGCACCGCGGAGACATGACGCTGCGGCCCGGCGACGCGGTGCTGACCGACTCGCGCCTTCCGCATGCGCTACGGCTGGTGGACGACTACGACATCGTTCACCTGAAGCTGATGCCCGGCTGGCTCGAACGGTGGGTGCCCAACCTGCATGTGCTCGTCGGCCGTGTGCTGGCGCGAGACGAAAAATGGGCGCGGGCGCTGACCGCCTACGTGGCGTGCCTGTCGCCGCAGGCCTTGGCGAACTCGCCGGTGCCCAGGGGCGTTGTCGCCGACCAGGTGGGCGCGCTGCTGGCCCTGGCCGCGAGCGAAGTTGCCGGCAGGCCTCAGCGTCCGCCCGATGCGCTGCTGTGCGACCGCGTCCACGATTGCATCGTCCAGCGCTGCGCAGAGCCGCGGCTCGAGGCCTTCGACGTGGCCGAATCGCTCGGCATCCCGCTGCCGCTGCTGCATGCCGTGCTGCTGGCCTTTCACTGCGGTTTCGAGCAGGCGCTTCTGGCAACCCGCACACGCATCGCCTGCCGGATGCTCGAATCCCCGCTTTTCGAGCGGGCCACCATGGCCGACATTGCCAAGCGGGCCGGATTCGCCAACACTTCGGCCATGCGTTCAGCCGTGAACCGCCAGGGTCTCGCGCTCCGAACGAACGGTCGCACGAGGACGCTCAGGCAGTCATGAGATGTCGAACCTCAACGGAATCAGCCGCTGGTCAACCGATGCCGAAGCGCCCCGAAACCGCCTCGACGTGTACGCCGCCCTGCTGAGCGAATCGCTGTCGCCGATGCATCTCGCGGCGCCCGAGACGAACGGCTTCTTTGCCCACATCTCGGCCGCCGACATGGGCTTCCTGTCGGTGGTGCGCCAGCAGGGCAGCGCGCACCGCTGCTACCAGGGGCCTCGGGACCACGCACGGGCCGGTGAACGCTCGTACCACCTGGTCCTCAATCTGGCGTCGAGCTGGGACATCCAGCACCGCGATGCCTTGCACATGGAAGCCGGGGACGCGGTTCTGGTCGATTCGGCGCTGCCGTGGGATATCCGCAGCCCTCAGACCTACGAGTACGTCCACATCAAGCTCAGCGACGGCTGGCTGCGGCAGTGGGTGCCTTCGCCGGCGGCACTCGTCGGCAGGCGCATCGGCGGCAGCGCAGGCTGGGGCAGCGCACTAACGGCCTTCGCGGCGCAGTTGTCGCCGGAGTTCGTCGTCCGCTCTCCACTGCCGCAGTCGCTGATCGTCGATCAAATCGGTTCGCTGCTGGCATGGTGCGCGCACGACCTGGCGCCGCCGGCGAAGGCGGCTTCGGTCGCAGCCCGGTCGCTGCACCGGCGCATCGAAGACTGCATTGCGCAACGCTGTACCGAGCCCCGGTTGACGGCCGCCGAGGTTGCCGCATCGGTGGGCGTTTCGTTGCGGACGCTGCACCGCTGCCTGTCGCAGCAGCGTCTGAGCTTCGGCAACCTGGTGATCAGTGCGCGGGCAGAGGTGGGTGTCCGCATGCTCGCGTCCCCGTTGTTCCGAAAGGTGGGCGTTGCCGAGATCGCACGCCGCGCCGGGTTCACCGACGCGTCGCATTTCGCACGCGTGGTGCGCCACCAGACCGGCCGGACGCCGACGCAACTGCGCAGCACACCCGGAGCGCCTGACGCTACAACCGCCTGTCCTTGAGCCAGGCGAGGATCGCCTGCGCCACGTCGGGCCAGCCGCGGTCGATGGTCAGCGAATGGCCGCGGCCTTCGAACTGTTTCAGTTCCGTCACGGCGAGCGAATGGCGGTACATCTTGAAGGCAGCGCGCGTCGTGACGTCGGGCACCGTGTGGTCCGCGGTGCCGGAGATCAGCAGCAGTGGCCCGCGCGTGTCGTTCGCCGTGTTGACCTTCGATGCGGCGTGGAATGTGAAGTTTGCGAACGCCACCTCGAACAGGCCGCGCGCCGGCGAAGGGATGGTCCACTTCTCGAACAGCGCGTCGGACTCCGTTTCGCTCAGCGCGTTGCCGAAACCGAAGCGGAACTCCGCCTTCGTCAGCGCCACGGCCTTGCTGATGTTCAGCGGGTTGCCCAGGGCCGGCAGCCCGGCGCGCAGCTGTGCCAGCGGTAGCGGCAGAACGCCCTTGATCTGCGCCGGGTCGATCGCCACCGCGGCGCGGCCGATGCCTTCACCGATCAGCTTCTCGGCGATCAGGCCACCGAACGAGTGGCCGACGATGATGGGCGCCGACGGCAGCTCGTCGACGACCGACGTGAAGTGCGAGACGACCTCCTCGAGTCCCTTGTTGGCCACCCGCTCCGGATGCTGCCGCGCCTCGGCCACCGTCGCGGCTTCGCCGGGCCAGCCCGGTGCAATCGGTTCGTAGCCGGCATCGCGGAACAGCGGCACCCAGGGTGCCCAGCTGCTGGCGTGGAGCCACAGGCCATGGATGAAGAGGACGGGCGTGCGGGAGGAGGTCATGTCGGTCTCCGGGGAGTTGAAGGTGTTGAAGCAGGTTGTGCCCGCCCACGGCACGCAGTCATTTCGGCCAGGGCTCTTTGGGCGGCGCGCCGTCATCGACGATCAGCCAGGCGAGCAGCTTGGCCGGCGCCGTGTCGCTGGCGTTGCGCGAGACCAGATGCGGAACGCGCGGCGGTTCGTACCAGGATTGGCCGGCCCGGTAGGTGACCGGCGATTGGCCTTCGAGTTGCGACACCACCTCGCCTTCGACCACATAGGCGAAGACCGAGCCCGGGTGCAGATGCGCCTTCGACGCCTGCCCCGGCGCGTAGCTGACCAGCACGACGATGCCGGTCTTGCCGGGCACGTCGGCGAGCTTTTGACGTTGCAGAGGCGTGGTCGTCTCTTCGCCGGCGTCGTGGGCGATGCTTGCCGTGCCGGCAAGTGTGGCCAGGGCGCACAGCGCCACCGGCAGGCTCCTTGTCTTCATCGTCGTCCCCTCAGGCGGCTGGCGACAGGCGGTAGCCGACGCCGAAGCGATTCCAGATGTTGATGGTGCCGATCACCAGCGTCAGGTCGACACTCTCCTGCTCGCTGAACGCGGCGCGCATCTCGGCGTAGGCGTCGTCCGGCGCGTGGGTGTCCGCCAGACGCGTGAGCGCCTCGGTCCAGGCGAACGCCGCACGTTCGCGCGGCGTGAAGAACGGGGTTTCGCGCCACACCGCGACGGCGTACAGGCGGCGCTCCGTCTCGCCCTTCTTGCGCGCGTCGCGGCTGTGCATGTCTACGCAATACGCGCAGCCGTTGATCTGCGAGGCACGCAGCTTGACCAGGTCGATCAGCAGCGGCTCGATCGAGAGCCGCGGCAGCGCGGTCTCAAGGGCCATCAGGGCCTTGGCTGCATCCGGCGAGGCTTTGTAGAAGTTCAGTCGTTGTTCCATCGGTGTGCTCCGTGCGCCGGTCAAAACCGGCAAGGTGTTGTGAATGGAAGTTTCATACGTTGAAGGCTTAGCCAGCTACGGCGGCCCCGAGTCATGCGTGCACATTCGAGAGGGTGTGGGCGAAGCGTTGACAG
>Ga0307514_10005989_pt1 | contig 10707 bp, 8 predicted proteins | sample 16_EM_MG_FD_203088 | JGI IMG/M metagenome (GOLD analysis project Ga0307514, IMG submission 203088) | Populus trichocarpa ectomycorrhiza microbial communities from riparian zone in the Pacific Northwest, United States - 16_EM | ecosystem: Host-associated > Plants > Roots > Unclassified | place... | reverse complement strand
AGCAGTGTCCTATAAAATTAAGCCCATATGATAGTTAAGTGACAGGCTGCATATGATCCATCCTTGGAACTGGATCCTCACCTTCATTATATACATGTAGATTTTACCAGGAATTCATAAAATTAAGCTCTTGGCGGGGGATAGAGCAGAGTCCTTAGGACAAGCAACCAGACAGACTGGGATATATATCTACATCAATTTAATATAGTATACTCACAAATCACATGTATGGATAGATACAACGATAGGTGCACATACATGAGACGAGAATTATCAATCCCAATCTCATTTGAAACCAGTGCATTGCTCTGTTATGATATCCCTGAAGCTTCTTTTTCAATAGTAAAAGGTTGCAATTGAGATACATACAGATAGATATAGCAAGTTCAATATAAATAGACAACAAAAAAATACAAAAACAAATCAGGATTCTATCAAATAGGGAACTAATGACAACAAAATTGGAAGCAAGATTAAATTAGCAAACGAGTGATAGTTATAATGGGTGTACAGGAAAAAGAAGATGGAAAAGTACCTTAGTTGCCCCAGATTTCAATAATCCTACATCACCTGAAAATCTTCTCACCAACCATCCACGAATAACTGCAGCATAGCAGACAATTTCATGAATAACAGACAGACCATCTTATTAATAAAAGCAAAGCAGCTTGGTTTAAACATTTCCAAACAGAAAATGTAAACAATCTCAAGTGTTGACTGAAACCAACTAGACCACAACCTCCAGGAACCCAACCCAGAGATTGTTCCTTGCAAACTCTGATCTCAATCATTCAGATGAGCAAAGATATCTGACTTTACCGCAATAAACTCACAAGTCCAGGACAGAACTTATGAATACCTGATTGTATCAAGATTGATGCTTGATGCATGTTTTTGTATTTTTTCCTACAGATTGTGCTTTTGATGTGTCTTTGTATAACAACAGCAGCTCTATGTCTTTGTTGTAAGACTGCATATTCCTTTCTGAATTTCTCTCCACGAACAACTGTATGAAGGAATAAATAAGTCATCATCACAGGCATACCTACATATAATTTATGTTTCCTTTTACAAGTATGACAATGGTTTAAAGTAAACAAAGGTTCACACTAGAAAAGAGAGGGTAATACATGACTGAAGAGCACAAACTCCTCTTCTGAGCTGCCTGAGGTAACTGCGAGCTTGGTGCCCTCTGAAACAGCTTTGAACACGTAAAATACCATGTAGAGTGCGGTTTCTTGTATCCTCAAGCACACCAATCTGCATAAAAAGTACGAGATGAGCATAAAGGTTTAACAATCATGTTTGAAAGTAGGTTGATAATAATCCATGGTATTTATCCCAGGAAAAAAAAAAGTTCTCAAAACCATCTAAAGAAGCCATGTATGATAAACATCTAATAGTCATTTGTATGTATGTTTGTTCGTATGCATGTAGGTTTCCATGTGTTTAGTGTGCATATGCAGATTCTCCATTTCACCTGTCCTGTTCGGAAAAATAATTTTGTGTAGCCAACTTGATACATCTCTGGCATGATATCGAACTGATGAAGAATTGCAACTGATACGCTGAGTGGATCTTGAGAAGCAACATTTTCCAGCAGAAGAAAACCATATCTGATGCAAAAATCGTGTCAGGCAATAAGCATCCCAAAAGCAAAATGAGATACTAAACACTATGGAATCAGACAATTCTGGAAGTTGTCACATAAGTTGAAAGAGTAATTTTCTTTACCTTCTGGCAAACTTCTGGTGTGACATTCTGGTAGGAAATCCACACCTTGATATACGAACTACTTCTAGAACTCCGCAACATCTCAGTTGCTGCAATACAAGTCCTTGCTCATATGACCCAGGAGAAGGAGAGTTGTTAGGCTTTATACAACGTATGAAATGTGGTGTTGTGTTCTCTAGACGTTGCATCAATTGGAACAGTTGGCCCTATACACCAAAATGCTAGGTTAATAGAATTATTGGGACAAGCAGAAGCTAGATTGTTACCTAGCATTCACTCATCTGTGCTTGACACATCAAATATAAAAGCCTAACCATTCAGATGTAAGGGGAAACATGCAAGAGAATAATGATAATCCCTTTTTTTACCATTAACAGCAACATACATCTGATTTACAGGAAACTTTTCAAAGCACTACCATCAATAATACAAGTGTTGATTAAGAACAAACTCTTTCTCAACTGATCCAAATTAAAAAGAAACAAGTTTCCTAACTATCAGGATTGAACAGTTCATATTCTTGATCATCACAAATCAATATCTGATAAATAATGGCTTACAAAACCCTTTTCTTGATAGTGAACAAAACCTTGTATCATTAGGCAACGAAAATAAAAGAAAAATAATTCATGGCCAATGTAAACCTTAGGGCATCCCAGTTTTAGGTTTGGGTACAGACAACAGAACGTAATATACCTTAAATTTTGTTGCAACACTTAGCTTTTGTGAATCTGCTCCACCTGCTTTATATAAATGACCAACTATAGGTTTCTCAGTTTGTGTAAGCATATTGGAAGCAAATATCTGGGGGAGATGGCATGAACATGAAGAGAGAAGCTGGATAGAGTCCAAGTGTAATAAGTCTCTATTCTTCTCCAGAAATCCAGTTGTATCATAAGTAACCTGAAATTCAACACAGTGACAGCATTAAATGAGGTAGCCTTTTCATGACCAAAAGGTCATGGCACCTACATTGTTAAATCACTTTAATCTTAAGGGAAACTAAAAGAATCAAAAGCACAGTCGTCCACAGCTGGCTGGGTCACACTAACAGTAAAAGGGATCTGAACAATGGCATTCTTTCAAACAGTGCCATATCAAATTTGTTGGTCAATTTTGACCATTACAAGCACTTGAGTCACAACAAAAGGAAAGCACAATGGACTATTTGTTGACTGAAAGGCCAATACCTCGCCAGCATAATGGCTGACACTGAAGGCCTTGCCTCGCTCTCCTCTGAAACAAGAATTAGAGTTCAAATGCTGTTTAAGCTTGTTGGCAAATGTCAAATCTGTGCCATTTGGAAAGGTGGACTCCTCATCCAGTAATGATAATAAGCCCAAAGGTTTCTGCATAAAAGATAAAAGGTTCAGGTTGTATAAATTCAAATTTCAAAAACAGAAGAAATTTGAGAGAAGTCAAGAAATTCCTGCATAAAAGATAAAAGTAAAGTTGTCTAAACTATGAAACTTGAGCATTAGAACTAATGCAGAAAACAATTTTAAGAATCCATTTTTACTGTGCACGATCATCCACATTTGTTAATTTTAATTTGTCAAACAAAAAGAAGAAAGTCTCATTGTATCAGGTTTTCTATACCTCTATTACACAAACTAGAAAAAAAAAATGAGAAATACACTCATGATAAGAAGGGAGTCAGCTTAGATAGCTTTTCTTGAGAGTTTCTTAGAACTCTAAAAAAAACACGTTTTGTATTTCTTTTGCTGACCACGTCAAGAAACTATCCCATTTGCACCTCAAGACCTCAGTTGACTTGTAAGAAGACAGGGTATGAAACTTGCATTCAACATTGATGGAATCCCTATCCTTCTCAAGATATGCAAAAATGCATTGGTTAACCATAGAAATAACCATCAGGTTTGAATATAGTCCACAAAACATTATGCGGTGAGGAACAGAAACATCAATTTAATTATCATATCAAGGTATATTCAACAGGCTCGAAACAGTAATATTACAATAGAGGTACATGTTTCTATTTCCAACACTACAATTCAAAGAAACAAATAAAAAGCACAAATGAAACATTCTAGCGAGTTACTCTGTACCTTTTCAAAAAGATTGAGACAGTCTTGGTTATCTTCAAAGTCAACCTTGGCCCAGTCAATGCCATCTTGTATGTATTCCTGGAAGACAAGAACATCTTGTAAACACATGCACTGCAAATGTAGTAATGCATCCTAATTTCTTAGGCTACAGAAGCTCAAAAGCCTAGTACTGTGTCATGTATAGATGTTGAAACCACTACTAATCCATCATAATGATATGTCAGAATTCTTAACCTTTTTTCCCCCAAGGAGACAGAAATTTTGTTTTTTAACAAATAGAAGAATTCCAGAACTCACTTTTGGATATTGAGGATCAATGAGTGAAATTTTAAGACATCCCTCACCCATTATTGCCTTGAGTTCAACTATGAAACCAGGAGTCTTGTAAGATGTTTTAAGATACTTACCTCCTGCTCCAACTTGAATAAATGACGATTGAAGTGTTGCTGTAATCTCTCATTCGCATAATTTATGCAGAATTGCTCAAAACTATTTCTCTACAGATACAGTAAATAGCATAGAATGCCATATATCAAAATTCAACTCACAAACAGAGAGAATATCACAGTAGGATGATGACTAAACTCACTTCAAACGATTCAAATCCATAAATGTCAAGAATGCTGATGGATCTGCCGGTTCTCCTTTTACCAACTGCAAGTGATTTGTTGACTTGTTCAACAAGCCAATCAAACAAGCAAGAATATATCGACTTTGCCAGAGCATCTCTTGTATCAATTGCCTGAAAAGTAGAAGAAAAAATTGTTCATAACTGAATCTCTTTATGCACTCCATGGAAAATTACTATTAACAGGAGCTCAAGTAAAGACCTTTGCATTCATACATATCTATATGTTTTTAAAATTCAATTAACTTTCAAATAGATACCACCTCCAGACAGACTGCAGGGTGGTCCAATATTACAGTTTTAAAGGTGAAAGTTTGAAAAGGATGTTGGTGCTTGTTTAGATCCGTCGCTTATGAGAGGCAAGCATATACTTGTTGCCTTGCTATATATGCAAGTGTAAGTCAAACGCAACAGTGAGTTTCCCCTTAAATATCTAACTATAGAAAAGGCTGATTTTTGACATTTTCTCACCTGTGATAAGGTTAGCTTTTGGACAATTGTATCATTTCCAACCCTCATCTTGCGAGTAGATAAAGCCAGCTTAAGCTCCCCAACATTACATCCAATCAATTTTGCAACAGTGGTTAGACCTGAACATGATAAAAGCAAGCCTCAGTGCAACAATTTGACCACATGCTGATGACACTATACCAAATAATTTCCAAGGAAAAAGAAGAAAACGGAGTTTGATTTGCCTCTAGAAACAAGCACAATCACTCTAAGAAGTATCAATAAGATCAAATATAAGATGCTGTTGGAACTAATACAACATATAATAGTTGTATTTCATCCTCACAAAATAACTAAAACAGAAAAATGAAACAAACAGAAATAGCATTATTGCAATTATTGCATGTTTCATTACTTGGGAGGTCAGCATTTTAATTAGCATTGCCAGTCTGTTTTAATTACTGTGCGAAAACCTAATCCTTCATGACTATATTTGTCAAACCATCCATGACTAGCAACATAAGTTCAGCTGTCATTCATATTCAATGTCCATGTCGATGCAGGGTGGCCAATCAATCAAAGCAACTCTTCTCTAGATTTACTTCTGAACATTATTACTTTTTCAAGAGAAAAAGTCAAGAGAATTATTATTTTTTCCTAATAGTGAGAAACAATGGATATGATGAATTTAAATATGTTAATCATCCAATTTTTGAAAGCATCTTACCTTCATCTGCCATAGGTTCAACATGATTTTCATTATCAACAACAGAAAATGAGACATTTCCAAGCCACAGCACTGCAGCAAGCATTGCAAATACACTCTCTTGGTTTTCCTTGCTGACATGAACAATATCCAGAGCTTCCTGAAAAGTTGTAGCAGCTATAAGCAAGTTGGCATGCAAAACCTCTAGTCTCAACATAAAAGCGAAAAAAAAATTGAAGATTAAAAGCAACTATGCAAGAAAATGGGAAGCCAAAAACAAACCATAACAGCATGGAAGCGTTCAGCATCATCAACCCCAGTAATTGTGTAGCAATTGCTCTGCCTTAAATATTTATATTCACTTGCAATCTTCAAGTTTATTTTCTCTGTGCTCATGAAAGAAACAGCAGAAATGGGGTAGGATCATTTGTTATTATTACATAGGAATCAGTATATTTGGATGCTCTTTTTAAAGAAAGGAACTTGGTGCGCTCTTAAAATATGCATCAAAATTTGAACACATTGAGAAAATATATGGCAGTACATACCTCTTAGTTTTGGTGAAGCCCCAGCACAAAGCTGATAAAATATATGATATGACCTCTCACCCTCCATGCATTGGACCACTCTGGACTGTTTATTTAATAGATTAAATTGGCAACTCAAAAAAATGATGCAGGCAATATGAAAGAGGAATAGAAAATTACCTTTTCCAGTAAAACTGTGCACCAAACAAGAACGAACATAGATTCATAACTCGGTCAGTAACAGAAATTTCAAAAAAGTGAACAGGAAAATATATCCAACATCATTGAAGTGCATCAGTAATCTGAGCAATCTTACATGTTTGAATTTTGGCACCTGATATTTTTCCTGTTTCACTAAAGTGGATTTCAATCAGCTTTCCCTGCAACATGTTCAGAACAAGTATTGATAATTAAAATTAAATTCTGGATGACAATAATAACTGTCATCCCTCAATACCAGTAGGTTAACCTAAAGAGTAAAGAACACTGTGATGTTTCAAACAAAGAACATGGAGCTTACAAAGCGACTTGAGTTGTCATTCCTCAATGTCTTGGCATTACCAAAGGCTTCTAGAATAGGATTGGTTTTCAATATTTCATATTCTATCCCACTGCCACCACCAAGAGCAGCCAAATATTGCATTGCTATCTTTGCTGTCTCTGTTTTTCCTGCTCCACTTTCACCACTGAGGCAACAAACAAATGGAATCGAACTCAGATGTGTACAAGGAATGTTAAAAAAAACACTTTAAACTTCTGCTAAAAATGCTATAAACTTGTGCTTCTTTGGTATGTCATGTTATGTGCCATTTATTGGATGATATGCATCACGTGTACTGTATCATTTTGAGAAAGTGATAAACTGGTTAAAAGAACACAAAAGGGAGGCACGTGCTAGTATAAATCCAAAACCATCCAAAAACTTCTAGATCATCAAAATCCAAAACACACAAGACAAATGAAAGTGAGAAGTACGCGACCAAGCAGAGTTCAAAGGAAAGATAGAATTTCTTCCTCGATTATACTCCATGATAGCGTGAGTCACTCAAATAAAATAATCACAAGGACTTTGCATACCCAAAGAAGACAAGAGAAGCAATAAGTCCATGAGCAGACAATGAGGCTAGGTTTGCAGAATCTATAACCCATTTTTTCAGTGGATGGGCTATTTCTAACACGCTGGGATGCAAGGAAGTTATCATAGTTAAAGTTCATTACGTTCTCCAGTAGCTTCACCCTTTTTTCATGGCCTTTGTTATATACTGCAAATTATTTAGTCTTGTATGTTAACAGTGAACACTATATCATATAATAACAAAAGCAGAACTCTGGTCACCACAAGGATAACGAGATGGTATCTCTCTAGATGTTATTTCCAGATGAACATCCACTAAACCTTCAACATGAACATTGACATAGGTGTGAAATACACATGGTTTCAACTTGTCATATAAACTATCTACAAAATGCCACATTATGAGTTCCTACTCAAACTGCCTAGAAGCAAACAGCATGAGGAACAATTAACTGATAAGCTATTAATTGAAGAAGCACCTTCAAAAAAAAAAAACTTAATTACTCACACTGTACTAACCTTATAATGATAGATTGATTTACTTCATCTGGAGAGAGAGGAAAAAAAAGAATAAGAACTCTACAAAATATGACAAATTTCAGAAAGTCACAAACCACCAGAAACTCAATCTTTCAGAATATATGAAAAATTAAACCACCTCGTATCATTTCCCGGATGGCCGTGTCTGTAATGGCATACACATGTGGGCTCTCCATAGATTTATTCTTATATGCTTCAATGTAATTATTTCCATATAAAGGAACTTCCTTGAAAGGATTGATGGCAACCAAAACTGGCCCTGCTTTTGTCTAAATTGCAATCAAAGAATTACGGGAAATCGGTATTTTATTAGCTGATTCCAAACCAAATATAATACTGATACAAACACTTACATAAATCATATCACGGTTGTATCTATACTGAAGATTGTACAGCACTGATGGCTCATTTAAGTAACTAAGTTGCATGAGATCATCTACACCATCAAGGATATCAGGATTTGCTGGAACAAGACTCTCAGTTTTCACCTTTAAAACCTATAATTTGAAACGCAAGTCAATTTTAAACATATCCCCAACTATTTATACCACAAAACACCTTCAAAGATTAATTTTACTTACTTTTCCATCAGGAGGGGAAATGACAGACTCGGTCCCTGAAGTTGATAAAATCTTCCCCAGCTCCCAATCCCCATTTGAAAGTTGAAACCAAGATTGAAGTTTCTGAAACAGTAAACTTAAACATAGGTAACAAGATTGATGAGTTGAATGCTAATTAATCAACTTAAATCCTAATGGCTTCAGCATAATTTAGTAACAACCTCAATGTTACTATGCATCCTCAGCTGCAAAAGATTGGGCATAATCATAACAAAAACTAATCCCATTCATGCACAATACCTTTTTTGCAGCATAGGAACTGGTGTCAGCCCACCTGCGCTCCCTGTGAAATGTTGATACCAAGGGCAAAGGTGTGGGCACAGTATCCAAATCTTCATCACCCACAGAAGGTCTTTGTTCAACCAAGATGGCAGCTTGACTGTAAGGTGAATCCTCATTGACATCATTGCCAACACTATCCTCAGCTCCCTCGACAAGACCATTCTCTAGATCATTTTTTTCAGGAACACTCAAACAGGCTGTATTGCTATTTACCAAATTTGCGTTTTCTGATTGTTCTGATGTCGGCGAACCAACAAACCTAAAATCAACTGGCAACGATTTGATCGACTGGAAAGAAGGCAAGACCTGAGATTTTTTCTGCAACATTTTCTCTGATCCTGACGATTGAGCTCCCACAGATGCAATGAGATAAAAGAACAATTAAAAAGGTAACTTTTTAGCTTTTCACTCTAAAAAAAAAAGTCATATCACGAGACCCCACTTTGAACTTATTTGGTTACAGCTTAATGGAGGGGACCGTAGTTTTAGAAACCGACCCTAGTGCTCCCTCGATACTTAGTCACCACCATTGACAAGCTCAACACCTTAAGAATCTATTCAAGTCCTTCGAAAGAAAAAATCAAAATGAACCTTCCCTGTCAGACACTTCTCACAAATCCCGAATTATAAAATGGCTAATTTTTCATCTCTCACTGATCTTCAAATTCACCCCCAATCTTCAAACTCCAATTACTTGAAAACTCTTCTAGTTTCTGCAAACATTAAGCAAAGTAACTAACTTTTATACCTTCCTTAACAAAAAAAATCACTTAAAAGGTTAAATCATATCTAAAAACAAAACAAGAAAAATTGTAAGACTTGACTTGTCTATGCTTTTAAGCAAGGTAACAAAATTTTAAAATATAATCAAAGTAATTAAAAAATGAGGACTTTGAACTGTGAAGTTTGAATCTTTCTCCACTAGAGACCAAAAACAAAATAATAACCAAATCAAAGAACCCAGGTTTTCTCCATTTTCCTTCATTTTCTTCTACTTTCTCAAGAACCAAATAAAGTTTAAACACTTGAAAGCAAACAAAATGAGCTGAATCATAACCGATCTAATATGAAACTCGCATTTTCAACACTCATCAACATTAAAAGTTAAGAAAAGAAACAAGAAAAGAAAATTCAACTCCGAACTTAACAATTTAAAGAGAGAGAGAGAGAGAGAGAGAAAAGCTTCTCTTCACATACCTTGACAAAGTCTACAATGGGCTTTGCATAGAATCAAAAACCCTTCTCAGTAAAGCAAATTAATTCAGAGCTGGAAGGTCGATCTCAAGAAAAAGCCTCACTAAATCAAGAAAAAAAAAAGTGAAGTTGAAACAATGAAAAATGAAGCTCTCTTTTTCTGTAAAAAAGAAAAAGAAAAGGCAAACAACTTAACAGCTCAAAAGCGGCAGCAGCAGCAGCAACTATTGCTAGAGAGCGGTGGTGCGTCGTTTGGATTGCGAAAAGGTGAGGGAAAATTGGAATGGGAGGCAGAAGCAGGCAGGCTTGTGGAGAAGAAGCTGTTTTTTCTCTGCTTCACAAATAATATAAAATAAAAACAATAAAGAGAAGGAAAGAAAGCTCTCTTTCTCTTTATTTTTCTTTCTGTTTTTAAAATTTTTATTTGATGTTTGAATTTTTGTAATTTTTTACGTACCAAACGAATTTAAGAGGTAGATCTTTAACGGCTCAGGTCGGTTTTTAAATTATCATTTTACCCTCCACTTTTTCATTATTACTGCCACGGGCGTTTTCTTTCGGCTTTTGAATTATGATTTATTTTTATTTTATTTTATTTTTTAATATTATGATACAGACTTACAGAGTATTTTTATAAATATATATTTTATTTAAAAAAAATATTTTTATATCAACACCTCAAAACCATTAAAAAATATTATTTTAATATATTTTAAAAAAATAATTTAAAAATAAAAGTTATTACACTCACGGATTTTTCAATCTATCAATTAATACAAGTTACTCTTTAATTTAAAATTAATTTTATTTTTAAAAATTTAATTAAAAACAAATTATATTGAATTCTTAATTTTTTAAAACTGGATTGAAATTTGAAATTAA
>Ga0307514_10005988_pt1 | contig 10708 bp, 11 predicted proteins | sample 16_EM_MG_FD_203088 | JGI IMG/M metagenome (GOLD analysis project Ga0307514, IMG submission 203088) | Populus trichocarpa ectomycorrhiza microbial communities from riparian zone in the Pacific Northwest, United States - 16_EM | ecosystem: Host-associated > Plants > Roots > Unclassified | place... | reverse complement strand
ATTTTCTTGCTGAATGGTTGTGCCATCTCCTGGCTCTCGAAGAAACAGAATTCAGTCTCAACCTCCACTACTGAGTCTGAATATATGGCATTAGCAACCACCGCTCGGCAAGCTCTTTGGTACATCAACGGACTTTCACAACTCGGCTTCACTATTCCTATTGAACTCAAAGCCGACAACACTTCAAGCATCAATGTCGCTGAGAATCCTATCAACAATCCTAAGACAAAACACATCGACGTCTCTTACCATTTCACTAGGGAACACTTAATCCGCAAGTCATTTACCCTGAATTACGTCCCTACAGGCGAGAATCTCGCAGATATCATGACGAAAGGTCTTCCCTCTGTGCTTCACCAAAGACATTTACAAGATCTCGGTCTCACAGAATGAGAGACAGTGTTGGGATATACATTCTGCACCCGTTTCTTATGTTACTTCCCTGGCTTATACCGTTAATTCTCTTGTTGTTTTCATCTATTTCCGGTATCTATTATCATTATCTCTGTTATCTATTACGATATATCAGGTTGTTCCTATTCTTATTCATCTACAAGGATATTCATTACACATCTTACTCACATGCTTCTGTTTACACCCTTGTTTCTATATACCACACTGTCTCATACAAGTCTGACATGCGTTTGGCTTTCCTGTTTATGCACTTCTCTACATTACTTCCTATCACAGTTAGTCTCTTTTACTACGCTGTTCAGCCGCTCTCTCTTGTATTTAGTTATTGGCATCTCGCTCTTAGTTAGAAGAATAATAACGCTTTCTCCTGCATATACGTACTGCTCGCTCGTATATCTACGCTCGCCTGCTGCACACTCTGCTGGTTCAATGCTATCCCACTAATACTGACGTTTGTATTTACATTAGTACACACGCTGTCTTCACACCTACATATCCTACTACAATAGAGCTGACAGTGAAGAGTGCTAGGTGTAGTAAAGAGAGTGAGCAGTGAGGAGTACTAGGTGCTAAAGAGTGCTAAGTGCTAGAGGGTGCTAGAAGCTGGAGAGTCCCAGGTGCTGGAGAGTACTAGGTCTTGAAGGGTGCTAGGTGCAGTAAAAGATACTGCATGTAGTAGAGATACTAATATATGTTGGGTAGGAGTAAGAGCAATAAAGCCAGTACTGAGAGCACATCAATTAGCAGAGTACAATTGAGGGAGTGTGGAATAGCTAGATACCTCTAGAGTAGAGTAGTGAAGCCAGTAATGGAGAGTGAAGAGTACTGGGTATATGCTAGCAGTGAAGGGTACCAGTAGTGAAGGGTGCTAGTAGTGAAAAGTACCAGTGGTGAAGTGTGCTAGTGGTAAAGAGTGCTGGTAATGAAAGGTACTGCATGTAAGGTGGTTACGGTGCTGGGACTATATCGATTAGTAGAGTACAGTTGAGGGAGTATGGAATAGCTAGATACCTGTAGAGTAGAATGGTAAAGCTGGCGGTAGAGAGTGAAGAGTGCCAGATGCATGGTAATAATAAAGAATATCAGCGGTAAAGGGTGCTAGTGATGAAGGGTACCAGTGATGAGGGGTTGCTAGTAGTGAAGAATACTAAGAGGATTGGTATACTAGGTATGCTAGGTATACAGGGTAGGTAGGCTGGGTAGGCTATACATGCTAGGTATGCTGAGTATGCTGGGTATACTAGGTACTATATACTAGGTATACTGAGTAGACTGCACATGCTAGTATACTGGGTATGCTAGATATACTGAGTATACTGGGTATGCTAAGTACTATATGCTAGGTATACTGGGTAGGCTGCATATGCTGGTGGGTATGTTAGGTATACTAGGTATACTATATACTATATATCGTATGCTGGGTATACTGGGTAGGCTGCGTATGCTAGTATACTGAGTATGCTGAGTAGGCTATAGATACTACTATGCTGGATATGCTGACTATGCACATGTATAGGCATCAGTGTGTTAATAACATGTGTATATAGTAGTATTGGTAAGAAAGGTTTAGTGTTGTATTCATACTATTTCTGCATGCTGGATGTGACAAGAGACTGCATGATGTCTATTTCAAACCTTTTCCCAAAGAGAACTAGAGTTGCCCAATTAAAAATAGATCATAATGCTCATGTTGTACTTGCAACACAGCATGCATTTATAATAGGGACATGCAAGCATAGATAGCTACTACTTCTAAACATAATAATGAATAAAGGCTATCTAAAGTACTAATCAATAGACTTCTATTACATTGTGCAGTATGAGGGACAAAATCAGAAACAGAAGACAACAACCTTGCCAATATATGGCCCTGTCATACACTGAAAACAATATATGGAAAACAATGCAACTGGTGAAACAAACTTCACAACAAAATACTATCTCCCAAATGGATCAACAAATATATTACTCAATGAGATAATACTTAATATACTGTTGATAGAGCCTCACAACTCACTACTGATGTTTCCATTTCCAAAGCCTTCAAATGTATCTGTTCTGCCTGTAAGACATTATCTGGCTTTGCAAAGAAAATTATATGAGGGAAAGTAAAAAGGAAGGAGCTAGAGTGACACTTTGACAATACCATATAGATAGCAGTTTAAGTGTGATATCCCCTATGTATACCCCTAGAATTTGGGGGCTCAAGATCTAATATGATGTTGCTGAAGATTCTGCCTTACTACTTGTAATCTGTAATCATAAATGCAATATAGCAAGAGATTTGCTGGTAGCATATCCAAATGCATTTGCCTGTCACTAATGCAAGAGCCTCAGCGACATGAATGTCGATGGAAAAGGAGGTTGGAAACAATGGTACCAGTCCAGGGACTTAGCTGCCAACTAATGATTTCTATTATACTTGGTTTGCAGCGGACTTACGTAAGCACAGGATCACGATTTCCGCAACTTGTCTGCTGACTAATTAACAACTGTCATGTACGCAATACCCTTAATCACTAGTCTCCTTAATCACTTGACCGGAAGCCGACAACTTGAGTATACGGGCAAACAGGCAGAACCACGAGATAATCCCCACGAACGTCTACTCAGTTCCCTAGATCTGAGGAAACAACCTTTGCAATTCCTTCCCTGTGGTCGTCACTGAAGCTTTCTGGTTTTCTTTTTCCCCGGGCTCTCTCGTACAAATCTAGCCCGACAGAGCACTGGCCACGATTTACCACACTTCAGAGTAAGTACGCCGGACGCAGCAAGCTGCTTCTGCGGAGACCTCGGAACGAACAACCACCCACACTCTGTCTAAATCACGCACAACCCGCTGCCAACTGTATCTTCCATCGCCATGCCGCCCAAGGAAGCTATGAGCCAGTTGAACCTACACTGGCGGCAGTGCGGGGCTGACTGGTACCCTGATTGGTCAGAGTTCGAATCACCGCCACAACCTCCACAGTTGCCCGATTGGGCCTGTGAACCCAAGTGGGTGTTTGAATTCCAGGACTTCATCAAAGGACCTCTTGGATACTACGCCTGGAAACTAGCCACGGAAACAGACCCAACACCCCAGACACCAGTGGCTAATGTTCTCCTCGGGCTACAACAGATGGTGCAAGGGCTACGAGATGCTTGGGGACTAGCAGGGACCAGACGGCTCAAGTTGCCGCGGGAGGTGCTAGAATGGACTGCAGAATGTGAGCTCAGGTCACCCCGCCTAGCGGCTGTTACTACCAGCGCCAGTACACAAATACCACCTCCACCTCAGTCAACAGTAACAGAAGATGCCACTATCGAGGCCGAGACCTCTCCAGCTCCAACAACCTGTGATGCCTCCACCGACGCGCCTCCATCTCCACCTGTGCTCCCGTACGCGGAGGTGGCAACACAAATCATGCCACTGACTGCGCCGGAAACATCAGTATTAACCACTAATAATCGTGGTGCCTTGGGGGCTGGGAAGATCGATATCGATCCACGGAAGACCCAGAGGCCAGTCACAGGGCATACCGCCCCATCAATACCATTAGCAGCGCAGCCAATGCCCGGGCTGCCCAATTGGAAAGGAGCCCTTCCCCGGACCGTGAATGAGCTCTTAGGTAAGAAATGGGGCCAGCATGGGGGAGCTGAGGTCGGCCAGGTGCTCCATGTGCCAGATTCAGAGTCAGATTCTAAAGTAGAGAAAGCAATTCAGGCCGGACCCGCTCCAACCCTCGAATCCGGTAAACTGAAGTCGCAGCCGGCACAGCCAAAGCCCGTATGTGACTGTGATGTCCTATCCTTGGGAAAATTTGCAAACAAAGCCCAACAGACAGCAGCAATTTTCGGCGCACTGCCAAGGCCACCACCACTACCAGTACAGGCAGCACCTGGCTCCCAAGTTCCACAACCACCCGAAGCCACTCCAGCAATCCAACCATCACAGCGGCTTGCAACACCAAAGCCGGCGCTAACTAAACCACCTCCATTCGGCGCCAGCTTGGGCCCACCACGAGTATCAAAGGGAAAATGGATGGACCAGCAGTGTGCTGTCGTGTCTGAGCTGTGCGAAACCGTCTCGGTGGAGATGAGGATGTTGAATGCGGAGCACGTATGGGCAACAGAGGAGAGGGATAGAGCTGAGAAGGCGCTCATCCTACTGTCAGAGGAGAGTGATAAAGCTGAGAAGGCGCTCGTACTACTGTCAAAGGTAGAAGCTTTGCTGAAAGGAAAAGAGGCAACGACGAACGTAGCAACGCAGACGGAGAAGCCTGTAACCTCCGATACCTCAACTGATTCACCCGTAATACGTACGCTTAGATCACCATCACCAGCACCGCCGCCGCCATTCTGGACTGTGGATGGTCGAGCCGAGGAGTCGTTTGAGGAGAAGCGGCTCCGAGACTATGGGTACACTTGGTACAGGTGATAAGAATGAAGAGGGGGTTTCTTGGCTTGCGTATGCAGGACTGGGGATAGGGCTTTTGAACCATTTTCCTCCCGAGTCCATGGAATGGGAATTTTTTGGAATTGAGATTTACCTATCCGCGTAGTTTTGCTGTCTTATTTTTCGTTTCTTTGCTATCTTACTTCCGGGGGGGGTATCTAGCCGCGCAGGAGATGATAGTTGCAATTTTGAAAGCTCATTCTCGGTGTTAGTCTGGTTCCTCGATGTGGGGATCGCCTTGCACCCAGCCAGGTAGTAACGTGAGATGCGTGCAACTAGACTATGCGATGCTGCATCAAATTATCCAAGGACTATCCTTCCGCTGATCGACAGCCATTTTATGCTCTCCAAAATACCTAACATGTTCCGATGTACACACACCCAAAAAATAAATCGGTCTGGGCACGAGATCACATGTACCCCACATCCCACATTGGCGAGTTGCTGATCACTAGATTCACTATCACTGACAGTAATAAATTTGGAAAAGCAGGCTAGAAACCTCATTCCAGGACTCCCTGATCGAATCCACTGCGCGCATGGCAAGGAAGAAATTATTGGGACCAAAAAATCAAGGAGGGAATGGATGTGGTACTCAGCATCCGACGATGCAACCAGTCAGACGGTGGAACCGGTTAGAGTGGGCGTGGCAGTGATATATACTATAGATCAAATCTGGCAATGCGCAGGGTCAGTGCACACCACGAAAGAAGGTGTTCCGTAAGCAAGTTCAAGTAATAGAATACAACGCGACAAGATGCCAGTTAGTCAAGAAATAGAAGAACGCGAACGATTGCAAGTAGCTTTAAATGCCTATCAGTCTGGGCAGCCAGAATATAATCCGATTCGAAATGTCCCAGTCAACTCTAGGGGATAGGGTACGAGGACTTGCATGTAGGTATTTACTCTATATGGCAGAAAGCAACTTAGCCATTTCGGTTCAATCTGCAAGTCAACTAGCACAAGCGATATATATATAGACGGAAGCCTGGAAATTCGAGTGCGGTTCTGGGAGAACATTGGATAACACGATTTCAAAAACGCCATGCAGAACTATGGAGCAAACTGTTCTCATGCCCAGACTCTATACCTGCGCTGCCGCCAAGACAATTAATAGGAGCAAACTATCAGTTCGAATCGCACCATTGCAACCGATATGTCATTTCTAGAAGTCTATTTTGCAGGATTAGAGATATGCCCCCCGTGGGCATTTCGTATGTGCCCGCGAGGGGCATAGCAAGTATGCCGCCCGCGAACGGCCCAGAACATATACAGTACATGGGAAAAGTCTTTCACTTCTATGGTGGAATGAGTTGGGAATTTATTGAACCCTGTGAGGTTCTATAGTTAGAAGAATTAAGCCCCAAGTTGTATCCTGTCCAAGTTATATCGCTTTGCTCTTATCGAGCATGCCCTTACGCCCAAGCTTGTGACTTTATGTTACGGGTATTGCGAGTAGAAGAAGAGGAGGCTGCAGCATCCGCAGAGCCTGGTAGTGTAGACACTGGTATGAGCGACCGTCTGGGCTCAACACCAAAAATTTTTTGTAGAATATGGCGATGGACTGCAGCTCCCGGTAGACCGGGTGGCCTCTCTCTCCCGCACGGGCCAGTCCCTGCCCCTCCGACTACATATGTATTTACAAGATAAAATCCGCCACCGCCTCACACCATTTCTCATCTTCCCAGAGCATCTCACTCCGTCTGCCTTTCCCATCCCCCACCCACGGACACTCCATCAAATGTGCGGCATTCTGTGGTGTCCAGCCATTTTTTTTGAGTCTATACGCCTTTCCCCCGAAGGAGCCTTAGGCTATCGGGCACCTATTGAGGGTATTGGATATACAGGCTATGCGTCCAACGAAGGAGTGTAGTAGAGGTTGTGAAGGATGGATTTAGGAGGTAGATGTAAATTCGAGTGTATTGTATTCGCTTGAACTGATCTATCTAGCAGGTAGTTCAGAGTGGTACTTATACATGTTAAATCCGGCAACACATGTTAAGGCATGTGTAAAGGCAGTAGACCAAATAACATTATGAACATTACCAAATGATAAGTTGCTCCGTATAATATGTCATGGGAAAGCAGAAGTCGGGTGTAACTAGGTTAGAAACAATGAAGCCTTAAGATCCGTAAAGGTCTTGTTTTTATTTCTCGGCACCTACTGTTGGAATGTGCCTTACGCCACTCTATCAACTCCAACATATACTTACCTCACAGCATGTGAGTGATGATATATACCTGAGTGACTAACATACCACTCAATCATATAGGTAGGTGATAAAGCTCTTCTGAGCTCATCACAGCTTCCATAGCTTCTTAACTACAGAACGCATAACGCCCAGATATATATGATCTAGGTGAAGTGTTCCTTCATTGGCCACATATCTGTACCGCTTCCACGCTGATACGATCATATATTTCAACACCTACTGCTCTTGTGCCAAGACTCTTGGCATCTGGCACGAATTATACCGTATATAGAAACTGTCGGATAAGACTGTGTAACCGTACCTGTAAGTAAGACCGTACCTACGTTTTAGCGTGTAGGCGAAACCCAGGGAAAGCACTGTGAATAAGACTGTATGCTAGAAGCTACATGGCCTTAAACGAAGATAAAAGAGTATGAATTTTGACGATGTAAGTAGTAGAACCTCAGTATACCGACCTCAAAATTGGTACCAATACCTTGCCTCAAATGCCTATTCCACACGTGCACCAGCGCCCAGGTCCGTCATCACTGTCTACAGCGATTAGACCACGAAATACCTACCAAATTTTTACGCTTGAAGTTAAATCGATCTGAGCCAGCGCCACCAGTACTTGCATCAGAATCAACAGAGGATGTGACAGTTCGCCAGCTACAAGGCCTTGTTCAAAATCAACTTGGTAAACGTCGAGTACAGTATCCTAAAGAGTTTAAGCTTGGTGTTATTTCTTACTGGCGAGGCCTCTACGAGGGTGCTGTGCCAACCAGACTGCTGGCGAGGTGCCAATGCAAAAGGTGTCTCTAAGTATGCAGTTTCCAAACGCCTATGGATTTCGGAGAAAATGTTACGGGAGTGGATAGCAAAGGAGTCAGACATCTTAATTCAGCGCAATGGACAGTGGAAAGGTATTACAGGGGGTGTAGCAAGTCTTCCACAGATGGAAGACTATTTACATGAACAATTTTTGAAGCTACGAGTACAAGGAGTTAAAGTAAAGCGTGCATGGTTTATTGCAGAGGGAACGAAGTGGTATGTATTATACTTGTAAATATTATAATATGAATTACTAATCTATGAGAATATAGGTATGAGACCCATTATCCAGAAGGAGTCCAAGTTCATCCAATATCGGGAGAGGAAAAATATGAAGGATTTCGGTTTTCTAGGAGTTGGTTTTCACGCTTCAAAAAAGCGCAAGCACATCAGTCTACGAGCAATAACCAAAAATGCACAAGAAATTCCTGCCAACGCCCTTGATCGCATCCAATCATTTCACCAATTTATTCGATATCATGCCAACTTGAATAGTGACCTTGGTATACTTGCACCTTCTCCAGGTGTTGGTAAATACCGTCTTGGTAACATTGCCAATATGGATCAAATTCCCTTAGAATTTGAGTCCTTAACTGGAGGAACCTATGAAGCTATAGGTACTACAACAGTGCAAGTTTGCAGTCAAGCTAGTGGATTGGATAAACGTCAAGCTACAATTCAAGCAACGATTTTTAGGAGATGGTGTTAGTCGCATCAAGCCATTAATTGTGTTTCGTGGGAAAGGAACAAAGTTCGTTAAGACTGAAAAGAGTTTATGTGATAAGCGAGTTGTACAGTAGTAGACTTCCAAGGTAATGTTTCAGTGGATGAGAGAGTTATGCTGCGTTGGTTACAAAATCAATGGCAACTTGCAATTGATTTCTGCTGGTTGTACCTCATTAGTTCAACCACTCGATTTTTGTATCAACAAGGCTCTAAAGGATCAAATCCGAGCATTAGCAGACCAACATTATGTTGACCATATTTTGGAGTGCTCCGCACAAAAGTACACTGCATCAAAGCGCCAGATTCTAATGACTCAATGGGTTGGTCAAGCATGGGAGTCAATCACCATGAGTTACAGCAGACTATTCAGTGGTCTTTTCGCAAATGTGACATCACTGTTGCTATTGATGGTTCGGAGGACCATGACATCAATATTCGAGGCCTAGTCAACTATCAAGTTCAATTGCCAGTCACCACCTCCGACATGGATCCTTTAGATCCGATTCTGATAGCGACTCGGATGAGTCCACTACTTCTTCTTAGCTTGGTCAGTTAGATTTAGGGCAGAAATCATGGGTTAGGAAAATGCTCTGGATATAAGACCGTAGCTATAAGTAAGATCGTACGTTTTTTACTGTAAAGCTGCCGTACCGAGTTTAAGACTGCAGTCTTATCCGGCAGTTTCTACGGTACTTGGGTTGTGCCAGACAGACTAACAGCTACTGTACATACCTACCTAAGGCGGAAAGGTGTACAGACTCAAAAGAAAAACATACCTAATACTCTAAATAAGCACTAGTCACCATGTATAATGATATACACGTTACCTAATTGGGTCGGCTTATCGATAAGAAATAACCTCCCATGACAATACAATACTTTATGAAAGCCGAATACAACCAATATACACAAGTGAATACTTCAATATCAACGTGTGCACTTCAATGCTGCAATCCCCAGGTCAAATCTGATGGCATCAGTCTATACCCCACAACATCAAGCATGGTTGAAGGCGGCAATTCGAACATATGCAGAGCAGAATCCGAAAGCCACATGGCGGAATTGACTCTCTACTCACTTCAGGCTGAACCCTACGACCAATATTATGGAGCTACAACATATTCTCAACCATGAGAAAAAGTGGGTTGAGGTTCTTGAAGTTCAATGTAGGCGTCACCATGTTCCTCCTCCTCCTCTTGATCTTCCTTATCTACTATTTTTTTTATGCATATCTGGTTTTCTTTTCCCTTTTGAGTCTATACACCTTTCCCCCGAAGGGAGCTTTAGGAGCTGAGGCGGTCCCGTTCCCGCACCTTTGAAGGATTGAGTGTACCTACTCACGGGGCAACAAGCTGCTTACCTCCCGAACCAAAGAAATGCATATCTAGTACTCATCCCACAGCTTTCTTTATTATCTACCTATTTCCCCCGGTTGTGATGTAGGTTGTGATGTAGGTTGTGATGCAGGTTGTGATGTGGGTTGTGATTTGGAGATGTGATTTGGGGTTGTGATTTGGGGTTGTGATTTGAGTTGTTGGGTATACAGGTTAGAGAATGTCAGGAGAGAAAATCCGGCAGCCATGTGGGCTCGTAGGACGGCGAGAAGATTTGCAGAACGTACATGTACCGTTTTTATTTACTCTTAATAAGTTGAAGTTGTTCTTTAGTACTCGTATGCATACTATCTAGTATATGGCGAGGCCTTGCAGCCCCACGGGATGACCCAGCTGGCTGATCCAACTCCGCTTGCCCCATGCACCAGATTCAGGGTCAGACTCTAAACTTGAATAAGCCGTGTTTGGATCGGGCCGAGCAGTCCGGCCGTCAAGAAGGCCCATCCCCGGGATGTCTATAACCCATACACAATCACTTAACAGGCCACGATATATTTACAGTTTGATGAAAGAAAGTAATCCCCACGAGCATAAATCACCGAGATTTTTCCGGTGCGAATAATCCCGTAATTTACCTTAATAATTCCGGTGCCCAGTACCCTGAGTTACCGGATTTTGAACTCGCGAAAATCTCCGGTGTATCTATGGAATGTTGTCTCCAGGGTAGCACCGGACAATATTAATATTAACATCGTATTAAATATTTAGAGGCA
>Ga0307514_10005987_pt1 | contig 10709 bp, 11 predicted proteins | sample 16_EM_MG_FD_203088 | JGI IMG/M metagenome (GOLD analysis project Ga0307514, IMG submission 203088) | Populus trichocarpa ectomycorrhiza microbial communities from riparian zone in the Pacific Northwest, United States - 16_EM | ecosystem: Host-associated > Plants > Roots > Unclassified | place... | reverse complement strand
ACAGCCGCCACCAGCTTCGTCGCAGCAGCAACATGCTCAATTTGTACCAAACCCACCTGCAGTTGCCCACCGCAGCCTTACGCATCAAAGTTCGACGGGTCACCTTGGAAGCGTTCAATCCGGTGCTCAGTATACAAATCATGCAGCTGGAGCAGGACTTAGTGCAGGCCACCTTGCCCCAAGTGTACCTGCTAATCCATACATTCCGAGTCATAGAGCTCGCGCAAACACTATTAACCAAATGGATTCAGCGGTACCCCCAGCTCTTGCCCGTCTTCAGCACATGAACCAGGATGTCATTGGTGGGCGCAATGCATTGACACCGGTATTGAACCGAGATGACGCCATGCGGGAATGGGAACGTCGACAACAAGGAAAGGCTGCTGCTCCCCAACCCTACCCCCAACTTGAATATCTGCAACAGCAAGCGGAGATTGCGGCTGCTTCGGGCTTTTCAGCATGGGGTGGTTCTCATATACGCTATCCGCCACCTCCGTCAAAATTGTCCCATTCATATCAGCCGCCTCCAATAGTGGAAGATGACGGTAGCTCGAGACGAGACGCCGTTATGTCGAATGTGCGATCCGCTGCCAATGCTGTTCCTAGTCAAAATCAAGCTTATTCGAGCAACCCGGCGACGGGTGGCAATCGATTCGCTGGAAACTATAGTCAGAATCAAGTGTCCGCTTTTGATTCAGTTGAGAGAAGGGCGGATATTGGGAACATGTATGTACCAATGCAGCCTGACCCTTATCAAGGCTATGGACCGCCCTCCACCTCGGTGAGGCACGTGGCTGCTCCTGTTCAAACCCTCGGTTCTTCCTTCTACGGCGGGTCTGTAATACCTTCTGGACAAATAAATTCCACACAATCAAGGAATCCATATGTAGGGGAGGGGGCGCAAGGCACGAGTCAGGGGTCGAAAGATGTTCGTAGGAACATTGATACCTGGGCGCGATAATTTTGCTGTTTCTGTCGATCTGTCTTTCTTTCCTTTGTCCTTGGTTACTCTCGCAATTCAGTTCTGTATGCTTCCCCAACCCACGTGGATTCCACGACCTTGACGTTTCATTTACTTCGTCTTCGATAGGACGATTACGCTTTGTAAAAGAATTCGATAAATCGTTGACAACCCCATTCCACATATTTCTATTGATTTATTTCCCCCTTGATATCTGGAATCCTATTTCCGAGAAACACCCTCTAAAGTTTGCTGAACTGTTCCTCGATTTCCCAAGCTCCTCCCCAATAATGTACGCTGCATCGCAAGCCTTTCTCTTTCCCTTCTTTTTCAATGCGTTCTTGCAATCCTCGCTCTGTTCTGCAAAAGGCAATGTCTTGACTAGATAATGCCGTGAAGACCGATATCCAGAGCGGAGGACGAAACTTACCTTCGCAATCGTAGAATAGGACAAAAGTCATTGGCTCCATCGCCGACGTATGCTATGCGATCATATTGCAGGCCCTTGCGCTTAAGATATGCTTCAAGTTCCTCGCCTGGGGACGTTTTTCAAACTACTATCAGCAATCAAGATTCTAGTCCAAACCTTTGCACATGTTGGGATTACAGCCAACCTGACAACTGTGCTGCGGCCCTTTCGGATCTACTCTTCGGCGTAGTGCAAGGAGACCAGAAACTTCCCATTCCGCAGGATTTGTGATAATCTCGTCGAACAAAGTTTCCAAACCCTTTTCATGTAGGATAGTCGAGATAAATACAGAGTTTGCATTCGAAAGACATAAAAACGTGGTCTTTCCGCTTTCTTTCAACTTCGATACAGCTCTAACCATTGCGGGATGCTATAGAAATTACTATTAAGTTAATAGTGCAGCATTTGAAGCGAAAGACAAACGAAAGGCATGATTCGAAGCGCCTGAAGAATTTGATCTTTAGTGATTCCGCGAACGTGTGCTTCTCGTAGAGATTGTGCCCTTCCAAAGTTTAGATGTATAAATATGACGTTCGCCTCAGCAAGACATACACAAGATCAGTCCATTGAATCTCATCCTTGAGCGTCTTCATCCTCCTCCGCAAATCTGGCGCAAGCACTTCAAATATCCATCTATCGGTATCTTGGTCGGCCATAGACCTTTAAAAGGATTGAAACCACTGATAGGGTCAGAAGATAGGTCTGCTTGCCAGTCAAAATCAAAAACGACAAGTTGCTTCGGAATATCAGCCATAATGAGAGAGAACAAGTTCTGAACAACCAAAAGCTATTTTAGATTAGATAAACTGATGTGCTTACATAAGGGAATGACCTGCAGTGCCCAGCGATACGGTTCTTTCTCCAGTATGCCTACAACGGTCTGCACAGCGAAGGCATCTTGCAAGAAATTGCCAGGTCTGCTTGAGCTTACAGACACACATCTTCAATGGACTCAGGATGGAAAAAAGGCGCCCTCAATACGCGCCTCTTACGCTGAGGCGTCTTGTGCGTTTCTTTGCCACTGGCATTCTTGTTGAGGTTACCAGTACCTGACTACATTTATACAGCACTTTTCTGCAGCAAAGAAGGAGCTGCACAAGTCAGATTGAAGATTGGTCTTGTCGAAGATGACAGTGGTCATAATTTCACTTTTACATCTCCACAGCCTGTCGCGATTGTCGAGCGTGAAAAGTTTAAGAAAGAGCTCACGTCCATTATAAGTCGCAATAGGAGCTCACAAGACAGTCTTCCTCAGCCTACTCAACCAGCAATCGCGTTATTGAGCCCTAGAGTGTCCGCACTTGCAGCTCCGACACCCAAACCAACTATCACGCCAGTGCGCCTTTCAGAGTCCAGAGCCACCTCTGTGGCCAATGAAAGAAGAGAAACGCCAATTATTACAAGCAGTGACCCCGCGAGTGACTTTCGTCTCCGGAAGAAGGTGCTCATGAGTAATCCAGAGTTAGGCGCACTTCATCGGGATTTAGTCATGTCTGGGCAGATTACAGAGGCAGATTTTTGGGATGGTCGAGAGGTAAGCGTTCCAAAGGTAAGAATGTGACAGAGGTTGGCTAATATCACACCTTTCCAGCATCTTATCCTCGCTCAAGCTGCTTCTGAAGGTCAGAAAAAAGGCAAACCAGGTCAGTTGGTTGATCCACGACCGGAAGCCGTGGAAGGCGGCGAAATCAAGATCCGCATAACACCTCAATTAGTCCACGATATTTTCGACGAATATCCTATCGTATCTAGGGCTTACAGCGAAAATGTACCTACAAAAGTGCGCTATTACGATATCTTTTCTGTTCTTTTCAGGCAGGATTGAGCCAGTTTCAATGAAGCTTACGGAGGAGCAATTTTGGAAACGGTATTTCCAATCAAAATTATTTAATGCGCATCGAGCTTCAATACGTTCTTCTGCGACTCAACACGTTGTGAAGGACGATCCAATTTTTGATAAGTACCTGGAGAAGGATGATGACGGTGAGTTTTATCTATTCCCGTTTCACTCGTCATTAACAAATGCATATATAGAACTGGAACCACGGCGGCAAAGAAGTGAAGTGGTGGGGGTATTCGTAGACCTTGCTGCCACAATGGAGGATCATGAGAATGTATGTACTCTAACAATATTTCTGTGCAAAGAATATCATGCTTTTGCGTCAGACTGGTAACGAAAAGGATATCACAATGCAGGCGGGACGACAGAAAGCTGCCCTGCCACTCATTAGGAAGTTTAACGAGCACTCAGAGAGATTGTTGAACTCTGCATTGTAAGTGTAGCGGTTTGCAATTTATGCAACCAGGATCACTCTTCGAGCCATAGAGGAGAGTTGTCACTGCCAAACAAGCGATCAATAGATCGTCAAGCGGCGAGTTCTTTTCTAGCGGTGGACTGTCCAAATTGAGACCAGATTTTAGGACGCATACTCACAGATTGACTTTGATGATTTGTACGACTTGGAACCGTCAACGGGCATCATTCTTGAGATGCAGGACAGACAGCGGTACTTCAATACATCGACCTTGAGGGAAGGAGAAGAAGCAGCGCAACAGGTAAGTCAGTAGCTCTTGGTTTGAAGAAGAAATGCCAAAGTGCTTTGTAGAACCTAGATCCGAATGTCATTTTGCAGGATGCTAAGTCAAAGTTGCATGACACGGAGAGTCGACTAACACAAGTAGGTCTTTGGTTTTTTCGTTTCTTCTGACTTGCCTTTTCTTTCTCTAGCTCAAAATTGATCGGAAAGCTGGTGATGCTGCCCTGATAGCGATGACCACCAACGTTGCCAACCGACTGGATGGCAAAGCCAGGAAGAGTAAAGCCAAACGTCTTTTATGAGGTTGCGAACAGTTAACCTTCACGCACAGATGATATTCCCGACGGTCTCCTTAGACAGATGACAACATGCCAAACTGCGGCGAATGAATTTCTACGTCAGTTCTGGCTGTCTACATATCCTCCGCCTGCTGAGCTCCAAACGGTGTTGCCTGCAACACCAGCTCAACGAGCAGCAAAAGCAGCAAAAATGATAGGATACATTTCCAAAACAGAAGAGAAAGTTCGAGCACTTGTGGAAATGGCGCAACAACATGGAATCGACCCTGTCCGTGTTCAGACCGTATGTTGTGAAGATACAATTGGATAACAGCATCTGATTCTAAAACTTTCAGGCACTCAAGCCCGTTCTGCAGGCCTCTGAACGAGCACTGAGCTTCTATCGCAATAAAAAACCCTCTAGACTGTAATCTAGATAACATTAATACCTTCAGTCCATTAGTGCCACCCATGAATTAATCTAACGATGCCAGATTGTGAAGAGTAAAGAACAAATGCACTCCGTGTGTAATTAGTTGTATGGATTAGGCTGTGTCTGCAGCTGTGTTGAAGAACTGGTGCAGCCATATGTTGTGTATATGACCATCACATGCAGCACAAATGCATAGCAGATAAAAAGCGCTCTCGCACGACGATTACCAAGGATCAAACGAGTCAGGGCCAATACACCTCTTTCGACCGGATTAAGGGCTTGATATGCTCTTGTTGCCTCCTAAACGAGGGATAAACCAAGCACAATCACTGGTGAAGGAGAATGCATACCCTTCCACGGAATACCTCAAATGGGTTCATTGTTTCTTCGTACTTTGTTTGATACTTAATCAAACCGTCTGGGAGTGCCGAGGGTGGTGGTAGTGGATCCAATTGAGTGACAGGTCGATTTCCAGAATCTTCCCAGTAACTCTGCATGTATCTGACCTTCTCGTACAATTTCAGGTTGTCGTTCTGCAGTGTTTTAATTTCAGACCTCAACTCGGATATGATTTGAAATTGTTTTCGAAGTTCCTGTGGTGAAAGGTAAATGACGGCTCAACTTGAGCGAAAACATATTTACCTCTTCCAGTTCAGCATTTCGTTGCCGGAAACGGTCCCTCTGACTAGTTACTATAGGTAGAATAGATGTTTCTGCTGATGGTGTAAATGGAATAGGCGTCGTCCGAACTGGTCCATCCTGGACAAAATGTGAGATCGTCAATAGGGGTGAGGGAGAATACGGCCATACGGATTTCTCTTCGACACTCAGGCTGGCCAGAACATCGCTATCGTTGTCAGTAGTGGGTACATCACTAGAATTCTTGTTCATTGTCAATAAGTCGAGCTCCAGCTTCTCATTCAATTCCGTTTGCCTGTGCAGCTCAATAGTTGCTTGATCTAGTTTCTCCTGAGATGTTCTCAAGTGCCCCTCTAATTCACCATAGAGAATCTGTGTAAAGAGTTCGTTATTCATGTTTTATGGTGCTCTTGTGAGAAACGTACACGAAGTTTTGTGAGTTCTTCCTGCAGACGTTTGTTCTTCATAGCAAAAAGAGTTTCCAGCGACTTCCCTTTTCTTCCAACAGCTTTTCGAGCATTAGGATCAGGTAAAGACAAGACGACCTTCTCTACACCCGGATCTTCCTCATCATTTTCATCAAAGCCTGAAAATTCAACATACTGTGATAGAGTTGGAAGGTAAAGAATACGAAGTAAGGTACTCGTACCTTCATGACCTCGAGTTCCCGTTTGATTTCATCGTAGTCGTCAAACTGTTTCAATTTGGACCGCAGTTGATCAACTTCGATGGACTAAACACGGATGAGCGCCTGCCAAAGAGATGACTGCTCTCTTACCCTCTTCTGCAAGTCCTTTGAAAGTTCTTCAGCTTTTCGTTGGCCTGTTGCTGATACTTCTGACGTTCGTATTTTCTGGCCCTCAAGGGAGTGGGAAAGCGCTTCCATTTCACCTTCTACCTCGGCAATTTGTGACTCGAGAGCCTTGACACTAAGGCAGATTATAGATGAATATGATGGGAAGAACTGCTTATGGCATACCGCTCCGAACTCTCAGAACCACCGCGCATGGTCTCAATCTCTGCACGCAGAATTTCCTAAAATCATTTGAGATTGATGATTTCGCAAGAGAATGCAACCTCACATTGCGATGTTCTAATGCAACTACACGACTGTTAGCGCGATCCAAGTCCGCGACTATCATGTCGACTTCTGCTAGCTTCGCGGCAACTGCGTCGTCTGAAACAAATTGGTTTGAGTCTCCAAGAACCGGGACTAGAATTTTACCTTGTTTCTGGGTATGATCGAGGAGCTTCTCTTGATTAGAGTCATTGGAAATGCGTAAGTCACGTAATTGTGTTTTTGTAACAGTGAGTTGTCGCAGCAAGTCTTGTTCTCTATTGAAATGCAGACATTGATACGGCCATGAAAAGAAGTAAGTACCTGTCCTCATAATTCCGGAACTTCTCGTCATAGGTTGCAGTCAGTTCATTTGCCTTTTGGGACACTTTGTCGTGAATCATGGTATCCATCTGTATCGATAGTGTCAGTCTGTAGACAATACATAATTTCCAAACCAACCTTTTGCTCAAGTTGTTCAACCTTGAGTTCAAGCTTCTTTTTGGCATTTTCTACCATAGAGAAATCAACAACGCGTTTCTTCAATTCGGCATTCTCATCCTTTAGCCGCTGCAACTCTGCATCCCGTTCCATTGCTTCTGCTACTTTGACTGTTTGATCCTACAACTTGTCGGTTAATTGAATTACGGGTTTCGTAAAAGATACGTACAACGGCAACCTCGAGCAAAGGATACGGGTCCGGTGCTTCGGCCAAAAGCTTATAAGCATGCAGGAATGCATTGTCAGATATTTTGGAACGCTTGGTCAAGTTGTCAATTTCCGTTTGATACGCTGAAGTGAGATAAGTAGGAGTAGCATGGGCCAGAGTTCGCATAACTACCTTTCAATAAGCCTTTGAAAGCATTCCCTTTCTCATCGTCCGGAAGCTTCTTAAAATCTGGGAATGTCAGGTATGGTGAACACTAATGTGTATGGATAATCGCGAACCCTTCGTTTTCTCTGCAAGGTTTTTCCGACCAACCAAGCTTTCCTTTTGGTTGTCCACCAATTCTATTCCTTGGGCATCCAAAGTTTTTTGAAGTTCGGTCAGGTTGATTTCTAATGAATCAATTAGGGTAGACCATGGACCAAAAGCCGTGTCTACGCGCCTTTCCAGGTGGCAAGAGCAGCAGAGAAATTAGTCTCAGCAACGGACATTTCTAATCTTTATATTGCTGTTAGTGAGTTCACTGTTCGACAAAAACAAGAACGGCCTGTTGTCGCAGCGAGGATAATTTCAGCAGCCCGAACTTGAGGCACTGTGTGACTATGATATTAGTGACTATTAGTATCCGGGTCCACACGTCGTGTGTCACACTTGATTTCTTTTGAACCTTGGCCAAGTAACTGCTCGATGAACGTTCTCCGGTCTAATCCTTTGGACAAGGTAACGCGTCTGTCAAGGCGTCGAATTGCGGTCTCTGTCTTCCCTGCACCCCCACGCTCTTTGCGACCCAACTTCGGCCTAGGCCTAGGGATATCATCAAGAAGTCATTCGACGACGAATTACAATGACTTTGCAGATGGAAAGCCCATTCCCCAGTCCCCTAGCTTTTACACAACTCGTGCACTCTATTATGACCAAATGACCCAATTAGAGAAAGCCACCACCAGTGCAGAAACCTTTCTACGAAGGAATCATCTTCTTCCTCTGCCAGAGTTTGCTAGAGCCAGCCTTCCTCCACTTCACCCGATGTGGAAAGACCAAAGCGAAATGGCCGCAGAATTCAAAACCAGACTAACCATGACTCGTTACCGCAGAGTGACGAAGCTCCTCAACCAGCTGAACGATTTCCAGAGAGTGGCAACTATCGGAGGATGTCCGGAACTTGGTCAGAAGCTCAATGACATTCTTACAATATACGAGAGCAGTAAGAAAGAAGCCTATCTGTCCAACGGGAAGCGAAAGCCTGTAGTCCTAGACGAATTTGGCCGTTCTTACACGCTCGGAAAACGGAAGACAAGCTCCGCAAGGGTTTGGATGATTCCTGTGAAGAAAACGTCTGAAGTAGCGCCTGAAGCTCTCCTTGGTGTCGACGAAGCAAGGCGTACATACCCAGTGAACACGTCTACAATCCTCGTCAACAACCTTTCGATAAACTCATTTTTTCGCTTCCCTCGAGATAGAGAACGAATAACGCGACCACTGAAAGTAGCTGGGGTCTTAGGGAAATACAACGTCTTTGCAATAACGCGCGGAGGTGGCACGTCCGGACAATCCGGAGCACTCGCACATGGCATTGCTAAGGCCATAGTAGCTCACGAACCAGAGCTTGAAACCTTGTTCAGGAGAGGTAACTCGCTTCCTTGTCATGATATCACCCCGCTGACATGTTTGTGAAGCTAAACTTACAAGGCGCGATCCTCGTATGGTGGAACGAAAGAAAACAGGTCTGGCCAAGGCGCGTAAGAGGGTATGTGTCCTTTCGGTGTGTTCTTGCATGAGATTTACTGATCGTGACAACTTTCACAGTACACCTGGGTCAAACGTTGAGGCTACGTTGTCATAGTTCGCGCCAACCTTTTATTGCACATATTCTTACAGCTGGTATTATGATAAGAACTTGAGGTATAATGAGTAAGTAAATGAATGGAGGTTCTGGCCAAGCCCTGCGATATAAGACAATAATATGCAGCTAAAATGCTAATAAAATTACATGAGCGATAAAAGATAACTGTCCAGCGTCATTGAAAGAAAAAAGTGTGCACATCAGAGGCTCCAAACGGCAAATTGCACGCTGGACATTTCCGTTGTCTTGTCGATAGCCGAGAATCGACGCACCCTTTGCAAAATGCTAAGAATGAGATATAAGCGATCAACTCTGATAAGAATATTATAGCAGTCGCACTGTGCATGCATTTCGTAATGATAGTAGATCTTGCTGGGCCTCGACATGTCGAACAGATGAGTAACGACTATAAAAAGGTTGCGGACAGCTGACTCGAGACAGTAAAAGCCAGGCTCACCCTCAGATTGTCCAATTCACTGTCAGCAATGTTGGATCTACTATTGCTCTTATGCAATTCAACTTCCCTTCTGGCTTGAGTAATCTGTTTCTCCATATCTTTGGTGATGCGAACGAACTCGTCTTCCTTCGCACGCAGTTCTTTCCGTTTAGTCTGAAGAATATTTTCTCGTTCATTGAACAAATTCGTAAGCTTTGATATATCAGGCATTGCCCATCTCGTGAATTGATAGTGTTCATACCTCAAGGGTCCGTTTCCTCTCAACATCCAGGTTTGCTTTCAACTCTGGATTTTCCTTCTCCAACTCCCTGTTGCGATCCTGGAGATGTGCATTGCCTTTCTTCAACGCAACGCATTCCTTTTCGAGGTTGGTCTGATGTATATTTTAGCAAATACTGTCAGGACTCGACAGCGTACTTACAACTTGATGCTGCAACTTGGGCGTCAGTGATTGCATCGACTGAAGAACCTTTTCCTGCATCTCTAGAGTTCTTTGCAAAGCCTTCCTTTCAGCTTCTGCTGCCTGGTGGACTTTCACTGCTTCGAAGTACTTCGTCTCAGCTTTGGCTTTCTAGTGATGGACATAGCTTTAAAAAATATCCTTTCAAAGACAAAAGTGATTGACAATACCTCAGTAGTACATCTCAGCAGACGTTCTTCCAAACTGTGAAGATTGAAAATTTTACTTTTCACTTGCTTGTCCAATGATTCCCACTGCACCGCGAGTTGGTCTAATTCCGAGTAAAGTGATGACTGATTCTGAAAGTCATAACCATGTTTCAGCTTCAAATTATATGGGAGATCAAGCCACGCACGGACTCGAGTTCTCGCGCAATCAAACGAAACTTCTCAAGTTCCGTTTCTTTAGCTCTAAGTTGTTCTGCAAGTTGTGTTACGTCGGGGGAAAGGTTACACGATTCACCAAACACCTGTCGATAATTCTGTAGCTCCACGGTGGCCTTGGAGAGTTGCTCCATGGCGTCAGCTTGAGCCCTCATATGTTTGACTATATCGGGGTGTTCATACTCGTATCCTGCCAGCGTTTTCTCTAGCACGGCAACACGACTCTCCAACTGACTAGAAGTGCCATTAAGAAGTCAAATTTGGAGACATGATAGCGAGCATACAATTTCTCCTCTTTCAGGGCTTCGCAAAACTTCGATTCATCACAATTCCCAGCAAGGAAAAAAGTGAGAAGGTCTTCAGAGCCAGCGTTTGCTGCAAGCCGCGCTTTACATCGCCTCAATTCGGACTGCATGACGATGAGGCGTTCCTAATGCGGAACCTCGTCAGCAAGCATCTATCAATCCCTGCAATTGCGTACCGAATTCGATTCCAATGATGATTTATATTCCTGGAGAGAGGCAA
>Ga0307514_10005986_pt1 | contig 10713 bp, 14 predicted proteins | sample 16_EM_MG_FD_203088 | JGI IMG/M metagenome (GOLD analysis project Ga0307514, IMG submission 203088) | Populus trichocarpa ectomycorrhiza microbial communities from riparian zone in the Pacific Northwest, United States - 16_EM | ecosystem: Host-associated > Plants > Roots > Unclassified | place... | reverse complement strand
ACTTCTGCCGATGTAGTAATCGCTGCCGGCCGCCTGCTGTGCCTTCAGGCGCGCCGCCAGCATCTTCAGCACAGCCGCCACGCGCGCGGGTGCACTCGCGCCCGCCTGCGGACTGAAGCCGTACTTCTTGCCGATGTATGCGGCGGCCTGCGCAGCGAAACCGCCCTCCCCCGCCAGGCCGGCCTGCACCAGCTGCACGCGGCGCGACCAGGCCAGCCCCTGCTCGCCGCAGATCTCGTGGGCCAGGCCGAACATCAGCGCCCGGTCAGCCGCATCGGCCGGGAGAAGCGACGGCTGCGGCGCGAGCCGCTCGCACAGGAGCAGGATGTCTGCCCAGCCCGAGCGCGGCGCCTCGTTGTTGTAGATGGCCACCGGCGCGCTGCGCTCGCCGGCCCACGCCTTGAGCTGCGGACTGTCGTAAGCCAGGCGCACCGCCCTCCACGGGATGCCTTTCACATGCAGGATGCCCTTGGCCGCCTCGGACCAGGGGCTGGGAATGTGGCCTACGACCACCATGCGCAGGCCGGTGCCGGCAATGGCCTCTTCAACGCTGATGTATTCGATGCTCATGCGCGCATTCTGCGCGAGCCCATTGCCTCGAAGATGGTTCGCTGGGGCACCCCCCGCGCTAAACTGAAGCTCCCTTCTTCCTGCAGGAGACGACCCCATGGCCCGATTGCTCGTGCGCAGCTTCGGCGTTTCGCTCGACGGCTTCGCCGCCGGACCAGCCCAGAGCCTGGCGCACCCGCTGGGCGTTCGCGGTCCCGAGCTCATGGATTGGTTCTTTCCCACGCGGGTCTGGCAGCAGATGCAAAAGACCGGCGAGGCCAATGGCGAGACCGGCATCGACAACGAGATGGCCGAACTGGGCTTCGCCGAGATGGGTGCCTGGATCCTCGGGCGCAACATGTTCGGGCCGGTGCGCGGTCCATGGCCCGACGAGAGCTGGAAAGGCTGGTGGGGTGACGAGCCCCCCTACCACGTGCCAGTCTTCGTGCTGACCCACCATGCCCGCGCGCCGCTGACGATGCAGGGCGGCACCACCTTCCACTTCGTCACCGGCGGCATCCACGAAGCGCTTGCGCTGGCGCAGGCCGCCGCCGGCACGCGCGACGTACGCGTGGGCGGCGGCGCGGCGACCGTGCGCGAATACCTGAAGGCCGGGCTGATCGACGAACTGCACCTGGCCGTGCGTCCGGTGCTGCTGGGCAAGGGCGAGGCGCTGTTCGCAGGCCTGGACCTGCCGGCGCTGGGCTACCGCTGCGAACGGCAGGTGGCAGGCGAGCGCGCCACGCATGTGTTCCTGCGCCGCAGCGCGCCTTGACGTGCGAAGAGCAGCTCAACAGTCGACGATGAAGTCACGAGTTCATCTGCCTGGCACGATCGGCTCAGTCTTGCGAACGAGAATTCCGCCCTTGTCAAAAACGTACTCCGCGCCGTTCTTGACAATCTGATCATTGACGAGATAAGGAACTGCGCCAACCGGTGCGGCGGCATTCCCGCAGCCGATGCACAAGCCAGTGAGCCGGGAACCGCCCTCGTACAGCAGTCGGGTGTGCCCGTCGGGGTCTTCGATCGACCTCTGAGGCAACCCTAGATGGGCGATCACCTCTGACCGAGTGGTCCTCCCGATCTCGAATCCTGCACTCTTGAAATCTGTCTTCAGGCCAATATTTGCGCCGGTGCACGCCGACAGGACGAGGACGGCAACACAAAGCGCCATGAGCACCGATGATGGCAAGCGAATGCGACTCGACATCTCAATCCTTCGGTTGAAAGCCCATCGCCTGTCCAATGCTGGTGATCGGCTTTCCCTCTGAGTTCTTCGTGCGATATCGTTCCCGAACGAGTCTTTCGGACTCGGCCTTCAAACCGGCCAGATCGTTTTCCTCCAGGAATGATTTTCCGGTGTTCTTTGGAAGAGCTACCTTCTGCATTACGGGGAACTCGCCTGACCACAGTGGCTTCTCTTTGCGAAGGTCATATACCCAGAACGAACTGTTGACCGATTGCCGCGGTGGCAAACCCAGCGTCGGAATATGCAGGGAATAGCCCGACCAAGACACAAGGATCAGATTGGCGTAGTCGCGCGATCGCAGGGCCTCCCTGAACGCAGGCGCGATGGCCGGACCGTGCTCGGGTTTTGGTCTGGACGCATAAAACGCCTTCACCAGCGCCTTTTGAGGGATCAAGGCATCCTTCGGCAACGCAATGCTGGGCTCCCCATAGATCGCGGTCGCGTTGAGTCCCAACCTCGAGAACTCGTCTGCGTGCACCTTGGTCAACACAGAGTCGCTATCCCAGATTCCCGAGTAGTCTGAATCCGAGGAGACTTGCGCCACCGCCAGCACGAGGTAGACATCTTCCGAGTAGTGGATGGAACCGATAGCGTCGAAGAACGCAATGGCCGTTTTCTCACGCTTGAACTGGGTCGACACATCCGACTGGATCGGCGGTTGGAAGCTGGCACATCCTGCCAGCAACGAGATCAGGAGCGAAAGAAAGAAGATCCGCGCGCCGTTTCCTCTCTGAAAGTGCAACCTGGTTTGTTGAACAGGCAACACCGCGGCAATAGCGCGCGCGGTCCAGGATTTCATTTCATATCCGACACTCGCTAGCGCCGGGGTGGCAGCCGTGCGCACAAATCTCAAGCCGTTCATGCTTCTCCTCGCGTTCGTTGTTGTGTTGCCCCCGCCCTTCAACGGCGGATTGCTGTTTGAAGGGGCGCAAGGATGCATATTGTTGCATTGCTTTTCGAACGCCCACGGTGGCCGAGCCTCCCCGATCCCGCCGATCGCCACTACTCTTCGCGCTCGTGTGCAGTCGAGGTTCGTTGCGAAGCTTTTTCAAGCGCCATCGCCTCCACCTCGACCTTGAACCCGAAGTGCAGCGGCCCCGTCGGCACGACGGCCCTGGCCGGGCGCGATGGTCCGGCCCACTGCGCATAGATCCTGTCGAACGCCGGCCAGTTGGCGATGTCGTCGAGGTACACCCTCACCTGCAGCAGCTTGTCGACGCCCGAGCCGGCCGCGAGCAAGGCGGCTTGCACGTTCGCCAGCGTCTGCGCCACCTGGGCTTCGAACGACGCATCGGCCAGGCGCTCGCCGTCCGGCGTGACCGGCAGTTGCCCGGAGATGAAGACCAGGCCGCCGCCCACCGCGGCATGGCTGTAGTGGCCGCCCGGCCTGGCCAGCGCGGGCACTTCGACATGGACCGGACCCGGCATGTCGTGGGGTTCGGCGCCCTGCTCACCAGCCATGGAAACGCTCCCAGGTTTGCACCGTGCCGTCCGCGGCCAGCGCCTGGTAGGCGGGAAACTGCGCGCCGGTGGCGCAGGCATGGTTGGGCAGGATCCGCAACCGGGTTCCGGCCGGGAAGCGCGCCACGATGTCCGGGTCCGCAGTGCCCTCGCGCGACAGGATGCCGTGCTCCTGGTTGGCTGCCGACAGCAGGTAGCCCTCGATCGGCACCCCGTCCACGCTGCACACCTGGCCATAGCCGTAGTCGCGCTGCTGCTTGCCCGTGCCCCGGTCGCGGCTCATGGCCATCCAGCCGGCATCGACGATGGCCCAGCCCTTGTCGGCCTGGTGCCCGATGACGGTGGTGAGCACGCTCAGCGCGATGTCCTCGGTGCTGCAGACGCCCACGTTGCGCATCACCAGGTCGAAGAAGACATAGACCCCGGCGCGCAGTTCGGTGACGCCTTCCAGCGACGCGGCTTCCAGCGCGGTCGGGGTGGAGCCCACCGAGACAACGGGGCACGTCAGGCCCGCTGCGCGCAGGCGTTCCGCAGCCAGCACGCAGCCCGCGCGTTCCTGCTCGGCCAGGGCGGCCAGGGCCTGGGGCGTGTGCAGTTCGTAGCTGGAGCCCGCATGCGTGAGCACGCCGGCCAAGCGCATACCGCCCTCGTGCAGCGCACGGCCGACTTCGAGCAGGAGGTCCTCGCCCGGCTTGATGCCGGAGCGGTGGCCGTCGGTGTCGATCTCGATGAGCACCTCGAAGGCGTGGCCATGTGCGCGGCCGTATTCGGCGATGGCCCGTGCGCCCTCCACGCTGTCGGTCAGGATCTGGAGTGCGCAGCCGCGCTGGCGCAGGTCCAGCGCATGCGGGAGCCGGTGCGGCGCCATGCCGACGGCATAGAGGATGTCGGTCACGCCGTGGCCGAAGAACTGATCGGCTTCCTTCAGCGTCGACACCGTGATGCCGGCCGCGCCGGCACCGAGCTGGGCAGCGACCACGTCGGCGCATTTGCTGGTCTTCACGTGCGGGCGAAAGCGCACGCCCAGCGCGTCGGCCTGCTGCTGCATGCGCGCGATGTTCCGTTGCATGCGCGGCAGCGACACGATGGCCGCGGGGGTGTCGATGTTGGCGAGATTTTGGGGGGTGTTCTGCATGTTGTTCATTTCGAATCAGTCCAGGTATTCGCCCTTGGCCTTGAGGGCCGGCACGTCGTCGCGGATGCCGCGCGCGATGAGCGCGGTGACGGCTGCAGGCGTTGCGTCGGCGGGCGCAGGCAGCTCGACACCCAGCCCCTCCATCTGCTTTCGCAGGGCCGGATCGGCGACCGCCTGCTGCAGCGCGCTCGTCAGTTTCGCGAGCACGGGCTGCGGCGTGCCGCGCGGGGCGAAGAAGGCGTTCCAGGAACGCACATCCAGGGGATGACCGGCTTCCGCTGCGGTACCGGCACGAGGCAGCTGCACGAGGCGCGCGCCCGACAGCACCGCGATGGCCTTGATGCGCCCGCCAGCGATCTGCGGCAGTGCGGTGGTGGTCTGGTCGCACATGAAATCGGTCTGCCCGCCCATCAGGTCGTTGACCGCCGGCGCCACGCCCTTGTAGGGCACGTGCGTGGCGTTCTGGCCGAGGGAAGACAGCAGCAGCACGCAGCCGTAGTGCGAGATCGACCCCACGCCCGCGCTGGCGTAGGACGCCTTGTCCTTGTGCGCCGACAGCCAGGCGCCGAACTCGCGCAGGTTGCCGGCCGGCAGGTCGGTGCGGGCCAGCAGCAGCATCGGTGCCGCGCCCGCGGGCCCGATGGGCGCGAAATCGGCGACGGGGTCATAGGCCAGCTTCTTGTACAGGGCGAGGTTGGCGACATGCGTACCGATGCCCCCGAAGGAGATGGTGTAGCCGTCGGCGCCGGCCTTGATGGCCTTGGTCAGGCCGATGACGCCATTGGCGCCGCCGAGGTTCTCGATGACGACGGGCTGGCCCAAGTTCGCGGCCATCTTCTGTGCGACGGCGCGGGCCAGTGCATCGCTGGGGCCGCCGGCCGGGAAAGGAACGATCAGCGTGACCGGGCGGCTCGGAAACGGCTGGGCGATGGCGCCGGGCGCGGCCAGCAAGCCGGCGCAGAGGACGGCAAGGCCGCCCGCAGGGCGAAGGAAGCGGATCATGGGCAGGTCCTGGCGTGGTGGTGAGTTGAATCAGGAAGCGGCGGGTTGGAAGCCGCGCAGCCATGGCAGCGCGCCATCGAGCGTGGGCGATTCGACCTCCGCCAGGGGCGCACCTTCGGGCCGGGCCAACCCGACGCGGTTGTGCCAGTAGGTCCGCAAGCCGACACTGGCCGTGCCGAACATGTCGTAGCCCGAACCGGCAACGAAGGCCGCCTCGTCCGGCTGCACGTCCAGGCGTTCCAGGGCCAGCCGGTAGGGCCTGGGATCGGGCTTGTAGAAGCCCGCCTCCTCGGAGGTCACGACCACGTCCCAGTCGATTCCCAGGCGTTCGGCGGCGCGCTGGCCCAGGCGCCGCGAGCAGTTGGTCACCACGGCCAGCTTGCAGCGGGGCGCGAGCGCCCGCAGCAGTTCGGTGGCGCCGCTCCAGGCGGGCAACTCGTCCCAATGGTCGTCCAGCGACTGCGGCGCGCCGGCGGGCAACCCGACAGTCGCGGCGGCCTGCCGCACCAGGTCTTCGTAGGGCACGTAGGCGCCGCAGCCATAAGTGAGCCGCAGGTATTCGGCGCGCCAGCTGCGGCCCATCTGCTCGGAGCCGGCCGCCGCGTTCCAGACGGTCCACGAGTCGAGCAGCGCAGTGAGCAGGTCGAACAGCACGGCCCGGGGATAGTGCCCGGCCGTCGTGATGGGAGTCGAAGTGTTTGGCATGGCGCTCACTGTAGGCCTGCCAAGGCGCTTTCTTGCTTCACTCTTGCGTCATCAATAGTTAAGCTCTGCTGAATGATGCAGATCGAAGACCTTCGCCTGGCTGCCGCGCTGCTGCGCGAGAGCTCCCTCAGTGCAGCGGCGCGCTCGCTCGGCGTCACGCCGCCCGCGCTGTCGATGCGCCTGCGCAAGCTCGAGGCCTCGCTGGGCCTGGTGCTGGCCAACCGCACGTCGCGCAAGCTGCACCTGACCTCGGAAGGCGAACGCTTCGGGCGCGAGGCCTATGAACTCCTGCTGAAGTTCGACGGCCTGCGCGAATCCCTGCAGCGCGACGACCGGCGCCTGACCGGAACGCTGCGGGTGGCCGCGTCCTTCGGCTATGGCCGCACGCACGTCGCGCCATTGCTGTCCCGTTTCTCCCGCCTGCATCCGGCCCTGCGGCTGCAACTCGACCTGCGCGAAACCCCGTGGCCCGACAAGCACGATTCCGACGCGGTGGTGCACGTGGGCGCGGTGCGCGACTCGTCCTGGGTGGCCCATACGCTCGCCTCCAACGAGCGCTGGCTGTGCGCCAGCCCCGGCTACCTGCGCGAGCACGGCACGCCCCGCAACCCGGCGGACCTGGCCTACCACGCCTGCATCTGCATCCGCGAGAACGACGAGGATGTGACGCTGTGGCACATGCGGCCCGCGGGCAGCGGCGCCCGCAAGGGCGAGACACTGCGCATCAACCCGGCCTTCGTCACCAACGACGGCAGCGTGGCGCGCCAGTGGGCCGAGGATGGCCTGGGCATCGTGCTGCGCTCCCAATGGGATGCCGCCGAGGCACTGGCCGCCGGCCGCCTCGAGCGCGTGATGGCGGACTGGGAGTTTGGCGCCGCCCCCGTGGTGGTGCTGGTGCCCACGCGCAAGGGACGCAGCGCGCGGGTGCAGGCCCTGGTCAGTTTCCTGGTGGAAGCGGCGGGGCCCGCAACGACGTGAGCCCCCTGTGATTGCGACGGCCCCTGTCCGTCATTCGCCCAGAACACAGAACAAGTGCCAACGCACCACGCGGTGCCCGCAGTAGCGGTCGACGATGCGCGCAGCCAGTTCTTGATTGCCGTGCAGGTCCCAACGCCTGTCGACCCAAACCATGGCCTCGTAGAGATCATCCGAGTCGCCAGTCAAGTCGAACTCGTCCAGCAGGGCTTTGGTGAGTGCCCGGTTTGAAAATTCGTCGCCGCCCGCCGCCTCGTTGCGCAGCAGATCGAGTCTGGATCGCGTCGCGGCAGTGAACGGAGCTGCCGCGGCGGCTTGTGCGGGCGTGCCTGGTGCCGCGACACCGACGGCCGGACTGCTCATCGAGAAGGTCAAGAGCGCGCCGGAGACAACCGCCCCTGTCGCGAAGGACCCGATGAGCTGCGTGCGCTTCGAGAGCCGACGCATGAATGCGCTTTGTGCTGCGGACAGGCGTCGAACGGTGCGGTCAAACATGGCGAACTTTCTTCTTTTCAATCTTGGTGCGCGAGCGTAGGCGATCACCGCAGCCGCGGCGTCATCGGAAGCGATGACACGGTTCCTACGCGCAAGGATCCGCCAGGCGCATCTGGTGCCGAGTCGGAGGTGTCGAGTGGTGCAGCAGACGCAGCAGATCCCCCTGCTTGGATGTGCCGGTCTTGGAGTAGATCCTCTGCAGGTGGGTGCGAATGGTCGGCTCGCCCACGCCCAGCATGCCGGCGGCCTCGATGCCGCCGAGGCCCTGCGACAGCGCCATCAGCACGCGCAGTTCTCCGCCGGTGAGCCCATGCAGCCGTCCAAATGCCTCCCCAGGCATCAGCGGCGCCTGGACAGGATCCTGGACGAACACGGCAACACTCGCCGCGAACGGTGCGAGGACCCCGGCGCGCCGGCCATCGGCAGCAGGGTGGCGACGTAGCCCCCGCCGGTTCCATCGGGGATTCCGATCGCATGGTCCCTGGTGTGCATGTCGGCACCATCGCGGCCTGCATTCTGGATCGCCTGCGTCAACGCCGCACGAGCGGCCGGATAGACAGGCGACAACCGGTTGTTGACCAGGCGCATCGCCGTGCCCGACCTGATCTGTCGCTCGGCCGCAGTGTTCATGTACACGACGCGACCGTCACGCGCCGCCAGGAACACGCCGGCCGCCAGCCCATCGAGGGTCCTCTCCAGCACCTCGGACTTCAGCACCTGGATGTCGAGCGCATCGGAAATCGCCAGGGCACGGCAGACGTGCGGCGCAAGGAGCTCGAACAGGCCCAGGTCACTCTGCTGGTAATGCGGCGACTTGTCGCTGCGCGACGCGTGCAGGGACGCCATGCGCCCGCCGGTGCGCAGCGCCGGAAACCAGATGATGTCGCGCACCCCGTGTGGCTGCAGCACTTCGCGGTAGAAGCGGCTGTCATGCAGATGGAAGCGCTCCATCGACAGCGCGCTCACCTCCCCGATGTTGGAAACGACATCGGCCGCAGCCATCGGACTCTCGGCGTAGTGCGCGCCGAGTTTCTGCAGAAACTCCGGCTCATAGCCGAAGACATACAGCTGGTCGTTCTGGATCTGCTTCAGGTCGTGCACGCAGATGCCGCCTCCGACGCTGTCACAACGCTGCGCAATCATTGCGCATGTTGCGGCCCATCGCTGCGGGTCGAGGGAGCAGTCGTAGATCGCGCCGATCAGGTCCGACAGCTCGGCGGCGGGAATCCCTTGCAGGCCCGTCATCGCACACGGTTGCGGAACGATGCCCGAACCGGCGGCACAAAGGTCCGTCGAATGCCATACGATGCCGGGCTGGTTCATCAAGGGATCGTAGGCAAGTAGGCTGCGTCGCGTAATAACCTAAACAGGTGACCAATTGAATGCAGGAGTTGCGCCCCCCGCCCAGCCTCCAGTGAACGATTTCACCGAGGCGATCTACGCGCTATGGGACAAGCTCGCGAGTTTCCCCATCGGCGATGGCGATGAAGCGCTCGAGCACCTGCTCTGCAGCCTCTGCTCGATCTTCGGCGCGCACAACGCACTTTGGTCGGTGGTCGTGCGGCTGCCAAGCCCTGCGTCGGGCGACGCGCTGAACGGCTGGCGCCCGCTGTTCGTCCGGCTGCTGCGGCCTTTGCCGCCGATTGCCGCTTCGGTCCAGGAGCAGTTCGACACCCTGTGGTCGCCGTCTGTCGACCTCTCGCAGATCCTTGCCGTGTCCGGCGAGGAACCTTTCCGCATCCAGCTCCTGTTTGAAGCGCTGCCTGCGGAGTGGTTCGACGGCCCGCACTACCAGCGCCACTATCTGGCGATCGGACACGCGGACAGCATGTCGATGCGGTGTGCGATCAACGACGATGTGCGGGTGCACCTGTTCATCTTCCGCAGCACGGAAGCTCCCCGGTTCTCATCGGCGGACAACCACCCTTTCGGCCTGGCGCTTCGCGGACTGCGCTGGTTCTACCGCCAGCAATTGCTCAGCCACGGGCTCCTCATCGCGAACGCGCCGCTCACCGCGATGGAACGCAGGGTCTTGCTGGGCCTGCTCGACGGCAAGGCGGAGAAGGCGGTCGCAGCCACTCTGGGCCAAAGCCCGAACACGACGCACATCCATGTGAAGTCGATCTATGCCAAGTTCGGTGTCCATAACCGGGCGGCGCTGACCTCCCTCTGGCTCGGGCGCCTGCCCGAAGCCGGCCGATCGAACATCGATTGATGGTGCGGCGCCCCCACGCGTCATTGCTTCCGATGACTCGTTGAGCGTGCGATCTCCCTAGGCTCGGGACCCCACATTCCCACCCCAGGAGTTCATCATGAACATGAGCCGAATCCTTCCACTCCCGCTGTCGACCGGCGCAGTCGAGAAGGCGCCCATCCCGTCCGTGCACGGTGCCTTCAAGCGTGCGGCGGCGGCCCTTGTGCGACGCTGCGCGACCGGCACACTCGACCCGCGAGAAGGCTATCTCTCGCGATCGGTCGATCATGAAGACCTCGAGAACCGCATCCGTGCATGGGAAGCGTACAAAGCCCGCCTGCGATGCCTTCCGCCAGTGCTGTGAGGACACGTTGAACGCGGACAGGCACCTGCGTTCGTGCCCGACGCTCGCGCGCTTGCCAGCGTTCCGAGAGTCAGGGCGATCAGCCTCCTGCCGACGGCGCGTTTTCGGCCAGCAGCGCCTGAATCTTCTTCTCAGTGGTGCCGTAGCTGCCTTCGCCGAAGTGCGAATAGACGATCTTTCCCTGCTTGTCGATCAGATAGACCGCAGGCCAGTACTGGTTGTTGAAGGCCTGCAGGTGATGGCCGAAGCCGATGCAGAGAAGGTGCCCTACCACCCCTTCGACCTGACCAAGGTCTGGCCCAAGAAGGACTACCCGCTCATCGAGGTGGGCGTGATGGAGCTCAACCGCAACCCCGAGAACTGCGATGCGCCGGAGTTCATCAAGCGCCGCCACATCGGCAACTGCGCCAAGGCCGATCCGGCCTACGGCGCGGGCGTGGCGAAGGCGCTGGGTCTTGATGCCGGCATGGGACGATTCAGCTCATCGGTGGAATAAACCCCGCGCGTCAACGCGCGAGCCGCGTGAACACGTAGTCGTGGTTCTTCACCAGCGCCTGATGGCAGGCAAAGCAGGTCTGATGCTG
>Ga0307514_10005985_pt1 | contig 10713 bp, 9 predicted proteins | sample 16_EM_MG_FD_203088 | JGI IMG/M metagenome (GOLD analysis project Ga0307514, IMG submission 203088) | Populus trichocarpa ectomycorrhiza microbial communities from riparian zone in the Pacific Northwest, United States - 16_EM | ecosystem: Host-associated > Plants > Roots > Unclassified | place... | reverse complement strand
GTTTTGTGTCTCCGCAGTGATATTTGTGATGTCAGTTGAGAAGTGCCCCAGGCAGATTAGAAACGTGGCTCTCACGGATAGGTGTTTGCCCGGCTTTGAAGAGTTTGCGGGCATTGTCTCTGCTACGTGCCACTGAGCTTTGCTTTGTTGACCTCGAGATAATATATGACCTCTGTGGGGCAATTGAGTATAATTTGCCAGGCAGTGATGTAAGTCGAAGAATGAAAACTCAGAGCCATAAAAGGGATTGCCACAGTATATACATATAATAATATCAGTACTGGTCAAGCTTTGAGTGCCATGGCTACGCAATGGATTCTGATACGAAACAACGATGACCTTTAAAGAGGTTTTACACTGGGCTCCAGCTTCCACACAAATTCTTACAACTTCTATCAATCTATCGCAAACGTTAGTTGTAACAACAAAGGCGTGCATTGTTGTCCCGCACAAAGAATCAGTCATACATGCCGGCTGAAAGAGCCTAGAAATACAGCTAAATTTTACATGCTGTGGACTTATGGCAATCTTTTACCTCACGAGTTCCCCATTGGTACTACATATCTACGAATGTGGCATTGGGTACATAAGAAAGCCAGGAACTAGCACAAAGAATCAACCATGATCGACGCGCACATCGAGAATGTTCGCTAGAATCTCTTTAGCACCCCATGCTTGCCTAAATCCTTGAGATTTACAATGCTGAAGCTGTCTGAAGAAACAGGCCAAGGCTTCATATACACATAAGTAAATCGTTGTGTACATCTCTATAAAAGACCAATCATAACCCGGAATGCATCAAGGTTCATGGCTTGCACCTTTTCCACCACCAAACAATACAATTCTGCACGAACACAATAACCTACCATAATTATGGCAAATTATTCTCTATGGCTCCTGGCTATAATAGCTCAGAATAATTCATTTCAAGAAAGTTAGGGCAGACCAGTGGCAGACCTGCTTCGATTGCGAGCACGTACAGTCTGCCCTTGAACCTTATACCCAACATTCATGTGCAATAATTTTATGATAGTACAAAAGTAACTATCTGCACGCGGGAGGAGGTGGGGGACGTGGAAGGCTATGGATGAGCCTGAGAGATGGAAGAAGAAGGTCAAGGACCCGGAGGGAGAACATGTCATAGACCTCATCGAAACACTCCCCGAGGATCTTGACTTGAGATAAGGGGAGCGGGGCTACGACTTCACGAATTTCCTTTACTATGTATTTATCTTAAGGGGACAATGGCCGGGAAAGGGGGGCATGGCGGTGGAGGGGTGCGCATTTACTCCTGGGGATTGCTGGGCGAAGTGAGGGCGCAGTGGAGCCGGATAGGCGAAAGAGCAGCCGGACTTTCGTTTCTTTGGTTCGGGAGGCAGGGCGTTCAAGGGGCATGTGTAAACCCAATCGTTTAAAGGTGTGGCAACGGGGCCGCCTCATAGCCGCCTCACAGCTTAAGGCTCCCTTCGGGGGGAAGGCGTATATAGACTCAAAAAAAAAAACATCCGCAGGTCCCAGATATGCACTAAATATGCATGATCCCAGCCACAAAGTATGCAATAAGGTTCCTTTGTATATACAGTATACTCTCCATAATGCTGATATTGCAACCTCGAAGGTTGGAGAAACAATACCTATTTGGAGCAGGGGTGCGCGGAAACTTTACTGTAGATGTATATCATAGTGTACGGAGAATACATACGTCAGTGCTGGACAGGGTACAGATGCTTGTTTTTACACCAACTTTTGGATATGACTGTAACCACAGCAACAAGGCCAGCTAATGCATGTGCTGGGTTCGTGCTTAAGGATGGCAAGGATAAAAGATGTCAATTTTGACTTTGCTTGCCTAGAATTCCAGGATTTCCGAAAATAGCTAGCGTGTTGACCCTGGTCATATATACAGTAGGTACTCCGTAGTGGTCGGTCATATATATATATGGATATGTGAATTATGGGTGTATTGGTCTGTCAACGTGATTATGGTGAGAAATGGGTAGCTATAGGTACTCCTCTGGCTCATCCGTAGTGGTTGCTGCAATGCAGGTCTCATGTCTTACGAGCGATCCTTGAGTACTAGTCCGTGGATGGTAAAACAGTGAAACCACAGCCAAAATGGCCAAAAGTGCCCTTCGTACGGAGTAGACACCTGCCTAATGGCACTCATTTTATGAATTCACGGTTGGCTTTTTGAATATAGTTTGAGCTTGATACGAAGTCTCTAATTCCTGGCTTAGAGGTCTGTAGCATCCTTCCAACTGCTCTGGTAAATTTTGGAACTCCTCGAAAACCGAAACCTTCAAAAAAGGCGCTAGGTATTCCCCATACAGTTTAGTGCTTTTTCTGCGATTTTGGAAATGGCCTCAATTCTACAGACAACTATGCCTCTCCACGGCATTTCACCTAGGTAGCTACAAAAATCAGTGAAGGGACAATCTGTTTTTCTCTTAAATCTACAATTTTTTTCATGTGATTACATTACAAACTCGGTTTTTAACATTTTTTTTGCATGACGGTCACTTTTGGTGTGATTTCGCATTTTACCAAGACTTATGTCCACTGGCTGTAGGTACCACACCTTGTACCTACTCAATGCAGGCAATTTCCAGCTGTATATACGGTATGTGCATATCACCCTTGGCATTCATGATAGACAACCAACTAAGCATGCTACGCCTCCTTTATATTTGACGCGGGGAAATACATGAGGCAACATGGGAAGAACGATGCCTAAAAATATAGGGAAATGGCGCCACCTATATACCCTATGACGCTTTCTGTGTATCCTTTGATATCGAGCAGCTGATCAACAAGCGATTTCGAAATTTCGTATAGCGCTCTAGGTGACTGATCAGGTCGCCGTTGATGCCGAAGGCAGCGGAATTAAAGATATATCCTTGCACGACATTGAGTTGCGCTGTGGTGTGGAACGTCGAAGCATTGCTGGTTGTTGGAATATCAGGCCATGATACATATGAGGCAACAGCGTAATAGCGGTCACATATATGTGTACATTATCTTGATTGACCACATACAGTACTTATCTGTGATACATGGATATGCGGATATGTGGATATGAGTGGAGTCTCACGTTCTTTCAGTGTGTGGTGGAGTGGCCTGTGCGCTAGCACAGCTCAACACTTTTTTTTTGGGAGTCTATACGCCTTTCCCCCGAAGGGAGCCTTAGGCTATGAGGCGGACATCTCAACACTATCAGTACTGGTAGTTTGATATATATACCTATCCGCACCAGACGTTCTTGGCAGCTCAGTTCTTGGCATGGACCTTTGGTATGCACAAGTGAGCAGTGATACCTATCCAATGTAGCGTTCCGAAGGTGTTTGCCAAGTACGTTGTTCTAACATAAGTAGCTACGGATTAACTTGCCAGGGCCCAGACCCTATGTAGTCTAGTACTTTTATTTTTGGGTGTAAAGATACTTGTTTTGAGTAGGAAATATAAATGGAGCTCGTAACTATGGTAACTAAGCAGGAAGCTTACATTTGGATGGGCCTCGGGCTGCTCCGACTCTTCCGAATTGAACTGAGTAAAATAAAAGTTTTATTCCAGGCCTTCTACTGAGGGGTTTATGCCAACCAGGAAACCAGGTATCACTGTACAGCAAAAATATACACCTCCTTGAGTATATGCTTTCGCAAATCGGATGAGGCGAATAAGTTGTTACTAAAAGTTCGAAGTACGGTACCTAATGGAAGCCCCAACGGTTGTCTCAGGTGACGCCTGACCCTGGTCTGGTTGCACAACCACTGGTGTTATGCATATAGTACTGGTTAGTCTCGAACTACTGTATGTTGTGCAACCAGCAGCAACGTACGAGGGTCAGCAGTAGCTTGCACCCGCAGCCATGGATCGAAGAAAAACTGGCGGCGCAAATGAGGCAACGGCCGCGTACGTTGTTGTGGGTGAGAGGACATCAAGGGGAGAAGGGTAACGAAAAAGCGGATGCGAGGGTGATCGAAGTGGGAGGTGGGCCATGTTCTAGACAGAATAAATGCGATTAATGATTCTTTAAGTGGGAGGTGGGAATGGGGTGGAGTATGCGACGCACGGTAATAGCCACGCCGGCGGGGATCAAGCAGGAGTACCCCATCTATCTGATTCTAGCCTAGGGGCGCCGTCCCACATACGGTGGTCCCCAGGAGCACTGGAGGGGCTCACTTTTACAATGGCTGGACTCCGCAGAATGCGGCGCATCTGCTGCGGTGCCCATGGGTGGCAGATTGGAGGGGACAGACGAGTGAGCAGATATAGGGTGATGAGAAGTGGTGCGAGGATGTTGCGAATTTCATTTTGTAGATACCTAGAGAGATTGGGGAGGGCAGGGACTGGCCCGAGCGGAAGAGAGAGGCCACCCAGGACAGCCTGGGAGCTGCAGTACATCGCCATATTCTAGATAGGATAAATGCGATTAATGATTAGTTAAAAACGGTAGCTTGCAATTGCAATTGACCCGTCCCAACCAGCCTACTCTAGACCTACGAGGGGCAGTACATATACAGCGCCCAAACTAAGTCTAACTCTATCGTCCAGGTGAGCTTATATCAGTACGCCTATCATCTCAGCATCGAACACTACAAAACTACTAACTAGTCTTATGCCAGCTGGGCCCTCGAGCTCAGAAGTATAGTCTCGGCACTACATAAGTACTGCTGGTAACCAAAATAGAAAACGTTAACATTGAAAAGGAGTTTATGCTTTAGAGAGCTTGAGAGCTTGCGGTCTCTGTTGGGATGGGCATCATGGGAAGGGGAGGATAATAGGCTGTTGCATACTTTTGAACTCAAGGCTTAAGACGAAAATGCTTGTGTACTTGTGTACAGCCTTGGAATTAGGGTAATAGTATGCATATAGATATAGCTGCCAGTGCTTACCCGCATGCACATCTTTTACTTTATTTTAAGTCTATTACCGCATGCAACCTATAGCTAAGATCATAGCGGGGCATACATAGTACAAATCTAATAGCCAATAAAATAGAGGAAGCCGTGTTTATCATCATCTAATACCTCATGTTTTAGTGCAAGAACATCCTGAAGTTGAACAATTGCCCATTCTTCTTTTCGTCTCGTGCTTTGACATTCAAGGCACTCCAAGTCACTGCACCCAAGGCATCGCCGTAGCAGGGTCTGGTAGGTATATCAAGGCTTGTGTTTATGCATACAGCCAATTGCAAGAATTTGTTCTGCATTCCCCATGGAGATCTAGAGCTCCACATCGAAATTCACCTTCTGACCATGTTACTCATGATCATGTTACCACCGTGTTCAAACACTGCATTGTGGTTGGCCATAGCACTGGGTTGCGTGCTCCAGTCGGTTTTCGTGAGTCAGTGTGCTTATGTTCTGTACGTAGGAATATACGTATGCCTGCAAATCCTGATGCCAGTTTTACAATACGAGGAAGCAGGTTTCACATAGCTACGCCTCAGATATAAGAGCCTTGTTGATCTTTTACATGTTAGGCAACCTCGCGAGTTGCATGTACATACAGCACTCGGTAATACTGATTCCAGAAATTGTCACTTGTTTAACCTTTATGACTTATTAATGCGTGTAGAGATATATGGATGATGTCTTGAGTAGTACCTCTAGCTACCGGACCTGGATTTAGAACTGTATACTGTGGTCGTTGAGAAAAGTGAGGTTTTGACGGTGGGAGGCGGGAATTGCCCTAATATATTCTGGTTATATTAACATATGTCGCACACAAGTACATAAGCCAGGTGGAGCACATTTTCGTTTCCGTATTTTACATGAAATATAACGAAATTATGACGTGACCGAGACAAACAAGAGAATTTGGTAAGATCACATTCACCTGCTAATCACCGACACCTGTGGGTGGCATCAGGAGTGGGGAACAAGCAGTCTTCAGTCGTTAGCCCAGGTTCAAAGGGTTTAAATAGCCCTCTGGTAAGCCTCGACTTGTAGCTCCCAACCACAATACCCAGTCGAGAATCATCTGTCCTATTATCCCATTACTCCACCACCTTCACAGCATCTTCCCTTCTTTTTGAGATCTATCACCAACGACAAAAGCTCCTCCACCAGATACCACAATGACTAAGAAGATCATCGCCGATGTTTCCCTATCTCCCGACGCAACCCAGTGGTACGGTAGACTGGAGGTCAAGAATATCCGCCACGAAGACGGCAGTGCAGTGACCATCCATAAATTTCTTGGGGTTGCGTTCAAGTCACCTGCACTCGTCAACCCATCGAACTTCTGGTACCAAACCCACCCCTATGTGGAAATCGACGCAAAGATTTCCGACAAGCAAATTGATGCTACAACTTTCCATGTTGAGGCAAAACTCACTTTCAAAACGGAATATACCATCAATAAGGATACCGGTACCGAGCTCCACTATGGCGTCAATGGCAACCTGATCAAGGACCCATCCTACTGGACGAAATCATTCGTGTTCGCCGCCGATTCGTGGCCCGCCGTAGCCACCTAATGCGCCGTACCATTCCCGCCCCCCCTCGCAAGCGTAAGCGAAGATTTTTTTATTTATGACCTGAAAGGTGGTGGGGTATAGTCTGGTGGTGGAATATATGTAGGAAACATGTTATCGACTTGGCCACTCGGTGGCATTGTTTCCTATATTTTATGGTGTAATTTCCCAATGGCATGTTGCCATTTAGTTGTTACTGTCATGTGTTTCGAATTCCGTATAGCAAATATCAAATTAACTCCGGCATGTTTATTTGGTGTTCGTAATTCGTTGCTATCCCTATAGTGATCTAACCCAACAAGTCTCGGCACCTGACTAGAGCACCTACTTAAGGTACCTACAAAGGGTACTGTAGGTAGCCTAACCTGGTTGAGGTAACCTGTGAGTTACCTAGTGCAGCCAGACACTAACCGTGAGTATCCCTTGCGCTAATTTTGACATGGATCCCTTACGTGGCTTCGGCCCTACCATCAATAACAAATATCTTCAGGAGGTTAGACACCCTTCTTGGCATCAAAATCTGCAGGCCGCATATGCACTAAACACCATCCTGCATCACAATGTCACATACGGATGCTTGCTCTAGATCCCTCTTGTCCCTTGACTAGCCATTCGGCAAGCCCCAAATGCATGATTAGCTCTGTAATCTCTGCTCGTGTGAAATGTAAGCCTTTGTATCCCCCATCCAGCATCTGCTAGTGACCAGTCCTTTTTCTCATGCAATTGGAACTCGATATGGTGTTGTATTGCTATCTCATCACCACCGGAAGGTGAAGAAGATTCCGCATCAATGTACTGCCCCATCAGCTGTACCCCCCACATCAGCATGATATTGTTCGCCATGTCGTTGCACGCTGATGATTACTAATGAGAGATAGGATGAGAGATATCCAAAAGTAGTAAAACCTCTCCAATAACTATGTATATACCCCCAATATTCACCAATCCTCAAATTTCAGGCGGCAATGGCCATCACAGTGGTGCGTATTTTTTTTCTTTAGAACTAGGAAATGGTGAAATACCAAATAATAATTGTGATAATTCACTGCGATCAGCTACTCGAAATCATTTACCTCATTCAGCTCTGACGTCATACGTGCAGTACTAGTACATCTTCAGACACTACGCTTTCACCTTGGCCCATAGGAGTGATGTAATTTATTCAGGCAGCTACCAGTACCGTAAGCCGTGATGCTTTACATAACTAATATACAAAACGAGAGCACACAACTCGTACTCCCCCACAATCTCCGAGTACACACTGTTGGAGAGTATTACCACTAGGACAAAAAAACGTGATCACCGGGTGCCAGGTCACCGATGATATACTGTACGCCAACACAAACTACTGTCAAGGTGGCACACCCCAGGCTTTTAGAATACCCCCTTCATGTACTTAGCGGGTTTATGCCCGGCATAAGCAGCATATACAACTAAAGGTATGTATTACTTCTGTATGTTAGTCTGGTTGTCAGTGTGCATGTATGTGGTGTAGCCATCAGTAGTACTTCAAGGAAACATACACAAATTCCGGCCAATAGATGGATTGCACCTACTGATCTGGACTGCGGATTCTTCAATTGCACTCGGGAGTGAGTCAATATGTCTAGCTAAATAAATTTTGCACCTTTGTTCCCGTGACATATAATGTACCAAACTACCGTATACACACATCATAATTTGGGGCAACAAATACTTACATACATATGTATCTCGACACCTTCTTTGAAGTTGCACCTAGGTGGTTCCGTTGGGACTTGAGGTACTAGCTTGATACTGTATGTATCCTTTTTGATGTGGATCTAAAAAGCCCTCAAAAAATCATCCTCCAGATTTAACCTGGCCTAAGGACCCCTACGCACCTACTCCCCAAACTAGCATCTACTCATGTCTACCAGTCCCCCCCTCAGGGAGGTATCTAACTGCATGTGATCAGTTCTAGTCTGCCAGACTAGGTCAGTTCATGGATTTAAAATACTCGAGCCAGACTAGAGTCGCTAAAACCGGTGCAAGGAAGACACAGCCTCCCCGTCCTGCATAGGTCAGCAAATACATATATACATATGTTTATCACAATATCTATTAAGTAGACGTATTCCACAGTGGGCATGGATGTTCTCTTATTTGTTCAATCCTCACCTCTAATGGTACCTCGGTAGGCCCACCTAACTTGTGTCCCGCTACAGACATACCTAATATAAGAGTATTATATATATTACTAGAATGGAAGCACTTTACCATACTGCCTCTGGGAGCTTCGGCGAGTTAAACTGCAGGAGATCGTCCCCCTCGTTAGAATGCTACATCTTAAGTGAACTATAACAGCTTGCGCCCCAGTGTTATTGTAACCTCCAGCATCCTAAAAACAGAGATGCTTCCGCCAACAATATGAACAAATATCCTATTCTATAGCAGAAACCAAGGCGAGAGGTTTCGGGAGTGTTTCGAGCGTCAAGAGGCAAGCGCCACCTGATTTTTGTAATATACAGATTCTGAAATTCTATTGCCCTAGTCGAAACCAAGCTAATGATTTAGACAGCATTTGTGCATGCATATCGTATGTAATGTACATACGGATACTATCCTATACATATGCATTGAGTGCCACTCTCGATAATTTGGCTTTCCAGAAGCCTTCCATAAACATCAAAACTTTCCACCGTTCTACCCACAAAATTTACTGCAAAATGCCCGCAATGAATGCACCCAAAATAATTGGCGACATTGTCACCAACTGTGAAGTAATACAATCATACCACCCCTGCCTCCAAATAACATGAAATGCCACCATATCCCCCTCCCTGTTCACCACCCTTAATGGAAAAATATGAAACCCCCCTACATTCCCCATCTCAATAAACCAGATTGTTGTGAATATATACAAGGCTGAGACGGTAGATTCTCCATTTGCAATAGAGAAGTCCCAAAGTGCGGTAATGTACTTGTCAATTGTTCCAGGTGTTCCTGTGGTAACCTTTGTTTTTGAAGGAGGGATTGCTTGTGGGTTTAAGGCTGATTCTTCGGCGGGGAGGTCAAAGATATCGTATACCCATTGCACTGCTTCTTGGTATCCTTCTTTGCCACCTTGGAAGCCTATGGTTCTTGAGGTTCCGAACGCTCCCGCCCCACTCTTGGATTGAATGCGCAACATTCCAGCTTGGTGCTGTAGGGGTTGTGGAAGCTGACCTCGGTTCATGAAGAGCAGATACTCTGCATGGCAAAGTGCATACATCAAATCCCTTCCAATTAGGTGTGTTTCGGGAGCCCGGTTGCACTTGATCTTCCGCATTTCGCTGGGGCATTGTGGATCATTGTAGAGCCACAGGGCGAGATGAGTGAGTTGGCTTGGGGTTATAGCCACGCTACGCATAAACGGAGGAAGTACATTCCGCAGCTGAGACAATACTTCGTTCGGCGGATACTCTCCGGAGCGGAGGGTTTGAAACAAAGGCATGATAAACTCATCAGCTGCTGCATGCTCACTGGTAATCTTAGGTGACCAAACAGCGTCGATTCCGTGTTCCTTGCTAGGAAGAACATAGACCGACCCTTCGCTATGAGCAGTCCCTAGAATTATCCGAACCATGTCACCTGCATAGCGGTGTGGTGCATGCACGTACTTATTCGATCCTCCAGCCCCCACAGCAAACAATATCAGTCCTACAATATTCAAAATTCCGACGGTATAGATTTGCTCCCTCAATGCCCCATACGAGGTGGCCGAGACCGTAGCAAACATCGCCCCGATCATCGACCAGCGGAACCAAGGGCGTAAACACAATCTCCAATCGAATGGCCCACGTGAGCACGAAAGCAACCACGTCCGGCTTTTTTCGAGACCTCGATGTCTATCCCATAGAGCAAAAAGCCAGAAACCAGACATAATTTGCAACATCCATGGGGCGTAACTGAGTCGGGCAAGACATTGCTCCGCGCTCCGCAGGCATGGCTCTTCGAGAATAAACCCAGAAACGGTCACTAACGCAGTCCAAAGCGTCACTATACTGACTATTGCGCCGACAATTGTGACATCGGTAGATATCTGGGTGCGGGAAAACGCGAATCCCGTGTTCATCACGGCGCGGTGGGCGGTTAAGAGCAGTGTCATGGCCCCCAGGGCAGCAGCTTGATGCAGGCCTTGTTGCACAGTGAACCCACCAACTTGGACATCACTTCGTTTGTGAAGGATTGGAGACGGAGGGTTAGAGATTGAGTCTGATACCGTAGGCATAGCC
>Ga0307514_10005984_pt1 | contig 10713 bp, 8 predicted proteins | sample 16_EM_MG_FD_203088 | JGI IMG/M metagenome (GOLD analysis project Ga0307514, IMG submission 203088) | Populus trichocarpa ectomycorrhiza microbial communities from riparian zone in the Pacific Northwest, United States - 16_EM | ecosystem: Host-associated > Plants > Roots > Unclassified | place... | reverse complement strand
AATATAATCCAGAGAAACATCAACTCAAGGTTTCGTAGGAACAATTAAAGGTGTATATAACTCATAAGGCATCACTTTAGACTTACCTTGTTTACATGTTATGTACCTATCACAAATTCTTTGCACATCTCTTTTTATTTTAGGCCGATAAAAATATCCATGTAAAACTTATAAAGTCTTAGTAATCCTAAAATGTTTCCATTAATCTGTCACCATGAGCTTCTCTTATAAGCAATTCACATATTAAATAATTAGGCACACATAATCTTTTATTTTTAAATAAAAATTCATTATGCCTAAAAATTATATTACTTATAGCAAGTTCACATTGAAAATAAGTTTCATTAAAAGGAGTATCATCATGTTATAATTTTTTCATATACTTAAATCCTAAAAGTCTAATATTCAAAGTATTAAGAAGAACATACCTTCATTAAAATGCATATGCAACTATATTTTCCTTATCTTCTTTATATTTCATGATATATAGGAATATCTCAATAAATTCCACTTATTTGGCATGTCTAGAATTCATCTTACCTTGACTTTTCAAGTGTCTCAAAGATTGGTTTGGTGATCAATATGAATCACATTCTTATGCAAAAGATAATGTTGCGAGTCTCCAAAGTCATCACTAATGCATACAATTCTTTATCATATGTTGGATAGTTTATAGTTGCACCATTAAGCTTTGCATTAAAATAGGGCATGAGCCTCTTATCCTACATTAAAATAGCTCTATTACCTATACCTGAAGTATTACATTCAATCTCAAAAGTTTTGGTAAAGTTAGGCAAAAAAGTAATGAGGCCGAAATAAGCTTTTCTTTTAACAAATTAAAAGTTTTCTCTTGTTCGAATTCTCATTTAAAACTTATTGTCTTCTTTACAATTTCAGTTAATGGAGCAACTGTTGTACTAAAATCTTTCACAAATCTTATATAGAAACTAGTCAATCCATGAAAACTTCTTACTTTACTTACCGTTTTAGATGTATGCCACTCTTTTATAGCCTTAACCTTAACCTCATCAATCTTAATACCTTTTCCACAATAATATATCAAAGAAAAATATTTTTTTCCCATGCAAAAATCACACTTCTTTAGATTAACTTTAATTTCTAAACATATCAAGTACTTGTCTTAAATAATCTATATGCTCATCTAATCCTTTACTGTAAATCAAAATAAACAACCGCAAACCTACCAATGAATACATGTAATATATGGTTCATCAATCTCATATAAGTACTAGGTGTAACACCCTCATCCTTCAGATGATGTTAAATATGGAAATACAACAATAATTTCACATTTTAAACTAGGTATGCATTTTGGTTGTGACTTCTTTACATGGAATTTTTTTTTTTTGGAATTTATACACATCATCATATTCCTCTATTGATAATTAATTCTAATGAAAATTTGGCAAGGTTTTCTTTATTGGACATACCAAGTTATCGACTAATTTCTTCATTGCATAATTGTTGTAACCACATAAACCATTCATCTTAGAACTTATTCTATATCATCTTAACCACAAGTCAATCTCAACCTCGTATATATATTTCACCTTTCAATAACAACATCATATTCATTTACAATATTATAACATTAAACAATTGCTAGGAAAGGAACATGTTAAATCACACATACTTATTCATCTTGAGATACATATAGATAGAGAAGTGTATTCTAAACACATATCGAAATGTATACATAAACTACATAAATGTCATCATACATAAAATATTTTACTTAAGAATTTCATTACATAAATCCATCATAGATAGGACAATGTCATTAAGAAAGAGAGGTAATGGAAAGAGTTTTTTGTTTATTTACAAAATTAATTACATGCATAACAAAAATTTTGAAATCATGGAGTCCATCTACTACCTAATTACTTGGTCCACCAATACGTGAAAGTCCTACAACAGAGATTAATTAAGCATAATTTTATATTTCAAACACAATTTTACTCTTAAATATATACGATAATAAGGGTATTCATTATTCCTATCCAATTCTATAGAAGATTTCATGAATGATGGTTACACTTCTACAATAATACACACATTTACACATGCATTCATAAAACAACCAGAACAAACTCAATCATTAAAAATTTATGAAGACTTCGCCATATTAGTTTTATTTTGACAACCCATTTTTCCCCTTATTAATTTCTACCAATCTAGGGAGAACATTCCAAACATTGAGCTTTCGTATATTTCAAGAACAACCTCAATTACATGGTTTCCAAAAACTTTGGTAATAGTCCTAACATTGGCTTTCTCTCATCGTTAAAGTAACCCAATTTCATTTGGTTCTGAAAACTTCAAAAATGATCCCAACATTAGCTTTCATCCATTGCAAAAACAATTCAAATTCATTGGTTTTTGAAAACTTCAAAAATGATCCTAACATTGGCTTTTGCTCATTGTGAAAGCAACTCAAAATCATTGATTTCCAAAAACTTCATAAACGATCTCAACATTGGCTTTCGCTCATTTCGAAAACAACTCAAATTCATTGGTTTCTGAAAACTCCAGCAATGATCCCAACATTAGCTTTAGCCCATTGCAAAAGCAACTTTATCTCATTGATTTATGAAAAAACATCATAAAACGATTCCAACATTAGCTTTCACTCATTGCGAAGCAACTCAATTACATTAACTTCACATCATATTTATGATTTATCCATATTACTTTCATGTTTAACATTCATAATTACAACCTAAAGTTTAGATTTAACCTCATAAGTTGTAAACGAGATTTTACTTACCTTCTTCTCCGGTCAAGTGAGCTCTATCGATAGAAAATCTTTTTCTTGGTGTTCCCCCTGGACCATACGAAAATTTTCCGTCAATACATTCTTTAAAAATTTACATACTCATTCTTTATACAAGAAACATTTCTTTTAGCTTCATACTAAAACTTATTATGTTCAATAATACATGACAATGCACTAGAACATTGTTTAGTGTTTCTCTCCCCATTATAGTTGTAGAACTCGATTTTATTTGGGGTATATTTCTTTAGTAAACTAAGACACAAATACATAACTTTGATGAAGAGGGTTAAACCTAATTCTTCCATTTATACACTTAAATTCATCAAAATACAATAGCACGTGAGTCTGTCCTATAACATACACCTTGACCTTTCTCTAATGTTTTATCTATATTTAGAGTTCTATAACTCCAAATGGGGTAGGGTTTGTTTCCTGAAAAAGCTAACATCACTGAACACATTTTCCATAATACATTTACCCTAAATTTCCTCATTTGTAAGTCTTACTTTTTGGTTTAAGGTCTAATGTACATTATGTTTAGTACCTCTCAGCCTCATCTGTTTTCAGGTTTTTATCTATATCTAGAGTTCTATAACTCTGATTTGGGTAAATCCAATCCCATTGAAAACCTAACACCCAAATCTACTACTTTCATGAAATTATTCCTTCAACTAGTCCAATTTCTGGTCATAAATTAGTTAGAAATACTGTCTAGATTTCTAGTTTTATAGGTCTAAACACACAACCAATCATTTTCATGCATTTCTTCCGTTCTTTTTATCATCCATCTATAAAAAACATGTTATTTCCACAGCAATGATCATTCTTGAGATTTTACACATTCAAAATTAAACTTCACAAGAGCATGCACCACATGAATTTGTTTATATATTTATGTTTCAACACACCATATTTTAACATACATACATAATTCCAACATCAAAAAGTTTTCCCTCATCATCTTATTCATGTCTGGCCGAAGGCTTCAAGCCTTCTCTTACTCATCTTATTCTTTAATATTTTTTAAACATTATCAAGTCTTCTTCACTTCCCCCTTTACACTTTATCCTCACTTTTTATCCACCTTAGAAAAATCCCTCAAGAACCCTAATCTAAGAGTTAATATTTTTGTATAAAACTTACCCAGGGTATTAGAAATTGGTCTAGGAAGGTTTTGGTTTGTCCTAGTTGTGTTTTTTGCTCCTCAAAACTCCTCCCTCAAATATTTTGGCCTCTTTTCATCTCATCTCTGCTGCCACCAACCTCCTCTCTTCTTCTCCCTCAATTTGTTTTGTTTTTTGTGTTTAAATCTTCACTCAAACCCTTTATTTTCTCTCATAAATTTGCTTACATGTGTTTTCTCTACTTGTTCTTTAAGAGAAGGTCTTGAAGAGAAGAATGACTACTTTTTTTTTCCTTCCCCCTTTCTACCGTAAGCCCATCTCTTCTTTGGCTGACGGGTTTTTCTCTTTTTTTTTTGTTATTGTCCCTCACATGTTCATGCCTTTTCTATTTAGTCATCTCATCCTTTGTCTTTCTCATATTAGGTCATAATTTCTCCTTATTCACTTATGTGTATTTCATACTTTAAGCTGAAACTTTCGTATTTCACTAATGGGTTCTTCTTTATTTAGTCAATTTCGTGCATTCATTTTCTAGGGGCTTACACTAGACGTATTAGTAAATCCAAAAGACATGATTATCCACTCAAACAAACCATCTTCAGTTTTGAAAGCAGTTTTTCATTCATCACCTTTTTTCATTCTAATCTAATGGCATCCACTTTTAAGATTAATTTTGGAAAAAAAAACAAGATACACGCAATTAATCAAGCATATTATCTAAAATCTAAGGATAGGATTTCTATACTTTATCGTTATGTTATTGATTGCTCTACAATCAATATACATTCTCCATGTACCATTTTTCTTAGATACTAAAAGTATAAGAACAATATATGAACTCATGCTCTCTTGCATGTACCCCTTCGACATTAACTCTTTCACTTGCTTTTAAAGCTCTGTTGTTTCCTTAGGATTACATTCATAGGATGGTCTATTAGGAATAACTAAACTTGGTACTAGGTTAATTTGATGTTCTATTCCTTTTATAGGTGGTAATCCACTTAGAATTTTATCAGGAAATACATTTTTAAATTCATGTAACAAAGAAACACAAATACTAAGAACACAGGAATCAAGTTCGTTAGCGTTAAAGTATGTCTCCTTATACAAGAGTAAAATCATAGACATATCAAAAAAATAAACATGTGTAAGATCACTTTGTTTCGCATAAAATATAAGATGTTTCCCCACTTTTCCTACAAACTCTTTTTTCTCATCCTTTTATTTCTTTCCTCCACTCATTTTCTCTCCACACTCGGCCTTCCCCTTATTTTTTTATTTTGGCTGAAGCCTTCAAATTTCTCTGTAATGGCCAAAACTTTATCCTTTAGTATTTCACACTTATGGCTTACCTTATTTTCACTCAGCTTCACATCCTCACCATTATTTTGTAACAAGGCATGTTCGGCCTTTTCTGTTTTCTTTATCTTAAAATGATATTCATACATTTATATAGGTGACAATGGTGCAAGCGTGTATGTTTCCCCATTCTTTTCTAGTATACACTTATTTTTAAAACCATCATGCCTAGCATTCCTACCAAATTATCAAGGTCTCCCTAATAATAGGAGTGTGACATGTATAGGAACAACATCACATAAAACATCATCCTTATATCTCCCTACTAAGAATGATATTAAAACTTGTTTAGTCACCCTAATTGCTCCATATTTGTTCAATCATTGAGGCTTATACAGTATAGCATGCTTAGTAGTAGTCAAGTTCAACTTTTAACCAAAGTTATGCTAGCAACATTAGCACAACTACCATTATCAATTATCACACAACATACCTTATTTTTTATGTGGCATCTAGGATGAAAGATATTCTTTCTTTGTTGCTTAACATTTTCTTTACTAACCTAAACATTTAAAGATCTCCATAAAACTATGGATTCATCATTAACAATATATTCAACATCACTAGCATCTTGAAGTGCTGACATGCTTTCACATTCAAATTCATCACTAGCTGACTTTACTTCTCCATCATTTCTCAAATTATAATCCTTCTATTTGGACACTCTGATACATAATGTCCAAGTTTTTGACTCCTAAAACACTTAATCTCTCATTTATGCTTCTGCTCAACATTGTTTCTTCCTTTTTCCTCTATTGTCGCAACCTCATTTTTCTTATATAAGGGTTCGACAACTTTAGGTACTGTTATTGGCTTTGTTTATGCATTACTTTCTCTTCTAAAATTCAACTTCCAACCCTAAGATGATCCTAAGAAACTGTTTGATCTTACATTACCTCTTATTTTCAACTGTTTTTTCACCTTTATAGTCATATGCATTATATCTTCAATTTCTAAATAATGCTACAATTCAACCATATTAGCAATATCTATATTTAAACCATTTAAAATTTAGTCAGTGTGGCTTTTCTATCTTCAAAAACATTAGCTCTAATCATAACTATTCTCATCTCCTCAAAATACTCATCAATATTTTTAGAACCCTGAGATAAAGATTGCAATGTATTATATATTTCCCTACAGTAATGATTAGGGACAAACCTCTTCCTCATAATTTTTTTCATCTCCTTTCATGTGTTAATGGGTATTTCTCCTTTACATCTCTTATTTATAACAAGTTGATCTCACCCAATAATAGCATAATCAATGAATTCAACTACTGTTGGTTCTCCCTTCTTTTCCTTTGAATATCAATGGAAATCAAATACAAATTCCATCTTCTTTTCCCAATCCAAATAAACATGTGGATCATTATTTCCTTAAAATGCTAGAATTTTAAGTTTTATGCTACCCAAACCATCATGATCATGAAAATTTCTCCCTTGGCTGAAATCCCTATTTGGTTTAAATCTACCACCAAACTCTCTAATTGGTTGTGTCTCATATAATGGATTTTGGTGTATATGAGACTTCCTTCCATGATTAACTATATCATCATCATCGGAGTTTTCAACTACACTTTTATGTAAATGAGAAAATACTCGTCTAATAGACTTTTTAACCTCCTTTTTTTTATTATGACTAGGAACATCATGTCTGCTAATTATCTTAATACTCAATTTATCCATCTTTCTCATCAAAACCTCCATCATTACTTCCAATCTATCTTGTCTTTCTACAAGATCCTTCACCTTTGATTATGTCACATTTTTTAATAACATTGTGAATAACTACAATAAAGGTTAGTAGCAAAGAAAAAAAATTTCACACTCTCTCACGCGTCTACACACGATTTAATGCACTCCACTCGTGTTTCACACAATCGGGCTTTTCACTCTAATAATCTCACTATGCCCTTTACCTCACTATTCCCTTAGATTCTTAAAGGTAACTTAGCAACTTATCAAATAATCAATCAAAACAATGTAATGATTTTATAATAATAAAAACTCAAGAATCAAGAAATATACGAAACTAATCAAAACAAAATTTAAGGACAAGTTTACGAATAGCAATGTAACTTCGTGTGAAATATAATACTGAAAAAAAGACTTGAAATAAAAGCAATGGAGTTTATATTAAAGATTAAAAGAAAATTAACTAATTCAAGAAGTCAAGATTCAACTTCAAGAATTTAAAGAAAACAATTAAAATAAAGTAAGAAAGATCTATACTAACCAAATTTTAATAAAACAAGGCAAGATAATCCAAGAAAAAAACAAGAATTCAATTTGGCAATACCATGATTTGGTATGTACCTATTCAGAAAAATAAATAAAATATTCAAGAAACTTTTAGCCAACCCTAAAATTCAAGAGCTTGTATTCGGTTATGCCCTAACTTATCAATTTTAGCAAATTTTCCTTTAACTTTTCCTTCTTTATCCATATAATTCATTAAGAAACAAATCATCCACAAGTTTAAACTCCTAGAAACAATCATTACTTATTAAAGAATAGTATTCCTTATAGGTGGATATGAAGGAATTGTATAGGAATATGGATTTAAAATAATTCTTTCTACTCGTGATTATGTCTAAAGTCAATATGCAAGCTAAATCATCCAATAAAACTTTAATCCTTAACATACAGAAATTGGTCAGAAACAATCTTAAGGCTCAACATGATACATTATTAGAAGTATTATAGGCATGTAGAACTTCATAAAAAAAAATACCTTATGAACCTCACCATTTATTATGACATATGGCTATGATATTATATTGCTCATAATACAATCACTTAGAAGGGTTGCATAATGTTGCCTGGATAGTATAGATTATTGAGTTACAATGTTGTAGAATAGAAGAATAGAATATTTGGATGAAGTAAGACTTAATACAATAGATTGCTTGTTAGCTCACAAGAAAAAGGTTGAAAAGGCATACAATAAAATATTTTGTCAAAAAGCTTCTTTAAATGTGATCTGATATATAAGGTCATATTACCAAATGGACATGATGATCAAAATTTAGAAAATGGTCCTCAAATTACAAAGGTCCATATATCATTATTAAAGTTTTTAAAGGAGTTGCATATCATTTAGCAACCCATGATTGGAATTCTATTTTTATCAATCAATGGTTGATACCTAAAGAAGTATTACCCTTATATGGGAAATACAATAACAAAGAGATCAGAAGTATAAGAGTATTCCAAATCTACTATATTTTTACTTTAGACATCACTTTTAGGTTATTCTTGTTATATGACTTAAATATTTTATTGTTAATTCTCAATGATAGTAAAACAAATGAATTGATTATTAAGTACAAATAGTTAAGAAGTAAGATGGTTAGAGATTAAATTTTATTCAACACTGTAAGAAGTTGAATGAAGAGTAAGAATAATTTTGTTCACAAATTAACTAATACAAAATCTATGAATTTGGATATAAAGATATTTATATCCATGGAAATTAGAAATCTAGTATAATGCATAAAATTATAGATTAAATAGAACAAAGATTGCTCAATACAATGAAAAATTGTTTATTACAAAGGGCCTAAGAAAATTTCTTTGTAATATATCTTTAATTCTCTTAACTTTTTTCCTTGATACCCACTACTATTTAAGGTTGGTCATTATAGTATCCTTGGATGCTTGAAAGGTAAGGATCCTTTCCATTTGAGTTATAGCTTTTTCTTTATTTGATTTATAGAAGCTTTGGTATCTAATTTTAGTCCTTCAATATTGTTTAATCTCTCTCTCAATTAAGCTACTTTTGCTTCAGCTTCATAAGATTGTATATCTATTGACAGTTTCTTTATAATAAGACGGGTTTATAGAGCAGCGATGCATTCTTCCTCCCATTACTTTTTCTACAAGAACATTAAATCTTCAGCTTTTTTTATAACTTCTCTACTTCTCCAATATAGATCGTCTTAGGTAGTGTTTAGTTACTATCTTGAAATAGAAAAAATAAAATTAGTGAAGACAAATGAGACATATCTTTATGTACCTTCTATTTTGAAATGATAAAAATTCACTTTAAAATTATCCCAGAGATATATTTGTTTTATATTTATATTTTTTTTGTATTTAACCAAACATGTTTCTATTATTATTTTTATATCTCTTTTGTCTTGGGATATTAACCAAATGCAAACTTATGAACTTTATAGCAATAAGGCCTTTTTAAATTTATTGCAAGATCTTTTATATCTAAACTATTGATTCTACATATCCTTAAGACAGAATTTTGTCCAAACGTTATTGGAGTTGCTCCTTAATGGTCAAATTGCTAAGGATGTCTACTCCTTGTCTTAGGAACTTTAAAATCTCCTTGGTAATCCTTAATTGAGTGTCTTTCTGCTGCTTATCATTAGAACATTCTCTTATGCTAGACATCTTTTATACATTTAAAAGAGATAAGGGATCCATAAAATCATCAAGAGTACTAAAAAAAGATATTTTTGTTAATGTTGCTCAAAACTAAAAGTGAACTATACTGTCAAAAGTGATGTACCTTCTAATTGAAAGTAGAGGAAGTCATAATAGTTTTCTTAGCTCCTCACTCCCACAACCAAGTCATATTTGAGCTCTAACATAGTAAAGGGTCCAATATCTTTAAAGGAAATAGTTGTTGGTTCTAACTCAACATGTGGTGAAACAATAATTGGTACAAGTTCTTCATCCAATAAAGCACTTTTTATTGGTTTTCCATCTAAGTCTACCCCATACCATGGAGGCAACAATCTAATTTCACCATTAGTCACATGTATTAAAGTGACTTCATCATTATAAGAAACACCTTCTCCAATTTTCATTATGAAAGTTATATTAATGTCAACTCCTCAAAGTTCTTCCTCACTAGTTTCTTCCATGCTAAAATCACTAGTTTAAGAAGATTTTCCTTCAATAATTATACCATGTTAGTATGAGTGTATTTAGTAGTTAATAGATGCACTTTTATAGGTTTTTTCATGGACTAGATAGGAAGCAGCTGCAAGTTTTAGAGATCCACTTAAGATGGAAACACTTATCTAGCTTTAGCTTATGGAGGAGCAGTAAAATCAAAAGTAATAACAATGGTAAGTATAAAATAGGAATTGGTACCTAAAAAATAAAAAGGGATAAGGGATAAGTGCAAGTATCTAAAGAGTAACATAAAAGGAAAATTTTGATTTAATAAAAACACTCACCCTTGGTCTTTGTTTTAACTCAAAAATAGGAACATCATCTTCTTTATCTTTAGAAGCAATAGGTTATGAAGCCTTGGAAGGTTGAGAGACCTTTGGAGGAGAAGGAGCCATTGTAGATTGTGAAGTTGAATAAAAATTAAAAAAAAAAAAACAATGTTAGAATTACAATTATCCAAAGGGGTGCAATAAACATCTAGAAGCAGAAGTACTTATCAGAGGGTTTTTTGCTT
>Ga0307514_10005981_pt1 | contig 10717 bp, 5 predicted proteins | sample 16_EM_MG_FD_203088 | JGI IMG/M metagenome (GOLD analysis project Ga0307514, IMG submission 203088) | Populus trichocarpa ectomycorrhiza microbial communities from riparian zone in the Pacific Northwest, United States - 16_EM | ecosystem: Host-associated > Plants > Roots > Unclassified | place... | reverse complement strand
CAACTACATCAACAACCTTACATCAATGACTCACGGATGGGATAGAAGCGATATGTAAGGGTCGAGGGAATGAAGAAGACATGAGAGAGATAGAGATAAACTAATGTAACACAGTACGCTCCTGCTTCTGAGTTCAATTCCCCTGGTGGCCATTATTTTTGCTTAATTTTTCGCCCCAAGCCTAGGGACCGTTGCCATATCACTACGCTAAAGCTATTTTCTTTACCCTTGGCATCAACGCCAGCGGTATAAGAAGAGTCTTGGCACGGATCACTGGTTATCCACAATCGAGTGACCCTATCCAGTCGCTAATTCGATATAGAGTTTTGAAAAATATCTCAAAATCGCTAACACTAGTCAGAATCAAATATTTGAAATCGAAGAATTTGGAATTGAGGCATTTGGGATTGCATTCGGAATCAAAGTATACAGGATCTAGCTTTCATCAAGCTAGCAAGCAAAATACTTTTCTCAAATATGAAGTAAATGAAGAGATTTCTGTGCTAGCTCAGCATCTTACATAAATCCTGTAAAGACCTGAGGCAAAGGTACAATAAACAGAAGGCTGGTTGTTAGTGTTTACTTATGTAGTGGTTAGTAGGGACATTCCTAGCAGTTGGAGAGCCTTGGAGGTCGATGGAAGAATAACTCTCAAGTACTGACTCCTGTATTAAATGAAAGAATTGTTATTTCATATACCACGCAGGGTCTGACTGTGATGTCATGGTTGTTACATAAGTACCCCCTATCACACAAATTTGTATGACAACACCTGGTACTCTCACATTTGTACCTTGAACTTGCCCCAGCCTTCTAGAGATATACCAGGGCTGAAGTTGTAATTACTGAAGGATTAATAGGTCTCTTTGAGCGATTGATGATCTGAGGTTGGGGTGAATTTTGGCGGATTTATCAAATAGGGCAGTTGCGGTGCAAAAACGACGGCGTGTGGAGGCTAATGTAGAACTACCTAGACATATATAAATTTATGGAAGTGTACATACAAGTAGCATCCATGCCAACTAATCGGAGAATTAATGTACCTACCTCCCAGACAACAATTATGACTTGCTACTCTACATCTTGGAGGAACTGTCATTGGCTTGGTACCTACCTAAAGGGATTGCAGCATGCATGAGATGGTACATAAGACTTATGATTGGCGATAACTGCGCATGCTAGTACTCCGTTACCCAGCCCTGATATGCCCATGTCGAAATCACTTGAATAAATTTCAAACTGAATTGGAAGTCCACAGCAAAGGAGTTGCTTAATATACAGTAAATATCCCAATTTAATTACTCCCTAGATATGGTATAAACACACATAGACCTGATCTTGATCCTTTTTACTCATTAATTTTATTTGTTTTTACCTAAACAAAGTATTAGTCAGAAATTTGATTGGATTCAAATGTAGACTCACAAAAGGCAACATATCCTTGGATGTTGCTCTTTTTGGACTGTGGGTAATACCATACAGCATTCCTGTATTGGCTACCTGTTTCCCTACCTGTGCATAGAATCAGTTTATTCTTCCATGAAACGTAGTACGGAGGTAAGGGTGGACAGATTTAAATACCGTCAATGTTAATATTGTAGTAGCTAGTTGTCCCATTGTAGAGACAAGTGGTCCGGGTTTGAGACTCAGTGAAAAAGTTCTTGAGGGAACTATATCAAAGTCAGTATACATGAGGTCTCTAGGATGGCATCCATGTAATGGTAATAGTCACTTTGGGGGAAACTGTGGCATAGTTAGTTACAGAAGCTTGTGGGAGGGCTTATGGGATTCAGGCGAACGTAGACGTTTCCATCAACCATCTCGCATCTCTCGGTCTTAGCAACAACTGTTCCCTTGTAGCTTGCAGTTGCCTTCTTGAGGAGAAACTTATTGAAGATTCGAGGAAGGAGTAGATAGTTTATTGGGATCAAGGATAGGCTACTGGTAATAGAGTTCGCCACGGTGTGAGTAAATAGAGTCTTGGTTGAGGTTTCGTTGATGCTGAGTGTGTACGGAGTTGAATTCGTACCTGTAGCCCTATAGACTGTTTACCTTGGCTATGGACACTACTTAATATAAGAGCATGTATACCTTTCATGTAAAAATTCCGGACCTTATTATAGTAAAAGAGCAATGATACTCTAGAGTATAAACATTGCTTGCACTGATGCAGGTACATTTTCTGGCATTAGCCACATCCGGGGAGCCATGCACAAGGCTCGGTCGTTAATACGAATTAATGTATCGAAAGGAGTATGTAGCACAGCTGTTGTCATGGATCCCCTTGCGACTGTAAGACCCAGGAGTCCTAGGTATGATCTTAATTCTGGCATGAAGGAATTTAAGAATTCAAATATTGATAGTCGTTGCACAAGAACTCCAGGCTAGGCCTGATGCGCGGCTAGTGCCGGATACGCTTAGTACTGATCCAGATGGTCACATGCAGGATGGAATGTGCTGTGCTACACACGTTTCCTTGTCATGCTTCAGGGAGGCCCCGTGAGGTTCTACGGAGCATTTGGAACAAACTAGAGAATCTGTGGGGTGACACTGCGAAGCCTATTGGTAGTACTGAGGTATTTCTTTATTTCTCATCTACTTATGGTGGTTGATTTTACAGAGCTCCAAGAGTGTGATCCAAGACCCTGCTCACGTCATACTTGTCTTGGCCAGTCTCGATGATGATCATCCTGTCAAAACGCAACGCAGGCGATACTTCGAGCGCATGACAGTCTGGATCAACAACTCGCCCAGTCTTTTGGTATCTATTCCCTGAATCACCCTACAACATCACACATTACTTTAGTTTATCCATCACTCGAGAATAGAGCTCATCTGTACCTAGCGTTCAAGCGGGTCACGGACAGAGCTTGGAACGAATAGCAGCGGTAGCAATGGACACGACCTCCGCAATCGCAAACCTCTCCACAGTGTCACCAGCCCCTGCAGCTTCCGAACCGATCTCGACACTCTGGTCACTCTTTTCCTTCTTCTTCAGCTTTATCTTCCTCGTACATAAGATTGTTGTCGCATTGGTCACATTCAGTACATATACTGTTCCAACATGGCTCTTTATGCTCTTCAGTACCTCTCTTACAGTCACCATGAACTTCACGACACTGCTTCTCATAGCCTTTGCCCTTGGTTCGGGAGGAGTTTGGTTTGTTCGGTATCGACTTCTTAATATGTATCCCACCCTCCCACACGAACCTCAGCGTAAGGAGCCAGAGATCGACCTATTTCCGGACACTCAAGGAGGGGACTTGAAGCCGGGGCTTCCTAATTATCTCGATGAGTTTTTGAGCGCCATTAAGATCTTTGGGTATCTCGAGAGACCTGTGTTTCATGAGTTGACGAGGCATATGCAAACTAGGCGGCTGGTAGCAGGAGAAACTTTTTTGCTCGAGGAAGAGAAGGGATTTTGCCTGGTTGTGGATGGGCTAATGCAGGTTTTTGTTAAACGAGACCGGGAGGGTGGGGATGAGGAATGCACATGTGGAGAGTGTAGTCTTTGCGGAGTAAATCCCAAGACCAGGCGGAGGAGAGATCCGAAAGAAGGTGCATTCCACGATGAGGCGGACGAGAGCGTTAAGGGGGCCCAAGGATACCAGCTCCTCACCGAGGTCAAGAACGGAGCTCCATTAAGTTCGTTATTCACAATTCTTAGTCTATTCACGGAGGATGTCAAGTTACGACATGAGTTTGATGATTTCGGTGGAGGTGCGGACTCTAGTGCTAGTAGCACTTTTGGTCGCACCGGGGATGGACCAGGAACACCATTTACCCCAGTCACCGACACTGCAAGGCCAAGTAGCTCTTCTGGGCAACCAATGCAGAGAGGGGCTAGTGGGGGAGGACCACTTCCGTCTGTACCGCCATTGTCACTCAATGATGAAGCACCAAGTCACATGCACCCCTCAAGACCGAACACCCCTATGGAAGATCGACCAAAGCGTCCCAAGCCGAAGAAAACACAATCTGTGCATCCGGACATTATTGCAAGAGCATCAGTCGATACAACTATTGCTGTCATACCTGCTACAGCCTTTCGTCGTCTTACGAGAGTATACCCTAAAGCTACAGCTCATATCGTCCAAGTCATTCTTACCCGTTTCCAGCGAGTTACATTCCTTACGGCATATTCATATCTGGGTCTAACGAGTGAGGTCCTTCGAACGGAGAAGTTCATGAACAAGTACACGATGTATGAGCTGCCAAATTATCTCCGTGGTGGTGCATTGGACCGCCTGAAAGAGAAGTTTAAGACTGAGCAAGAGAGTGCAGCCCCGGAGGATCAGATGAAAGGCCTTGTCCTGTATAACCCGTCAGCAAATGCTAATAAGCGGAGAACATCGTCAATATCTATGAGGAAGGAAGCCCTAATTCATGCAAAATTAGCTGGCATCAAGGGAACCCCATCCGCTGCCCTAGACTCAGCCCCTCCCCCTCTCCAAAAATTAACAAGTGGTCACAGTACCGTTACAGATGTAGGACAGGGTCTTGGTGATTTGTCAACCAATATGATCTTCCCATCTTTCCGGGGAAGATTTTCGAACCCTTTTGCTGGCCAAGATTCCGGCGATCTTACTGGTTTCCAGGAGAGATACGACGCTAAAACACCTCTTGCTCTGAGTTTTAATCCGTTTGCAAGGCATCAAGGCCGCTACCCGCATGATGCTACAGCGAATACTATTTCGGAGGACAGTGCGTTCAGGGAGGCGGTTTTGGATTGTATATATAAGGCAATAGGTCTTACTCAGTCAGTTCGGGGCCAAACAGAATCTCCGATAGCCCATCAATCCCCAGGCCTCACATCCTACGATGCAAGAAATTCCAAGACTTCCTTCAGCAATGCTTTTGGTATGCTCGATCCCTTTGAGGGAATGGATGATTCGGAATCTGTGATTTCTACAGCACTGTCTGCATCGAGCACTAGTGGAGGATTGTTTGGTCAGCACTCAGATATGAAGAACGAAGTGGAGATCGTATTCTTTCCAAAGGGATCAGTGCTTGTAGAGCAAGGGGAAAGAAACCCAGGGCTATACTACATTATTGATGGGTTCTTAGATGTGTCTATTCCTGTGGATGAAAAGAAAGGTGGTCCAAGTACGTCTTTTGATCTCGGTGCTGGAGGACATGCAACAGCTCCCAACCATGATCTCTCACCACTGACGGCAACCACAAGCTCCAGTTTTAAGACGGCTACCGCAGGAAGTGGGGGGAAACAAATGGGGAGGAAGAGCCTGTTCATGATCAAACCTGGTGGATTAGCTGGATACATTGGCAGTATGTCGGCATACCGCTCTTTTATTGATGTGCGGGCTAAGACAGATGTCTATGTCGGTTTCCTCCCTAGGGATGCATTAGAGAGGATTGTCGACAGACATCCTGTGGTGCTCCTGACTATGGCAAAAAGATTGACTAGTTTATTACCAAGATTGATTTTACACATTGACTTTGCATTAGAGTGGGTCCAAGTCGATGCCGGGCAAGTGATATACCACCAGGGAGATGAGAGCGATGCTATTTACATCGTTCTCAATGGGCGGCTGAGAGGGATTTTAGACGACAAAAATGGCAAGATGCAAGTTGTGGGAGAGTTTGGTCAGGGTGAAAGTGTGGGGGAGTTGGAGGTTCTTACAGAAACGACACGGCCTGCCACGGTTCATGCAATCCGAGATACAGAACTAGCTAGATTTCCAAAGACACTATTCAACAGCCTAGCTCGAGAACATCCGGGAATAACAATTCAGATCTCAAAGATAATAGCCTCGAGAATGAGGAGCCTAATCGATAACCCTCTAAAGGGAGAAATGGCAGGTTATTCTCCGGCAGGAATAACAGATCGAACAACAGCATCCCCAGCATCGCCGGTGAAGCGGGGCACAAACAGCACTGTAAATCTGCGGACAGTGTGTATCCTTCCCGTAACTGCTGGTGTTCCTGTGGCAGAATTTGGGAACCGCTTGTCAAGTGCTTTGCAACAAGTTGGTATTGCAAACGGGGTAACATTGCTAAACCAAGCAGTTGTTCTTAGTCACCTCGGAAGGCATGCCTTCAGCAAGATGGGGAAACTGAAACTCTCGGGTTATCTCGCGGATTTGGAAGAAAAGTTTGGTATGGTGTTATACATTGCCGACACGAGCGTCAACTCACCATGGACCCAGACTTGTATCAGTCAGGCTGACTGCATCCTGGTGGTTGGTCTTGCTGAGGCGAGTCCGAAGGTCGGGGAGTATGAGAGGTTCTTGGTTGGTATGAAGAGTACTGCGAGGAAGGAGTTGGTGCTTCTGCATGTGGAGAGATATTGCCGCCCTGGATTGACTAGAAAATGGCTTAGAGTAAGTTACAAATCTAAATACCAGTACGGCAGGAGATTATGGACTAACATGAAATATAGAACCGAATCTGGATTAATGGTGGCCATCACCACATCCAAATGGCTTTCAAGACAACTCCCGAGCCTATCCACCCACAAACAAAGAGATTTAGCTCTGTGCTAAAGCAACGAGTTCAATTTATCCACGCGGAGATAGCAAAGTATACCTCCAGGAGAATCCTTAATACACCAATATACTCGTCCGAAACCCCATTCAAAGGTGACTTTTACCGTCTTGCACGTCGTCTATGTGGCAAATCCATTGGCTTGGTGCTAGGGGGAGGTGGAGCAAGAGGAATCTCACAGGTTGGTCTTATAAGAGCGTTGGAAGAGGCGGGTATCCCGATTGATATGGTAGGCGGTACATCGATTGGGGCTTTCAATGGCGCTCTGTACGCTCGGGACGCGGATATTGTCCCGATGTACGGAAGGGCAAAGAAATTTTCCGGAAGGATGGCAAGCTTGTGGAGATTCATGTTGGATCTTACATATCCTTCGTATGTCCTCTTCATCACTTATTTTCTTTTTTAGTATTTCGCCGTAGCTAACTAACTCACAGATGCTCATATACAACTGGTCAAGAATTCAATCGCGGAATATTCAAGGCCTTTGGTAATTCCCAGATTGAAGACTTTTGGCTTGAATTCTACTGCAACTCCACCTCAATATCCAGGTCCCGCATGGAAATCCACACCAATGGGTATGCCTGGCGATATATTCGAGCCTCTATGTCTCTTGCTGGCCTCCTTCCCCCACTCTGCGATGACGGGCAAATGCTCTTGGACGGTGGATACGTTGATAACCTAACAGTCGCATACATGAAATCCCTTGGTGCAGATATCATCTTCGCCGTCGACGTAGGTTCAATTGATGATACCACACCACAGCAATTTGGGGACTCCCTCTCCGGTGTCTGGGCGTTCTTCAACCGTTGGAATCCATTCTCGGGGTATCCTAACCCACCTACGCTTGCGGAGATTCAGTCAAGGCTGGCATATGTTAGTAGTGTGGATGCTCTAGAAAGAGCGAAGATGGTTCCTGGATGTGTATATATGAGGCCACCAATTGATGGGTATGGGACACTAGATTTTGGAAAGTTTGATGAGATTTGTGATTTGGGGTATCAATATGGGAAGAGATTTTTGGCGGAGTTGAGGGAGAAGGGAGGAATTGAGGGCCTGTGGTTGGAAGGTAGTGAGGTGGGCGCCTCAGCGGGTAGTGGGGCTGAGAAGGGGAAGCGGGAGATTAGGAGGATGATTGCTCCTAGGAGGGCGAGTATCTGATGTGCCAGATTTATCTACCCTCACGATGGCTACTATGACTATTGTGTGGTCTCTATCCAAGTTGGTGCGGTGGAGATGGAGGATTTCATCCTCTACCGAGGGGCTTGTGCCAACCAGACTAGGATTTCATAGACTTTCTATACAGGTTATGATATATTTATTGACGGCGCTATTTTATGTATGATACCACCAATTGTAGAGATTTGAGGCGTTGTTATCGTCCGAAGTTTTTTACCATATGCTAACTCGTTGGCATAACACCATTAGGGCCCGGCTAGGACTTCCATTACCGAACATCTCTGATTTAGGGCTACGAAGCACTCTCCGCGCAGAAAGTAGTTTGGATATATTGTACTCAGCGGTCTTTCAAGATTACCCTGAATACCGTCACCCAACTACCAGGCAGAGTTTGGAGAGCATCCTACCGAAGAACTAGAGTGCGAGCTCAGGTCTTGAACCAAAAATTTGCAGAGAGTCGTTTTTTTTTGCAAAGCATGGCAACACAAGTCTTTCCGTCGAGTGTCCCGATAGCTCTTGTCCAAGTTTCACTCTACATCGAGATATCCCCTCAATATGTACCCTACGTGTATCCACAGCCAGCCTATCGTTGTACTGCCCTAGCCAGTTTCTCAACCTTGGGACCCTGCTACCTTCCCAATCTAGCTGCGCTAAGTTTACCAGGGCAACTGCCTTGTGAACAAGAGACTTCTGTTGTAGTAAATATTACGGAAATTATCTATAATGCCACCCGTTTGCCAAGCAATTGTTTACAATGCCACAGGGTTTTTATAATGCCACGAAGCGGGGACAATACAACACAACACAACATACATAAAATAACAAGTTGCGTGCGAGAATTTATGTCTTTGGAAGACTTCAAACATGCTATGGGATAAGTGGGCCATTGTCTTGTTAGAAGATCGAGAACTACCTTTGCTTAAAATGCTAGATTCTATTTGGCATAAGCTTATGGCAGAGACTTCAAGCAGCTACAGCAATAGTGAATGATCAGGCTATTTCCCTTCATGTAACTCAACGTAATGACGTGCGGATGTATATGTATTGACTCCAGATCTTGTGGTTCTCTGATCTTGTAGTTGTTCGTTCCCTCGAGCTTTCCTCCGCTAATCGCTGAGTTTATCTCAATATACAGCGTCGCTACCCATAAGGGAACTAGCGGCAGCGCTAGTTCCTTCAAATAGGTACCATTCCATCCACTTACTCCATATGGACAAAAGCTACTTCAGCAAGCTTTATCTAATGCACGACAGCATATCTTGTCTGGTAACCAGACTACAGCATATCCCACAAATACACTCCCAAGTTGAGGGTCGCATTGGAGAAACTAATGGAACAGTATACCTAGTCCATCTGGAGAATCGTGGATGCCGTAGCTTTCAAGATGAGGATTCACCTGGCAGTCATGTAATTGCAGCTATCGATGCAACTCATCAAGCTCCCATTGGCTTCATGCTGATCTACCTTCGTCGTACTACAATACCTTGAGATGTATGAGCAAAACCTTCCACCTATTAGCTAAAGTAACTTCGATATTCAGCAGAGCACAGCTCCAATCACTCGTACTCAGAAAGGAAGACCACGGAAGCAGAGGTTGCGTGCTGGTGAAGTAAGAATTCGGAATTCTACATATGGAGAAGCTGGGCATAATGCACGCAGTTGTCGGCACTCTCACATGCAAACTCTGTCACAGCTTCTTTATGTAGCCTGTTATGTAGCCTGACAGGCACCGGTCTCTTATATATACTTATCGTATACTTGTTATTATCCCGTGTCATTATAAAAACCCGTGGCATTGTAAACATTTGCTTGGCAAACGGGTGATATTATAGATAATTTCCGTAAATATTACGGAGTACTCTCATTAGTAATACACATTGGTAAAATCTGGGAGAAATGGCTACCTTCTCCCCCCAACCCTAATCTTCGTCTAGATCAATATCCTCAATTTCGTTCTCATAATACTCCCCCACAACCTCACTACCAAGACCACAATCTCCTCTGCAATATCTACCATCCCATCGAGTCGTTTTACGGCTTCTAGGTTTGGTGTGATGGTGAGTGCTGGATTGCTTGCCTGGCTTTCTTTTCGTTTGAGCTGCTGCTCGCGCGGGTAATTTACTGCCTACAAGGTACTGAGGCAGCACTGCAAACAAAGCAAGGACGGGCGGCACTGAAAAACAAAAGGGCAAGTCCCACTCGGATATAGTGTTGTCAATTCGAATTTCCCAAGTGTCCTCCTGATGTATCGAAGGCTTAAAGCCGCTAGTGTCGGAGTATATACCTCCTGTACCGTACTGGTGGTTCTCGAGTCATATTCAGTTGGCTGTCATGAAGTGGTTGTTAAAACCGATCAGAAAATCGATTAAAGGAAACCCGTTTAAGTCGTTTAGAAATGGTCGGGCGCCTTAATTTTGTAACGGGGAGGTCGCATTAAAAGTGCTTTGAACAGCGTTAAAGTGGGGTTTATTGGTGTCACCAAGGGGTGTCACTGGTGGCTAGTAGGCTGGTCACGAGTAGGCTAGGTTGAATGGCTTGGCGGAAACTACCTGGAATACTCCGTATATACCAGGTTATGATATGAGGCTAGTGAGAGTGGCAGCGGTGCAGATGTGTGGCCAGTGAAGGAACAGTTCACCCCGTATATATGAATATATGTATGAATATAAATATATGTATGTACATGTGTATATCAGCATGTATTCCAGCAGACTTATGGAACGTAATGAACTGTAGTTCTATGTGAGCTATCCAGCTACCTATCTATACACGAGGACTAGATAGCACATGCTTCTCGTATATGTGGCGTGAATATGTGATTATACATCAGCATGTAATGCTTCACATAATTCAGTCTGTGGTGGAGTGTATATAATGTGCACTAGCATGTTTCAACAAGGGTAATTGGTGTGTTGGAGAGTATTACCGCTAGGACAAAACGTGATCACTGGGTGCCAGGTTTGCCTAGACACCGATGGTATACTGTGCACCAACACTTCCCCCCAAACCGCACACAGGGATCAAATCAACAATTATG
>Ga0307514_10005980_pt1 | contig 10718 bp, 14 predicted proteins | sample 16_EM_MG_FD_203088 | JGI IMG/M metagenome (GOLD analysis project Ga0307514, IMG submission 203088) | Populus trichocarpa ectomycorrhiza microbial communities from riparian zone in the Pacific Northwest, United States - 16_EM | ecosystem: Host-associated > Plants > Roots > Unclassified | place... | reverse complement strand
TGTACGACTCTGTATGTTCTTGTCACGACTGCATTCATAGCATAACCGCAATGGCTAGCCATCTTAAATTCACTTTTCATTCGTTGGCAAGTGCGTCTTAAATACATACTTGCCAAGCTCAACGACAGTGCCCAATACCACCTTTTCCAGCGTCCTTAACGAACTCGTTGTCACTTACGCAATCCTGATGTGCAGCTTGCCAGACAATGGGATCTTACTGGATCGTCGATCTCGTCGTCAGCCTGACGCTTTGCAATATGCTGAACAGCTCGCCAAAATTTGAGTTCACCGGTATCAAAGAATACGGCGTCGATATGCCAGGAAATTTGATCAGATGCCCATTCTTGATTTCGACCCCGAACTATGGAGAGACCAGGACTGAAGTTCCGCATTTTTTGCGCGTAGCAGAAGATGGAGTGAATACAATCCTTCCATCTGGCGATACAACTTATATCTTCTCCCCGACTTGCCTACTACCACCAGGCTCGAAGTTTGATTCAGACAAAAATAACATCCTCTTGCTTATTGACGAGGCAAGACTAGACTTCACCACTTCCATTCATCGACGGTTTTTCTCGCGCGGAATGATGTTGACGTTTTGGATGTGGTCTAAGGGTGTCGTCTTTGAACGAGAATGACTTCGGTTTTCATAGATTTGCCTACTAGACATGACTCAATTCAATTTGTGTGCTACCGCCTTACGACGTACATTCGTCTCAGAAGTGTCAACGGTTGAATATTTTTTTTCTCAGTTGTGTCAAGTGTAATTTGGAAGTCGTTTTACGTTTCGGAGACTACAGACCACATAGGGGACGTTGGGTCTGGGATTCAAATGCAATAAGACCGTAGCCAAATTTATAGGATGTAAATAAATGTAACGGACTGCTCAGTTTAATCCGAGGTCTTGTCTGTTGACGATTCCGGACTAAATTTTTAAACCAGTCTCAAACTCATCCTCAGATATAATGTGGCTCGAGATTTGAAGACTAGCTAGTGCCTTCTTTGCCGGGCGGATTGCTGGGTCTTTGGAGCTTATTTTTTTCGAATGGATCTCTACCTCATCTCTACTTGCTCGAAAAACTTACATCTTGTGTCCACCAACGGTATCTCGCACTACCGTATTACCACGTTCAACCCTTCTTTTGGAGATGGACCGAAAGTGACCTTGATCCAGAGACCAATAGCCGCTTCAGAAGACACAGCAGAAAGTTTGGTGGCTGAGATAGACTGGATGTATGGAGAGTACCCGACGATCATCCGTGGTCCATTGGTCTGCGAGCAGAGCGACGGGGGATGCATTGGATCAATGGGTGTAGGGGTGAAAGCGAGCAAGTTCCTGAAGAAGGGAAATCTTATAGGTTCCATTATCCAGTTCAATACCGAGTGGGTTCACTTCTTGCTCGATTATCGGAAAAATTAACGACTGAATCTTCAGTACTCGATATTTCCAAGGCGACGATGGGCTTGAATATCGTTGGAAGACAATGAAAGGTGGAGGATGCAATGTAGGTTTTGACTCCCTTTTCTCTACGCCGTCTCAAACTTGAATCAAAACGTAGCTCACACGGACAGACACGAAGGAGGAAATTGCAATTTCTTCAAAGATAGTGAGTGTCGAAGGTGCTTTTGCTGGCGAAAAAACAGAAGTTCTCCGAATCCAGCCCAGCTGCGCTATAGAAATCGACCTCATCGTGATCACATACGTTTTGAAGGAAATGAAAAGATGGGAGCGGGAACGAGGAGATACCGCGCTGGATGGTGACGACGAGCCTGCTGGCGACGGCGCAGATGCTGAAGGAGATACCGCAGAGGCAGGAGACGACGCAGGAGCGAATGTGATGATGGGAGAGCTGTAAAAAAATAGATTAGAATTACATAATCTGCCAACCTGTGGTTAATGGACAACCTTAGTTGCCGCTTCTTCAACGACATCGACGGTGAACGAAATGGGCTGGCTCTCCTCTCTGTTCAATTTTGACGCTACAAGACGTGTAGGGAAGAACCAGGTGTTTTCTTCCACAAATGATGCCTTTTCTCTCCCTACTTCTTCCCCTGTTTTTCTCCCACCACATTCAGATGTTGAAACCCTTTCCACACCAGAGCTTACAACCCTGACGACGTTTACCTATCCTCCTCAGGTTCAGGCTTTTGCTTATAGTCCATCTTCGTGAGTATTCTTTTGCTGTGAAAATTCCGTTTTCTAAGGCTTTCTTCGATGTTCGATGTGAAGTGGGCGCACAGCGTTCACATCCTTACTTCCGACACACATGGATGCCGTGCATACAGCTGCTCAAGCCCGGACACCATATACACCACTCTCGAAAACCTGGGCTCGTATTCAGAACTGGCTAAGCAAGGAATACCCTGAACTTGGGGATACTCTTAATTATGGCATTCCACCACAAGACCTTGCACAAATAGAGATGCAATTTGGCTTTGCTCTCCCTGCTGTGGTTAGAGAATCTTATCTGTGTGTTGATGGTCAGGAGGCAGAGTCTGCCGCTGGCTGCTCAGAAGGGCTCTTTTTCGGTCTCAAATTGTTACCGTTGGAGAGCGTGCTGGAAGAGTGGAGATTTTGGAGAGAAGTTGATCACGATCCAACGACGGGCGCGAACTTAGCCCTTCTGGAATCCATGCAATCCATTCCACCAAACTGGGTCAGGAAATTATATTCTCAGCGCGGTTGGATCCCACTCATTGCAGACAAAGCTGGTAATTATATTGGTGTTGACCTCAATCCTGCAGAGGGTGGCCAGGTCGGTCAGGTCATCGTCTTCGGACGCGACTTTGATACAAAGGTCGTATTATGGAAAGGAGACGGAACGACAGGATGGGCCAAATGGCTTTCAAACTTCGCCGAGGAGCTCGAGAATGGAGAGTGTTTCGAAATTGGCAATAACGAGGGTAGCGAAGGAAGTGAAGACGAATTGGGCTATGAAGGATACTTCTATGACGGGAAAGGTCGAGGACAGGGTGGAGGGGGCGGGGATGCCGGTTCTGGCGGTGGTCTACGGTTAACAGGTGAATACAAAGGATGGAATGTTTTGGAAGCCTGGGCGGACCGAAGTCTACGGAAATGGCACGAAGCGGGTGTGATCACTGACTCGGATCTGGTGCCTATGGAGGGCACGCCAATTAAACAGTCGGTGCGTAAAAAATAGAAGATAGTTTTTGAGCTTTTATTCATGTCGCCAATAGCCCGTCGACCTTGACGTTGTGGATTCACAAGGAAGTGGAACAGAAATTCACATACCGGTTCTTAACTACCCTCATGAACGCATACCTTCTCCACCCAACGGAGTTCGTGTTCACCGATCACAACATTCACAAGCGACGATAACACCCACTGACCTTCCGAAAAATCTTCCTGCAATATCCATCACCAAACCTCCTGCACCTTTGCCCGTAGGTCTGCCTACTCCTCAAGACATTGTACCTTTACCGTCGCCTCCAGACTCGTTACATTTTGACGATGACTTGGAAGCCGGGCGCGGTCATGGGGTAGAGCTGTCCATGTCAACATTGAGCAGGGACGAAGATCTCGGGCTCGTCACTGCGACGAGACGGACGGGCAAATCCAAGTCGCCAATACAACGAGAGTCATCAGATGCGACGGCTTCATCCCTTCCTCTTCCACCTACCCCTCCCGGTGACTTGGTTACTCCCGAAACCAATTCTCTATTTTCAAATTCAGATGTGAATACACTTCCTATTGTGGCACCTGTGCCTGTGCAGGCAGCGTTGACTGCGAAGAATGTACCAGATTTGTTGACGGATCTGACGCCGGGTGCCTTGGAAATTGACAATGCACCAACTTTGAAGCCTTCGCCTTCGTTGTCATCCTTTTCGACCGGTAGCCGTACGCCGCAGAAGGAAAAGGAAATAAATATGAACTTCTCGACGGGATCGAGTTCCAAAGGAACTGAGGAAGAAGCCCTTGCAGTTGTTGAGCCAGTTTCAACGATCAGGCTAATTGGGGGTGGGGGACAATCAGGCGTCTCGCAAAGTCCTGTGAAGGTGACGGCTGACGAGATAACATTGGATCATCGCCCAGACTCATCATCGTCTCATTCTACCCAACTCTATCTGAAAGACTTGAGCGAAATTACCCCTGCGGCTACACCCATGTCTACACCCCCTGCGACTGAATCTGCCGCATCGGGTCCTGAGACAAGTGATGCCGCTTCTGTTGTTGCAGGGAAGAAGGGAAACAAAAAGTCAAAAGGGAGTTTGGTGAGTTTGAAAAGATTCAGTGTCGGTGCGTTGGGGAAGAAAAAGGATTCGGCTTCAAGTGTGAAGGATGTCTTGTCGCCTTCAAGATGAACTTGCAGCCTTGCTCATTTTTTTTTGACGTTGTCGACGCAGTCCTTGTTACATCCCTCATAACGATATAACCAACCTTTGCATTTATTAACAACGGACAATTGACGCATCTTCACACCAACCTACCAAACTAGTAATGGTTGGTCATTTCCACTTTTATTATTCAACTTCCTTCTTCACCCTACCATTCTTTTTTAGTTTAACTTCTTGCTTTTGCATATACCCAAATGAATACTTTGCTTCATTCAATAGAACAGGGTTTTATACGAGATCAGCTGACTCTTGCAATTTGGAATGAACGTGTTTACCCACGGACCTTTGAAAGGTGTATGTCCTATACACGGCTCACCTATGTTTTCTTCGTCTGGAACAGCTTAGACAACCAGAATTCTATCCGTTGTATCTCCTAGCCGTGCAGTTTGCTTATAGGCCTCATTGAAAACCAGAAACCTTCAAGGATGTCGGATTGGACTTGTGATGCGAATGAAGCTCTCACTGTGTCGTTAGGTACGCTGGCAAATTGGAAAACGTCAATGACTATGTGGCTCATTTCATTTGTGAATGTGAAAAATCAAGTGCGTGCACGGAAAGATAAAGATGTGCTCGCGCGGGAGGAATCTTATGAAGGATTTAATCCCACTTTCACATATCCTGTACGTTGCTGGTTCGGTCTTTTGGCGTTTGTAGTGATCTGATTAATCGTAATTTGTAGATATATGGTGAAAGCGAGAAGATTTATGGGTACAAAGACCTTTTAATTGATGTAAAGATATAAAGCCACTCTGATTTCAAGCAATGCTCACTTATCTCTCTTCCTCTGTTTTTCATCTAGCTAAGGTTTGCATCGGGGTCTTTGCAACAATATCTATCCGTTTCGTATGCCGAAAAGCTACCTTCGACATCAACAGTGGACGACGTGGAGGGTGTCTTAAAGAAGTTTATACCTCCAGGTGGGTATGCGTTCATCTTGTGATCAATAGACTTAATGCTGTTATGTATCAATTTGCAGGGTACTACACAGATGAAGAATCCTTTTTGAAACGCGTTGAAGACGACGCTAACACCTTCCGACCACCAGGACAGCTGATATATTCGTATACACGACCTACGCCCAACACTGCCTCGAAAGGAAAGCGGAAAAGGAGCGGTACAGGTCAAGACTTGAACCCTGCAAACGACGAGGTTATCGAGTTTGAGGTGTACCACGTATGTCTGCTGTTTCACTATCGTTAGCCCTTTTCGTTGATTGAGCCTTTCCTCCAGGCTACATGGAACACTCCTGGTTTTCGGGAATATCACCGTCGCATGCAGCTATTTATTCTTTTATATATCGAAGCAGGGTCATATATCGACGAGGAAGAGGACACGTGGGAGTTTGCATTGTTGTGAGTCCGCGTTTTCACAATTCAGCACCCTTGTTGACATGTGCTTTTTAATAGGTATGAAAAGAGGAAGAGAAAAGACGGTTCACATAGCGTCGCATATCACTTCATTGGCTATTCCTCATTATATCCATTTTATCATTTTCCAGAAAAGGTTCGCATGAGGTTGAGGTAGTTTAAATCCATTTCATCTGGAGTTCCTCGGCTAATCTTTGCCTCAAAGTCAATTTGTCGTTCTGACTCCGTATCTACGCCAAGCACATGGATGTAAGCCTTTTAGTAGTGAATGCCCATCGTCTTTCATTTCAAACACATATCTGATTCAGCCGAACTCTACAAGGCCATATATCAATATGTCTGCAAATCACCCAACATTGCCGAGCTTACAGTTGAAGACCCCGCTGAGGCTTTCGAGGATCTTCGGGATAAAAACGACCTCAGACTACTCCTTTCGAATGAACGGTTCTTGTTAGAGGCTTTCGGTTCCTCTACCTTGCTCGAGGATGAAATTGGGACTGGGAGAGCAAGGAAAAGTGGTCGTTCTGCAAGCGAGGCAGACGTTTCGACCCAAGACAACGAAACGTCAGCCGAGGAAGCGTTACTTGATTCAGAAACTTTGGGAAGCGGAAAATTAGGTCCTCCTGCTGATAAACGGTGGGCGGAGAAATGGAGGAAGAATTTGAAAATTGCTGGAGTGAGCCCCCTTCATCTCGTTATGCCGCTGGACGTTCAACTTTTGTCAACCCTGCAGAGACAATTTCATAGGTTAATCGAGATGCTGATATTGTTGCGATTGGACCGAACGGATCGAGCCAAAGTGAGAGCACATAGGCTGCAAGTCAAAGAGAGATTGTATCGCTTCAACTTTGCAAGTCGTCTTTCCTTTAAGGCTAAGCCTCGTATTTAAAGTTTCTAACGTTCTACGTTGTAGGAAGTTCTTGCACAGCTCGATCAGGACGAAAGATATGAGAAATTGGAAGAAACCTACCAAAATGTCGTTGACGATTACCACCGCATCCTTGCTCTTGTTACGTGATTAATTCCCAAATTGAAGCGTGTACTCTCAGATTGTTGGCTGTGCGAGTTCTGAGAACAGAGGCAATTTTAAACGTAGATATCAATCCCGTTACAAACGCCGGGTGAAAATGAAAATACCATCAGAAATAACACGGGGGACGTTGAAACCCCTGAATCGTCGACATTACTACATTTACAATATGATCGGGACCTCCTTCTCCATGCACCCATTATTGTCAAGGTGAGTTGTTACGTCTTCTCTGTATGGCCACCTTTTTCCCAAGCTTCCCAAGGCCCTTTACCACACTGTTTCCCTTTCTTTTTCAACACCCCTCCGAGGGGCAGAGACAAAACTACCAACATTCGCGATATTCAACCTCCCAACCCGCATGTTCCTCAGCCGATCGACTATCTATAACTTCTCTCATTCCGCATGATGGCAGAATAATACCAACAGTATTTGTGCCATCCGGAACAATTGCATCCAAAAATTCTTGTGAACGACGAACTTCCCGGGGACTCTCTCGGATGGAACAGAGGGGCTGACTATTTGCAAAGAACATGAAGAGTTGAAATCTTTACAACTGACAAATTAGAGACGCACTTCAACCATAAGCAAATGTGTGTTGATGAAAGACAGGTATACTCAGTGTAAAGGTGTTTTTCAAGGTTGGATTTCTTGGGTGTTCACAGCAGAATAACAGGAGACAAATTTCATTCAGTAACCTTCCCTTTCCCAACTTATCTCGTTTGCAGGCTTTGGTGACAATATGTCAACTTGCCTTTCAGAAAGCATTACTATAACAATCATACTTTATTTCCGCCTCTATCATGATATTGCTCATTTCAATTTTACCCGTTTTCGACTCTTGACTGACGTGGCAAGGTCTTGAACTTGAGTTGGACAGTACGGATTATGTTCTGGGGACACCTGTGTTGATGCCGTGGAAGGGGTGGTTGTACTCGTGCAAATCATGTTTGACAGCCCTAGAGATGTACTGGATCGAGTATCGTTGTGAGAGCGAAGCAATTGAACAACTGCTTCATGGCCGCTCGTAGAAGCTGCAACGAGTGCCGTCTGCCCATTTCTAGCATGTGCATCAATAGCGATGTCTAGGTTGTGAGAGAGAAGCAGTTTAACCAACGCGTAGTGGCCAAGAGCGGAAGCTGCAAAGAGCGCCGTCCGTCCGTTTTTATCCTGTGTGTTAAGAGCGACGTCGTTGTGAGAAAGAAGTAGTTGAACCATGGCTTCGTGGCCCATTGCGGATGCACAAATGAGTGCCGTCTGCCCAAACTTATTCTGTGTGTTAATAGTGATGTCGTTACGAGCGAGAAGCAATCTGGCAACTGCTTGGTGGCCTCTCAAAGAAGCCTTAATGAGTGCCGTATCTCCGTCGTCATCCTGTATATTAAGAGCAACATTGTTGTGAGAGAGAAGTAGTTGAACCACAGCTTCGTGGCCATACACAGATGCAGTCATAAGCGCCGTGCGTCCACGTTTAGTTTGTGTGTTGATGGTAGTGATGTCATCGCGAGCGAGAATCAATCTGGCAACTGCTTCGTGGCCTTTCCAAGAAGCCCACGTAAGCGCCGTCCATCCATCTTTATCCTGTATGTTCGGAGCGACATCGTTGTGAGAGAGAAGTAGTTGAACTACAGCTTCGTGGCCATTCATAGATGCAACCATGAGCGCTGTCCATCCACGATCAGTTTGTGTGTTGATGGTAGTGATGTCACCGCGAGCAAGAAGCAATCTGGCAACTGCTTCGTGGCCTTCCAAAGAAGCTGAAATAAGTGCTGTGTCGCCATTTATACCCTGTACATTTATGTCCACATCTTGACAGAGCAGAAATTTGACAATATCCTCATTACCACTGCCACACGCTAGAATGAGCGGTGTGTACCTCAACCTTCTCGTAAGTTGGTTGCACCACTCATTTGTCGCAGGGAGTCTGTCCAGTAGGCCATGGTACGCAGCAAAATGACATTGTCCAAAGAGATCAAATCGTCCAAAGAAATCAAAACCATTCTTCTTGAGTACGCAGGGATATTTGTCCAATTGCAGCAGGAAGTCAGATACAATGTTCGGTAGGCCACCTTCTTCGTAGCAAACCTTGGCATGAAAGCCCCAATATCCGTGTGCATATTCAAGAAAGGGCCCTTCCTCCAAAAAGTCCTCCAACTCCCGCTGAGACAATAACTTGCGTTTCGGAAATTCGAATGTTGAGAGATAGGTGAGACAAGTTCTGACAATAAATGAGTGTGGTGCAGAAAATTGATCCAAAGGATGATTCTTGAAAAAATCAAGGGTAGTATAGTCTAAAGTTCATGGTGTCGGTGTGCCATCTCTCATACTGATCAGCAAGAGTACTCACGAACGAGCCGGACGACTTTACTTTTTTCATCAACGACAATCAGCCCACAGCACACTGAAATGATCACCCCCTCAGGTACAACATCATCGGCATCGAAAGTCTCGTCATTTGACACTGCAAGCGCGTGTCGCAGTTCGATGATCTCCAGCGACCGATATGCATACGTCAACAATGTAATTGCTCGCATAGCAAGATTAATATCTTCCTTCGTCTGAGACTCTATGCGTTTCAACGTAGACCGGTATATAGCATTTAGATCCGAAGGAAGAGATTTGATGGCTTTCTTCATCTTGTTGACCGTAGTACAACCTTTTAAGGATTCGAGTTGTAGGGCTGCTAGCAGAAACCTTCATCCAATTTATTAGTAAGGGATTCAACTCCTGGACGCAATACCTACGTACATCCCATTTGACTTTTTCGTGAGATTCGCACGAATCACCTGTCCAAGCTCCTCCCTTCCTTCCAGAAGATCTAAGAGACGAATCAATTGCTGAAATTGTGTGTTAATAAAATGTTCAACGTCTTGCTGATTTAGATCGTCTATATAGACGACCAGTGCATGTTGGGGCAGATGCTTGGATAGATTTGATGGCCGTGAGGTGAGCAATAAATTTGCTTGGAGTGGCAAGAGTGCCCTCAGGAAATGATCCCTGGTATCGTCAGAAGCTTCGTCCACAGCGTCGATAATAATGTATGCCTTCTTGAACAAGCCTACGAGTTTCTGGAATAATTCTAACAAGTTTGTTTCATGTGGTCGCGTCGCCTCCTTCTGGTGCTTGGTATAGACGGATTCGATGTGGGAGAACACACGAGGATGATCCTCCACCAATTGTTTGATGAATGAAGCAAGGAAATGTGATAAAGGGTATCGATCCGTATATCGGCAATACGCAAAGACCATAGCAATGCCATGATCATCGGAGAAATGAGTTTGAAGATGATTGGTAACAATCGAGCTAAACGCGACAGAATAAATAAGGCTGAGAGGAGCTGTAAGAAATTGAACTCACGCGAGAACTGTCTTTCCAGAACCAGCTGTTTTTGCAGGTTGTGAGATTTTAAAATAGCGACAAGTCAATTACATACGAATTCCTTCGACCCAAAGTACTTGATTATTCCCCGAAAGCCATTTTTGAAATTGGGGGTGATCAATCAACCAAGTCCCGGTACCGGGAGTGTGCTTGGTAAAGGTATCGCTTTGGATGACCCTGAAGTTAATGGGCGTTAACCAGTCGACAATTTTTCGAAGATCTGATCAATAGTAAGTGATTCTGCGCCTTGGAAGCATATGTGGTAGAAATCACCGTCAGTGGAACACTGCTTTTGATATGGTGTAATATTCCTTTGGTCAAGATTGAATGTTGAGTCTACCACGAGAAGGTTTTGAACACCAGAGATAGCCGAGAATCCTTCAGAAGCTGGTCGACATTAGGCGACAATATCATTTTCAATCAGTACTAGAACAAAATACCTCTATGTCCTGCGCTCTCAGGATCATACATTTACATTGGGGTTTGGAGAACAGCAGTTGGAAATATTGAAGGATTAGCCCATCGGTCAGATGACTGTGCCGCTGAGGACTCGTAATCCGCTAATTACGAGCTGTCGGCAACCGAAAAAT
>Ga0307514_10005979_pt1 | contig 10720 bp, 8 predicted proteins | sample 16_EM_MG_FD_203088 | JGI IMG/M metagenome (GOLD analysis project Ga0307514, IMG submission 203088) | Populus trichocarpa ectomycorrhiza microbial communities from riparian zone in the Pacific Northwest, United States - 16_EM | ecosystem: Host-associated > Plants > Roots > Unclassified | place... | reverse complement strand
GGCACGGTAGGGTACAAACATAGAATAAGGGTGGCACAACCTTGTGGAGGGGAAGCTCCTCTATCTAATGGTAGTGGTTGAAGCCCTTGAGACGATCAATAATGCCACATTCATTTGTTTAAATATAACAACTCGATCAACCTTTTCTACTGAATAATCCAACAAATAGAAAAAGACAATGTGTCACTCTGTTTTTTCTTTTAAAAAAAGTGACATGTCGTCTGCTTAAACCCTAAAAATCTGGGTTTTCTAATTGAGATTTTAATAACTTTCAAATTGGTCCTTATTGTTTCAAATTAAGCTCAAACATCTTTAATTGAGACAAAACTAATTAATTTCATACAATTAGAGCCTTTTAAAAACCAATTAAGACCCTTTAAATCTGGCTTTATTTTCAAAGTAGCCATTGATTTCTAATTTGTTCAATATAGTTTCTAATTAAGTCTTAAACTTTGATTTTCTTCAATTTAATCCCTAGAAAATTTTAGTACATCCCCCAATATTAAGGGCTTTATACAGAAAGGTCTTTGGTCTTGAATTTCTTCAATTTGACACTTAATTGACCTTTAAACTTTGATTTTCTTACAATTTCACCCTTGATTCCATCCAATGAAGTTTGTAAAGATTAAATTTGGTCCTTTAAAATTTTAATATTTTCAATGAAGCTCAAATTAGGTTTCCAAACTTAATTCTTTGCCAATTAAGTCCTTAATAAAATTAATTTAATCCATTAAAAGTTTAATTAAGTCCTTGCACTTTATTAATTCTTTTAATTTTGGCATAAATTAATTTATAAACTTAATTAAATATTTAATTAGGTAAATGATTAAATCAACTTAGCTTATTAAAAATCTAATTAAGTCATCGGATTTGATTTTTATACAAATTCGTCTAACATTCACTTAAATTAACCTTGAATTTGCATAGTATTTCACATTTAGATTCTTAAAGGATGCAATTGAATTTCCAATATTGTCGAAAATCTAGTTCGGTCCCTCCATCTTTTATTTATGCATTTAGATCCCTTTTCAACCTATTCTTTCTAATGAAGTTACTTGTCTTCCTGTATTTTATTTTTTCTACTATTTTATAAAAGAAAAGGATAATTTTGAAGGAACTCAAAATTAATCAGACCTCCCTTGCCTATCTACAATCTTGCAAGGCATGCAATATATGTTCTTGATGAAAAGCACGGTGACAAGTCACCATGACTAACATTAGAGTATTTTACTTTCCACGTGAGAAGGAATAACCCTAACCCTAAACCTAAAACACAACCAGCCAAGAAAAGCTCATTTTCTAAATGAAGTCTATCTGGTAGAAGCAGACAAAGATAGAATAAAATCATCTGCTAATAATGAATGAGAAATTGCAATACCTCCACGGGAAACCGGGAGAGGGTTCCACAATCCACCTACAACTCTACTATCGATGAGCATAGATAACTTCGCCATGGGAAGATAAACATATAAGGCGAAAGAAGATCTACTTGACATAACCAAAATCCACCAACGTTTTCTGCAGAAATCCCCAAGTCAACTCGATCATAAGCCTTCACAAGATCAATCTTGTAAGCTAGAAACCCTGTCCGCTTTTTAGATTTTCGAATAGTATGCACCAATTCTTATGCTAGAATAACATTATCCGCAACTCCTCTACCTACAAGAAACGACCCTTGCATCGGGCAAATAAGAGTATCCAAAAAAAAGGGCGAAGCCGCTTCTCTAAAACTTCGGTCAAAACTTTATAAGATACATTACAAAGGTTGATAGGGCGGAATTGCTTCATGTTCACTGGATTATCTACCTTGGGAATAAGAACAGCACGTACAAGTTTCCACTAATTTAGGTGGAACACCTAGTAGAAAATAGATAAACCAGCTTCAAAACCGAATCTCACACAATATGCCATTACTTTTGAAAGAAGATAGGCTGAAAACCGTATAGACTTGGAGCTTTATAAGGCTTCATTGATTTCATAGCACGATAAAAACCTCTTTCTTTAGTAATAGGTTTCAGGAGGCATTCAACTAGATCCTGAGCAAGACATGAATGCCCCTGTAGCTGCGGAAAAGAAATAGTAGTGGCATCAGCGCTACAAAAGAGAGCTCTGTAGAAATTCAATACCTCGATTTCAGTTCCTTCACATCTGAAATCCAAGAATCATCTGCATGTCTCTGCCTTTCAATTCAATTATACTGCCTTCTGCATAAGGTGGTAGCATGAAAGAAACGGGCGCACTTATCGCCATACTAAAGCCATGCACTCTAGATTTTTATACCAGAACATGGATTATTATCTGAGAACATCATTATATTTTTTTCACTGAGGAATGCTCAAGTTTGGATAAGAACTAGGAATTAAAAGCAACAATAGAACATTGAGTCCCTGCAATCAGCGCAAGCACTCTCTTTTTCCTGCAGAAGATATTTCCAAAGACATCAGTATTAAACTCAAGAGTAGCTGACTTGATTTGAGAAAGGATATCAAAGATAGGACCAATAGTAATTACTCAAACATCCTTCACAACCTTGTGAAATCCTGATGCATGATCCATACGCTGCCTGAAAAAAAGGTCCATCAGACATGGGAGGGGAATACCTATGATATCTGAGAAGAAAAGCATTATGATCAAAGTGTATCTGCAGCAAGTGATGGGTAGAAGCTTCAGGAAACTACATTCGCCATTCTGAATTACACAATGCTCTATCCAGTCTCACTAATATAGAAATACAACTGAACTGTTTATATATATATATATATATAAACATGAGTCAAGTAAATCACACTTGTCTATAGAGGCCCTAAACTTCCTTGCTCTAGTCAAATAGAATTTCCCACCAAAATTTTCTGATTGGGAGGAATAATCATAATCACCAATCAGGACCCAAAGTAGAGAAATAAACCCATGCAGTTTCACCATTGCATCATAGAACACCTCCCTTCCATGAGCACTCGAGCTAGTATAATAGCTATAAAATATCGACACACCTCATTATACTTCACTAACATATGAATGTGCTGATGATGAGACCTTGCATCAAGAGAGATATATAAAACCTAGGAGCGAGGCTTATTGCAAATGGACAAGTCTTTCTACAAGAGAAGATATGGTACAAAAGATATCACAAATGAAAAAAAAGAAAAGAAAAGAAAAGATGGCTCTTTCAAAAGGTATTTTTTGAAATGGTATTTTTTTTATTTGAAATTATTGTAGCAAATTAAAGGGTATTTTTATTTATTTGTGTTTATCTATTTTTTATGATTTGAATCCCATTTAAAATTCAATTCCATGAGTTAAATCAATCTTTTTTTAGCTTGAAACCCTTCCCTTCAAATTAGCATTAAAAATAATATTTCAAAAATACCTTTAACAACAAAAATCTTAATTTTTACAAAACCCCCTATTGTCTCTTTCCTTCTCTTTTTCTAACCCCCGCCGTCTCTTTCACCTTCTTGCAGATTAGAAAAGATTATTTCCTTGGAGTTGCAATTTGTAGTAAACATTGTCCAATATGGTCGTTGAAGAGTCCATTGTAGCACCTCCATTTTTTCCCTTATTCTGTGCAGGACAGACATTTCCTTATACTGGTTCCAAAAGATGAACAATGAGAGGATCCAAGAGCGTGACCCCTCTCATACGCATGCATATTTTCATACATAGATCCTTCAAAGAAATACCTCTTTTGGAGAAGCTTTGCTGTAATTGGGAAATGTTGAAGGTGGGAGCTGGTAATTGCTTGGTTTCACTTGCCATGGAAATCCTTCCATCTTTTCTTCCTTTTGGCACATCCCAAGTGGGAACTCCAGACCAAGAAAAACACACATAAGATGCCAGCAGGTGAATTATATGAGATATCAATACTCTTTTGGAACAGTTGCAACAACGTAACTAAAATTGTCTATGCCAAGGATGAAGATTCTAAGTTAATAGACAATTACAATATCACAGCTGATAGTGTAATCGTTGTTATTAAGTTTTTGTATTGTTGGTGGAACAGTTTACCAAAAAAAATGATTTAAGAGCATAACAGTAAGGATTGCTAATTTAATTAATTTTTATAAGTATTAAAAAATATATAATTAAATTTAATTATGTGGTTTGATATTTTATTCTAAATATAAAAATTATAATAAATTATTAATTACATATATTAAAAGTACTATAATCTAAATTCAAGTTGATGGGACTTACTCTCGTATAAAAAATAATATAATACAAGATTTATCTTTCACCATAATTCGCTTCCTACCCTACTCCAATTTTTTCCAACAAATATTAGACCCTCGTTATCTTGAAAATGAAATAATCAAAATTTTAGGGTTATTAGCACGGCTCTGGACCCTTCAGAAGTGCTCTGGCCTTCATAGAAATGTCATATTTTATTGTTTTGTAATTAAACTTTAATGTTTTATTTAATTTGGTTTGGACAGGCTATCCTAGTATCACAATAAAACAATTTGCACGTTGTCTTGAGTGTACTCATGTTAGGTATTTTTTTTTACTTTTTTTTTAATTATATCTTTATTTTAATTTTGTTTTCCAATATTTTATTTATTGAAATTAAGATTTTTTTTTTATTATTTTTACTTTCTATGTGGTTATTGTGTTCTCATTGAATTTTTTTCTTCGTTATCAGATAAGAATATCCTTCAACATTTAATTTTTTAAAAATTAATTTTTTATTTTAATTTCATCATTCAGTATTTGATTGATTGTAAATTGATCTTCGTATTTTTTTAATTTTTTTTTCTATGAGGTTATCCTAATATTATATGTATAATCGCAGGGTTAGCTGATTAACCTATTTTAACTCATCTATTTTTGTTTTTTTTGTAAAAAAAATTGTTTTTTTAGTTTCTCCTTTATAAAAATTATTTAGATTTCAGAATAATAACATATCATCATCTTATATGGCATCAACAAAATTAAGATAAAATCATGGAAACTCTAAAAAAATATATAAATTTACAAAACTCTAGAATGTGGATATACAAAAGATTATAAACAAGTCTTGAATTACAATTATAGCCACGCTAGGAAGTGGACAACGTGATGATAAATAATTCTATCTTTTGCGCTTCTTTCCTAATAACGCCACCATTTGAAAAATACATTAAGGTCTGAGATTGGTCTAATTTTCCATACACCAGCCATGATTTAGCTAAATTAATTAATTTAATTTGAATTAATATGTGACATTTTTTATTTTAAATGGTTATACAAGAGCTAATTATAACTTAATTCCCTTTGTTTATTACTCGGATCTTGTGATTTTGAAAACTATTATTTTATGCTGATACTTTTATAAAATCCATTGAAGAAAAAGAAAAGAGAAGGATGTAAGATTGGAAATTTTGATTGGAAAAGGATGGAAAATAAAACTACTAAATTAAGTGTGATCAATGTTGATGAAACAACCATTCTAATATTGTAGAAAAAAGCAAAAGGTATCAGAAAAACACATTGTTCCAAGACATAATGAACTTTGAATTTACAGTGTTTTCTTTTTCCTCTTTTTATTTCATTTTATTCCATAATCTTTTTAACGTCATCTTTCCACACTCAATTTATTTAGAATTGGGTTAGATAATTTATTTTAGATAATTTAATCAAGGTTTCTAGCAATGTTAAAAAAGAAATGTATGATTAATATTGTTGACTATATTATGTGATTTATGGTGTTAAATATATGTTTAAGTATGATATCAGGTTTTGATGACAATATAATATGTGATTAACATATATTTATGTATATGTTTGCAGTAATGTTTTAAGCCAACATAAAAGAGTGATGTTTTGATTGACTTTATTTGTTGCATTGATATGCATGTACAAAATATATATGCATTAGTGCTTAAGTTCATTTGAATGCCCAAGTGAAATATGCTTGTATAAAACATGCATTAGTACTTAAGTTAGATGATGACTAAATATAATATTTAAGCATATGTAAAAGTTAGGATAAGTAGCTCTACTTAATGAATATGAAAATATATTACTTACTCTTTTATGATGATTTAGACAGGCTTTAAGATAATAGAATCATTTAAAGATATTATCAAAGGTGCAAGGTATATGAAGTGATGTAATAACAATTTTCAACTTCAAACAAGAGTCTTGATGTAGTAACGGTTTTCAACTTCAAGGATCAAGATCTTGTAAAGATGATTTGCCAAATAAATTTTAATTTGCAAAGGAATTAATTTATATATCCATAAAACCAAAAACAAACCCAAAAGGACATAAAAGTACCAAGAAACAACCGAAACACATAAAACAAGATAAAAGTTTCAATAGCTAAATCGGTTTAACCGATTTAAGGAAATGACTTGTTGCCTTACAAAATGGTCTACCATTTTGAGAAAATGGTCCAAACAATTTCTAGAAATTCTAGAATTTATTCAAGTTCTTCAAAATGGTCTAACCAATTTTAATAACGGTTTAAATGATTCTTCAATGGACATAAATATTTTGAAAGTGTGTTCAATGATTAGTTTAATATTTTAGCCTTATAAATACCTCTCTCTTTAGAAAAATGATAAAGAACATCCAAGGAAATTTTTTTTATCATATTCTTACTTTCATACAACCTTCTACAACTTTTGTTATACTTTTGATTCCTCCAAAAACAAGGTTGAAGTGTTTTTGGAAAAACTCATCCAAATGCTTAATTTGTATCTTATTCATCTCTATTAAGAGAGTAATATTGTGAAAAGTGTAAGTGACACTTAAATACTTAGGAAAGCCTTCTAAAGTTTATTTAAGTGGTTTGATACTTGTCCATCTACAAGTATTGGCGAGGAAGAGTTTTTTAATCTTGTACCCATCAAAAGAATTAGGTGGAAGGTTTGATCCTTAACCTGTGTAAAAGGATTGGGTTTGATCTTAAGTCCATAAAAGGATTGAGTTAGATCCTGAACTCGTAAAAGGATTCGTAAAGATTCTTAATCTTGATCTTATAAAAAAATTGTGATAGGTTTGATCCGGAGCCCGTAAAAGGATTGAGTTTGATCTTAAGCTCACAAAAAGATTGGGTTTGATCTTAAGCTAATAAAATGATTATGTTAGATCCTAAACCCATAAAAGAATTAGGAAAGGTACTCAATATTTGACCTATGAAAAAAAATTATGTAAAGGTTTGTTCTTACATGCTAAGAAGACCAAGTGTGATAATTAACTCTTGAATGATGGTTCAAGGAGAGGAGTAGGTAATTGTCCAAACCTCTATAAAAATCCTAGTGCACACTCTCTTAACTTTATCTCCTCACTTATTGTATTGATTATCTTGGTGTATTTTTACGTTTGTTTCTATTATTATTTTGAGCTTATTTGTAATAATCATTAGGTTGTGCTATATATTATTTGAAGTTAAAAAAAAGCGTTTAAATTGGTAACCTAATTCACCTCTTTCTTAGGTTCTCCTACACTTTTAAATACTTCCAAATAGTTATAATTATTGAAAAACTATCACCTTTTTAGAAAGACTTTAAGAACTACCTTAAACATATGAGAAATGAAATATAAGTTGAAGATCTCATCTTAAGATTAAGAATAAAAGAGGATAATAAGTTATTTGAAAAAAAAGCCACCTTCTCCCATATGTCACCAAGGCAAACATCATTAAACAAGTGGCAAAATCTCATAATAAAAACCAAAAGAAAAATATTGTTCCAAAGAGGAATGCAATTGCTAATAAGTTTGATGAAAAATGTCTCATCTACAATAAGACTAAATATAATGCCAAAGATTGTAGAAATAAGGCTTGGAATGAAAATATTAAAAACAAAATAACTTCTCAAGATAATATCACTGAAGTTGATCACCTCATAAATAGAGTTTTAAAAATGAATTTTTTTGTTTGTTGTTTTTTAAGTCAACCTAATCAACAAGTATAGGTTTCCAAAATTGAAAAAAGAAAGGATTGTTGTTTCTCACAAATCAAGTATTGAAGACTTTCATCCTAATACTATAATGGAATCAAAGAATTATAATTCTTTAAAGATATATTTTCATTTAAGTAAGCACATTAAAATCATTCACTTAAAAAAAAAATTGAAGCTAGCTCAAGTAGACATCATCAATTAAAAGATCGTAAAGTTAAGCTTATAAAGAGTAAAAGGGAAAAATAACCAAATTGTTTGGTTTTAATTTTCTAACTTACTTGTTAGAAAATGAACCTCAGACCTACTCTAAAGCAATGCTCTGTTTTGAAACAACCTATTGGACATAGGTAGTTAATAGTGAAATTTTATTCATTATGAATAATCATACATAAAAACTAGTTGATTTTTCATATGAAAATAAACCATCAGGATATTAGTGGATTTGTAAAAGGATGATGAAAGTTGATGAAATTATGTTGACAAATACAAAGCAAGACTTGTTGTTAAAGAATTCAAATAATAAGAAAGTGTAGAATATTTTGACACATATTCATATATGTTAAGAATAACTTCTACACAAATATTAATAACATCATAATTATTATCAAATTTTAAATACATCAAATAGAGGTAAAAATAGATTCCTTAAATGGTGACTTTGATGAAGAGGTTTATATGGAACAATCTGATAGGTTTGTTGTTTAAGGATAAAAAATGAAATTTTATAAGTTTATCAAGTCGTTATATGATTTAAAGTAAGCACCTAAACAATGTTATGAAAAACTTGATAAAATTATATTGTCAAATAAGTTTAAAATCAACAAACTTGATAAATTTATTTATATGAATTTTTTTTTAAAATAAATGTTATGTCATTGTATGTCTGAACGATATGCTAATTTTGGGCAACAATGATCACATTATCAAGTTCACTAAGAAATGTTAACTAATAAGTTTGACATGAAAAACTTGGGTATTATAAATGTCATACTAGGAATAAAGATTACTAGGACATATAATGGATTGATATTGTTTCAATCTCATTATGTTGAGAAAGTTCTTAATAGATTTTTTAAATGTGACACTAACACTGTCAAAACACCAATGGACATAAGTGTATATCAATCCAAAATAATTTAAAGCGAATACACCAATTAGAGTGTTCTTCAATAATTAGAAGCTTAATGTCTGTTATGAACTACATAGGTCAGATATTGCATATCTAATTAGCAAACTGAGTAGATTTACCAGTAATTCGAGTATGAATAATTAAAAAGTAATAAACATGGTACTTAAATATTTGAGATATACCTTGGATTATGAGTTATGCTATATTGGTTACTCAGCGGTACTAAAAAGATATAATGATGCAAATTGGATATTCGACACTGATGATTTAATATCCATTGGTGAATATATTTTCACACTTGGTGGAATAGTTATATCATATAAATCTTCTAAGAAAACATGTATCACAAGAACCACATTGGAATCAAAGTTTATTGCTCTTGATAAAGTTGGATAGTAAGCCTAGTTAGTTAGCAATTGGAGGGCACATGACCAGTTTTGGAATTTCTTAGAGGATATTTTATATTTACCAAAACTAGTGCTAGCAATTTGTGTCCATTATAATAGTTAGTTAGCAATTGGAATGTCACATATTATTATATATAATGGTAAGTCTATATATATACATCATAGATATAATACTGCTAAACACTTTCTCTCGAATGAGATAATTTCCATTGATTATGTAAAACCAAAGAAAAATATTGTGGATTCATTAACTAAAGGTTTATTGAGAGAGATTGTGTATAACTTATCGATGAGAATGTGTTTAAAGCCTTTAAAGAATAAAGAATGTAATTATGGTAACCCTACCTAGTTCATTGGAGATCTCAAAATCCAGTTTAAAAGAAAAATTAAGTCATATAAAGCTCTTAGTATCACTCAAAAATTATTATTTCAGCCTATTTATACAATGAAAAAGGTGTTAGTTATAATGTGATAAAGAGTGAGCAATGCTTTTAGTGATTTTTTTCTTAGTATACCAAATGGAATATAACATAACACTCCTCATAAAAGATCACTTATATAAGTGAGAAATGTTTGAGAATTTATAAAGAGACTGAACTTTCTAAAACATTCATGAAACTGAGAGTTGTTCAAAGTCAAAATAAACATGATTGCGAGAATCAAAGAGAATTTCTAGGTAGAGAACTATATGAATACTATTGTCTTAATTTATATAAAATGTTAAATAGTTCAAGACATCACTTTTACTATATAGTCGAATAAATCTGATAGTATTTCACTAATGAAGGTTTAAAGCAAAAACAACCTTTCTTGATGTAGTGATCCATCAAACTGTTCTCTTTATAAATATTTGAGTCTTTTTATATCAGTCAAATAATTTCCATTCATATAGGGAATTTTTAGAAATTTCTTTCAATACATGGTTAATGGACATAGTTAAGGCCAAAATAAAAGTAGAGTCCACTCACTTTTAGAGTTAAATTCATATTAAAAATTATTCTTCAATAAAAGTTCTTTAATATGGAAGATCAATATGACTAAAATAAATTATGAGTAAATGAGAAATTGATCTAAAAAAACCCTTAATTGTCATATTTTTATGAAACTCAAAACTCTTAATTCTATATTAGAAAAATACAAGATTTTCTTGTATTTTATATAGCTGAAAGTTGAAGATTCATAAATGAGCCTAAGCAAAGAAGATTTGGGCTTAATTCACAAACACACATTCGCTCGGGCTACGTCTAGACAAGAGCATATGCTTGGGGACCAAGGGCATGGATTTAGGTTTAGGTTTG
>Ga0307514_10005978_pt1 | contig 10720 bp, 11 predicted proteins | sample 16_EM_MG_FD_203088 | JGI IMG/M metagenome (GOLD analysis project Ga0307514, IMG submission 203088) | Populus trichocarpa ectomycorrhiza microbial communities from riparian zone in the Pacific Northwest, United States - 16_EM | ecosystem: Host-associated > Plants > Roots > Unclassified | place... | reverse complement strand
TGCGGGGTGATCCGGAATGGAGAATTTCGGTGATCCACATAAAGCCGAATTCTCCGTTGCCCGTTGCCTGGAACGGGTCGAGATGAATTGTCGCGGATAGGAACGAAGTCAGATCGTGTTTGTGAAATTTCCCCTCCCCGATGATTGATTAAATTACTTGCAGCTGTTGGTGAAAAAGGGATCTCGCTGTTTTCAATGCGTGGCTGCCGCCCAATAAGAACTTTTACTGGGAAGAACGGAGGAACCACACACAGATTATTGGGAGCATGTAAATTGCGAAGGTCAATCCGAAATCTGACGAGGAAACAATCTATTCTTAAAATTGCAGGGGTCTTGTCACGCTCTGCCATCAACCATTCAAAGACCATGTGTATTGGATAGATCTCAAGCACAACCCTGGGAGCCTGAACATTCCTCCATAGCCAAATCGCATGGATTATTACCCTACTCGACCAGAGCTTATGTGCGGTGGATAAGCCGGGTGCTCTGTTATCAAGATCCAAGATCTCGGATGTTCTATTTTGCGTGGAGGAAAGGGGAGTTGCAAGGAACCTGAGGACCTTTGTGACCAATTCAAATGTTTCCTTGGATGAGGGCGCCCATCTGATCTCGGAGTAGAGACGGTTGCAGACCTCTCTGAGGCCCTTGTCCTCAGGTTCCATAATGAGATGCGTGCCAAGGACTGATTCCACGGCCATCCCGATCGAAGTAGCGTGCTCTGGCTCGCCAGGAATCACATGACCATCTGGAAGGCAGTCGAAGAAGAGGACTGCGAGAACGTGGGGTGACAGAGCACCCGCGATCTCAGGATACCAGATCACGTCTGCAGCGAACTGTACTGGACTCGAGCACCCAGGAGATACAACGGGCATCTGCATCGATCGAAAGATTCTCGAAGATCCGGGTGGGTGGTTCCGGAATGGCGGCAAGTGGGATATGCTCTGCTTCTTCCGCTACGGTCGGAATGCGACCATAACTTTCCAGCGCACGGCGGACACCGGAACTAAGGCGTCGTAGAATTCGTCTGAGGTCTTGGATGGAAGGGAAAGATCCGAGAGATCGCAGCGAGCGAGCGACTGCAACATCACTACATTTGAGGTAGCTGATAATGGTTTGGGCAAGAATGGAAGGAGGTTTTTGATAGGGACAACCGTAGTAGAGTGCTGCTGCAAGTGTGAGGGAGATGTATGAAGTGACCCCGAAAAGCGCGAAGGCGAGGACAACGCCAGCGACAGTACGGCTGATCGTCCAGAGATATACCGACAAGGCACACCCGAGCAACAGCAATGCAAACACCGGGAGGCTCTCGATGGCAAGTTGGTAATTTCACTTCTTGAACCCGTCCGGTTCCCGCTGTCTGCTTCGGCTGTTCTCGGCGGCGGAGCCTCCAAGGTTCCGGAGGTATCGGTTGATCCACTGTTTCCCGATCATCACGAGAAACGCGGCGAAGAGTGAGGTCGCAAGGTTGGTGTAGAGCGATGGCTGAACGGTGGTAATCTCGGGAGGAGGTCCGGTCCAAGTGGCGGAGTCGGGGTCTGCGTCAGGGGAAAGTAAATTGTTCACGGCGTGGATGAGGATTCGCACTATTACGCGACGGTCATTTCGTTTGGATCCGGTTCGGGGTTCGTGTCTCGGGGATATCGAAAATAGAGGTTGGGCCGTTCACAAAGATGGGGGAAGTGTTCAGGTCCTCGTCGTACTTTCTCTGTCAAATTCGTCGGCCTTCTTGCGATGAATGGTGAAGAAATCGGTACGGGTATCGTCGGTCCTCAATGGGTCGAAGAACCCTTTGAGGACGGAGTGGAGGCTGCATGACGAGTTAGACACCCCCAGGCTGACGGTTACAACAATCAAATCGGCGTACCGCTTTGGGTCGAGATCGGTCCTTTCCCTTGCGGTATCGTTTGACTTTCTCCTCGAGTCGGAGGCGGAAATTCCGCCATCGCGGTGGTGAAGGGAAAGAGTAAGGCCTAAGTGATCGACTCGCGGCGACGACACTCGCAGAGCTGCACCGTAAATGCTCGTACGACTACGGCATCCAGACCATGCTTTACGGGCATACAACCACCAGTCAATTCCTTTCGAACGCCGAAACTTTGAGGATGATCGAAAGATTTGCTGGTGGCCTCGCAGATGTCGTCGGGGGGAGCATTTCTTTGAATCGTTGAACCGGAGGAGTTTCATTGCTGCCTGAATTACTACAGCACAGAAAGATATCAATACGTGGGGGCGGTCGGTCTAATAACCGCGTTTTCACTACCGAGCTTCACGACCACACCTTCAATGAATTTGGTCAAGCAGGTCGCTTTACAGACGATCCCCAACTCCTTGATACATGCAACTACGGTCGTTTGCGTCCCCCGACATATGATCCTCACCAGTTTCGTCCTCATCCTCGGCTCAGCCAATGCCTTTGCAACCTTACATTCCAGACACGCAGGCTCGAATAGCACGCCATCGATTGCGTCCTCGATCTCTTTGCGACGTTTCTCGTGAAGCACGACCAGCTTGTGGTACGATGTGGCCGGGATGTACTTCAAGTCGTCGGGGAGATCGGTGAGCGCGGGAAGGTAGGTTCTGATCGTGAGAGTGGAAGCTGTTTCCGCTTCTTCGCCGAACCCGAACCTGGACGCGATGGCGTACACCCGAAGAGGAGCCTGGTCGACGAACTTGTGTAGTTCCAAGCGTAATCTGGCTCGCGCGCTTTCGATGTTGTATTTATCGGTGATGACGAGACTTTCGACGAGTAGGTCTAGGCTGTCGACACTGGGTGGAGGGAGTGGATAGATGAGTTTTAAGACAAGCTCGAGGGCCTGTGGTGGATCGATCATGTCGACGACCTCGATATCGGCTTCCGACCCAGCGTGAGCGTCTGGTTTGGGTTGAGGGACATCGAACATGTCCCTGAAGACAGAAGAGGCGAGGGAGAGAATGAGTTTGTGAACTCGGAATTCGCGATTCGGAGAACCGTGAGTTCTGAGGGTGATATCTCCACCTGGTACGTTGAATCCGTCGCTCATGGTTGCAGATGTGCAGAGATAAGAAGAAAAAAGGTACTCATCTGTACTCATTCACAGTGACCTCGTTTTGGGACCGTCCACGTGGGGAAGAGCGCCAGAGTCAAATCTACGTATTTACCAGGGCATTCAAACAGTTGCTCCAGATCAGACCAGGTGTGGCGGGGGTAGGGGTCATCAAAGTCACAGACCCCGCTGATGAGCTCGACATCGTCCTACCTTTTCATATCTCCATGATTCGGCGTCATGGCCTCCATCTTCCAAGCGGGGAGTCTCAACTCAAAACCGACTTCATTGTTCTGGAGAACTCTGAGTCTGCAAGTCACAGAGTTGGACGGATATTGGTTCTTGTGGCCGAGGCTTCGCCCATCATCGACCGTTACGGTGATGGTGTGAGGATAAGAAAGGGGGGTGTTTTGCCTCCGACCGAAGGCCAATGGAGTATATGAGCGCGCCCGGTGCGAACTTCGACAAGCTGCCACAAATCCAGGCATCACGAGTTACACGAGTGTAAACAACATACACCCATTTCTTACGTTCGAGAGGGTCTACGGACGCATCAGGTGTAACAGAATAATGTACTGACGTGAGGTCATACCCAAATAGGTGATACACTCAGTTGACAAGCCCGAGAGAAAAACATGGAGAGTCCTCATAGCGTTCTGCGAAAAACCCCATAAACCAACCCGCCAGGTCCCCATCGGTAAGGTGTCGCTTCAAGACGATCAGACGCCACACTCCATGAGTTTGATAGATCGGGGTGTTTCGCCCTCATGATCCGCTGCGCTCCCCAGACAAGTGGTCCAGACCCACGCAATCATGACTCACTCATCCAGAATGCAATCGAAGAGGTCCGCCAGAAACTAGGATGATAAGGCTCTTGCAATTTCCGGATACCAAATCTTGTCTGCGGCGAACCGGACGGTGGAGAATGTCGGTACAGGATCCAAGCACCCAAGAGATGCTACGGGCATCACTCTTGGAGACCCCCCAGTCGATTGGAGTCTCCTCGAAGATCTGGGCGGGTGAGACTACAACAGCAGCGAGAGCTAGATCCCTGAGAAATTTCCCGAGGTTTACGATGGAATGGAACGGCGTGATGAGATTGAAGCGAGCGAGCGAACGCGGTGCCACCACGTGTTATGTATTCGACGACGGTCCGAGCGGTGGTGGAAAGCGTCTCTAGTAGGGGCAGTTGTAATATAATGTTGCTGCGAGGGTGGAGAACGCATATAAGGCGAGCCCGAAAAACATGGAGGCGAGGATTACCCCAGTGATTGTGCGATTGATTGTCCAGAGATATAGCGACAAGGCACCCCCGAGCAACAGCGATGCAGACCGAAGCATCACAGGGAGGTTCTCGATGGGAAGTTGGAAATTCCACTTCTTGGATCCATCCAATTTCCACCGTCTATCCCTACACTTCTCGGAGGCCGAACCCCCATGGCTCCGGAGATACCGGCTGACCACTGTTTCTCAAGCATCGCGAGAAAGACAGAGAAGCGTGAGGTTGCAAGGCCGGCGTAAAGTAACGACCGGATGATGACGATTTGGGGAGCAGAACCGGCCCAGGTGGCGGATTGGGGTCTGCGTCGGGGAAGAGGGAACAATTCGCGACATGGATGAGGATTTGCATGTAAGCGGCGGTCATTCGTTTGGATCAGACTCGAGTTTTGATTAGACGTCGACGATGAATGTTGAACTGATGGCGGAGAAAAGGTCGGCCTGTATACATCCGGATTCAATATTGGGATTGGAAACGGAACGCCGAGTCACTCACAAAGATGAGATGTGTATTCAAGTCCCCGCACCTTTTCGTGTAGTCTTTGCCATCCTTGAGATAGCCGGTGAAGAAATAGGTGCGGGGATTGTTTTGATCCTCAGTAGGTCGGACTCCGAACACATTGAGGACGGAGTGGAGGCTGCATAACAGATTAGAGACACTCAAGCTGGTGGTTACAGCTATCAAGTCGACGCACCACTTCGGATCGAGTTGGACCAGAATGGGTTCGTTCGATTCGGTCCTTGAGGCGGAGGTAGAAATTCCGCCATTCTTGGAAGATCGTGATGGCGAAGGGGAAAGCTATGTGTGATCGAACCGCGCACTCACTTCAACAACCGCATCGTACTGGTGCCAGCTGGATTTCAAGCTGCTCCTACCACCGACGCAATCCAGAATATCACAACCATCTGCTACGTCTTCCTCGAGCGATATCACGGATCTCATTCGTAACTGGCTCCAGAAAATACGCGCCGCCGTGCGAGAACCATTTGAACACAATGAGTTAGTCTGCCGAAACCGCAGAGTTCTACTGACAAACAGGAACGTTTCGTCTTGTTATTTTCGCCAGTGAACCCAACCCTACCATCCGCCGTCCTTGCCAGATTCTCATGAAGCCCTCCAGAAAACGATACGGGCCAATTCGATCCCCCACCTCTTGAAGTAGAGATTGGGGAGTTCCATGGGCTTCTCAAGGCTCATTTCGTGCCACGAGACGGATCCAACCTTTGAATATCCCCCAATTCTCCCACTGGTCACTATCAGCTCATGTTGCGATGCTCGCCTAAGTTGGTCACCAAGTCGAAGCTCTCGAATACTCTGTTCGCGAGAAGACTGGGAGAACGGATACCATATGGCATCCCTATCAAAGCGACGAATGTTTGCCACGGACACTGTCACTCCGGCTTGCGGAGATGTGCGGTTTCCGTTAATTCGCCTCAACCACTTGACGGGAGTGCTCCTGGCGTATACCCCTGAAGGGGCAGTGTTTGTAGCGAAAGGGAGTCGCAGGGAACGTTCACCGCTCGGTCAGACATCACGGAACCTAGTGATTCCGTTCTGGTGAGGAAAGGAAACGAGTTCAGAAACAACTGTGGGTCGGCGACGCTTGTTCGCTTCGTTCCTCCCCCGGACCTATGGCCGGGTTCCTTTCCTTTCAGAAGGATATCACAGTGTACTCAATAGGGTCACCAGGACTTTGAAGCAGATATCAATTACCACCCCCGCTATCGTACACTTCGGTTCCGATAACGTATTATAGGCTCAAACAATCTAAGTAACAGTGCCTTCTTGTGCAACCGTAAATAGACGTGGCACAGAAATATGCTGCTGCCGTCAGTTAGCCTCATCACCGTGAACACGGCACAAACAAGCTAATCAAAATGGGCGTACATGGGCGGGGGACATCAAGGAACATAAACCCTTGATGGGACAAACTCTCCTTGGTAGGCAAGCTTTCCCTGGTGTGGTAAAGCGCACCTTGCAGAGGATGTCTTGTGTTTGAACATAGCCTTCCGTGTGAAGCTGCGACGCAGTGAGGAACCCGATATGGCGGTGGCGAGTGCTGCGAGCGACCGATGAGCACTTTTAGTCGAGTGCAAGGTCTCGAAAGGATCAAAGGACCAGGGTAGACTGAGGAGAATACGGTACGGACTCCGGAGATAAGATTTGTTGTAGATTCTTTCCCATTTCGGCGAGAGGACAGCGGTAGGTGGGCGAGTGGACTGTCCACCCGGACGTGAGAGATAACCGACTGGCTCCGAGCAGATTTCGTCTGCGTCGTGTCCTTTCAGGAGTTCAAGGCACACAAGTCAACGCTAGGGGTACCTCTTAGCCTGTCCTCAACGCCAGTCAGGATGATTCAGGGGTTCACAATCACCTTCACATTTGTGCTCGCCCTGATGCTATCACCGGAGCACCGCGATGCTGACAGAAAGCAATGATCAGCGGTGTCTGAAGATCTGAACATTCAGGTGGGTTCGTCACGTCGCTGGGGAGTTGGAGTCGAGCGAGGCGGGAGCAAAGACACAAGAGAGGATGGAGGAATATTCCGGCGCTTGACGCACGGAACTGGTTCGGAGCGCTGTCGGGTCCACGCGTGACGTTGCGTCGTCTCCCACCAGATTTCTCTCAACCTCTTCCCATGGTTATGGAACAATAATGGTTGACGTTGTTCTCCACAGGCTCCGGATTGTTCAGCACGTGGAATGGTGCTGGCATCACCCACTCCCGAAATGCGAATCTGTCAGACCGTATCCAGGCGAAAGACGCTATTTTTGAACCACGAATGCGGGGTTGGCAACCCGTTCTTCGTGTTCGGCTACAAAGAGTGTGGAAACGAGATGGATGAATGAATGAACGGAAATACAGAACATAGGGACCATCTTCTGCATCAGGCATGTTCTCTGATCGCTTTCCACTTTGGTGAGCACTTCAGTCGTGGTCCTTTCGACAGCCAGCGTCATCAAAAGCGATTGGATATGCCTGGCCATTCACCCGCTTGTCCGCTGGCGGTCAGGGAGTGGTTTCTGGACCAATAAGGTTCCTTGATGGTACCGGGGTTTTTCATGGTATGTGTGGCATGTCCATGATGTTGCTTGTCCATGTCACTCGTGAGAATATGTAGCAGCCAAATGGCCGCGACTTTGGAAGGGTCAGCGGCATCGGGTGGCCGTCTAATGGCCGGTATACGACACTGAAGTAACGGGGGAAACCCACTCAACGCGCGACCTGATGAGCGCATCTCTCCCCCTCTATCAAACGTCCCCTCCCTTTGCCCTGGTCACCTGGTTAGCAAAATACTGGGCCAAAACACTCGGGATCTTACCCAGATCTGGCGGATAACATTGTTCATCTCAGACTTTTCGTGTTCCAATTTGCCCAAAAATCCCGCATTCGACAGATACCCCACGCCCGGCATGATCAACCCTGGCATTTACGTAAAGTCCATCAGGCACTTCTACCCCGACGTTGAGCGCTATTCCTTCTGATTTACCCCCGCCGCTCAAATCCCTCGTTGGGCCCTCGTCGCCGAAACACGAGCCTTGTCACTTTGTGTCACAACCAACAATGGGTTGATGTTGTCTCCAAAAGTATAAAAAGAATGCAGGCACTCATTCTCATTCCTCACGACTTGAGATGGCTTCCTTCCTTAGTCTTACCCGCACTCTCCTTCTTTCTCTCCTGGTCGTTTCCGTTGTCGCCAACAACGGTAACGGCAAAAATAACGGCGGGTGCAAACATCCCAAGGTTCGACGTGAATGGAGGGCGCTCTCTACCAAGGAGCGAGGTGACTGGATCAAAGCAGTGAATGTAACTTCTTTCATGATTTCCCTTCCGTTCAAGGTGTTGATCGGCGTCCCTAGTGCCTCGCTGCCCTCCCTCACGACACCAACGTGGTGCCGACTACCCCAGTCAACCAATCGGTCATCCAGCCGCTCGAACCAAAGAGCTCCTTCTATGATGGTATGAAGCACCTAGGCATTATGATTGCTTTCGAATGCTTACGCATCTGGTTTAGATCTCGTCTATGTGCATATGGACCTTAACACCAGGGTATGTTTCGTTTCGTCCGTGCCTTCGCCGTTATTAACCCCAAGAACAGATCCACTTCACCGGTCAATTCCTCCCCTGGCACAGATATTACGTTCACTACTTCGAAAATGTACTCATCCGAAAGTGCAAATACAAGGGAGTGATGCCTTACTGGGATTGGACAAAAGGTACTGTCAGCGTAGTTGTGATGTCCCGGCGTCATCATGGGGCTTATCGATTCATTCAGATGCTGCCGACTTTGAGCATTCCTCCTTCTTTGATACCTCGTCCAACGGCGTTGGTGGCTGGGGTGACCCCAAGAACGACTTCCAAATCTACAACGGTGGTTTCAAAGACGTCGTCAGGGTGTACCCGAACCCCCACCACGTCAGGAGGAACTTTTCGCTGTTCCCGTTCACCAACCCTCTCGCCCCTCCCCCTTGGGGAGATGCTCCGGATGGTCCTCCCGCGAACTTGACCTTCATGGTCAACACGACTATGACTCAGGCCAACGTGGACTCGGTGGTGAACGGCTACGAGGGAAATTACATGCAAATGCAGGCTTACTTCGACTCGACCAACGTGAGTCCAGCTTTTGTGTCCACCGTTCCTTGGCCGTCCTGACTAATCCTTTATAGGGCGTTCATCCTAACCTCCATCTTATCCTCGGAGGGTGAGTGTATTGTCTTTGGACCCTCGTCACCGTGGTCGTTCGTGACTGACCGAGTTTTGTAGTGACATGACCGGTCTTTGCTCCAACAACGCTGGCCCCCCTGCCTGTGTTGCGGGACCGAAGTGGACTCCCAACGACCCTCTGTTCTTCTTGCACCATGCGGTTCGTATTGTTCCTGTAACTCGTTTTCCAATATGTTGTTTATCTCACAACGTGGCCCTTGCAGATGGTTGACAGGATCTGGTACCAATGGCAGCACAAGAGCCCCAGGAACAAGTATGCGTACGCCGGAGGCAGTGTTGCAGCGACGGACACCTTCACCAACTTCGTCACTTTCCCGAACGGTCTTCCTCCATACATGGGCGTAAGTGTTTAATTGTGACCTTTTGTCATCATGGTTGCTCATGCTGTTCGTTATCCCTCTCAGTACGACTCCGATCTTCCCGGCGACGGATTGTGGAACAACGTTACTGTCTGGGATGTGATCGACACCACGTCCGGCAAGCTCTGCTACACTTATGCTTAGATGACCACCCATACCGATACCCATTGATATTTGCTCGGACTTTTTATTAGTTTTATTTACTTGATTTGGTTGGCTCGTAAGGTAATTCATGTGAAGGACCTTCTTACGGGTAAAATCTTTTAGGCTTGATTAGTCAACGGATGCACTCCCCTCTTTGATCCACAAGTGAACTTGTGTGAAGTGTGAGAGTCGTTTTGAGGTTACTTTTTTTTTTCTTAAGAAACGTAAGTTGGAACGATGTGCCTTGGTGGAGGGACCGATGGTCGTGGCGCTGGTTGATGTGGGACGGGTTTTTTGTTTGTGACACACAAAGTGCTCCTCGTCACCAAGCTCTCTCCCCTTCCGGAGTTCTCTGTCAGGTCGATGGGAACTTTCTTAACTCCTCAAACTAGAGCTCCAAACACGGTATCGGCGTTGCCTCGCTCCGTGAGGGTGCAGTCATGTAAGAAAAACGAAAAGCGTAGAAAGGTAGCTGAAAAAAAACAAAAACATTTAGACGTCCCTTGAGCGCTGAGCTGGGGAACTGAGAAAAAACAGGAGATATCGGTCGTTTTCTCCTTTGTCACTTGTGACGCTCAAACCTTGAGGAAACCAGCCATGTTGGGGACGCTCCGAACTCCGGCAGAATCGGACACTTCCAGCATGGAGGCAAAGCGTCCCTCTTTTTCGAGAATACGATCTTTACCGTTACCTAGCTGTACAGAAACAAACAGTTGCGTGACTGGCTACGAAGGAACGTCGGGGTCATAATATTGTCGAGTTGAGGGCTGAACGCCACACAATCTCCGTGGGTATCCTCGGAAGCGGGAGCAAGGCGTCGTGGGAGGGAAGAAAGTACGGGGCCGGGCACGCGGCCGAGCTCTGGAGCAATAACAGGACCCGGGAAAGTTGGGGGGGAAGCCGGATCCGGAATCCGGACGGATCGAGCGATTTTTGGTGTTGAGGCCGGGAGATTTTACTGCTCATGTCCGGACGGATTAGGCAAAAATATGCGTTAAGGCCGGTGTGGAGTCCGGACGAGGTGAGATTCCCGGAAATGTAGCCAGTTCCCAGATCCGGACGAAATCATGTCTACTCAGCATGAAAAAATTGCAGGCGACCAAACGGTCTGGTGGTGGTAGCCTATATACGAATCTTAGGTGTTTTTGTTGGCAGTTCGAACACTGCGTTCATCAGGAAAACGCGCGTTG
>Ga0307514_10005977_pt1 | contig 10723 bp, 16 predicted proteins | sample 16_EM_MG_FD_203088 | JGI IMG/M metagenome (GOLD analysis project Ga0307514, IMG submission 203088) | Populus trichocarpa ectomycorrhiza microbial communities from riparian zone in the Pacific Northwest, United States - 16_EM | ecosystem: Host-associated > Plants > Roots > Unclassified | place... | reverse complement strand
CATGGATTGTACAATATTGTACAACTCATGGGTCGTGGGTCATTCAATATCAATCCAATCCATGGGTCATGGATTGTACAACATTGCACCAGCCATGACCCATGGGTTGTACAATATTGTACCACTCATGAGTCATGGGTCATCCAACATCCTTCTCTTCCATGCCCCATGGATTGTACAACATTGCACCAGCCATGACCTATGGGTGGTACAATGTTGTACAACCCATGGCTCATGGGCAGTACAACATCAATATCTCCCATGCCCCATGGATTGTACAACATTGTACCACCCACAGGTCATGGGTAACTCTATATCCATATCTCCCATGGCCCATGGGTTGTGCAACATTGTACCACCCATGGGCCATGGGTCATACAACATCTGTATCTCCCATGACCCATGGGTTGTACAACACTGATTCTACCCATGGCCCATGGATTGTACAACATTGTACCACCAATGGGTCATGGGTCATACAACATCCATGTCTCCCATGACCCATGGATTGTACAATGTGCACATCACTCATACACTTGGGCTGTGTGATATATTAGAAACACCTCAGAGATGCATTATACTTATACACTAGTGCTTGGACAGGGGTCACACTTCAGGTTGAACCAATCAAAAACTGGAGTTATCAGTGAGTTGGTTAATGTGTAAAGTGAATGACCAATGGCCTGTTTCATTCAGACTGTCTCCAATAGTGTACACTTCATTCAACATGATACTGTTCCAACAACAGTAGTAGCTGCATGCACAATCACTTCTTACTTGTTCCAGCCTTTTTGGACTCCTTGGATGTCTGTTGCTTCTTGGTAGTTGGCATCATTGTCCTTTGACTCCTCCTGTAGTCAAGCCAGCATTATCAAGGTATCCTTAGGTATATGATGCATTTGCCCTACCTGGGTTGGGTAGCCAGATCCTCATGCTCAGGGCCCTCAATGTGAGGATTTTCAGGGGTAGCTACCCTCTTCCTCTTGGTTACCCTGAGAGGACACCTTCATTGACACCATTATAGGCAAAGCATTTGGTACTGGACTTACACTTTCTTGGGACTTTTTTGGGCTTTACCCTTTCCTTTCTCCTGTTTCTTAGATGTCTTCTTAGGTAAAGGTTCAGGTTCCCCACTTTTTTAATATTAGTTTCTGTGCACCTATTTCCTGAATACACTTACTGATCTTGAACCACTTTATGAAGAGTTTGCAGTACAGTTGCAATTGAATCAACATCAGTTGGCTTCATGCAACTATTGGCAAGGTAATCAGGGATGGGGGTTTCATCAGCATCCACAAAACAGGCAAATTCTAGGTCCCTGAGAATGAGAGCAATTCCAAGCAATAGTTCCTGAAGCTGGTTTTTGTTGAGGTACTCCTGATCAGATAAAACATCTGCCCTTGAATCTAACCAGCGCAGGAAGAGATTGATTGTATCCCTGTCATTGTGAGCATCCTCAGGAAGGTGGACACTTTCCCATGACCAATGAATGTAAGGCCACTTAGAGTTCTGATACCCACTTGGGGTATCAGTGTCCTAAAATCAGGTGAGATGGGATGGGGTTATATAGCAGATATATGACTTACCTCTAAGTTATCCACCTTATCAACCAATCCATGGTACATTTTGTTGATTTGGCCCCTATTAGGTACCAACTTCTGGAGACAGAGGGTGCGCTCATCAGAAGTGTTACATTGGAGGGGAGTGGGGATGCCATCATCAATGCTGAAGTGGTGAAGGAGGTTCTGTGATCCCTCCACAGCACCATCACCATCCTTGTCCTCATCACCATCACCACCATCACCATTGTCTTTGCCCTCATCACCATCATCATTGCCTTGACCCTCTTTATCATCACCATTGTCTCTGCCCTCCTGATCACCACCATTGTCTCTGCCCTCCTGATCATCTCCATTGTCTCTGCCCTCCTCCTCATCATCATCATCAGCACTGAGGAAAGCAAATGGGTCCCCTTTCTTGGCTTTGGAAACCCAACCCTTCCAATAGGCAGTTACCCCCTTCAATGACATCCTTGTAGGGTCTACAAGCTTGATTTCCAATAGGAATCTGGGATCAATCAGAGACTCTGGGTTTTTTGTGATTGTTCCCCAGGGAACCTTTCCCCTTCTGCCTGATTGGTCTAGACTCTGAGGTTAGATAAGGAAAATATTAGTAAAAAGAGAAAACTGACTCCAAGCTTGTCTGGTTATCTCCCTTAAAGCAAGTGCAAGATTGACCTTATTGGCTTTCATGGCAGTAACATCCTTCCATGACTTGAGAGATAACACCCCATCATCATCCCTATCCAAGAGTCCCATCCAAGCATCATCTTTCAGTTCTTCAGGTTCTTCATCTTCACCATCCTCATTTGGCTTAGTGTTACCAACCCCTAGAAACAATAGTCAGATGAAAAGGTAAGAAGGAAAAAACCAGTCAGTGTCACCATGTTCTGAAACCCACTTGCCCCACATGCCAAGGAATTGCTCAACATCCCCAGAGTGTGCTTGAGTGAAGGTGTTCTTGTGATTATCCTTAGAGCAGAAGCTACATGAAAGTCAGCTTCAGCAAAGGAAGTAGGTTATGGAGAAGCAACATACTCAAATGTGCACAATTTTCCCTCACTGTCCCTATATGCTGCAAACCCAATGATTGCTACCCCCATTTGCTGTTGCATCTTCTTCAGAAAGCTCTCAATGGTGGGACCAGATTTTTTCATTGCAGCTCTGGAATAAAAGTAAGCATAGGAGACAGCCAAGTTATCATTTCAATATACTCACCTTCTCTTCAAATCTTCTGGGGGTTCTGCTTCATTCCAGGCTCTTGCCATCTCCCCATACTTCTGCTGGGCAACATCCTCACCACCAATTGACTCAATCACTTCATTGACAGCCCACTGGAATTTTTGGATCCAACCCTTATCAGTGGATTTGAGGCCAGATTCTTCCATCCTCTCAGCAATCTGATCCTTGAAAACATGCTGGATTACAAGCCTGTAATTCCAGGCAGTACCAACATGGACCAGAGTCCCTTCATCCCTCAATGGGACATTTTTGTGGTTGCAATACCAGTTGTAGATTTTCTAAGTCCAAGTTAATGAGATCTCAGGATTCTATCAGTGAGCTGACTCACCTGCTCTATACCCTTGAAGCTACCCTCAAACTTGCCTCCTCCCTCAGCAGTTATCTCATCAATAATTTCATCTACTATGCCCTGTCTGTCACTAGGCTTAGACCGGCGATAGTCATCCTCATGGGCAAGCAGGATATCCTTGTAGTCACCAAGAGAGAATTGTTTTGAGGACATGTAGAACAGAGAGCAGAGGTGAGGATGGACAGGAAAGCTGAAAGCAGATGGTGGTTCGAGATCAACCCTGATAAGCGATCTCGATCAACAACTATTCCTTTTTTCATGAAATTGTCAAAAATTATCATATAAATCAATATATTCATGAAAACGAAAGCCAAACATAGGTGGTAGAGGTATCGGGCTTATAGGACAGATTGTTCGTGACGAGGAAATATACATACACACATAGCCAGTGACATGATGATGCAGCAGTAAGAAATTACCACTAAATGTAAGGCAGTCACGTCTGTGGACATAGTATCGAGCACAGGATATGGGTGTAGGATGTAAGATGATTGTTAATGTCAAGCGCAAGGGGAATGGGAGCTGAACATCGAAAAATTGAGGTATACTAAGGCGATATGGCAAGGGCTTTATGGCCCACTTGGTGTAAGTGGTAATGAGCACAAGACACGGACAGGTGGAGCGAGGTGAGCGCGAGACGGAGTAATGCGAATGGGAGACAGAGTAATGCGAGCGCGAGATGTGGTGACGTGAGCGCGAGATGTGGCGACGCGAGCGCGAGATGTGGTGACGCGAGCGCGAGATGTGGTGACATGAATGCAAGACGTGGTGATGTGAGCACGAGATGCGGTGACACAGGTGTGAGACGTTGAGGTAGGATAACCGCGCATGCAGACGTGGTGGGGTGGTAGGTCATTGGGGTTGATGGAGGAGGCGGTACCTTCGGTCACTGTTGTTCGGCGGGATCGGGTCTCGATGAGTGCACGGGACGCAGAGAGGGGAAGGGAGAAACATTGGAAACTTACCTTGTGTTGGTTTTTTGCCGTTCCAGCCCAGCATACCTCCACTCTTATTTTCCAAGATCATGGTATACCTGAAAACCGAAACGACCATGCGGGGGTGGACTCGGCCTGAAGATGGTGGAGGGGAACGATGTTGAAGTTGGGCGACAGCTCGTTTGACAGGCACGCTCGGGAGGAAGTCCGACAACGCGCTCTGATGCAACAGAAACTCGCAGAGAAGGAGAAAGCCCAGAAGGAAGAGAACCTCAGGATGTTGGCCCAACGTGCTCGGGAGGAACGTTCTAGTGTTGCTCCTCCAAAACCCTCTGCCGCGATGAAGGCACAGAGTTGCGTCACTACGAAGTCTGGGCTCGTCGGTCATAGAAGCCACAGCGACTCGGATTCTGGATCTTCAGGTCGAGAGGATAGAAGAGGCGACAAGGAGGACGCTGCCAAGGTTCGTGGTGAGATGAAGGGGGAGATGAGGAGGGAGCGAGAGCGAGAGATGAGGATGAGCAATATGGGAACTGAGGGGGGAGCGAGAGCGAGAGATAGGGATGAGCGATATGGGAATAAGTCACACCGTTGCCATGATCACGTGGGTCAACATTTGGCGGAGAACGCTTGATCCGACAACGGGCTCGGGGAAACAAGGGGGAGGTTTGCCAAGCTGGAACAGCGTGGTCGCGGGACACTCGGTGAAATATCCGATCAGACCTTCTGACAGGCACTTCGAGAATGTTCGAGAACTCACAGCCTCTGATTGGCGCTCGGACCTGCTTCGAGAACGTTCGAGAACTTCCGGCCTGTCTTTCGGCCCCATGTTTGCCATCCCCCTCATCCAGCACCGACCAACCAGACTGTCAACAGGTATCTCCTCGACCTCACTCCAGCCACCAACGTCCGCCGTCGTCACCGCTTGTCGAAAACGTTCGAAGACTTCTTGCCTCTCCTTTGGCCCTGCATTCTCCCCGGTCGTGTCTGGGCTGACTTGTCATCTATCTCCAGGAGATAGTCGCCACTGTCTTCGCTCGCCATCCCCCCCCCCCCCATCCAGCTACTTGGCCAGTCATCAACAGACCTATCTCCACCTCGACCTCTACACCCCAGCAATCAACAACGAGCGCTCTAGTCATTCTCAACCAAGTCCCGCCATTTCTTTAGCCCTCCGCGTTTCGTACGGCCCTTTCTCGACTAGGACGTATAGCGCGTGTCCGTCTCTAGGAGAGATGGTCACCGCCGTCGTCACCCACCATCCCTCCCCATCTAGTATCGGCCAGCCACCCATCCAGGTCATCAACGGACCTGTTGTTTCCTCTTTGACTTGTACACTCCAGCAACCAATATCGACTCCTCTCGTTACTCGCGATCAAATCCTGCCTCTCCTTCAGCCTTCTGCGCTTCATATGGCCGCTGCTATACTTGGACACACAACGCGCGTCCATCTCCGGGAGATGGCTGCCACCGTCGTCGCTCGCCATCCCTCCGCACCTCGTTATGCTGGTGAGCCAGCCATCCAGGTCGTCGCCGGACCCACTTCCTCCTCAATCTCTACTTCCCAGCCACCGACGTCGACTGTCTGTTTGTGGGATCAGGCATGTCTCCTCATTCTTCGAACTCCAACTCTCATCCAACCAGAACTGCAGGACCCACGTCATGGCCGCACACGGGTCGCGAAAACGTGCACCCGCTACTTGAGCAACCTTTTCCACTGTCCCGGATCTTCTCCATCAATATCGCCGTTGTTCCCCGAGGTGGTTCGTTACAAACCCTGCCAACTGACACCTGCCCTATACCTACAGACCCGCCTACTCCCATATACTCAACCGAACGTTTCCTCCACTCACCTGAACATCCCCTCCCCGGTCAACCCGGTGTCCCCAGCCACCCCACGTTATGACAGCGACAACACCAAGGTAATCTCTTCTATTGGACAGGCGGTCCAACCTCACTGCAACGCTGACACACCCAAGTCACCTTCCTCTGATCGGTGCCATCCGTCGCACCGCCATGCATACACATGACGAGTGACACTGCGTCGTCGCGGGTTGTCACCCGTACATGTGGTGAGTTATACCATCTTACTACCACATGCATGTTGTCATATATGTGCTGTAGGGCGGCTCATTTATCTGCTATAAAGTTTCTCCATGTTGGCTCCATTCTGCTGTTCCCTCCATAGTCTCTTCTATACACTCTTTGTCATTGCTTGCAAATGCTTATAACTAAACCAATGTGAGGTTGTGGTCGGCACCCAAAAATTGAGATCTCTGATAGGGGCTGCGCCTTTGATGTAAGTTTTCCGCGCCGTCTTTTTTCCCACACTTCTCTGTTTCCTCCACCACCTTTGATCTCCCTGCTGTGCTGTCATGTCTAGAAAGCGGGCACGAGAGTACTCCACTTCTCCAAAGTTTCACCGTGTGGCATGGGCAGAGAAGCGGACAAGACGAGGCACTGTGCTTGCTGCTGAAGTCATCAGTACACCTGGGTCTCCAGCAACACCTGTGAAACCAAAGAAGCACACTACATTGCACAAAGTCAAATACTCTCAGGATCAAATACCCATTTCTGGTGAAGGAATAAAGACAGCAATGTCTCTTCCCCCCATTCCAGCACCAGAAATACTTGCACCCAAGAGAGATAGGAGAGGAAAGGTATGAAACATAACTCCTTGTTGGCTATTGACTGAAATACAAGATGAGTAGACCCAGAACAGCCTCCTTTCTGATTGGATCCCTGTGAGGGATACCTTTGTCCATCAGTATCTGAACCAGCAACACCTACCTGATAACCACTTTTGCAAGAGGTGTACAACTAAAGTGGCTGAGTTCAGGTGTTTGGACTGCTTTGGCCAAGGCCCCTTTTGTCATTCCTGTTGCCTTGAGGTCCATTCTTCCCACCCCTTTCACTCTATTGAAAAGTGGACTGGAGGGTTCTTCAAAAAGACATCCTTGCATGCAGAGGGGTTCATACTTCACCTTGGCCATGGAGGACTGTGCTGTCCAGCAAATGTCACTTCTCCAAACACTGGGCTTGAGGCAACTGAAGAAGGAGAATGGGGTGAGGATAATGGAGTGTTATTAGAGGCATGGGAGCCAAGAGATAAGAGGACACTGGTGATCATTGGTGTTTCAGGGGTTTATCAACTAATTGTCAGTTGGTGCTGTTGCCCAGATGCCCCTGACCACACAATTCAACTCTTCCAACACCAACTCTTTCCTGCTTCAATGTTCCGTCCATCAACTGCCTTTACCTTTGCTGTCCTTCAATACTTCCATATTGATGCTGTCGAGTGCAAGACCTCAGCATCTAATTTCTCCAATAAGCTTCGTCGGTTAACAGACTTTTCAAGTCCACAGTCTGTCCCTGTAAGTAAAATCTATTTTATTTATTATACTCATCTGATAAGTTTAAGGATCGGTATCGTGAACTAATGAGAGTTTCACGAATGTGGAGGGACTTGATGGCTAGGATGAGTTCTGGGTTGGGTCACAAAACAAAAGCAGAACCCCAGCCTGGAGATCTTGCAATGTTCTGTCCTGCATGCCCTCAGCCTGGTGTCAATCTTCCTCAAGGGTGGGAAGAAGACCCAAAAAGGTATGAGTTCATATATCTTCTGGTTTTATATTGCTCACAACTCTCAGGTGGTTATATACTAGGAGTATTGTTATTGATGGAAACTTTTCTGCTGAGCACCTAAAAATGAAGCGGCCAGAAGAAGATGTTGCCCTCTCACCAGGAGGAAGGTACATGGTGGAACCAAAAAGATATGAGTCACACCTAAGTACTGGAATGGAAATCAAACAGGTTGGTCCATTTGGGGAGATATAATATTGTAATTTGAAAACCATTAAATCATACAGAAATCACTGTGCTCTGACCACAAGGCAGTCAATAGTGTCAATACCTCCCAGCCACACCTTGTATCCACAGGAATTGGTGCAACTGCATGTGCCCGTCATGGGTGTTTTTTCCCCAACAGTGTTGTAGATTTTCAGAAGGGAGAGAGGTAAGTACTGAATGATCATGCATATCAATCTAAGCTAAAAATAATTGATACCCAGGCAACTGAATATTGATTATGCTGTCTGCCAGAGTCTTAAAACCATCCCACCTGAAATGAGGGTGATCACCATCTATGATGTTGCCTGTCAGTGGAGTATCCATTTCCAGAAAAGAGTAGGGGGGAGCCCCTCCTTAGAAATTCCTCAAGGGATGTCACTTGTGCCTGCAGTGGGAAAATGGCATCTTGGAGCACATGTTCCTGAGTGTTTCCCAAAGTACTCTCTGAACTTTGTGGATGGGATTGGGCAGATTGATGGAGAAATCTTGGAAACTCTTTGGTGGCCAATTGATAAGGTTGCAGGAATAACTAGGGCAATGAGTAAAGCTCATAGGCAGGAGGTTTTGGATGATAATATGTATGATTCCAACTGGAAGAAGTGGGTAGGAATTGGTATGTCCCCATATCCTATTATATTTATAGTAGCTCATCCAAGGTTATTTAGTGGCATCACTTTGTCAAAAATACCAGAAAGCAAATTCTGCTGTTGGAACTATGAATTCAGCAGTTCAAGAACTTACCAAATCCATTGGTAATGGTCGCTGGATCTCAGAGTGGGAGAAATTGGAGCAGGCTGCAAAGAAAAAGAGGGGAGAAGCTCTGATGATATACAATGTCTCATCTACACCTGGTATACTCTCAACTCTCTGATTATGTCCCCTCAATACTGATCCAATTGATAGCCCCAACACAAGTGAAGAAACAACAAGATCTCATAAAGAGTGGTAGGAAGGATAAGCATATTCAATGGCTAATAAAGGGCTTGGACCTAGAAGCTGAACAGTATGTGTCCCATCCACCTGTTTTACAGTAATCAGTAATGTTAATGTGGCCATAATAGAATCAAAACACAGCTTCTGGTAAAGGGATTAGGCAAAGGAAGAACTGCATCAGAATCCTTTACCATTGCTCAATACAGACAACACCTCCAAAAAAAGGTTGATCAGTTTCAGACCCAAGGACTTGCATTCATGAAGACAGGTCCTCCAAATTTATCAGCAAAACATGCTTATACAACTAAGCATGTTGATGATCTTGATCAGCTTGACCTTGATGAGGATAGTGAAGGTGCCTGGTTAGCAGTTGATGATGAAGAGGATGGAGAAGAAGAACCAGAGATCACCCCTGAAAATACAATGCTCTATCTTCCCTCAAATTTCAAATCTCACCAAAGGAAAGACTTGGGCTGGCAAGAGCTTGGGAATATGGAGTTACAGCTGAGAGAGGGCCAAGCCAATGATTCTTTAGAGAGATTAAGGGAATGTCTTGCGGAGAAGTCTTTGCGGTTTAGGACACAACTCAGATCTGCCAAAGGACAAAAGAAGACAACAAGGGCATGGGACTCAATTCATAGGATGGAGGACCAAATAAAGGAGGTGGTGGTTACATATAGGGCAGCAAGGGATGCTATTAAAGAGCTGGGAGAAGCTGCAGATCTAGAAAGGTTCCAGGAGATCAAGAAATCAGACCTAAAGATGAGTGGTGATATTGTAGAGGAGAATAGGGTTGGCCAAAGAAGCAGCATTCTCCCTTGGTTTTGGAGGCTAGATAGGAAGGCCAAGGAGAATCATGGGCAATATGAAAAGGAATGTAAGTGTACTAATGGTGAAGCCTTTGGACCAGTATTAATAGAAACATAGTTTATAGGGTTAACTGGTTAAGAGCAAGAGCAAGAGCACAAAGGTGGGATGAGGAGAAGGATATTGTCATGAAAGAGATGGAATGGGTGATAGGGACATTCATGCATATGGGAAAGGTTTGGGAGATGAGGGCAAAGAATGTGGGGGATGGAAAGCCTGGGCATAGAGCCTATGCTATGAGAGAAACAGACAGATGGCACAGGTGGGCAGAAACAGCCAAGACTGAGTTTGCTAAGGTTTTGGGGGTAGAAACCTTCCAAATGTAATGGATTCACATGGTTTAGTAGTTGTATGGAAATATATGATATGAGCAACCACCTGCAATAATCTATTAGTTATGGGTAGGAGGGATTGAAATAATTGATAATATTCTACATTTCACAATCCATGGGGTGACAGAAGCATTGCATTACTCATAACACATGGGTGGTACAATGTTGTACAACCCATGGGCCATGGGAGATGTGGATGTTGCATGACCCATGACCCATGGATGGTACAATGTTGTACAACCCATGGCTCATGGGTTGAATCAGTGTTGTACAACCCATGGGCCATGGGAGATGTGGATGTTGTACAATCCATGACCCATGGGTGGTACAATGTTGTACAACCCATGGGCCATGGGAGATGTGGATGTTGTATGGCCCATGACCCATGGGTGGTACAATGTTGTACAATCCATGGGCCATGGCTGGTGCAATGTTGTACAACCCATGGGCCATGGGAGATACAGATGTTGTATGACCCATGACCCATGGGTGGTACAATGTTGTACAATCCATGGGCCATGGGAGATGTGGATGTTGTATGACCCATGACCCATGGATGGTACAATGTTGTACAACCCATGGCTCATGGGTTGAATCAGTGTTGTACAACCCATGGGCCATGGGAGATGTGGATGTTGTACAATCCATGACCCATGG
>Ga0307514_10005976_pt1 | contig 10725 bp, 12 predicted proteins | sample 16_EM_MG_FD_203088 | JGI IMG/M metagenome (GOLD analysis project Ga0307514, IMG submission 203088) | Populus trichocarpa ectomycorrhiza microbial communities from riparian zone in the Pacific Northwest, United States - 16_EM | ecosystem: Host-associated > Plants > Roots > Unclassified | place... | reverse complement strand
TGCAACAAGGTTCTTAATAGCCTATGCAGTTAACGCAAATTGCTCAACCACTGCATATGAGCCGAATGGCCATATAGCTGGAAGGCATCAAGCTCCAAATAGCTTTCATGGCTGGCGAACAGTCAATATAATAAAAGTTTTAATTGTTCAAATAGCAGAACGAGTTACCTCGGTCTACTGAGCTCCGATGCCCACACACTACTTCATAAGTTACCTTCGTCAGTAGTATTGTAATAGGGGGAATGCACTCAGTGAACTGGTGCATTAAGGAATGGATACCCGGCAACCCTGCTCCCTTGTTCTATCAAGCATATCAGGCAATTTACTTCTTGCCTTGCCTGGAGTCGACCGCAGACCCTCAATAAGTAACCAAAGCCGTGAAGTAAATAACTTACCACTGCACCATGCCTATCGTCAGTTCATTTAATTAATATTTAATACAATAATAAAGATATATGGTGGGTTTTGCAACGTCGCTCGCTATGAATTTCGCTATATATGGAGGACTCGCTAGCTATGAATGGCCTACATATATATAGCGAAGTTGGCAGTCAGCCAGGGGTTTTTATGTCTATAGGGGTTTTTGTGTCTATAGGGGTCATTGTGCCTATCCGCCTTATTGTGTCTATACGGGCCCTATTATATGTGGCCTAATGTTTTTGCCCGCCACCAGCGCATATTTTTTCTTTCTCGTATGCACATCCGCATATTATGCAAAGATTGGTGAATGGGTCGACCGATCCATCAATGATTGCTGAACGGTTCGCGCTAACAGCGGCCTGTGCGTAATTGGTGGATGGGTCGAACGATCCGTCAATATTGACCCATTGGTCAATGGGTCAACCGATTGACCAATCGTCGTGATTGCTGAACGGAACAGAACATATTTACGACTGGGGCAGAACACAGTCCCTGCCCCCTCTGGTGCTATCTATGATTACATGAGAAACCCCGCCAACGCTTCGCACCATTTTTCATCCTCCCAGATCATCTCGCTCGTGCGCCCCTTCCCGTCTCCAACGCATATCCTAATAGTGTGCTGCATTCTGTGACGACCATCCATCGCGCACACAGCACCGTTACCCCGACTTTCCCATTTCCCAGAGCCACTGCTGCTGGGGTCCTGTGTCCGTCACCATGTATACTAACCCCCTCACCGGCATCGGGGACCACTTCAGGTATGCCGGCGCCTTCGGGTATATCGGGAACTCTTGTTTAATTACTCACAGGCCTTGCTTACACCGAAACATACAAAAGTCTGATCTTGTCAAACATTCCTCATTCAGACCAAAAACGGGATACCTGCACAGACTAAAGCTCCATCGTGTCTCTTTAGGATCCCTACCCTCACTAAGTCCATAGACTTATGGACTATCTCAACCTCTACTCCATGCAAGACCCCAACTGTCGCAATACCTGTGTCTGGAGCTTTTCTTTTTTTAATTAATCATTACTCGCATTCAGCCTATGTAGACTATGGCGAGGGACTGCATCCCCCGAGTGGAAACCCGGCAAAGAACTCTCTGAATGATAGACCGCATGGAGAGGCCGATTAAGTGAACTGTTCAATCCAACAACGTACTTCCCTCTCTTCCGATGCCTTCTGGCGGAGATTCTCTGTCGAAAGTGTTGTATACCTAAGGATGCATTGAAATCTAGCGTTGATCTCCAAAGTCGATACCTAGTATAGTGACTGCTACTTCTGGTATAGGATTCTCCAAACAATGAGCAGCGGTAATTCCGAAAGCCTGGTCACCTCCTCCACTCTCCCTCACAATCCTCTAAATGAGCCCCCTTGCTGGAGCGCATCTGTGAGATAACGGGTATGAGTAGCACTCTCGGATATGATCTAGCTTTGGATTGGCATGCATTTCTGGCCAATGGGGTGCATTTTAAGCCATGCTTTTCCGCCGGAACCACCGGGCAGGATACCCATCTATTGGGGAGCATCGGGGTTGGTGGTGCAAGGTGAGCTCCCCTTTCGATCTTCTCACAGCGTAACAGGGTCGGTATATCTGAGAGGGCATAGGGGAAGAGGACCTGGGAGTGGAGATAGGGGACGAGAGAAAACATTGGCGTGAGAGGGAGCGAAAGGCGAGGGCTATATGGGTGTAGTTCGCCGCCTGACTAGGCTACCTCCAAGAGCCAAAAGCCAGGTAGTGGCGGGACAGCTAATACCCCTCCTGACATACGGAGTGAAGCTACACCAAAACCCCCCGGAATCGGTGGGTAGGCTGTTGGGGGAATTGCAAGATGGATTGTGGGAACATGGCTAGCTCGCCAGCAGTAGAACAGGCCGCGCAATCAGCAGGTAAATATAATAGGCGTATAAATAGCTCAGTGAGGGTAGATGGGTACTAGAAACCCAAGGAGCGGGGGAAGTGGAGGTGGCAGTGGCTCTGGGAGGCACCAGAAAGTCGATGATTCTGTGCTGGATGTCAGCTTCGAATTTCCAGGGTCTCAATGCACTTTTGCTCATGCCTCAGGGCCTCTTGTAGCTCGTTTATATTCGCTGTAGGTTCAATTTAAAGTGAGAAGAGAAGTAATCCTTCAATATGTGCGAGAGTTTCATGGGGGGTTACCAGAGGTGGTATTGCCAGCGGAATACCTGCTTGCGGCCCATCGGCTTCACTGGGGAGATGACATGATTTCGTCCGTATTTGATGTTGTATCTTGCGCAGGAAGTACGCCTTGGGGGTGATGTTGTTCGTCTTTCCTTATCCATAAACACTTCCTTGTAGTTGAGCGCGTCTCTAGCTAGAAGCATATGTATAGTGACGAAGCCGACGTATGGACGCCACAAAATGCAGGTCACCTGTACATGTGTCCCTGGGTGGGGAACGGAAACGGCAGGTCGAGAGAGCAAGCTAGGGGAGACAAAGATCAGGCACTGGAGGATATTCGTGGTGCTCTGTGTGGGCCAATCTATAGCCGCCCTTACCGTTTCAACCTTTTCTATTCAAGGCCATTGGTGCTGCTGGGAGGGAGCTACAAAAGGGGGACCTGCCGCTGATGTTGTTTGCCGGTGGTGGTCAGACGCGAACTATGACTTTTGGTAAGTGCTGGCAGTCTGCTAGGAGTGTGCAAATGGGTTTAGGAGCTAGTCACAATGGCCCAGGAGAGCTCGGCCAAGTGCGAGACTAGACCCGGACTATCTATGTAATCTTTGCTGGCGACCTGCCTCGCGCAGGGTGGGCCCGCCCGACCAGTCTCGACAACCAGGGGCTTCCTGACGCTTGGAAAAAACTAGGACCCGGTACAAATTGACGCTTCAAGCACAAAAATCCAAATTTCTGGGCTTTCTCGACAGACTTACAGGAGCGACATGAGGGTGAAAATTCGTTGAACTACGAGCCCAGAGCCTCTCGGTTTGGCTGGGCGTTGCCCTTTGTATGAGTGGCCTGCCGCAACGTGCACACGTGCCAAAAGTCACGAGTGACAGTCTGGGTACGTGATCAAGCTGAAGAAGGATTTCTACTGATTTCGGCCCCACTTGGATTGAGCAGGGGTTGCTTGCGAGCTGCAGTTGACTCTACCTTCTACCTTTTGTCATACGACTTTTTAGCCATGCCAAAGAACACACGCAAAGGAAAAGGCAAGGCACAACCTGACCAACGGGTGCCCAGCTTAGACGACGATCCGAGATACCAAACTCCAACACCAGCTAGTTATCCAACCACTGCCGACACTTAGATCAACACCAGCCAAGGTGCAGGAGCTACGGAAGTTGGCGAGAATAGCCAAGTAGGAGTTTAGGAGACTGCGGAAGGAGATAGAGGGGGTAGAGGGAAGGAAGAGGGGAGTTTCTTAGTCCAGTCAATGGTCTACCAATTTGACCTCGTATTCTCTTCACTCCATACTCCTTCAATCAACGCCCTCTCCAAACTCCTCCTACCAACTCCCTCTCGACCTCCCTGCTATGTACATATATACACCAGCACTAATACCTATGGGTACATGGAAATGGGTGGACTAGGGCAGGGACTGGCCAGAGGAGACAGAGAAGCCATAGAGAAATTGCGGGAGCTGCAGTCCATCGCAATAGTCTGGATAGGCTGATTGCGATCAATGATTCCTTTAAAAAAAAAGGGGGTGGACTCACAATTGACAGCCCCGCAGTAGGAACTAGTGTGCGCCACCCTCCCAAATGTGTTTGTGGTAGACTTTGGGGAGGTGAAGACAAATGGGAGTGAAATCTGGACTTCATATAGTGAATTCTCGTTATAAGCAACTCTGGGAACCAGCTGTTCTCGTGCCCAGACTCCTTTATCTACCTACGCTAAGAAATAATTACGCTCGACAACAACTTTGACAGAACGAGCACTTGGTCGGATCTCAACAACCAGAGCAGCTACGAACAAGCGGGCGACACCACGAGATAGCCCCCGTCGCCTACAACAGGAATATCGACTCGAACCGTGGGGAAATAACCATCGCGACCTCTTTCCCCTCGCTTGAAGCTTTTCTTCCCTCTTCTTTCCCCTTCTTTCAGCTCCCTCCCTCACGAAGCTACCCTGCAGGGCATTGGTCCACGAGGTCAACAGGAGCGTCCAATCCGGGAAAAGATAATTCCCACACCACCTCTCGGCCTGCAATCACATCATCACCGACGAATAGGGGAATTTGTAACTCCCACACAGTCAGCACAACGAATCAGACCGTCGCTCGACCAACGAGATGCCTCCGAAAGGAAAAAAGAAACAATCGGCAAGAAAGCCACCACCAGCGGCCCCGAAGGCGCCACCGGTAGCCCCGGCGCTAAACTCGAAAAAGGAGTGGTATGCGCAGACTATCCGGGAAGCTCTGGGGGGGGATGAGGGGTCGGAACTTGGATCGGAGTTGGATCAGGTCTCAGTGACCAGCCAGGGAACAGGGTCGACTGCCTCTATCGGGTACCCGAACCTGCCGCCACCGCAGTTAGATGGGGAGGACACGAGTGACTCGGAATCGGATATGGAGCTAACGGAAAAAGAGAAGTTGCAACAAGAGATGAGAACAGCCGTGTGTTTGCTGATATGTGGGGACCCAACTGGAGAAAGCGACCACTCTGCGAAATGGGCGTACATGATGAAGGGCGTGATTGAAGTATGGAGACAAGTGTACCAGGACCCAACCGAATTCGAATGGCATATGGACCGGCTGCAGGGCAGAGCCAAGGTATGGCAGGAGGCCTTGGATGAGAATTGGCGAATGTCCACGGAGAAAACCCCGGCCCCACCCGCGAAACCGGCAGTACACGCCATCTCGACGCAGACCGAGCGACCACCCACCGCCGAGGCTGCCGCCCAGACGCCACCACCAAAGAAGTACACGTACGCAGAGGCTGCCGCTCAGACGCCAGAAGCCGCTGCTCAGGCACCACCAACGCACGGAGGACACAGACGACAGGCGGCTCCACCACCGGGACGTAAGGAAGGACACAAGCAACAGGCGGCTCCCACACCGAGGCAGAAGGAAGGAGGCCAGAGGGATCACAAGCAACAGACACCACCGAAGAAGACGGGAGTTCAGATGCCGCCAGCACAGAGGGAGCGACAGACACCACCGGAGAAGGCGGGATTTCGACAGCCACCGACATACCCCACGACCACACGAGCGTTGGTCATGCATGCGGCTCCACTCAAGTACAAACCGGGCACCATGCGGAGGTGGATAGAAGAAGATAACAAGGGGGTGAAGATACTGGGGATACGGTGGCTGCTGAGGGAGGACCGGCGGGGAAAAGTGGCGTCCTCCCTGGTCATTTACATGAGCGATCTGATGGAAGTCACGAAGCTGCGGATGGGGAGGAGGCTATTCCGCACCACAAGTTATGATTGGGACCGTTGACATTTGAGGGAGTTTCTTTTCACACCCGCCCACCGGCGTTTGTTTTGTATTGAAAATTCTTTACCGGCGGGATGTGTTTTTGGGGGAAAAGATTGTTGACACCAGCGCGTATGGAGGGTTCTCTTTTTGGGGGATGAGTTGTGTCATCTGCGCGAGTTTGTAGTTATTTTGATTGGTGTCACCTGCGCGATTGTGTAGTTATTTTCGATCCTTCTTGGGGGGGTTTTTAGGGGCGGGGACTGGCCCAGTGGTTGAGAAGGCAGCTGGCAACAGTGCGCCGCAGTCCCTCGTCATAGTCTAGATAGGCTGAATACGAGTAATGACTCCCAAAAAAAATTAAAAAAAATAATTACGCTGCGGGGAAAAGGCTGGGCACGAGAACAGGAACCAGCCATGGAGTCGCTTATAACGCGAGATTTCTTATAACGTATCGTAGAATCTCGCCTATGAGAAACGTTTCCTAGCCAATAGCAACAGCACGGTCCTCCAAAATTTAGTTTCTTATATTCGGGGTATTCTTATATACGAGGCATTTTGGCCTAGGCTATATACATGACCAAAATCACTCAACAATCTCTTCTCCAAGCCTAAACCCACGTGCGACAGCTGTTCCCAAGCGAATTTGGCCTCAGCAGCTTCTTGTTCCGTGATATACTGTGCCCCAATCATATGAATGCCTTCCTCCTCATCAGATATCTCATTTCCGCCGCTTGAAACAGATTCAAGGTCTGCGTCATCAGAATCAAACTGACGTTCTGTAGGAGTGGTACCAACAACACTGGCAGATGCGGTTTGATCGAGACTGTTACCTGATGGACCCTTATAGTTCGGAAGGCCAGCAATATTAATCTTAGAATCTTCGGAGCCATCAGGATTTACAATAATCCCGCATTTCTTAAAAGATCGTATCTAGAAAACCCAGTATATAATATTCCCTTGGGGTATAAATAGGGATAGTCTGGTAGTTTCAAAGAAAAGCCAGGGAATAGGTACAATCGCATCGGTTGAGTAGTGCATATATGGGTCCCTGCATCTGCAACCCATTTTGTCATAAGAACTCGACGTTCAGAAGAAGTATACTTACCATTCATCCAGTTGGTGATATTTGCTTCATAATGCTGTTCTGCATACTCTTTTACCATGCGCTTAAAGGGAGCACTGACAACAACATCCAGGGGCTGAACAAGTGATGAAGGTATCATAGCTATTGTTGAATGCTGAGTTCGTAAGGTTAATTTAACTTTCTCGGTTTTCTGTGCTCGATGGACACCCACCACAATCATACGTGGCTTGTCTGAATAAATTCCGTAGACTGATGCAGAACTCCATTGCCGTTTCAACCAATTCAAAAACACAGTCTCATCCACCCATGCATTTGTTTGAAAATCAACTACAACTCGCTTATCCTACTGTGCCTTTTCTTTTTACTCTTACTCCTTTTCCACGAAAAAACCATTCAAGGCTTGTTCGTGGTACTCCATCTCCAAAAATTGCAAGTTGAGCTGTAGCCTGCCCCTTTTCGAGTCCACTTCCAGAAGATTTAACTCTTACAGTTTTCTCTCCTTCAGCAGTATTTGTTTCTCCAACAAGCCAATCAAATGGAATAGGAGTTTGATCTATATTACCAATATTTCCTGGATAGAACTTTCCTATTGATGTAGCTGTATTGGCTGGTTGGGTATCTCCTGGCTGTAGTTCATATGCTTGCCGAATATAGGCATGAAAGGCTTTGATATCTTGTTCATATGTATCAGGAGTATGTTGTGAAATATTGGTTTTAGCACGTAAGCTAATTCGATACCGACGTTGGAATCACATGCGTGAGAATTAACGGTATATCTAGTAAAGTAATGATTAATACATCTATCACTAAGAAAGAAAGGTGCAATTGTACCGGCTGATTTGAGTAACTGGATCAGTATATATCTCATCGGGGTAAGGCTCTCGATATAACTTCCGTCGTTCTACTAAGAACCAGGCTTTACGGAATTTTTTTCCCCAGCTTCTGTAACTCTGAAAACCTTTCACGCAACCCCCTTTCAAAGTCCGGCAGCTTTGCTGACCTACAGCTAGAATCTTTCTTTTGTAGCTGCAGAATAAGATTCTCACTACGCTCCCAATGTAGCAACATCTCCCCAGAAATCCCAATAACTTTGCTTCTTTATATTTACTCATAAGTGGTGCATCTATTTCATATTAGCTAGTTATCTTATCATAGGACAGATTGCTTACCCTTGGTCCATCAATCAGCAAATAAGCGTGGTGAAGCATATTGCTTTGCAAGGAAATTGCGGATAATTTAAACTCTCGACCATATTGATTTCGATGAGTGCCAGCCTTATAGTGGGCCGCTGTTGATGGGGGGATAGATCTAGCGAAAGCTCTGATCCACTTCTTGATGATGTACTTAGTGTATCCTCCCGAATATCCTCCTGGATATCTTCTCGAACATCCTCCCACTTCTCATTTGCTCTTCCCTTCGCTCCTTTGATCCACGCTGCTGGAATCGGTCGTGGTTGCGCAGTCACTGACCTGCTTAGTCGACCAGGTCGGATCATGTTGTATTGACTATTGAACACTCGCATGGAATTCTGTAGGGCTTGGATGTACCGATCTCCATTAGTATTTCCCCCCAATACTTCTACATCTTCCCATACGCTAGACAAATCTTCCCTGTTTCTTACTTACGGGATCTAGATAAGTGCAAGGCCCCGGTACCATGTCATTTCTTATGCTTGAGTACTTTCTTAATCGTGAGTACTTTCCTATAGGCGAGATTCTATGATATTTGACTTGACAGGGGTGCGGCGCACTGCCGAGATGTAGCGCACTCCCGGATACATGTATTTAATTGTTAAAAAATCGAATTATCATGCAAGTGGGCTCAAATTGAAACGAGAGCTATCGTGTATACATGGAAGTCATCTGCAAGTGCCACCCTGGGGTGAGCATTGATATGTGAGGTAATGTGAGGGTGGGGGCCGCTTCGGTATCATTGTCAAGGCCCTACCGTAACCGACGGTACAGAGGGGAGCTGGAGCTGCTCGGGGGTGGATAGCAGACGATGGGAAGACAATATACAACTGCCCCTTTGCCTGCGACAGTATTTCTCTACAAGAGAGGAATCAGGTCTCGCCAACCTTACACGAAGCCGCGCATTGCAACACAATTCATTCCGCCGACACAGAAAGACCTGCAGTACCGGAATTTGGAGCTTTGAGATATGCACACCGACGAAACCTACTTTTGAACGAATTCTTTTTTGAACGTGCGCCATTAAAGGCAGGCTATGGTGGGGCTGCATTCGTATATTGTGGTGATGGTCTCTCTAGCAGAGGGCTGGAGGATCAAGACTATATACAACTATCTAATGCCAAGACCCACTGCCTGACTAATCTACATGTGCTAGGCATCCTATATATGGCCTGAGATCCACCGGCCAACAGCCATGAGCGCTGAGTAACATCGCGCAAAACTGTGGCACACAGTTAGGGTAGATTTAAACTCTGAAGTGCTCCTAGATCCCTTGGCACTAGAGACCCATCGCTTCTGAGTAAGCATCAACGTGTAACAAGGGACCACAAGTACGTACAGAAGTCCTAGTCTGGTTGGCACAGTCCCTGTTCCCTGAGAACTGCTTTGGGTAATCAGTCTACAATAAACTAAATAACGCCATCATCAATTTAGCACACAACAACAGTGCTAAATAATATGAAAATCTGGCTACAAATTTCGACTGATAACTAGTCTGGTTGGCACAAGCCCCTCGTAGAGGACTAATAACATATTTGTTCTATCCCAATAGCACTCTACAGTAAGTGTAGCAGTATAAACTGCTGACTTACTAGTGCCAACAACTTGCCCGGAATTTTTCCAAACTGTTTGTTGAAAGATCAACAAGCTAGAGGCGATAGCGGAAGATTCGAGGGGGTTAGCCTAGTATGTATGTAATACCTAGACGGACTTGAAGTACCTAGACGGGCTTGAAGTACCTAGACGGGCTTGAAGTACCTAGACGGGCTTGAAGTACCTAGACGGGCTTGGTTTATTCGATAGCTGGATGTTTCTAGCCTCGTTTCCAGTCTCTGAACGTTCGTTGCGCTGCCAAGACAATTTTGAATTTTGAATCTAAAACCCCTGTTGAAATATATGGTTATATCAGAGTGGCAGCGGTACAGATATGTGGCCAATAAAGGAACACCTCACCTAGATCATATATATCTGGACGTTATGCGTTCTGTCATTGAGAAGTTATGGAAGCCGTGATGAGTTTGGAAGAGCTTCATCACCTACCTATCTATATACATGATTTGAGTGCTTTGTTACGTCACTCAGGTCTCATCACTCACGTGATGATCATCTCTCACATGCTGTGAGGTAAGTATATGTTGGAGTTAATAGAGTGGCGTAAGGCACATTCCAACAACCCCAACGTAGATCTCATACCAAGACCATGAACTCTGACCGGAGATGGAGAGTAGTCTCATGCCAATGTTTCTAGTGAACCCCCATAGATTTAGCGCGTAGGTAGATAAGAGACTGGGACCGAGAACAATAGATATTTTATCTACAGGTACGATTTAATTGCCTTGGCAGCGCAGAGGGTCTGGTTCGCAAGCCTGCTCACTTTTTTTTATTCCTTAAAAAGAATCATTAATCGCATTCACCCTATCTAGAGTATGGCGATGGACTGTCCCTTGTGCATACCTGTTGAAATGTCTTCGCCGCCATATCATCATGATAATCACATACTAACCTCACGTGTCTACACTAACATGTAGTCTCTAACTCATCCATCTCTTTCATCTTTTCCATCATCACGTCCTGTACGTTCTTTCATACGTCTGCTAGAATACATGCTCATATATATATATTCATACAGGGTGAAGTGTTACT
>Ga0307514_10005974_pt1 | contig 10726 bp, 7 predicted proteins | sample 16_EM_MG_FD_203088 | JGI IMG/M metagenome (GOLD analysis project Ga0307514, IMG submission 203088) | Populus trichocarpa ectomycorrhiza microbial communities from riparian zone in the Pacific Northwest, United States - 16_EM | ecosystem: Host-associated > Plants > Roots > Unclassified | place... | reverse complement strand
TGAAACTATACTCCTAGGAATTCCATGCGAACATACAATATCCCTAAAGAACAAGTCTGCTATATGAGATGCATCATCAGTCTTTTTGCACGTGGCACGCACGACAAGGCAGGACGTCGGGGTCAAGGAGTCACCAACTTAGTTGTTTAGTTTAGGGTTACTAGGAGACCTGGGTGGATTGGTCTTATTTGAAATTTTAGGGTAAGAGACTAGTTGTGGCTAAGAAATGTATTAGCATCCTTAGCGCACTTTAGCTGAGGTAAAGTGCATGGTGTGGTCTAGATGTGGTTTAAAGATGTTGATGGATTCCTAACCGCTAGTCCGTCTATGGTTCAAAACAAAGATTTACGCTCATGAATAAATCTAGCATTTTGAATTTCTTATGGGCTTGAAAGCCCAGATAAATTCTTATATGAAGAATCCATGTATGCAAGGTTCACCTATCTTGGAAGGTAAAACGTTTATCACAACTCGTATATTGTGATGAAAAATACTCCCAATTAAAATTGGTGAATATTCAAAATAATTATAAGAATTTTATAGTCAACTCCTGATATTTAAATACCAGCCTACTTGTTGGTCCAACATTTATACCATAATGTTGACATTAATTTTTAGAGTAAAAAAAATTAGGGTTATTGAAATATTGGTCAAATACTTAAGGAATTTTACAAGCTTATTATAAATTTCTAAAAAATGAAAAACAAAACACAAAACTTTTCTAAAACAATGTTAAAAACCATTTTTTTCATTTTTTTATAAATAAAATGCAATCTTTTGTAAGAATTGGACGTATGCAATAAGCATAAATCATTTTTTTTAAAGCCATGTTTGATAAAAACCCATTTTTTTCTAAAACCAAAAATGTTAAAATAGGCTTCGGGGCGTGTTTTCCAAACACATCTTTAAGCAAAACAAAAAAACAATGTTTAGAAAAACATTGCCAGCCAAACAGGGCCTTAACCTTTGACATGATTTTGACCCGACCAAGTTGACCCGAAACTTTTGGTTCAACCATAAACCAAACCAAAGTCTATTGGTTTGACTTGAAAAACAAACCAAAATCTAAACCAGAATCCAAAACAAAATCAAAGTTTAAAAAACACAGAAACTCAAAATCTTTTTATCAAAACCCAGAAAAAAGAAGAACATTCAACATGAACTCACCAACATAGATTTCAAATTAAACCAGATATGGACAAACCAAGGACATAGACATGTTGGAAATCATGCAAATATCAATAATTTAGCATTCATGCACTTCAATTATCACGTAAAAACCACAATTTTGTCAAAATTAGTTTCGGTTCAAAACCAAAACTGTAGGATTAAAACCTACTGAAAACATGTTATTGATGTAAATAAACCCTAGATTATTAACTAATAAAGTTTCTCGAAGGGTTCTGTGTAAAGAATTGGACCAAAACTGGTCCAAATCATGGGGCTAAGACAATGTTCTTCCCCAAAACACAAAGAACACTGTCTTAGATCCTAAAAAAACCCAGATCTAAAAGCAGCCACTGTCAAACCCAGAACTAGTGTTTTAAGCCTCTAAAACATGTTTTCTTAGTCCCAACAAACCAAATTACCATAACCAAGCATATTTGAATAAAAAGAACCGACAAATAACTTCAAATCATTTAGATTATGTAAGATGTACCATATCAAAAAACTATTAACTTAAAACATCCTACATGTTCATGTAATATAGATTCAAAATTGGTTTTTCTAGTCTCATTTTGGTCATGAATAGACCTAGCAAGTCCAGGATAAACATCATTGCTTCAATATGCATTGCTTAAGTTAATTAAAACAACATTGTTTCATAAAAAAAGAAGTTAAATATAAGATTTTGATTACATCTAAAACATAAAAAAATATTAAAAAAACAAAATCAAACTATCATAGTAACAAAAAGGGCAAGCACAACATTACTTACCAAACATTCTAAATCTCATCTTCATGATTGTAAACATAAATACAAACCAAAAGACAATAAGAAACCACTCAAGTAGGCCACATGGACTTCACTTTTAGGTTAGAAAGTATACATTCAAGCTCCTAGAGTAGCTACTACCCTTTTAGCTTTTCTTGTAAAGTATTTGCTTTCACAAGCTTGCTGACCTTACAAAGCTTAAGAAATCCTTGTGCTAGGCTCTTAAAACTTCACACTTAGAGTTCCTTTATCAATCTTTTCTCCCTTTTCTTCTTCTCTCAACTCTAATTTTCCAAGGGGTATTTATAGGGTTTTGCTAGGGTTTTTGATGAGTTCAAACATATATTAATCAAAGTTTAGCCATTTGATCAAAATAAGAGGGTTTTGGAGTATGTTTTATAATTGTGAGCTCTGTACTTATGCTGGTTTTTCAATGGTGGTTTTGCAACAAACTTGGTTTTTGGAGGTTTTAGTAGTTTTCCCAAACTTGAAGACCAAAGAGCTTGCTTCTAGCCTTTTGATCTTGAGAGAAACATGACCAACCTTTGATAAAAACCCATTAATAAAGCTTGAAGTGTGAACACATGAAAAAAGATTAGTGGTTTTGTGAAATGGGTATCGCAACCATTGATGACTAAGTTAACCACTTTTGAGGCTTTGTCGAAGCAACCCCGACATCATCGTTGTTGAAAACCATATGATCTTGGTAAATGGAGTGCACATATTTTGTTTAGATCCAACCTTAATTTGAAGGTTTGTAGCTTTATATTTATTCGTTTGAAAGTCCTAATTTAATCAACCTAGAATTTGAAAATGCAGTAATGACTTATTGGGGACAAGATGTTAAGTTTGTTGAAGAAAATGAGATATAATGGTTTGATGGGAGTAGTTGATCTTTGTAGAGGGGGTGTTTCTTAGTTGAATGGTGGTGGTTACAACCCTAAAGGTGGTCAGAAACACTATATTCATTTGCCTGAAAGTGTATACTCGATCAGCCAAAAATGTTGAAGAAAAAGCTAAACATTGGTTGAGTGACGCGTCATCTAGATTAAACCTTAGAAATTAGGATTTTTAATTTGGAATATGACATATTTTATTCTAGTCCCTATTCTTCCAATTTCTTTTAATTGCACCATAATTGCCTCCCAAACTCTTAATTTTATGTAATTTCACCTTTGCCAAACTCAATCATCTGCCCCAAGTTTAACGTCATGTTCATCTTGGTCCTTGCTTTCTAATTTGTGCAATTGGACCCTTAATTTACCACCAAACTTTAAATTTTCTTTAATTTGGCCTATAATTTGATCAATTTCAGCCCCTACAATCACACACCTTTTTCAGTTTGGTCTTTGGCTTTGAATTTCTCCAATCACGTCCCTAATTGCCCATCAAACTTTAATATTATGTAATTAAGCCCTTGATTTGACCACAAGAACTCTTTAAAATTGCAATTTAACCCCTAGACTTTAATTTCTACGAATTAAAGCCTAAATTGACTTTAAAAATCAAATTATCTTGCAATTAAGTCCTTCCAAAATTCTCATTGAGTCCTTACCTATCCAAATTTATATTTTTTTACCGCAAATAAAAATATTTTCACCAATGGGGCCTCTTGTTAATCAAAATTGGGTTGCCAATTTTGTTAATTTTATACGTTTTGGTCCTCGAACTTTTTCATTTGTCACTTTGGTCCTTCATCACCAACTTAGGCAATATTCTAGGCTTTTTTCATGTATATCCTTTATATTTTGGATTTTGTTTTCTATTTTTTCTCTTTTCTTTTCTTGATTTTTTGTAGGGTAAAAAATTGATAACAACATATGCCCTTTTTTACAATGCTTATGAAGCAAAATCTAATCATGTTTTTTAAATTAAAAAATTGGCCTATTTTCTTAGGCACGTGCCCTTTTCAAATTCAAAAAATAATTTCAGCAAGCCTCCATGCTTTCTTGAAATTAACCTATTTTCACGGGCGATCTGCCTTTTTCAAATCTCAAAAGAAAATTCAACAAGCCTTTATGCTTTACTGAAATTTATTTATTTTCACGAGTGATCTGTCCATTTTGAAATTCAAAAAATTAGCCTATTTTTTCACGGGTGACCTACCCCTTTTGAATTGCAAATATTAAGATCCTTTCAAAATTCAAAACAAAATACCCTCCAATGATAAACTCTTAAAACGAGTGCCTTGTCTTATGACCTTAGTTATCCACACCTTATGGATGAGATTTCTTTTCCATTTCTCGGTTTCCATTCATCCATGCAGATTTCACCGCTTTTCCTCTTAATTGGTGAATCTTGCACCAACACTATTTCAAAGTTGAAGCTAAACCATATGTAATGCATATCTTTGGAAATATAGACCCTCCTATAATTCATAATCTCATTTTTAATTTAAGAGGGTTGTAATTTCTAAGGTGGTCTTTCTTGCTGGCTCACCCTCCTAGTTTACTCGAGCAACTCTGTACGAGTTACTTCAAATCTTGAGTGTCAAGCTACCTTTGTAGCCCTTTCTTTTTGTGAGTATTTAGGTCATGATAATGTTACCATATTTTTTCTAATTGGGGATGAATTAAAATCTTTGTCTTATGACAATGTTGTTTTTCATATGCTTTTTTCAAATACTCGTGACAAATGCTTTGGTTTTTATTCAAGGGTGTTTTCTTTATAAAATAATTTGTAAGATGTACTTTATCAAAAAACAACATTCATGCAACTCTTATGATTTTTATTAGTCTTTGAAGAAAGATATTTCATCATGGTGATTGGTTTAAGAGATGATCTATCTTGCATTAGGTTAAAAAAAGATCAAATACTTGTTTGAAGTCTTATGTTTGTATTTTCTCAACATGAATAAAAATGAATAGTTACTCATTTCATCGTGACTCTTATAAACGGTTCCTTACACTTTGCGAGCATTATTTCTTAGTTTTTCATGCTTGCTTGATTAAAATGGACTTTTCAAGGCACGTAACGAAGGATGAGTTTCATGACCACCAAAGAAAAGGAGTTCACAAGCTCAAATGGTGTTTGAAGGTTTTTATGAGTCTAAGATCACTTTCACTTCTTTATGCCCTTACATCCTGTTTTGGTATTCTTCCGGTATATATCATGCTATCAAAGACCTTCACTTTTACAAGTTGAGACAATGGATCTTTCCAGGTTTTTCTTTTTACTTTAAACCTTTGGCCAAACACTTAATCGACTTTTCTTACTCATATCAAGATACCAATTCCCTTATCTATTTCATTTGCAAGTTCCTCAATGATTTTCCTTTTCTTTGCTCATTGAAGCTCTAAGAGAAGCTTTTGCTTGTTTTCTAGATACCTATGTGTCTTTTCAAGATTTATCATTTAGCAAAACCCCTTTTTTTTTGGGCTTGTTGGGCTATCCTATTCTCCAACCTCAATTAAGATCTCGTGGATTCCATTCACAAGTATTTTACCTTTTTTAGGTTTTCCAACTACTTTCTCATCGTTAGTGGACACTCTTAAATACATTCATTCTCATCATTTTCTAATACTTGCCCCTAGTATGGGGTGTGATCCTAGCCAGGGCTATCTTACAAAGGAAAAAAATTCACTTCAGCTCAAATTGGAACTACAAGGAACATATTCATCTATAAGGGATATAAAAAATGGCCTTCCTCATTTCAAATAAGATTGGTTAGGATTGATAAATTTTGACCTTATTATAGTAGCGATTTGCACGAATTTGTTTTGTAAGTTTATAACTCATGAAAACTTCATCGTCTTTGTTTCATGTAGCTTTTATACAATAAACTTTGATAGTTGGGTCATCCATTTGGATTTCTAGGTGTTTAGCCATCTCTTAGGAAGTTGCTAGGTAAATTATTGCACTTGACAAATCATTAAATTTTTTTAAATCATTAGCCAAAGTCAAATTTTGAAAACCTTTGTTTAGCCATCTCGATACCTTGTCTAGTTACAACATAGCCAAGAAACACAATTTTCTCCATGTAAAAGGTACACTTCTTAAGATTAGTATAAAATTTATCACTACACAACATATTAAGTACATCACGCAAATGATTAAGATGCTCATTCAAGTTCTTGTTATAGATCAGGATGTCATTAAAATACTCAACCACAAATTTACCTATAAATGCACCCAATACATGATTCATTAATCATATAAATGTACTAGGTGCATTTATAAGTCCAAACAACATGACTAACCATTCATACAAATAATGCTTAGTCTTAAATGAAAATTTTCATTCATTCCCTTATTTCATCATAATCTGATGGTACCCAATTTTAAAATCAATTTTAGAGAAAATACATGATCCAAGCAATTCATCAAACATGTCATCAAGACTAGGAATAAGATGATTATACTTTAATGTTATGTTATTAATGGCGTGGCAGTCAACACAAGTCCTTCAAGTTCCATATTTCTTAGGCACAAGTAACACTGACACTATACAAGGGGTCATACTCTCATGAATATACCCTTCAACATCAATTCATTAACTTGCATTGAAGCTTCTTTATCTTCTAGGGGTTTTTTTTATAGGCTGGTTGATTAGGAATCACAACTTTGGGTCCAATTTCTATCTGATGTTCTATTCCCCTCAAAAGTGGTAACCTACTAGGAATGTCTTCAGGAAATATGTCATCAAATTCATTCAATAAAAAAATAGGTATACCAGGAACAACATGATCAAGGTTGTTAAAGTTAAAGTAGCCTCCTTATACACAAGCAAAATCATTGGCTTGTTAGTATAAAACATAGATTTGATCTCACCCTCTCTTACATAAAAATTGGGTTGTTTCTTTAGTTTTTCCACACAATTATCATCAAGCGCATTACTTTCTTCACCCCTTGTGTCTTACCTCCATTTTCAGCCAGATTTTGGGTTACTTTGTGAAGTGGCCGAATGGTTTGATTGGTTTTGGGAGGTGGCTAAATGCTTGTATTTGTTTGGAAGAATAGCTAAATGAGTTGTAATGGGATTTTAAGTGGTGGCCGAATCTGATGGTCTTCTCTCCCCTTGTTTCTCACTTTGATTTTCTCTACCTATACCCTAATGCTCTCTTTTTAACTTTAATTGATCATCATACACATGTTTGGGTGTAAGAGGTACAAGAATGGTGATTCTACGATCTTTTACAATAATATACCTAATTATAACCTCATTTTATTTGCCTTCTTGTCAAACTGCTATGGTCAATAAGATGTGATTTGCTTGCATTGGTACCACATCACACAAAATCTTATAAGCATACTTGTTTTATACATATCATCATGTATGAAAAATGTTCTCTATTTGCTGATCATTGTCATCTTCCTTGACCTAAACTTGAAGTGTATACCTTATAACTAATGACTCATCAACAAGTAATGCCAATTCATCCTCAGTATAATCCTCTAACGGTGACATGTCTTCACAATCTGATTTTTCATTTTTTGATTCCACATCACCATTGTCTCTTATCAATATTATCCTCTTATTTGGACACTTTGAAACATAATGTCCAATCCCTTAATACCTGAAACATTTAACATCACGAGTATGTTTAGGTTGAGTTTCAGATTTACCTTTGAAACTCGTAGAAACTTTAACCTTAGCTTTAAGTGGTTCAACTTTGGTAGGGATAAAATGTTTTGTTTGGGCAACCCCTTTTCTCTTCAAATCCAGCTTATATAATGATGAAGAACCCAAATTGAATGCTGGTCGGATGTGTCATTTCCTTTTAAGTTGTCTCTCCACTTTTGTAGCTATATGAATCATGTCCTCTAACTCCACATAATGTTGTAACTCAATAACATTAGCTATCTTTCTATTCAGCCCATTATGAAACCTAGCCATAATAGCTTCCCTATCTTCAACAACATTAGCTTGATAATTGCAATCTCTTTCTCCTTGTGGTAATCTTCCAAACTTTTTGAACCCTGATGTAAACTCTGTAATTTTTGAAAGAGCTCTTTGTAATAAAAATTAGGAATAAATTGTTTCCTTATTATGACTTTCATGTCATCCCATGACTCAATACGCATTTCATCATTCCTCCTACTCAAAACAAACTAATCCCACTATATTAGTGCATAATCCATAAACTCAATGACAACGAGTTTTACCTTTTTATGTTATGTGTAGTGATGACAGTTAAAGATCAAATTAACCTTCTTTTCCCACTCTAGATATGCCTTCAGGTCATTCTTTCCTTTGAAAGTAGGTATTTTCAACTCAATGGTGCCTAACTCTCCACCTGAATCATTATGATGCCTAATATATCAGGAACTCTCGCTCTAGTTGAAAACTCCACCCTAGCCAAAAGTCACATTTCTTTTTGCTTTGTTCGTCCCAAATTTGTTTCCTTATCACAAATTCATATTCATCATTACCCACATCTACATTATCATCAACAAACTCATTAATGTTAGTGTTAACATTCTGTATAACTTTTTAGACAGTATTTCCTTGGTGATCAGCCTCACTAATATGTTATTTCATCGAATCCATATCATCTTTTGGCTTTTTGGTCAAACTAGCCAAAAGTTCAAGTTGTTGTCAAAAGCTCGTATTTGGAAAATGTCTTCAACCTTTGATGTCACAGACTCGTTATTTTTAGACATACTTGAATATGCAAAAATCAATTAGTAGCACAAAATATATCCTAACAACGCTCTTGTTTCACACATATAAAGGCTTTTCACTCTAATATGCGCACTGCGCCTTTTACCTTTCAACTTGCTTTCTTTCAATTCTTTTAGAATTGAAATTCAACAAATCAAATTCAGTGGCTTTCAAAATGCAATCCAATTATAAATTTAGACTCAAGAATCAATAAATATATTGAAAACAAGTAGAATAAACTACGATTATGATTTCACGAGTAGCAATACAAATTCAAACAAATTGTGGACAAACCGAAGACTCGAAATAAAACAGATGTAAAAATTAATGAAAATGCTTATTTGACTCCTACTTAACCCAAATATAACAGAAACAAAATGATTTGGTCAAAAAAATAATAGAGAATATGTTTTAGAACTTGACGAAAATCTGACTTGTTATGCAATTTTAAATATCAAAATTCAAACTCATATGTAAGGATATCAGAATGACCTTAAATTTAATAGGCAATACTCTTTATACCAAAAAACAACAAATATTAGTTTATAGGTTTTTCTCTTATACCTAGGTATCAAAAACTCATGTATGATTAGTTTATAGTAAGATTGAACCCCAAATTGAAACCTCGAAGCAAACGATGTCAACATAAGCTAAAATTTGATATACGGTGTGATTTTACTCTCAATAAATAGTATATGAAATTTCAATCGATTTTGATGTGGCTTGCGTAAGGTTCTCTATGATATGTGTTTTTGCAGCATATTTAAAACATACTTTAAATAACATCTAATCTTTTTTTTTTCTAATACCAACTGATGCAAATATCTTGATCACGTGGTTAAGCAACCCTCAATAAAGTAGATAACAACCCAAAAAAGCTGAAAATCAAGTTTGATAGAACTCTAACCTAGAGATAAACATATACCTAAGAACCAAAGGTATTGGAAAAAGATTTGGATCCAAAGATAACCTTGTATATAAAAACCCTAAGTATACAAATGAAGCTTGGATCAAGAGATAACCTTGTCAAATTTGTTCTTTGTCCCAGCAAAGAAAACGTGTTGCATCACGCAAAACACAAGTTTTTTTTCCATAAATCCATGACTACTGAAAATTTCAAATTATAAAACCTTATATAATAGCTCAACTAGTAACCCTAATGGACACTTTTTGGGTTGCAAGCTAATAGGCTTAAACTAGTAATCAACTAACATAAGTTTAGTAATGAAATAAATTCCTAAACAATGTTTAATGGGACAGAACAAACCCAAATTAAAAATAATTATTCAACATTAAATAAATAAATGAAATATAATAATAAAACAAATTCTTCATGCTAAAGTTCCTTCTTGTAGCTCGAATCTCTAATTTATACACATTCTTGGTAGAATTCAATCTTGACTTCAAACACGTCGTTCTCTCTCGTCTGGATGAATTACTATGCCTACCATATATGATTGAGAATCTTAAGATCTCTAGTTTCCAACGTAACTTGAATTGCAATAAAATTCCACTTGTAACTCCAAATATGTCCTCAACAGTACACGAAGATCTAGTTTGACAAATTTGACAAGATTTGTGTAGTAACTTCGACCCTTTAAAATAATGTGTTCCCAAATTATATTTATTTGAAAATTCATCACAATATATTTTCATGTGTCTAGTATCTTCCTGTAAAATTTTAGCTCGATCCGATGTTGAGAGATATGATTGATCTCGCAAAACTGGTCAATAAATATTTTTAGGCCAAATCTGGACATGACTTGGTTTGTATCATATAAATATATATTCTGAAAATCCAACATGCCTTTAAAGAACTTCTTCATGCATAAAAGTATCTAAATGAATAGGATTTATGCATACTTATTAATTTAATCACTCACCTTAAGCTTTTAGCCCCTATTCCTTTACTTTTTCCTTCACTTTCTTTCCTTTGCTTTCCTTTATAATCTCACAATCTATCTTTGGTTGTCTTTCTAACAACTCTATTGATCTTGGTAATGCGGTAGCTGTTGTGGTTGTGGTTGTGATTTGAAAAAAAATTATTTTTATAAAAAGTACTTTTAATTGAGGTTGGTTTGGAAAAATATATGTTTGGTTAAAACTGTGGTTGAAATTGAGGTTGAACAAAAAGTAGTTTAATGTGTTTGGTTAAGAATGCTTTTGAAATTGAGGTTATAAAATAG
>Ga0307514_10005973_pt1 | contig 10726 bp, 6 predicted proteins | sample 16_EM_MG_FD_203088 | JGI IMG/M metagenome (GOLD analysis project Ga0307514, IMG submission 203088) | Populus trichocarpa ectomycorrhiza microbial communities from riparian zone in the Pacific Northwest, United States - 16_EM | ecosystem: Host-associated > Plants > Roots > Unclassified | place... | reverse complement strand
TATGTTTTCCTTTTTTTTTTTTTTATGATTGATGTGTTGGTTTCGGAAATGAGGATGTTACCAATGTTTGGTTTGCATTGTTTGAATTTTAAATTGTTTTACGTTTTGATATTTTACTTTGTTATTTTTTTTTGTGGTTGTCTTCCAATAGAACAATCTTTTATTGAAATGTTTTTTTTTTAAATTCATTATTTGATATTTGGTTATTAGACCATTAGCTTCATTATTTGTTTTTTTTTTTTAAGTTATCATAATTTTATATCCTGGTTTATATAATTTAGTGAGGTTAATTTAAATATTGTTATTAATATTATATGAAATGGGGGGGCTACTTTGACATACTTGGAATATCAGATAACTTCTCTGACTCAAGTAATTTCTCTTTTGAAACCAATAATTATAAAAATATATGTCCTCTTTAATTTAGTCATGATTAACGAGAGAAAAAAACCATGTCAAATAGTAATTGTTTTTAATAGCTATGGATTTTTCGTTTGAAACCAATTCTTAATTAAGATGTGATTATTATGTACCAGATAAGGCCTGTTATAACAAGTTAACACTACTAGTTTAAATCATATTAGAAAATAATTATAAATCTTGGATGATTGGTTTAGTAAATTACTAGTAATCGAGTAATTTTTTAATTTAATGGTTAATAATTCATTTATTTAAATCTAAAACCTCTATAATTTCTCAAAATAGGTTATGAGACTTTTAAATGGAGATCGTAAAATCACTAATGAAATAAAACATCAATTTGAAGAAGAGTATTGTATTTCAACAAAAGATATGTTTTCAAAAAAATTAATTTTTGTTTTTTTTTTTTGTTAAAAATTCAATTTTTTTTATGTTTTTGGATTGTTTTGATGTGGTGATTTTAAAAATATTTTTTTAAAAATAAAAAAATATTATTTTAATTTATTTTTAAATAAAAAAAACTATCACTACTATACACTCAAACAAGTCGCAATAGATAGGGATTTAAAAGGCCAGAACAAATGACGTCCCTACATGCATGCAAGATATATTCAAGCTAGCATTTTACTTTGGTACTACAATAGCAAAGCGTGTAATGTGGAGTATTTATTGAACAAGAGAGATGAAAAGTTATAATGCATGGAGGATTTGGAATTGAAGTTAGATTCTTATATATGAACGAAATGGGAGGAGTGTTTATTCAGCTAGCACACTGTACAAACTAGAGTTAATGAAGATTAATTTGGATCGAAATGAAGCTAGACGAAAAGAAAAGACGATTGCAAAGGAAAGGCATGATATATATATACTGCATCCTACAGCATGTGGAGATGTGATCAGCATGCATAACCAAAGGGAATCCAAGATTTGAAGCAGATGATGAGATTTCTGGTGTCCATGACTCAAAAGTAACGTCGATCTGAGAGGACGTCAGACAAGATCAACTCAATCCATGATCATGGTGGTAGGTATATATATGCACCAATGACTTTGCTCCTTTTGGGATAATTATATATCACAAAAAGGCTGATTGATGCTATACGTAGTGATGAAAGTAGGTAGTGATGATCAAGAGCGAGTCACTCAGCTTAATTCACTCATAAACCACGTTAAAAACATCTCACCATTCCATTTTCAAGTCACGTTTGTCTACCACCACTCAAAGCAACTTTTATCCCCGCAAGCTATAGCTGTAACCGTAGCTTCAAATGGCAAAGACCGGGTTTTAAGATTTCCTATTTTGTATGTATGAACATGACATATAACTTAATCCTAAAATAAATTAATTAATATGATTCTTCTTGTCCTTTATCGGTCATATCGAAGATTTGGTCCAAACCATCCGTTACTTTAGCTTAAAAATGATCATAAATAAGCTAGCAATCAATCAGCCCCTTCTCCTCATTTCATTTATAAGAAACCCATGTTGAGTCCTGGAAGTTGGAACCTCTCTGTATATTGCATGCCCCTATATTCTAATTTCTTTCTAGTCGTCAGAAAGCTGGTAATGTTTAAAATTCATTAGGAGCACTGGTGCTTGTAATTGCTTATAGAATCTTGCTATACATGTTGTCCTAATTATTAACCCTTAACTACTCCAATAATCCAATTAGAATATCAGTAGTATCTCTTTTGTAACAGTAAGGTTGGAATCCATGATTGTTTTTACTGTTAAGCTAATTATATGTAGATGGTACTGACATGGTATTGAAGCTAGCTGGCTATCCAAGCATTAAAATGTACAATGTATCTCCATTTCCCCTAGCTTAATTACAAACTAACATCAGTAGTACTATGGGATTTGCACTATAGGTTGATTACTTGAATTGCAGTATGAGCAGCAGCTCCTATCTGTGTGGCTATGGCTATGGCACATTTCTTTTCCTAATCGCATTGTTAAGTTCCATAGCTCAAAGTCAGGGAGTGATCATCAACAGTACTAGTGCGTCAAGCTTGCCATCGAGTGTTAGAAGAGACTCCACTACCGCTGAAGGAAAACAATGGGCCGTTTTGGTTGCCGGATCGGCTGGTTATGAAAATTACAGGCATCAGGTATCGCTATATCTTGAGTTATACCTTCGGCATGGATAAGATATACTCCCATGTCCCTGTTGGATTAATTAGCTTTTGAATTTTAATTTAATTAGGCTGATGTATGCCATGCATACCAAATACTGAAGAAAGGTGGGTTGAAAGATGAAAACATCATTGTTTTCATGTATGATGACATTGCGTTCCATGTTGATAATCCCAGGCCCGGCATCATCATCAACAAACCTTTTGGTCATGATGTTTATGCAGGAGTCCCCAAGGTTTAATTATATTTTTTAATATTCACATATTCATAGGTTATAAAACTCCATTGAAGTTACATATGTGTGTGTGTGTGTGTTGGTTTTACTTTCTATCTATTTATTTATCTTGAAAACGAAAATCAAATTCTGATGTGATCCTCTCTTTTCTCCCTTTTTAAGGATTATACTGGAGATAACTGTACAGTGGACAACTTATTTGCTGTACTTCTGGGAAACAAATCTGCTCTTACTGGAGGGAGTGGCAAGGTTGTGGATAGTGGTCCAAATGACAACATTTTCATATACTATGCTGATCATGGTGCTCCAGGTTTAGTCGGTAAGCATTAGCTAATTTGTTTAATCACTTTGGAATTAGAAATCTTCATCTTTTCGTATTTGAAAAGTTTAAAATACATGATATCTGTTCGTTCAGCCCCATTTATTTTATCAATGGAAAGACTAATTTTAAGAGTACAAATTATCTTGCGCGTGAAATCATCAGGTATGCCTATTGGGAAAGACCTGTATGCCAAAGACCTCATACAAGTGTTGAAGAAGCAGCAGGAAGCTAATTCGTATAAAAGCATGGTGAGTAACTACTAGTTTTATATGTTAATTAATTGTCTTGCAGAAATTAAAATGGGATTACACAGTTAATGTATTCCTTGATTAATTATTAATTACAGGTATTCTACCTTGAAGCTTGTGAGTCTGGGAGTATGTTCGAAGGTCTTCTTCCAAGTAACTGGAGCATATATGCAATTACTGCTGCAAATGGAGAGGAGAGTAGCTATGGAATATATTGCCCAGGATACTACCCTGCTCCTCCCCCAGAATTTCTTACTTGCTTGGGAGATGTATTTAGCATTTCTTGGATGGAGGATAGGTTCATTATTAGTTTTATAATAACATTTAAAGTTAATCAAGCTGACTATTAATTTTATTTAACATTCTGTTTACACATGTGCATGCATATATAAACACAGTGATTTGCACGACATGAGCCAGGAAACTCTGCAGCAGCAATATGAAGTGGTATAATATGTGTATGTGTGTGAAATTAATGATTCTAAAAACAAATTGCTCAATGATTTTTTCTTATTCTTAACATTTAAGTAATATTTTACCTGTAGGTTCGGAGAAGGACAGGATTTGATTATGAAGATAGGTCTCATGTCATGCAATATGGAAACATGGAGCTTAGTAAGGAGCTGCTCTCTTCTTACTTGGGCACAAACGCTGCAAACGATAACTACGCTACCAACATTAATATCGAAGAATACCCTTCTATGATCCCAAGAGCTTTTGACCAACGCGAAGCAACTCTTCTTCATTTCTGGCACAAGGTGATTTAATTTGAATTGCTACTCTAATTGAAAGGGAATCAATGTAATGTAAAGTTGTTTCATTTTAATTATCTTCTCAGTATCAAGAAGCCCCCGATGGATCTGATAAGAAGGCCGAGGCTCACAAGGACCTACTTCGCATACATTCTCATATAAGGCATGTGGATCGTAGCCTAAGCCATATTGCTTCAACTCTGTTTGGGGATGAAAACGCAGCAAATGCAATGAAGCATGTTAGACCTTCTGGGCAACCTCTTGTTGATGACTGGGATTGCTTGAAGGGCCTTGTAAGTCTACGTATATATTAATTCATAACTATATGTTTGTACTGATCCGGCTCAAGAAACATCCTCCACTAGTAAGATTACATCATGGGGGGAGGAGAAGAAGGGATCTTTCTTTGTGCAGCCAACCATTCACTGATCTCATGCTAGCTACCTCCTTGTTTGTAAATTGCAATATGCAGGTGGAAGCTTATGAGAAACAGTGTGGAGGTCTGTCATGGTATGGAAAGAAGTACACGAGAGTGATAGCAAACATGTGCAATGCTGGGATAAATGTGGAGCAAATGATCGGTGCATCCACCAGAGCATGCTCATCAAGGACCACCACCACCACTCCTACTAGAGGCTCCCTTCAAAACGAATTTGACAAATAGATTATAGATAGAAAGCAGTACGCTGGTATATGAATGTTTAAAATGAAGCTCTCTGATCTCTCTACAGATATATAGTCACGGGGATCAAGCATAATGTTAATCTTCCATATAAATAATTATAGCACATGAAGGATGTGATTTACTAATTATTTCCGTGCTGATTGTTTTTATAATTGCCATGTTTATGTTCATAACTAAAATGTGATAACCAAAATCGCAAAATAATAAAAATTTATTGGATATCACTTGTTATTACTATAATTATCGGTCATCATGATTTACTAGACACTACTTGTTACTATTATAGCTATCGATCACTTAACCTACTAGATACCATCTGCTATTAAAATAATTATCGATCATTTTACTTCCTAGGTATCACTTGTTACCGGTTATTATTCTTCTGAATTTTTCATTTCAAGTCATTAAATTGCTTTAATTATAAAAAAAGATTAAATTACTTAAACTAAAAAAATAATTAATTATCCAACCCATTAATTTTATTTTTAAAAATCTTGATATCAATCATTATCTTTTATATATTTTACAATTGCATTTTACATGACAATTTTTTACAGCTTATAAGCTGAGCTAAATAAGCTGGGTCAAACACGGTGCTTGCACAGGTACCTAATGCCCTCTAAAAGATAGTTCATTTGTTTTTGTTTTTTTTTTTCTTTCAAAAAAAGAATTCATTATTCGGTTCCTAGGGTCTTTTTTAGTTGTTTTGGATTCTTGAGAGGTCGATTTAATTATTTTTATTCTGTAAATAAAAGAAGGAAGGAACTGGAAAATCGGTGTGGAGTTTATAAAGTTGATGAACATCAAGCGATGTGAAGATATGTAGTGTTTTTATTTATGTTAATGGGTTATCTTTCAAATTTTTTTGAAGTGATAAATAAATTTATATGAATATTATCATTTTGAATTTGAATTCGAGAAGAGAATCTAAAAAAATAAACCCTATAATCCGTTGGTGAGAAAGCTAATGCTCCACCTCCTCTCTCGTTTCTTTGATAATTGTTATGGCTTATGGCTTTGTTTTGAGAGGACATGGATTTGAGCATGCACACGTGTCTTTTTGGGTGCAACTTACTTTTTTCATTTAGTATTTTTCCACTTGTTTCATTGTCGCACACCCTAATTTATTTCATGTGGTGTTGATTTGTGATTCTTTTAAATCCATTGTAGAACAGGATTGCATATCCTTACCTGGTTTTCATGTGGTTCACTATGCTATTTCTTGAGATATTGTTATCGTGTCCTCCTATGGTGGACTAAAGTAACCTTTGTTTTGTGCAGATATTTCGAGTACTCAAGCAAATAAATGTCCGTGTTCTACTTGTGCTTTTGCTCTTGCTCTTAGGTTTTGGAGTGATCTTTTACATTGGAGCAAGTACTTCTCCAATTATTGTGTTTGTCTTCACAGTTTGTATCATCAGCTTCCTTTTTTCAGTTTATCTCACCAAATGGGTACTCTCAAAGGATGAGGGACCTCCTGAAATGATTTCAGGTAACCTTATGCTCTGTTTTTAGGTAGAAATGTCAATTCCACTCTGTGCGCATAGTCAATTATTCTGATTTTTATGTATCAGCTTCATGTCTTGATATTATTATCTTACTTTATAGATATCAGATGCAATACGTGATGGAGCACAAGGCTTCTTCAGGACCCAGTATGGTACTATTTGTAAGATGGCAATGCTACTAGCACTGGTGATCCTCTGTATATATTTGTTCCGCAGCACAACTCCTCAACAAGAATCTTCTGGCCTTGGAAGGTGATTACATGTGTAAAGTTTGTTGAGGCATTGCGTCCATAATTTTGTCGCGTGATGACAAATGACCAGTTTTTTTGTGGTTGTATCCTTCTGATACAGGTCAACATCTGCATATATCACTGTTGCTGCATTCCTTTTGGGAGCTTTGTGTTCGGGTGTTACAGGTTATGTTGGGATGTGGGTGTCAGTACGTGCAAATGTTAGAGTTTCTAGTGCTGCGAAGCGGTCAGCTAGAGAGGCATTGCAGGTTGCCCCTTTTATAGTCCATTCTCTGTTGAATAATTGATGATTTTTACCTTAACTGGAAAATATATTATGCAGATAGCTGTTCGTGCTGGTGGTTTGTCTGCCATAGTGGTGGTTGGCATAGCCATCCTTTATGCTACATTTTATGTATGGTTGGGTGTGGATTCCCCTGGTTCAATGAAGGTCACTTGTCTTTCTAAGTTATATATATGATTTATAGCAAATGGAAACAATTTCACCTTCTTAAATGTTTTTGTGAACGCTGAAGTTTATTGCTGTGTGTCATACAACTAAAATGGCAATGTTTTATGTTCTTTCCCAGTGCCTCTTATCCTTGTGGGATATGGATATGGAGCTTCATTTTTTGCACTGTTTGCTCAGTTGGGTGGTGGAATATACACAAAAGCTGCTGATGTTGGGGCTGACCTTGTTGGAAAAGTAGAGCAGGGAATACCAGAAGATGATCCTAGAAATCCTGCAGTGATTGCAGATTTGGTATATGCTCTTAAAATTTGCAGCTTCCTCATGTGAAGAAGTATATATTAAATACACATCTTGGTTTTGACATTCGGTTTAATTATAATTTGCTATTTCAAGGTACATGATTTAGGATAAAGTCTGTCTGGAAGTTCAAATTAGTAATAAGTTGCATATATTTATCCTTTTGTTGTTAAATTTATGTGGTCTTTTCCTTAGCTGCTTTCATGTTTTCTCTTCCATGATGTATACTATGCATAAATCTAAACTTGCTCTGTAACTAATAAATTGTTGTGTGAAAGGTTGGAGATAATGTGGGTGATTGTGCTGCTCGAGGTGCTGATCTTTTCGAAAGTATTGCTGCTGAAACAATTAGTGCCATGATACTTGGGGGAACCATGGCCCAGCGTTGCAAAATTGAGGGTAAGTATCTTTATTTTTGTTCATACAGATTCTTCACAAGCATGTCACTGGTTTTGTCCAATAATGAAATTTACAAAAGTATGAAATTAATAATGTTTTCATTGGTGATATGGTTAAATGGTCTGATGGCTATAGTCACGCATGCTCAGCTAATTGGGTTTTATATCAGTATTATACTTACTAGAGAGTGATAGCATAATCAGAGCCTTCATTATGCAATGAGATGTCTAATCACATGCATTTTGTGAGGCTTTACCTATTCAGGAATTCATTAATGCTTTTTTTAAAAAAAGTTAGGCCATTCCTCTTCTTTTGTAACTCGTATTCTTTTTTAGTGCAAATCCATCTGGCTACATCTTGTTTCCTCTTGTCGTTCATTCATTTGACCTGGTCATATCTTCAATTGGAATTCTTTCAATCAGGAGTACTCGTGATTCTAGTGTGAAGTCTCCCATAGAGGATCCAATGGCAATCCTTCAGAAAGGATACTCGGTTACAATATGTCTGGCAGTTCTTACATTCGCTGCGGTAAGATAAGTTTTTAGAATTGAAACTTGTCCATGTTCTACTTAATTATTTATCTTCTACAATCTTGCAATTTTACAGTTTGTTTGCAATAACTCTGCTTTTGATAGTTTATTTTAATATCCAGATTTGATCTAGCATCAAAAGCCTGCACTTTCTGTTTTTTATTTGTGCGAGTTATTTGCAGTCTACCTATTGGATGCTTTATACAGAGCAAGCACCTTCAGCATGGGTTCATTTTGCGTTATGTGGATTGGTTGGAATCATCACAGCTTATATTTTTGTCTGGATCACCAAGAACTATACTGACTACAAGCATGGTCGTGTACGCACATTGGCTCTTGCTAGCTCCACCGGTCATGGGATTAACATAATTGCAGGAGTTAGTCTGGGGCTGGAATCAACAGCCCTTCCTGTTCTTGTCATTAGTGTATCCATAGTTTCATCTTTCTGGCTGGGTCACATTGCAGGGCTGGTTGATGAGGCTGGAAACGCCACAGGTGGGCTGTTTGGTACAGCTGTGGCCACAATGGGAATGCTCAGCACCGCATAATGCTGTTTGGGGTGCTCTCCTTGGTGGTTGCAGGTTTTATCGCAATGCTGAGCTTGCTTCTCTCGTGTCTCAAAAATTGGTTGCGGAACCTGACCCTGACAAAGCTGCGGGTTATCTTTCTCTTTTGGCACATGTGTATGCGACTGCTGAAAAGTGGCAGGATGTTGCTACTGTGAGACAGAAGATGGTCACGATGGGTGTGAAAAAGCCTGCTGATCGAAGCTGGGTTTAAATAAATGAAGTGTTTCATGATTCTGTGGCAGGTGATAGGACTCATGAAAATACATCTTCAATTTATGAGATGCTTGGAAAGATCCCCCAGCCAAGCAAAGTTGGAAGGCTATAAACCAGACATATCAAAGGTGTTACCAGATGTTTACGAGTAAGTCAAGCAGAGTACCAACATTTTATGTTGATTTCCCACCTTTCTCCTTGAAAACGAAAACGCTGCCTCATTCTGCTTCAAAATTCTTGTTCAATCTAGCAGAAGTTTTTCATCTAATGACACCCTTTCGCTAAAATGTATGTTCCTGGTTTAAGTTCTTGTTTTGATGGAAAGTCCAGCAGGAATTCTGCGGACAGTGATTTTGAGCAACGGCTTCAAGCAGTTAGAAGGTGATCAATTTCATAATCTTCACATTCTTAGAAAGAATGCATGCTTTTTATAATTGCTTCTCATCAAAGTATCTAAAATATCACCTCAACTGGCCTTACAGTCACTCTGTATTACTCTGCCCATTATATAAATTCCTTTGTATTAAAAAAAAATTAATTTTCCTTTTTACTATGACTATCATTTTTTTTTGTGCTGAGGATCATTAATTAAATTAAAAAAAAACTAAAAAGGATAGGTGTTTCATCGTGTACTAAGACATAGGTTGTAATAATAAAATGATTATTTTATCATTTTTAAATAAAATTATTTAAATAATTATGAGGAGCAAAATAAATTTTTTACAAGGTCTATTTGACAATATCATATCGAGGATTAATTAATTAATTATATATATATATATATATATATATATATATATTTTAAATTCACAATAAAATAATTTAAATCTCTAAAAAAAAAACTATGGTTCAGAGCTTTTCAATCTTTTAATGTTTTTCATTGGACAGTAAAATAAATACATTACTCTTAAAAACAAAAAACAAAAATAACATTCAAGGGTATTTTTATATTATAATCATGATTTTTAGTTATAATTAATTTTAATTAGAGACAATTCAAATATAAATATAATTAAAAAAATAAATAATTGACGCGAATATAGAAGGCACCCACATTCATGGATTTCACACTAGCTTTTTCAAAAACTAAACATGTCTTGTCAGTTTGTATTTATATTAGTTTTAGTCATTTTTTTTATTGTTTTTTCTTTTGCTTTTAATGTCTTTTGAAGTTAATTTTTTTTTTCTAATTTAGTCCCTCATTATATTATTTAATTTAATTTAATTTAATTTTATCAAATTTGATCTTTATTCTTTTGATTGTTATTTTTTTGTTATTCTTGATTTATTTTATTTTTCAATTTCATCCCTCATCATTTTATTTTATTTAATTCTTATATCCAATTTGATCCTCATTATTTTGATTGCTATTTTTTTTATCTTTTTCTTGATTTATTTTATTTTTTAATTTAATCCCTCGCTATTTTCTTTCATTTAGTTTGTATACCAAATTTAGTCCTTATTATTTTGATTGTTATTTTTTTTTAATTTTGGATGATTAGGAATTTTGCTTCGTGATTTTTCATGATCAAGGTCATGGGTTTTGAAGATTATCTCAAATTAACTTCAGTCTTGTTTTATGTTTTTTTTTTTAATTTCATTCATCGATATTAGGTTATCGGCTCTTAAACTTTGTAATTTTTTTTGTGGGATTATCTTGATTTCATATCTCGAGTCTCGGGTTAGTCAAGTTAATCTGGGTTGACTCG
>Ga0307514_10005972_pt1 | contig 10727 bp, 6 predicted proteins | sample 16_EM_MG_FD_203088 | JGI IMG/M metagenome (GOLD analysis project Ga0307514, IMG submission 203088) | Populus trichocarpa ectomycorrhiza microbial communities from riparian zone in the Pacific Northwest, United States - 16_EM | ecosystem: Host-associated > Plants > Roots > Unclassified | place... | reverse complement strand
AGACTGAAGTGCCGTTTGTAGCTCTTTGATACTCCCTTCGTGAGTTTTAACCGCGGTGGCGTAATCGGCTACGGCGCCCATAACTTTGCTTGCAACATCGATGATCCCCGAGATGCTAGCTACCACGCCAATCACTTCAAAGCCAGACATGGTACTTCGATTTTGGTAGATGGTATGTGGGATTTCGTTTAGCCAATTGATGGTTGAATAGAAGGGGAGATTTGGATTGTTTCTTGCTAGTCTGAGGATAGGTATGGGTTGCAGTAAAAATATAAGAGCCCAGCCTAAAGTACGTGAACCAAAATTGTGGGGTAGGATGTTGTATACTTCAGGATATGCATGGTATTGAGGTGATAAATTGCTATATACTCCGTACCTTCCCACCTCATAGCCTAAGGCTCCCTTCGGGGGAAAGGCGTATATTAGTAGACTCACAAAAAAAAAAAAAAAAAAAAAAATTTGCTACCTACCTTCAAACTGAGGCTGATAGCAGTCTCGCACGGCTGATAGCCGAGGGGCTTGTGCCAACCAGACTACCTGATATATAGGTACCCTACTGTACGGTAGATCCTTGCTCCAAATTTATTAGTATATAGAAGGTGCAATCAGTGGTGTGGAGGATACGGTACATGCAGTTGCATGACGATTGACAGCTAGGGTACATACTCGTAAAATATTAATAAAATAGAGTACCGCATCTACTGGCGAATAAAGGTCCATGTCGCTTTTCAAGACATAGGCCGAGCTCACGTTAAAGCCACTTGCTTTTGACCTTGTATATCGACTTTCCTGCCTAAGCTCCCCGCATCCACTGGCGAACAACGGTCCATGTCGCTTTTCAAGACATAGGCCGAGCTTAGGCAGGAAAGTCGATATACAAGGTCAAAAGCAAGTGGCTTTAACGTGATCTCGGTCTATGGACCTTGGTTCGCCAGTGGATGTGGGTATGTACAGGTTTCCTAGCCCCGCATAGCCCAAGCTGGCCTTCGACGGCTGGATGGGGATAAGTGGATGGGGTCATCAATGTCAGAATACGAGGTGTTGTGCAACCAGACAAAGAATCAAGGCGGCCCCCACATTAAAAGGTTCATGCACCTACATACACTATCATAGCATACAGCCTTATATATACCATATATATACACTAAACTTTGGTTACCACTTGGCACAGGCTTCAGCCAGTGAACGAGACTAGGTAATGACCAGCGCACCATTTACAGACGTAACGTGGATGCGGGTGGGTAAACGTGATTTAGTTTATTACGCTACAACAACTAGATGACATGCTAGTCTTGGTCCGCAGCCCTCTACACGCCCCCCCGGAAAGTGGTAGAGAGAGGAAAAAAGAGGGGAAGAAGAGAGAGGAAAAGAACGAAAACCGGAGCCCACCGGGACCACCACAAAACCCACCGAAAACTCGTCCACATTCTCCAAACCCCCGAACCACAAAACCACAAAACCACCGAGTCACCGAACCACAAAACCACAAAACCACCAAAGCCGGCACCTCCCTCCCCTCAACCCAGTCCCTCCTCCTCCTCCTCAATCGAATACCGCTCACCTCCCAGGCTGCGTGTGTCCTACCCCCCCACTAGGGGTGTGGGCTGTATAGCTTCGCCGCCGTACGGTCCCTCTCGAAAGTAGGCCTGGACTCGTGGTTTTACAAGGAGTCTCGAGCCGACTCGGGATTTTACTGTACTCCAGCTCACATGACACGACATAGAGGTGAACAGGGGCCTGAGTGGGAAAACCTGAGATACTGCCATCTATACGCCTTTTCCCCGAATCAAGTACTGATATACATAGGTTGTAGAACTCGTGGGCATCTTGATGGTGCCCCCCAAACACAATATCAATAAACTCAAGTATAAAAAAGATAAACCTCATTATGGAATTCGCATTTCGTAATATCTGAGCTTGCTATCTACCTACATCCATCTTACAAAACATCAAAAGTGTTAGCTTCGATGAGGTTGATTCTTGTTGTTTGTTGTATGCCGGTATGTCGGTAAGTAGTACTTTGCCTTCTTGAGCATAATTCAGCTCTGAACAATTTCCTAATATGGTCCTCTACTCTCCCGCAAGTCACGGGGTGCAAGGATCGCAATCGGCGTATTGAAAGTATGCTAGCGTTGCTACTAAGAATGCAACTCTGAGAATGCTATGCTCCGGAATGCTATGTCATGGAGAATGCTATGCTCTGGAATGCTATGCCATGGAGAATGCAATACTAGTGTGGGATGGGGAATGCTACGGGGAGTTGAACGAGTTGAATATCTCACATGTCGGGCCGATGTATAAAGGCCTTGTAATAATCTTGTATGAATTGATACGGTATCGAATAACGAAGAGACATCGAACAACTGAGACATCGAACAACTGAGATATCGAACAAATACATCGAACACCGAACAAGCCTTCAAGCCTTTCTATCATCCGTACATACTAGGCTAATCCCCTAGAATCTTCCGCTGTCGCCTCTAGTCTGTTGATATTTCAACACGGCGTAGCCTAATGGATGCAATTTTGGCAGGTCGCAACAGATAGGAATTCGCCGAAGAAAGAGAGCACTAGATCCATAGCCTAGAGCGAAGCGCTAGCTCGTCTTGATTGAATGAATATATTCTTCTTTTAGTTACGTCTTTGCCAAAATCCCTCCGTTCATAACCTACAGCTCGGATACCTAACGGGACTACGGGGGGTCGTGCAACCAGACTAGGATACCTAGGTACTTGAAATAAAACACGTGACCTACACTTATTACCACATAAACTGGTGATTAAGGTCTCAAAAGCAACGGATTTTGTATGTCGTCGAGACGGGGGGGTTCTTCAGTAACTGACCACCAGTTTATGCGGTACCGGATACTGGTATTGCTTGTTGCAACACCACAAATGAGCTGGCGCAGTGGTAAGTTCTTTACTTTACTTTGCGGCTTTGGTTATCAATTGGGGGATTTGCAAAAAGTGAACTGTCATAAATGTTACTTGATAGGCTAGAGCGCTCGCCGCTCTCAAGGTTTTGAAACCAGGGTAACTCGTTTTGATGGTTTATATTGAGAACCCCCTAACGTCAGCCTCAGTCAACTGAACACTTATTCTTCCCTGGATGGGCAGGTAGATGACCCGCTGCTCATATACAAATCATCACACAAAAACACACCAACATCCAATGCCTGCAGTTCCATTGATTTAACTTGCACCTAAAATACACCAACCAGTGAATTAGTTTATCAAAGTTTCTAACAGCCAACAAGTTCAAGGAAGCCCTTACCTGCTATGACAGCAACGTTAACAGATGGCTGGAGATAGGCAGCCGGGAGAGCGGTAAAATCAATAGATACAGCTGTATGAAAATAACTCTACCGGAAGGAGATCCAATGACAATGAGGTTGGCAGTGCCATTTATTGCAGAGCAAGATAGTCGGTATTCAACAGGAAGCCAGAGCAATTCCTTCATGTTGCATGTGATCCATTGATTGGTAACATACAAGGAATGAGTTAACGTGTGTGATAGTTCCTGATTGTCGCCGCCATGCTAGAGTCACGGATACGAGAACAAGTATTCAAGTTGTTGGAAGTAGCTTGGTTAGTCATTGTTATTGATGAGGGTGTGAACGCTCTGACCGACTAGTTACATCGTTGACTACATTGACTACATCACCGATGAGTTATATCACGGTGATGACTAGTTAGGGATGAAAGGGACATATAACTTGTAGAGGGGAATAAGCCAAGAAATATAGCGAAAAAATACAGCGAACCACACATCAACCTCTTACATATGCAATACCCCATTCATAGCCTGTAAAATTCCAACACAAGTCCCTGGAGCATTTTACTAGCTACAATAAAGTTCTCTACCCTCCGCTACAATTCCGCACTTACTCATAGCTTGTATTCTTACAGCGAAAACCTGCGCTTATATCCTTCGTCCTGCCCGTCACCAGACATCCGGGGGCCGAGGATGCAAGGCGCGCGATACGTGCACTCCACCACCACCAACACAACCCACCAAAGCTATGATATCATCACTTGATGAGATAGCACGCACCACCATCACAAGCAGCTCCACCTCCAACCCATTGAAGATTACTTCGACCCTGCAGTACAAGAAAAAGAACACCACAATTTTCACACTCATGGTTGGCTATGGAGAGCTGATGGATCGAGCAGTCTAGGCTAAAGGGCTTTGGTGTCTGCGGGAATTGGTCGAATGCCCGGAGCTCTCTGAAGAAACGCTGTGTCATATGAACGAGAAAATGCTGACGAGCACGCAGCACAGCTTACTCTCGAACTACAATGAAAAAGCTTTAGGGTAACCTTAGTAAATTCAGGGTAACCTTAGTAAATTCAGGGTAACCTTAGTAAGTTCAGGGTAATCTATTCAAGTTCAGGGTAACAGCCACCATATAATTTTTTGGCGGTTAAGTTATTTCTTCTTGATGTAACTCAATGACCAGGAGTCAGAGCCTCACGAAACTCGAACCTATGATAGAGGGTACCTGTTATTAGAGTCTAGTTCCAACCAAAAAACACTATGGTTACCCAGTAACTGCGTCATTCTAATTGGTCTTTTCCAATTCGAGCAATATGCACAAGGCTTCCCCAAGTCTTCCTGAAGAACTTGCAGGTTCCTCAGGGTCGCTCTATATTGGCACAGGTACCTCGGGAAGGGTTGGCTGTCACTCCGTGACAGTCAATCTGGAGAGTCTGGCAAGTGTTCAATGTCGGTCAAGTCCTGATCCAGTCAGTACTTCAGTCCAAAGTGATATATAAAGTTTTCTTACACAGAAGTGACAATTTTACGGAGAGACTACACGAAATCAGTAAAATTCTGAGAAAGGCAGTTGCAGCAACACAACCCCCCCCACTACCGGTGCGCAGTTATGCAGAGGCAGCCACAATGACTCCCGCCACAGGTACCAGCAGCTCCATCTGGCATGAGACAACAGCCGAAGCGCCCCCACCACCCCGAGAACCAAGGACAGGAGAAAAGAACGAGTAGCCCCTCAACAGCAATCCCACCGACAGTAGCACCCCATCCCCCCGCAATCGCTGACCAACAAGAAGCAACAACTCCACCCAAGACACAAGCAAGAGCTGTAGTCCTGCATGCGGCTCCGACGAAGCACAAGCCTGGCCAAATACGCCGCTGGATCAAGGGGGACAACCAAGGGAATGTGCGCATCCTGGGTATACGATGGCTGCTGCAAGAGCCAGGGCGGATTGAAAAACTAGCATCCTCGCTGGTTATATACCTGGAAAAAAAAGTCAACATCAACCAGGACATCCGCATACGGAGGAAGCTTTTCCGCACTGCAGGGTATGACTGGGCTAGAGAAGGGGCACACTAGGATTAAGATAAAGGGGGGGGGGGTCTTCTTCCCCCTTTGGCAAATTATTACTCACATTCAGGCTATCTAGTCTATGGAGAGAGACCACACCTCATACCTCCGCCACTGACCTCCCCCATCTGTCCCTGCACTCAAGCAGGTGCACTGCGTTTTATGCACACCCTGCAGTCACATTTATCATCCTCCCGTCTTCCCATCATCCATTGTCAGTGCCTTTGGGGTCCCTGGTCTGCTACTATGTAGGTCATGCCCCGCACTGCTTGGCGGTCCCATGGCGGGGGGGTTTCCACTCGAACAGTTACATTTCATATTTTCACCGATGTCTACCCAAGTCAATTGTTTCCTACTTGCGCGCTGTCTGTTTCTATCGCTTTTCTATTCACCTAAGCATGAGATGCTATGTTAGGATGATGGATTTTTTCACTGTGGGACTATAGAGTCCGTTACTTTCTCTTTGAGGTGGGGAGAGACGGATTAACTGACCCGAGCTTGAATCCGACCGCGGCGTACCATAGTCCCCCGTACCTATTGGGGGGGGGTTCTCGTGCCCATACTCTCTGCGCTGCCAAGACAATAAACTTGTGCAGGAGATTCTTACGTACCTACGTAATGAGTTTTTTAAAAATAAAAATTACATCTACTTGCACGAGAACAGTAATGCTGCGTTTACATGGTGGCCCACACTCGCATCTGCCTCGCTTCCCCCACACAATGTTGCCACTTAACTGTAAGAAATGTGGCTGAAGCCCTAAGACTGTAGTTTCGTGCGAAAGTGTAAAGTTGTAATTCGCTATAACTGTAGAAGCTATGAAAGAACTAATCGTGCTTGATACCGACAAGGAGAAGTCTAAATACGTGCGAAAATCCTTTGGCTCATAAATTCACCATGTTTTACTCTTTTAGGAACAACCCGAATATTCACCCAACTTGGTATATATCCTGGTTTTTATCATGTGGGCGAGAGTAGTTCCCACATTAACAGCGCCGGCAGGCAGTGCAGTCAGTATTCACCGAGAGACTCTCACATATAAAAAATTATCTACTGTCAGAAAAAAAAATCTCGAGAACGATCAGGCCTGCATCCAATGCTTCATACTGTACTTTGCAGGACTATATACATATAGCCGGAGATCCTTCAGTGCTCTTCAGCTCTGATATAGATAACCGAATAGTTACAGGAATACATAGTTACAGGAATAGCTAGGGAATATCATAGCTGGGGAATAGTTAAATATAGAATACAATAACTAGATCGACATGGACCGGTACACTCTACTACATATCTATGAGGTAACAGTGAGTGCATGTGGAACGCATTCGTTTTTTTCACCCCTGGTGCGCTTGGTTCTAGTATCAATTACTGTAATTATGACAAGACACTCGACTGTACGTATGTATATATATCAGCTGGTACATGACCATCTATTAAGCTACATGACCTAAGAGATATCCAATACTCCGCATCATCCCTTGCCCTCGATATATCGGTCTGCTCTAGTTATCCAACAGTTCTGCTCCAACTTGATCAGTCTTTCTGGTACTTGACTTTATGAATTAGCATATATTTAAATATTTATGCGAGCCTAGCTTGCGAGGGTATACAAAAGGCTGACAGTGGTTCACGGGGCCGATGGCTTTACATACCTCGAATAAAAATACCAACTGAAGTGTAGCTGACAGAGTAGAAGCTAAAGAGCAAAAGCTGTAGGATTGAAGTGCGTGAAGGTAACACAGCCAGATAGGTGGCCCATTACTAGAATATTGTCTTTAACTTGAAGGGCCGATGGGCAATAATCAATAGGAAGGGATAGGATTCTCTTCTTGTTCCAGGTCACCCACCCATCATGTGTAACATAGATTGAAGAAGGGAAGGTCGCTTGTGTGGAAGTGCTGGGATGAAGCTGAGACGTAAGAGTGAGCATCCCCCAGTTTGTATCCAGTTGTGACTGATCAGTGAAATTTAGACGCCATATCGATGCTCCTGTATGTATTTCTTCAATCATCGTCTTTTGGATAACGTCCCACAGCCTGACTGTTTCGTCATATGATGCAGAGGCAATCAGCTTTCCGTCTGGCGAGAACACAACTGCACTGACACCACTCGAATGTCCCTGAAGAACCCCGCATGACTCTCCTGTTGCTGAATCCCATAGCCTGACTGTATTGTCCCTTGATGCAGAGGCAACTAGCTTTCCGTCTGGCGAGAACACAACTGCACAGACACCACTCGAATGACCCTGAAGAACCCTATATGACTCTCCTGTTGCTGAATTCCATAGCCTGATTCTGTCGCTATTTGATGCACAAGCAACCAGTCCTCCGTCTGGTGAGAACACAACTACACTGCAATAATGTGAAGAATCCTTAAGAACCCTGCGTGGCTTTCCTGTTGCTAAATCCCATAGCTTGATTGTTTTGTCATGTGATGCAGAAGCAACCAGCTTTCCATCTGGTGAGAACACAACTACTTGGATTGTTTCTGAATGACCTCGAAGAACCCGGCGTGACTTTCCTGTTGCTGGATCCCATAGCCTGACTGTTTTGTCATGTGATACAGAGGCAACCAGCTTTCCATTTGGTGAGAACACAACTGCATGGATATTATCTGAATGACCACGAAGAACGCGGCATGACTTTCCTGTTGCTGGATCCCATAGCCTGACTGTTTTACCCCATGATACAGAGGCAACTATCTTTCCGTCTGGTGAGAACACAACTGCATCAACAGCATATGAATGACCCCCTCCTGTTGCTAAATCCCATCGCCTGACTATTTTGTCCCATAATGTAAAGGCAACTTCTCCTGTTGCTGGATCCCATAGCCTGACTGTTTTGTCATTTGATATAGAGGCAACGATCTTTCCATCTGGCGAGAACACAACTGCACCGACGTAACCTGAATGACCCCGAAGAACCCCGCATGACTCTCCTGTTGCTGAATTCCATAGCATGATTGTTTTGTCATGTGATGCAGAAGCAACCAGCTTTCCATCTGGTGAGAACACAACTACTTGGATTGTTTCTGAATGACCTCGAAGAACCCGGCGTGACTTTCCTGTTGCTGGATCCCATAGCCGGACTGTTTTGTCCCTTGATGCAGAGACAACCATTTTTCCGTCTGGCGAGAACATAACTGCATTAACATGACCTGAATGACCCCGAAGAACCCCGCACGACCCCCCTGTTGCTGGATCCCATAGCCTGACTGTTCGGTCATATGATGCAGAGGCAACCAGCTTTCCGTCTGGCGAGAACACAACTGCTCTGACATTACCTGAATGACCCTCAAGAACCCCGCGTGACTCTCCTGTTGCTGGATCCCATAGCCTGACTGTACTGTCAGATGATGCAGAGGCAACCAGCTTTCCGTCTGGCGAGAACACAACTACTTTGACAATATGTGAATGACCCTGAAGAATCCCGCGTGACTTTCCTGTTGCTGGATCCCATAGCCTGACTGTTTCATCATGTGATGCAGAGGCAACCAGCTTTCCATCTGGTGAGAACACAACTGCATTGACAACACCTGAATGACCCTCAAGAACCCCGCATGACTCTCCTGTTGCTGGATCCGATAGTCTGACTGTGTAGTCATTTGATGCAGAGGCAACCAGCTTTCCGTCTGGAGAGAACACAACTGCTTTGACACTACGTGAATGACCCTTAAGAACCCCGTATGACTCTCCTGTTGCTGGATCCCATAGCCTGACTGTGTAGTCCTTTGATGCAGAGGCAACCAGCTTTCCGTCTGGTGAGAACACAACTCCAGCGCCCACAGATGAATGATCTTCAAAGGTCTGTATCAAAGGGCTCCACTTTTGTTCTACTATGGGATCCCATTGGATAAAGGGAATTCCACCATAGAATTGTTTCCGAACTAGACTTGTTTCTGGGCTAAATAAAAGTCCCGCGTAATATAGTTGAAGTGGTGCTTTTTCAATTGCAAACCTATTGGACCGAATAAAGCGTCCAGCATCATATATTAGTGCAAGCAAAGCGTCATCATTCGATTTTTCCTTTTCCAATTAGTTATAGTGATTTTGAACAGCAGAGACCCGAACCCACCTTGAGTATCCTTTCTAAGCTTGCAATCATCAGAACTCCTTCAGATACTTCGCCAACCAAGGTAAGTACCTCTAACCAGTGAAGTAAATGTTGTCTTAGAAATTGCAGTATTCGGCTCTCTTTCTTAACTGAATTTCCTTGCTGGAAATGGTAGACCCAGTAGCGGCAGGCATACCGGAGATCTGCTGTAATAACACCCTGTATCATATCCTTGGATATCTCCATTATCAAAATACCTGGTTCTCGAATATCGCATATGTCTTGCCGAAGATGCTTGGACATCAACTCAAGGCAATGCCGAAACAAATCAATATGTCTTTCTTTCTCGTTAATCCAGAACCTACGATCGGGACACCTTTGTTTATCCAGTAGAAAGTCACGAAATGATGGGTGAAATATTCGTACAGGCTGACTTTCGTCTTTTGGAATGTTCAGAACGGAACGCAATGAATCAAGAGCTTCCTTCACTTCCCCGCTTCGTAAGCAGAGTAGATCTGCTAGATTCTTAATTGTCATAACATCGGATATTATGACAATTGATCCAACGATCTGTCTAAAACTTTGTAGCAATGCGTCATGTTTGCAAGGGGGTCGATCTCCAATTACCGAATATTGCAACAGGTTTGTGTATATCTTGTCAAGATTCTCGGTTGGTGAAGCAGAGGTATATTCCCCTGACAGAATTACAGACAGCTGTTCTTTAGGGTCCGCACTGTCTTGGATAAACCGGTAGGTGGTTGCTGTATAAATAAATAGCCCCGCTGCTCTTTCTACCAGAAGTTGGATGGTGGGTTCATCTGGCCATGGTGTACTCAATCCATGCTCTGCTTTTACTACTGACAGCTTCTGTTGGAAGAAGACAGAGATGTCGTGGTTGATTGTCGGGGCGGGGATATCATGGAGCACAAAATCTTGATGCGTCTCTCCAAGCATGTTTCGAAACCCAAGCAAGATAGGTATTTCCGGTCTGCTTATTACAAAAACTTGTAACTGGATTGTTTGGAGATTCTTTGCTTCGGCAAGGAGCTGTAGGATGAGTTTCATATCATCCTTCCCTTCACATTCATCAAGAGCATCTATTACAACCACTATTTGTTTTGCTTGCATTGGCGCATTCTCTAATGGGTCGTAAATGAGAATTTTCCACTGGTCGCGTAACCTTCGTTGGTTGATACCAGAATGGTCATCGATCGCTTTTGATATCAATGGTCGGAGCTCTGGTAAATGCTCTGCTAGCTGAGTAGCAATAGTAGTGAAGAACATGCCGGCGTGGCTAATATCTCCTCGACCTCGGGAAAAGAAGAAA
>Ga0307514_10005971_pt1 | contig 10727 bp, 9 predicted proteins | sample 16_EM_MG_FD_203088 | JGI IMG/M metagenome (GOLD analysis project Ga0307514, IMG submission 203088) | Populus trichocarpa ectomycorrhiza microbial communities from riparian zone in the Pacific Northwest, United States - 16_EM | ecosystem: Host-associated > Plants > Roots > Unclassified | place... | reverse complement strand
GTGGTTCTCCGGGGGCCGTGGGTTTGGACAGTCATCGGAATCAAAGTAATTTACTCCCGGTGAACCTTGGGCTTTGGTGTTGGGGGGGGGGGCGGGGGGGGGGCGGCGCCCGGGCGGGGGGGGGGGGGGGGGTGTGGGTTAGGAATGGGGGGAATGGGTTTGGATTGGTGAGGATGGAGGAGAGGGGCGTAAAGAGGGAGAGAGGGAAGGAAGGGAAAAAGAGGGGTGGGGTGGCGGGCAGGAAAGAGACGGAGGAGTAGAAGAGAGGGGAATGTGAGGTAGAAGTAGAAGGTGGAGTCAGAGTTGGGGTTTGGAAATTTGAGAGGGTCTTTGCGGGTAGAAGACATTGAATATAGAAGACATTGAATATACCTATAGATGAGCATAGAGTGAATAGCATAGCATCAACCTTGCATGGAATATTGATTTACACATCAAATCTCACATCTCAGTACCAAAGAAAAGAAGTCAAGATAAAAAACATATGCATACCACCCTCAATAACGTCCTTTCCTGTCTCCCACTCCTTGGAGGTTATCAACACCAACGAGTACAGGCAGACGTACGGGCAGGCGGGTATATATATACATTACGTACTTGACACAAGAAATAAACAAAACGACAATTTTAGGGCACGTAGAGCAGAGGACTCAAAGCACATACATTTCACATGTACCTATGTACTCTACCTACTCTTACAATTTCTGGCTCCACAACTTGCATCTGGTGGGGCGGGCAACCAACGCCACCCCGCCAAACCTCAAAGCAAGTCTATGGTGGATCTATGATATAAGAGCCCTACCACAGTTGTTTGTTAACAGTATATATGTACATGTACATAAAGTCAAATTCTTCCTCCCTAATCTCCTCCCTCCATGGCAACGTTTGGAAGGAAGGCTATTCTGTAGTTTGGATATCCAGTCGTACCGGTCAAAATCCAAAGTCAGTATAAACTTAGATTGGTCTTTATCCAAGGAGCTTGAATATTGGCTTGCTATTGGCATATATGCAGTCTGCATTCTTGTCACGGGGAGTACCTACAAGTCCCAAATATATGTCATATATATCTCCATCCACACACCCCACGGCAGGTGTTACTATGACAAGGTTGTTGTTTATTACGAGTGGGGGCTGCTGCCATGGTGAATCCCGGGAAAGGAAAAAGAAAGGGTATTTCAGTTGAACAATTCCAGGCTTGCAATCTCAATTTTGGTTGAAGAGGTTGCGATATATATACGTACGATACCTACCCGTAAAACGATAGCCGTGGGTTCCCGCAAACAAGCAATAGGTACTGTATAGTATTACCAGCCAACTCATTCATGAGTGCTATATACTGTACCAAAGAAAGCACATTTCGCAATTACTTATCATGGAGCCCAAGTCCGAATTATTTAACAGCAAGTTGCAAACAGAAATAGGTATGTATTCCAGAAAAAAAGAGGTATTTGTGCTGAGGTTTTTATACTCCTTATTAGGTACTCTGCGTGCATGGTGCAGTATCCAATACCACGACAAACATGAGGATTCTGTTTCCTTGGAGTTGTGAGACATCCTTGCCTCTGTACGGGCCTGCATGTCCACAACGAGAGGTGCGTATTCTTCGCAAATGCAGATGCAGTGCCACTAGTTCTTGTTTCAGTAATTTTCTGTTTTGGTCATGGAAGATCGTCTCGCCCTCAAGAGTATGGAAGAGTTCTCCATTGTCTGGTGCGCTTGTAGTAATAAAGGCGAACCTCGCGAGAGTTTCCAGCAGCAAGGCAAAATTAATTAGCGGCCAGCGCCCTGCATTTTTCAGTTTCCAGCACTCTGGTCAGCCCATATATCATATGCATGCAGTCCTGAACTGTCAGCTTCTACCTAACTCCTGTTTTGAAGGGTAGGACAGAAGTTGGCTCTACTGGGCACGGGAACAGCCTCCACTTTGAATGGAGGCCCTCCTGCATTTGATGAAGATTGAAGATTGGTCCGGATGATGAATTCATAGATTCTGATCTGTCTCCAAAATGCACCTCAGTTGGAGGGTCTGGTTTACTTGTACATGTTCCATCAGAGTATCGTAGTCGTTTCACATTTCAGATGGTAGGGTCGGGCTAAACTCTTGACCGTTGCCAATCAGTGCCAATCGCTCAGGTTTCAGCCACAAAATTTGGCACATAGAAATGCCAGGGGTCTTGGTAGAAAGAGTTTTCAGTGGCCACCACCAGCTGACGGCACATCGCTTGCATCATGCAGGAACAGACAGCATGTGTTAAGTATAATGTTATTGTCATACACTGAGAGAAGAGGACTGAAGCCGGTTTATTTAGACTCTGGTAAACGGAAAAGCTGCCAGCGGTGCCCTACCCGTACTGAAATCACTGCCAGGCTCCTCCTAAAGGGAAACGCCATCAGCAATCATGGGTATCTTCATCTGCCGGGACTGGGTATAATCCCAGTGTATCATGGTGCCATAGACACACAACTTGAAGCTGGGACAGCGTAGCTAGGGTGAGCAGCGATGGTGGGATAGTTGACTCGCATGGGAGCCGGCAAGTGCAGCAAATAAGGTATCTCTGAACGGAGTATCCTCTTGCTGGACGGGACAGCAAGGATGGCCGCTACTCTACAGAAAGTTGATAGCGTCCGAACCAGCCAGGAAGAGGCCGCGTTTGCCAGCGCCGCCAACTAAAACCAAGGGACCTGGTCTGATAATTCTCATTGATAACCCCATCCTGTCCTTCTGAACTTTCATCTTTTCTTCGCACCTCTCCCAAAGGCCGTCGAATTGTTGAATTCCTCATCCCCGGCGTGGGACGCAGTCACTCTTTTCTTCAGCACGTTAATTCCCCACCATCCGGCCCTACGAGGTACTGGCACTGCATTTACTCCTGCCAGCCAGAGGCTTGTAACCATCTACAGCTTTGCCCTCTGCAGGTTCGTCTTGTTGGTTGATTTGTAGTTGAAAGATCTGTTACACCTATTCTCAAACGTCTCCCTGCCTCAGTGTCGATCACTCAATACAGCAACAGCAACAACAACTAGCTTCAGCTAGCAGACTCGATATATATTCTCTCCCTCTCGGCACTTCTTTTCAGAGCCAGCAGGACTCAATATTCCGATCGAGGCATTGGAAGTCAACATTCATTTCCATTACCAGAACCCAGACAACGATGTTGGGGCGAACAGTTTTTGCACTTTTATGTTTGTTCATTGGGTCGGTGATTGCGGCCGCTCCATCTCGTCCGCCAACACAGGCAGAAATTAAGAATGATAAGGAAAATATGTCTTATAGGTTGGTATTACTTTGGGTAATTGGGTTGCTGCAATACTAACTGTTTATAGCATATGGGCCATGGTATCTCTCGCTGGGATTGTTGCCCTCATCTTCGCTTGGAAAACCGCCTATCAATTACAGGCAAAGCTTCGCCTTCTTCTTTGCCTGGGAAATGAAAAGCAGCAATACTGGGCTGCTCCGAAGAGTGATATTTTCCCGACAGTCAAGCGTGACATCCTCTGGGCGCCCATGTTCGCCAAACGTCACAACAGAGAGTTCAGAATTTCACGAGCTATCAATGTTGGAACTTTACCGACAAGGTTCCAGGGGCTCTTTCTTCTTGTCTTCCTTGGTCTCAATATTACCTTTTGCACGCTCAGTATTGACTGGTCAGCAAAGAGGACGATGGTGCTCAAAGAGGTTAGAAACCGAACGGGGATTATGTCTACTATCAACATGGTGCCACTGTTCTTGCTCGCTGGAAGGAATAACCCTTTGATTGGTCTCTTGGGGATCTCGTTTGATTCATACAACTTGATCCACAGATGGCTAGGAAGAATTGTCGTACTCGAGGCGCTTGCGCACGGCATTGCGTTCTCCATAAACAAGGTGGAAACCGGGGGTGGTATGGCAGCCCTGAGTACTACGATCAGGACCGTTTACAGTCTTCAAATGGGTTTCATTGCTCTCATTGCATTTGTTATTTTACTTCTGCATTCCCCATCAATTTTCCGACATGCCTTTTACGAAACATTTTTAACTGTACACATAATCCTCGTCTCCCTCATGTTGGCTACCCTCTGGTTCCACCTTAAATTGTCTGCGCAGCCCTGGGTTCCATATCTGGAAGCTGCAATCGCTCTTTGGGCTGCCGACCGGGCTATCAGATTGATTAGGATCTTTTATAGGAATGTTTCTACAAAGATGGCTAGGGCAACGGTGGAGGCACTTGCTGGTGATGCAGTCAGGGTGACTGTCACTATGCCCCGGCCATGGAAACCCCAACCTGGACAGCACGCTTATCTCTACATGCCAACTATTGGTCTCTGGACTTCACATCCCTTCACAGTCGCTTGGAGTGAATGTAAAGAGATCATCAAGTTTGACAACAAGGAACTCTCTCTTCACCGACAGGACATTTATGCGAAGGAAAAGCCAACCATGTCTTTCATCATCCGCCGCAGAACTGGTTTCACTGATACTCTTTACAAGAAAGCCGTCAACTCACCCGACAAACTCTTTTCCACTATTGCGTTCGCCGAAGGACCCTATGGGACTTGTCACTCACTTGACAGCTATGGCACAGCTGTTCTTATTGCTGGAGGTGTCGGAATCACGCATCAAGTTCCATATATTCAGCGCCTTGTGGAAGGCTATAGGGATGGAACCGTTGCAGCTAGGAGGGTTACCTTGGTCTGGATCATTCAGAGCCCAGAGCACTTGGAATGGATCAGGCCATGGATGACCTCCATCTTGGCCCTTGAGAAGAGAAGGGAAGTTCTCAAGATCATGTTGTTCGTCACCAAGCCCAAGAGCACCAAGGAAATCCGTAGCCCTAGTTCTACAGTTCAGATGTTTCCTGGTAAGCCAAATATCGGCACACTGTTGGACATGGAGATTGAGAACAAGGCGGGGACCATGGCAGTTACTGTTTGCGGATCTGGCTCACTCAGCGATGATGTTCGCGCCGCTGTGAGGCTTCGATCTCACAAGGCGAATATCGATTTTATTGAAGAGGCCTTCTCCTGGTAGCTAGTATCAGGAGTTTTTTCCCTCCTTTGGCTGACCATATTTGTCGATAATCTCTTTTTCAGGGGGTCTTGGTGTAAGATTACTTTTTTCTTCTGTAATTTCAACCCTGGTGCCATTGCTTATTAGCAATTGTACCCTGAGTTTCGCCGCTGGACATCCTACAACCCGGCCTTAATTTAGGTGTCAACAGTATCCAGTTTACACACCATGTCAGAATTTTCCATCTGGGGCTTTACAAATCAGTCTGTGTGATGTGTGTGCGTGCGTTTGGGAGTTAGGCTTGGTTGGGCAGTAGGGCATAGAGGAATGGGATCATTGTCACGGTTTGGCTATGTGTGTGGTGCTTGAGCAATGGATCTTTTTCTTAGATCATTTTTTCTTTTCCGGTCAGTCATTTTATATGCGATTATCTCTCCTTTTCGAGTTGCTTAGGCCCTGGACCTTGCCCCCGATTAGGATCTCCTGGCTGGTACTGTTACCTTTCTTTACTCTATGGCTGACTGAGGGAGTTGACTCCTGATTTTATAAATTTCCGACCAGGACTGTCATCTTTTTCCTGGAATCTTTTCCATCTCGTATGTACCCCCATTTTTATTTTATTTTTAAATCTCGCTCCGCTGGCATGAGGGTTTCATCCCATTCTACGGATACTTGGGTTGGGATCATGTATCACCACAGGAATGTTCGAAACACTAGGTAAATGGGTAGAGATGGGGTAGGCTTGTTTAAGTACTCGTTTTGGGGGGGATTTCACGGCAAATATATTATGTGGCATAGCTTAGAGGGCTTCATTTACTTGATACTTAGTCTGGTGTGTTCTCAGTCTGGGCACAAGAACAGTCTGGTGGGCCACCGGCCTCGCTTGATATTGTGTGCATCATTTGAAAAATTGCTCAAATTCCCAGGACGTTTCATGGCCCTGGTCTTGGCGGGATTGATTCCCGCATTGGGCAGTTGCGACTGCCTTTTTGGGGGTAGTGCGGTTCGGGAGGTGGGGTGAGGTAATACCAGCTTGATTTTTTTTTTTAAGTCTATACGTCTATGGAGCCTTAGGCTATGAGACAGCCCCGTAGGAAACCAGAACAACCACAACTACATACACTGTGCTTGACCCGAACTGTATGCAAACTGTATGAGAAAAGGTCCCAACATGGAGATGGCCAACTCCAAAAAGTATAATGTAAGGTGGCACATGTTTTGTATTTTGGTAAGGTAGGGCTCGATAACTCCCGCAATCTGCTCGTCATCCAACCTCGACTTACAGTAGTGATTATCCTAATCTTCTGACGAAGGGCTCTAAAATCATCATTGAACTGGGCGAGGGGAGTCTTGGGGTCCCATGCTAGGTTTGCAAAAGCGGCACGGAGTTTCGCGGTGGCGTCGGCGGGGATGAAATGTTCTGCCAACTTATCTTTGAATTCCCCCCATTCGACGTCCTCTTCTAGGAACCACGTCATATGAGCCCACTCCGCCGCCTTTCCCTTCAGACACTGTATGCCGTACTCTGCCCAATGTCTGGTCGAACCAGCAGTGCTCGTCTCGGAGGCTCGCAGGTGGAAAGTCCTCTCCAATGCACATAGGAAGGTGATCACCTTCTCAGCGTCCCGCTCGCCGAAAAACTGGGGCAGGCTGGAGGGCTTAGCTGTGAAGACCCCGAGGCGTCCATCTCGGGCAGGTGGCGTTATTGCGAGTGCTGCGAGCTGTTGGGAAACTGCGAGTTGGGTACGGAGAGCCGTATTATCTGCTTCTAGGTGCTGTATACGGGCTTCTAGTGTTGCCTTCAGGGCGTCCCTCTGCTGTCTGACCTCCAACAGCTTTGCACGGTGTCCCTGTGATGTCTTCTTCTTCTCGTTGTAGATCATTTCCGTATACATATCTTCTTGGGCCATCGAGGCCAGTTTAACATCGGTATCGACTAGGATGTCCGCTGCCTTGTCGATCAGACCTTGCCTCCACTCGTAGAATCTCGGTGATCGAGCCCCGTAGGGTAACTCGAACGACTTCTCCGAGAATTTAGGCCCCGTGTCCGCCGTGGACGGGCTGCTATCGGTCGTGCTGGACGAAGGCTCCTGCATTCTCGTCCACTGGTCCCCTCCCAGGTAGAGCTTATCCAGCTCCAGTTATCCTGCCAGCCTTCAAAGTGAGACATACTCCTAATAGCACTCGAAAAGCCTTGTATCCAACAGAGTTGAATTAAAAAAACGAGGTGGTTGCTACCATGTAATGAGGACCACCCGTACCCCCAACCCCCCAATTTCCTCCCTCTATCAAAATCATAGGCTTCTACAGGAAGCCAGCGCCCTCCCAAACGCATCTGGCTTCCTAGCCTGATGACCCCCTCAAAAAACAGCTGGTGGCCTTTCCCAGTCTCCTCCTCTCCCCTACAAGCCAACGTGCTCCCATAATCCCTACCCTCCTTCCTCTAAGCCCTCCCCCTACTTCCTCTGTGATTTTTGCCATGGTTCCATGGCAAGGGACCCCGTGGATCACCATCCCCGTATAGCCAGAGGGGATGTCCTCGGGGGCTGTCTTGGTTGGCCGGAATTTTCTGCCAACCGGATTTTTTGCCGCCGGACGTGGTGCGACCGGTGTTTTGGTGGGTATTGCCACTGGAGTCTCGTCCTCACCCTCGTAGCTGGACAGGACAGGTCCTCGTCTTGATGTTATTGTGGTGATTCCTTATCGTGCAACTAGACTAGCTATCTTGATAAGAGTATATTTATAGACCAGAAGATGCTGGATCTAGACATACTGGTGGGTAAGGCCATCTGCCTCTCCGCTATCACAACGGATTTTGTATGGCGAGACAGGGTGTTTTCTATGCATTATGTGTATTACTGGGGAGTAGCATACCTACCGGTAAGCTTGGTGCGTTCATCCTTCTCGGTATTACTTATTGTCATGCCGAGTAGAAATCGGCGTTATAGTACCCTTGTTGGCCTACATTACAGCTACAGGAAGCAATCAGGAGAGGCAAAATGTACTTACCTATCCAACGTATTGCAGAGCTGTGTGGCAGACATCGCCTCGGAGGGGTGCTAGGGGCCCCACCAGGATAGGGCTACGGTCCATAGGAATGAGTAGTTGTTCTCTGTTGGGGATGAAAGAGCAATCGCAGGTATCACGGTTTCGCTCCCTCTTTGTGGAATGAGGTTTGTTGGCCATGTGATTATGTAGCTTAGCTTAGCTTAGTCATATTTGATGGCAGATGCAGGATTTCCAACCTGGTTACGGGAACTTGCACAAGCGATTATTAATGAGAGGCAGATACCCATCAACAACAAGAAAATCCGCGTCCTAGCTCAGATGCCAAATTACAAAACTGAGGTTCGGGCGTCTTATCACTTCCTGACGCATTGCACCTTCCTGACAGATTTCCTGCTTCCTCAACCTCAATCCCATGTTATCATATTTCAATCCCAATGTAGTATATTTCTTCCAACAACTTCACCCGATTTTATCTCGCTTGTGTCTTACCCTTGCATTACAGATTGAAGGGGAGCTAGCGAATATAATTAATTCATCACAGATACCGAGAGTCTTGGCACGAGGGCATTGGACGTATCGGAAATAAACTCCATGGCATCTTATCACTGATTTTGCACGTCCTACTACTCCTTACCACGTATAATCATGCACAATGCCCCAGCCTGGGTACTTACCTATAGCTGGCGAAACATCCACTGAGTACCAGCAGACCGTAGTAATCTTGCTACACCGGATAGAAAAGGCCAGATTTTGGTCGTCCGGTATAGCAAGGTTAGGCTGTACCTATCTATGCCTGACGGTTTCGCCGTCACAACCGGTGAGTCCTGGGAGAAGTATTAGTTAGCGAAACCTATTGCCTATCGACTGCGTTGTATCCCTTGGCCTGATAAGACATCGTGCAGAAATACTATTGTTTCCATTGTTCTAGAACAATAGAATTACCCCTGTAATTCCATTTGATGGGTGTCTCACCGGGATTTGTATCCGAAGTAGGTAAGGGATGAAAGCAAGGGGACATAGGATGTCAGATGGGAAGGAGTGGAAGTGAGTGCAGTATCCGATGGTACAACTAGTCAGACGGTATTGTACAACAGGTCAGCTAACCTGCCAAGGTTAACTCGCTATACATGGCGAAGCGCTCAACGTGAATATCTAAGGTAAGGAAGAAGGGCTACTTGCTTTTTGACTGCCATGCCCACTTAAGTAGGTTGGCTGACCGGCTGTACCGTCTGACCGGCTGTATCATCGGATATTGCAGGCAAATGGTGTTCTTGTGCCCAGCCTCTATATTATACCCTTGGTAATGATGTGGAGCCGACAGGAAGCCCGGGGTGCTCAGGAAGATATATTCTATCTTGCGCTTCAGGGTACGGATTTTTTTTTTGCTGGTGATGATTCAATTGATATGGGTTGATTGTTGGGGTGTGTGCTAGACAAGAACCAGCAAGAGAACTCTTACCCTGAAACCAATACCTAAGCTTCACAACAGGTTTAAGTAATTTCCTCTTAGGGAAATTGTGACTTACCTAAGCAAGTCCCACAGCACTACAATAGTAGTATGGCAACATACCTATCAAAACAATCTTCACTTATTCAGGTGCAGACTAGCTCCAACAATATGCTTGGACATGCTCAAATAAATACCTATGGTAGGGCTGGATCGGCCCAGTAGTTGAGAGAGTCCTTTGCCGGGTTTCCACTCGGGGAATGCGGTCCCTCGCCATAGTCTACATAGACTGAATGCGAGTAATGATTCTTTAAAAAAAAAATAAAAAATACCTATGGTAGCACCTAAGACTGAACGGAAGGGAAAAGGACGCCCCAAGGTCAAGCGCATGGTAGTGGGGGAATCCCACCTCCCAAAATATGTACCAAGAGCTCAAGCACAACTTGGTGGAATTGAGGTAGTCAATCATGTACATTATGTGGGAAACCTGGGCGCAATCGCCGGAAATCTGTAGAATAAGGATTTGAGCTGGGGGTATGGATTTGTGTGGAGGGCAGTGGAGCAGAGGATAAGCCGGGAGAAGGCTGACTTGTGTATAACACAGGAGTTTTTGCATATAGTCGCGGGTTAAATATGTGAGTAGTATTTCAAAGGTTTTGAAATTCTAATAGCAGTTTTGGTATGGTGCAAGCCAATAGTCTGGTCGGCACAAGCCCCTCGGTAGAGGGCAGGCCAAGCCCAATACAAATCTAATGTAAACATGTAGGTAGGTAGTCTCAATCACCTCCACTTCATAGCCCAAGGCTCCCCTTCGGGAGAAAGGTATAGACTCAGAAAAAAAAAAAAAAGTCTCGATCACCAAACCATGGTATTACCTGTTAACGGCGATTGTTTATTGCGTGACAACAATACCGATACTAGCACTAATTACAAGGTTGCCAATGGTAGGCTGATCGTATGGTCTCAAAAGCTGATCCCCTATTTCTATGTTAAGGTACATCCCAATAGTACCTAGGCACTTTGAAATTAACCTGCTAGATCTTAGGTACCCAGGTAACATTCTAGTGCGAGGTACTGTTGTAGTCTTTTGCCCTACCAATTTGGGAGTAGTGCATATACAGAGTTATGTAAGGCGTATGCACTATCTTCAATTGGCCATTTTTCATATCTTCAGGTCGTAGATAATGGCAGTATTAGGGGTGGTCAATTAAAAACCTGAGTGATGGTTACGCAGGTTATACAACGCCTTGGCATGACAAAACTAGGCTTAATATAGCACAACTG